>OCOJ01033836.1_pt5 | contig 33112 bp, 31 predicted proteins | sample 1539251 | NCBI WGS metagenome assembly OCOJ01 (sample SAMN01911457, study PRJEB22624) | soil metagenome | biome: Soil | place: Malaysia | collected 2012-04-30 | depth RA_metagenome m
CCATTGCTTCGCGGCCAGCTCCACCAGCAGGTCGCGCAGCGCCGCGGCCGCGCGGCGAAGCTGCGGGGCCATGGTCGGCGTAGTGCGGCTGCCGAACGTGCCCATATCCCACGGCGTTCGCGCGGTATCACCCATCACCATGCGTACGCTCTCGAAAGGAACGCGCAGCTCGTCGGCCACGCTCTGCGCCAGCGAGGTGCGGATGTTCTGCCCCACCTCCACTTTGCCCGTAAACACGGTCACGGCGCCGTCTTCTCCGATGTGCAGCCAGGCGCTGATTTCCTGCGGCAAAGCGTGGCCGAATTCGCGGCCGCGGCCCGATTCCTGCGCATCGGCGGCGGGCGCGGAGAGAATCACGGCGACGCCGGAGCCGGTAAGTTTGAAGAAATCACGGCGGCTCCAGTCGAAATGATGCACCGGGCCGGAGAAGAATTCCTCGCGCTCAGGCTCGGGGACGAAGGTATCGTGCGGCTCGCTCATGGCTTGCTCCCGCGCATGGCTTCCGCCGCGCGGGTGATCGCCTGGATGATGCGCGGATGCGTGCCGCAGCGGCAGATATTGCCCTGCATGAACTGGGCGATCTGCTGCGGCGAGGGATTGGGGTTCTGGCGCAGCAGGGCGACGCCGCTGACGATCATGCCGGCGGTGCAGTAAGCGCATTGAAATGCCCCGGCGTCGAGAAACGCTTGCTGGAGCGGATGCAGCCGGCCATGCTCTTCCAGGCCTTCAACCGTAACGATGGATTTGCCGGCCGCGGCGCGCAACGGCACCTGGCAGGAGCGGCGGAGATTGCCGCCAATCAGCACGGAGCAGGAGCCGCACTGCCCCTCGCCGCAGCCGTATTTCGTGCCCGTCAGGCCCAGCTCTTCGCGCAGGACCCACAGCAGGGGAGTTTCAGGGTCGGCGGTGACGGAGCGGCGCTCCCCGTTTACCTGGAGTTCGGTCGGATCCGCCATACGAACCTCGCAACACTGCGGAGGGCGCGTGCTTCGCCTGCGGTCAGAATCTTACCAGCCTCCTGCCGGATTTCAGAAACGTTTACGGCCGGGGGCATGGCCCTGAGGGAAGGCCGCGGCGCTCCGCCCTGCGGGCACTTTGAGTATCCGCAGAGCGCCGGCGAACTACACGTGCGTCTCCCGCGCCGCTATCTGCTGATGGGAAAAGAGTCCCGCCGCGGACGAGCGGCAGATCGGAAGCAATTTTTCGCTGACTCGCCAAAGCCGCCTGGCGCGGCCTTTTGGCCTCAGATCCCGCCGAAGGCGATAAATTCAGGCTCCAGAATCGCGCGGATCACATCGCTGCGGGAAATGATCCCCACCAGCCTGTTTTCGCTGGTTACCGGCACACGAAGAATCCGGAAATCCTCGAGGGCTTTCATCACCTCTTCCAGGGACGCATTGGCGTCCACGGTGATCGGCGGGCCGGACATGGCCTCGGAAGCAGTGAGGTTCTCCAGCTTCTTGCCTTCCAGGAGCTTGCGGATGATATCCGCCTCAGAGATGACTCCCAGAACCCGCCCATCGGAAGCAGCCACGGGCAGCCCGGTGAATTCGTTGGAAACGAGCTGGCTGGCAACGTCCCGCAGGGATGCGCGGGGAGTTGCCGCCAGGACGGGTTTCTGCATTACGTCCGCGGCTATCAGGGTGGATTCGAAGACCGGCGGTGCTGCGATCGTCTTGGGGCTCATGGTGTTGCTCCTTTCCCAGGTGACGCGTTGCTGGGCCTGCATTGGTCTGCGTACAGGCGTAGCGAAACCACGGCAACTTCAGGGCCGCGGCCTGCCTCAGGCCGGGACCGCGTGCTGTCCATACTCTTTCCGCTCAAACTCGCGCAACAAGGCGCCCATGCCTCCCGCGGCCTCCAGCTTGCGCGCGGCTTCCGCGGAGACCACGTCCAGCGTTACGCCGTGGCGCCGCACCAATTCCGGGAGCACATCGCGCAGCCGGATGTGGCGCCGGTTGCCGCCGCACGCCGGGCAAACGGGGTCCGCCGTGCCATCCACCCAGGAGCAGCGGAGGCATTGCTGCAGGCTTGCGTCCAATCCTTTGGCGACCACCAGTCCTCGAATCTTGCCTTGCTGCAGCGCGGAGAGCGCTTCGTCCACTCCCACCGCCGCATTCCGGCCGTCGCCCAACATCGCATCCACCAGGGACGTCTCGCGCTCGCGCACATGTTCCCAGACGAATGGTTCGATGCGCTCGCGCAGTTCCGTTCGCGAAACCCAGCCCAGGTCCGCGGGCACGAGAAATGTGCTTTCTGCGAGCGTTTGCGGCAGTTCCTTGCGGATGGCCTTCACCATCTCATCCAAACCAATCAGGAACACCGACTCCAGGGACTCGATGGCGCGCCAATGCTCGATGCTTTCCGCGATCTGGCGGTGGAAGCGCGCGTATTGCGCCGCCACGTGGTGATCGAAGACGTCGCGGTTGGTCCCATGGGACATCCGGACCCCGGGACGGGAAACGGGGCCCATCTCTTTCTTCTTGGTGACTTGCAGCCGGAATCCTTTCTCCTCGCGGGGGAAAATCTCTCCCAGCCAGTAAAGATACAAGCACGCGCGCTTCCTTCCTGCCACCACGATTCCACAGGGTTTGTTTTCGTCGAGCAGCCACAGCAATTGCGCGAGGGCCGGGACGCCCCAGTGGAATTCATCTTCCACGGCGATTTGCAGCGGAAGCTCTTGCCAGGCGCGGGGGCCGGCGAAGATCACCATACCCCGGCAGCGCAGCGTGTGTCTTTGCAGGTAGGCGGAAATTCGTTCCAGTTGCTTCGCGAGCAGCCGGCGCTCGCCTGCCGGAAGGCTTCCGGCGAGCGCTTTCGTTTGCGATTCGAATCGCGCCAGATAGCCCGGCTTGGGCCCGCGGTTGCTTTGTTTGGCGCGATCGGTGTCCAGGTACGCGGTCAGCACGGGTCCGTCAATTTCCGGAAGTGACCGAATCAATTCAGGCGTCAGCACGGGAACCTCCCCCTGCGTTCAGAAGGGCTCCGGCCGGCATTCCCGGGTGTGCGCCCCGCGGACGCCGGGCGGAAGCCCGCTGCCTGACCGCCGTCCCTTCTGCGGAGGATGGCAGCCCGCCGGCTGGCGATTCCTGACGGCCTCTCTAGGGAGGTCCGCCGGAGAGTCTGATCCGCGCTCTGCGGAGTTCCGCACTCCGTCAGCTCTTGGACACTTCTCGCCGCGGCAGGCTGCATCCTCCGATAACTGCGTTCTAGGTGAGGCGAGCGCAAACTGGCGGTGACCGTGGTCACCCGTCGCGGTGACGCCCTGCCGCAAGTCCAACGAACCGGAAAGCGCCGCTTATCTCCTACGGATTGCCGGCTCTTGTGAAAGTAGTCTGCAAGGCACGCGCAATTTGTTCGAGGGCATCCTTGCCGGACTCCAGCGCTCCCGACATAAGGAAAAACCCGTGGATGGCTCGAGGATAAGCAAGTACGTGGACGGACACCCCGGCTTCTTTCAGCTTTTCGGCATAGAGGTTGGCTTCGTCCAAAAGGGGATCGTCCTTGTCTGTGATAACGAAGGCCGGCGGCAAACTCCGCAGGTCCTTCGCGAAGAGGGGTGAGAGCTCCGGATTCATCAACTCGACATCGTGGGGAATGTAAGCGCCTTCCGCCGCAAGCATGGTGTCCGTGGAGAAGATCGGATCATGCGAGGTCAAGCGGGACTTGGTCAGCATGGTGGCGTCCAGCACCGGGCAGATCAAGACCTGGAAGACGAGAGGAGGCCCGCCGAGATCACGCGCCTTCAAGGTGACCACGGCCGCCAGGTTTCCGCCGGCCCCCTCGCCACCCACGGCGATTTGCCGCGGGTCTCCGCCAATTTCTGCGGCGTGAGCCGCCACCCATTGTGTGGCGGCGAAGGCATCTTTCGTCGCGGCCGGAAATTGATTTTCCGGAGCCAGCCGGTACGCTACGGATACAACCAGGCAGGCGCAGCGGTTGGCCACTGCGCGCATCGGAACGTCATAGTCATCCAGAGTTCCAGCCACAAAGCCGCCGCCGTGAAAAAAGATGAAGATCGGAAGGACTGCACCAGTGCGGGCGGCGTAGAGACGAATCGCCAGGTCCCCGCCCGGGCCGGGAATCTTGCGATTCTCGATGCGAGACACCGGTTCGGGAGATCCAGCCAGGCTTGCGTAGATCTGAAAGGCACGCCGCCCCTCTTCCACCGTCTTCGGGTAAAGCGCGTTTGCAGCAGCCAATTTTTGCAGAACGGTTTGCACTTGAGAGTTCTGGTCCGCTTCGGATGCGGACGGCGCCTGTAAAGCCGGGGCTGCTCCGGCGGGAGACTCCGCAGAGCTCGCGCCAGTCGCGGCCGGCGAAAATGACACGAAGAGCACCGCGAAGCAGAAGAAACTGATTGCAAAGAACCAGGCGGATGTGAACCGTAGGACTCGGGTTCGCGAAATCAAGTGATGCATGGCTACTCCTCCCTTCTTTTTGGGGCCGGCGAGAGCTGCATGCGCGTCCTGAGAATGCGCGCCAGTGAGGCGCCCGGCTTCCGGCGAGACCTGCTCAGCGCGGCCGGCCCGGCCTGCCTGCACGGGCTCTGGGAGCCGCGGGCGGACGCATGGTTTGGTACTGGTGCACACGGGTCTGGCCGAGCTTGCGCGCCTCGCGCTGGCGCTCGAGCTGCTGTGTGGTATCGAGCTTTGGCTTCTCGGTGATGCCCGGCTTGACCGGCTCCGGCTTCACCGGTGAGACCCCCTTCAACTCGGATGGCTCCGCCGGAACCTTGTGCCAGGCTCCTCCTTCGCGGCGATACCACCCGTCGTTTCGATGTTGATAGACCGCGCCATCCTGACCGGCATAAAGATCAGGTCTCCCGGGAATCGGACGGCCGGGGACAAGATGGGGTTCCTTGCCCAACTCTCCCGGGCGCAAGGAAACCGGATGACGGCTGATCACAGCCGGGCTCTTCCAACGATCGTAGACGGTGGCGCTGCGCAGATCTGCCCGGCCCGCGGCGCGCTCGACCGAACGGTTATAGAGCACGCGGCGGTTCCACCATCCATAGCCCCAGCCCGGCGTTCGCCCGGTATGCCAGTACCACGGATGCGGATGCCATGGCCGCCAGCGAAATCCCCAACCCCAGTAAGCATAATGCCAGCCGAAGCCCCAGGTCCAGGGACAGCCGTACCAGAAGTTGTACGCCCAGCACGGATACCAGAAGCCGGTGCCGTACACCACCACGCCATCCCAAATGTAGGCGCCAAAGTATCCCGGCGTGTACCCCTCATAGACATACTCCGGGGTCGAATCGTAGACGTAGACGTAGCGGACCGGATAAACCGGCGCGGTCGGTGGAATGGAGTAAATCTGCGGGGGAACAAAATCGCAAACGGCCCACGGGCCCAGCGGGCTATCCGCCACGAACCAAACCCCGTCGCTGACGGCGTAGTATTTTCCGCCTGCCAGGATGATGTCGTTGGGAGAGTTTGCGGCGTAAGACATATCCGTCCCTTCGATCGCCTTGAATTGGGGCTCGCCGTCGTAGGTGGCGGTGAACTCGGCCAGCTTGCGATCCACGGTGGCCGTTTGTGGGACTTGAGCGGCGACCACCGCATCGCGCGCCTGGAGTGTGCCCGGGACGCTGGCCAGCACCGTTCCTTTCGGATCCTCGGGAGGGATGCGCGCGAAATCGGCAGGCAGCTTCGTTCCGGACAGCGATGCCCACGGGCCGTCCAGCTTCGTCGCGGCAAACCACCTGCCGGAGAGCAAGAGGTAGAAGCGCTGCTCCGGCACGCTCATAAAGAGGTCGCCGTCCGTATTGGTCACGTACAGCAGCTTGGTGCCGTCAATGGGCGAGAATTGCGGTTCGCCGGTGAGCTGGATGAGTTCCGCTGGCTCCGTGCTGACAATCACTTCCGGCGGCGCTGCGCCCGCTGTGGCGGGCGGGGCGGCCGGGGGCGGAGCGGGGACCGGTTCCTCCTGCTGCAAAATCGCCGCCAGAGCCTTCGGCGGGTTGACCGCCTTCTGCCACGGTCCGTCGAGGCTGGAAGCGGTCATCCAATAGGTGTCACCCTGGAGGAAGTAACTCCCGGTCTCCGTCTCGAGGACGATCACCGCCGGCGAGTTGATCACGCGCATCAGGCTGGTGCCCTCCACTTTCTTGAGCACGGGCTTTCCATCGACCAAAATCAGGACCGCGGGATTCTGCCGCACGTAGATTCTCGGCGGCGTTGCGCTTAGGGCTTCGCCCTTGGCTTTCTCTTCCGTCTGGGTAATCGCCAAATCGGCGAGCAAACGATCGAGGCCAATGGTAAAGGTCCATTTCGCCAGCGCCTGTGTGGCGCTCTGGACGTAACTGGCTTCCTCTGCGCTGGCCGAGGGAAACTCCGCGTTCTTGACTTCCAGGTCATAGAGAGTGACCAGGCGGGCCTCCTGGTCGAGCGTGGCGCGCGCGGAGAACCAGACGACCCCATAGATCGGCTGCCCGGCGTTCGTGCGGGTGATGACTACAGCCTCGCGGGCCTCGACCTTCCCTTTTTCCCACTTCTCCACCTGGGGCTGATAAACCTGGATCTGCTCGGCATTGGATTGGATGACGCGCGGCCAGCCGATCCCCAGCCGCTGCGCGTAAGCCGTCACGGCGAACATCGCAAGCAGAAGAATTGAGAGGGCACGCCGGGCTCCTCCGAACTGCGCCTGTTTTGGAAGCGATTCGAATGGGTGTCGCATGAGATTCTCCCAGGACTGCGCCGCTCTTTGAGAGGCTGCGTATGGAAAGCGGTGGCCAGAGGGAAGAAGGGAGGGAGAGGCCTGCCATGCCTCTCCTCGTCATCTTCCCGGTTTTCTTATAGTCCCCGGCTCGTGGTGGCCGTTATGAGGCGCGTCACTACCCCCCGTGACTCCAGTCACCGTGCGATACAAGGCAGGAGTGGATCCTCACCTGAATGTGCTGGTCGCGCAAGCCGTGTACCTGAACGATCAGCAGGGTGCGGTGAATTTCCGCACGCAACAGATGGTTGCCAGCGTGCGACTGATCAAGGCACTGGGCGGTGGCTGGTCCGCCTCGCAGGTTCCGGCGCCAGGAGATCTCCCCAGGGAAATTTCCAGGGCCGGGCCGCGCTGACCGGCCACCGGACCGCCTCGGTGATATCGAAGAAGGTCAAGGCTTGGCTTGCCCCCCTCCACTGCCCGCCAAGTTTCTCCTCGCCTTGCTTCGCGTCGGCGGGCGGGCGTCACTGGTTTGCGTGACGCAGGTCACCGTCCGCGCACCGCGAGTAGTCTAGAAGAGAGGCTGTTGGGTTCCGGCCCTTCCTCGCTACCGGCATGAGACTTGCTCGCCGGAGTTTCTGCCGAGGGAAGCGTCTCTTACGGAGGCGAGAAAGGCAGGAAGCCCCATGCCACCCGCTTTCTTAATTCGGCTGGCCATTGCCCTAGTGTGGTTCTACGAAGGGCTGTGGTGCAAGGTGCTGGGTCGGATGCCGCACCAGGAAGGAATCGTGGAAAACGTTCCGTTCCTGGGACCGCGTGTGGCGCATTTCTTCCTCCTCAGCCTGGGCGTGTTTGAGTGCGCCCTGGGAGCCTGGGTGCTCCTCGGCTGGGAATTGTGGTGGGCCGCGCGCGTCCAGACCGTGCTGCTGGTGACCATGAACTCCATCGGCGTGGCCTGCGCGCGCCGCCTGATCCACGATCCGCCGGGCATGCTGTTGAAAAATTTCGCATTTGTGATGCTCATCTGGGTAGCGGCAGTTCACAGTTGAGGTGATCCCATGTCCACGTCCATTCCGGAACGCCTTCTTCAGGAACAAAAGGCGCAGGCCGAAACCGCCTGGCAAACCGGGCGCTTCCTGCGCCGCCGGGCCTCGAAGCAGCTCCTCTTCGGGGAAATGTACGAAGATTGCGAGCGCATTGAGGGCCAGTATTTCCCGAAAGGATGCCGGGTCTTCTCCATCGCCTCGGCGGGCGCCACGGCCATTTATCTGGCCGCCGATCACCATGTGACCGCGGTGGACATCAACCCCGCGCAGTTGGAATACTCGCAGCGCCGCGCGCACGGCGCGCCCGCCGAGCGGGGATCCGCCGAGCGCCTGATGGCCCGCGGGCGCCGGATGTTTTCCTTGATGGGTTGGGACCGCCAGGCGCTGGAAGCCTTCCTGACCCTGGAGGATCCTGACCAGCAGGTCTATTACTGGAACCGCTGCCTGAACACGGCCCGGTTCCGCTCCGGGCTGGACGTGCTTTTTTCGCCCTTGCTGCTGCGCCTGGTGTATTCCCGCCGGTTCCTTTCCGTCTTGCCGGATCATTTCGGTCCGGTTCTGGGGCAGCGGCTGGTGCGCACCTGGGCGGTGCACCCGAACTGCGCGAATCCCTATGCGCGCGCGCTACTGCTCGGCCAGGCCTCTCCCGCGCGGCGCAACGAACGCGCTCTCGACCTCCAATTCGCGCTCGCCGATGCGGCCAATTATCTGGAGGCGTCTCCCCGCGGCAGCTTTGACGCCTTTACTTTCTCGAACATTCTGGACGGCGCCTCTTCGGCCTACCGCCGGCGGCTCTTCGCCGCCACGCGGCGCGCCGCCTCCCCGGAGGCCGTGGTCGTGCTGCGGAGTTTCGCGCAGCCCAGTGGTTTCGAATTCAATAATGCCGCAGTCGAAGACCGTTCCCCACTCTGGGGCGTGGTGGATGTGCGCCCGGTGAATACGCTGCCGGAAGAATTGTGAAGCAGGCGTTGCCGGCCGCTGCGTCTTCACTCTGCTGGAAGGGACCATGAACGGGGTTTTCTGGAAGGGCCTGTGGCGGATTGCGGACCCGCGGCTTACGCTGGCCTCGCTGAGCTCGATGTTGCTGGGCGCGGCGGCGGCCGCGCGGGAACAGCCATTGGCGTGGAACTGGCTGGTGGTGAGCGTATTCGGCATCGTCTCCCTGGAAATAGCCAAAAACGCCTACGGGGAGATTTCTGACTTCGATTCGGGCGCGGACCTGGGAGTAGCCCCTGAAGATCGCAGCCCGTTCTCCGGTGGCCGGCGCGTGCTGGTGGACGGCAGCCTGACCAGGCGCGAGGTTGCGGCCATCACCGCAGTCACTTATGCGCTCAGCATCGCCAGCGGGCTGGCCATTGCCTTCTGGCGAGAGCCCCGGGTGCTTGCCGCCGGCCTTTTGGGCACAGCCCTGGCGTGGTTTTACTATGCGCGGCCGCTGCGCCTTGCGTATCGCGGGTGCGGCGAAGTCGCCGTGGCGCTGGCCTATGGCCCGGTGATTTGCTGTGGCACCTATCTGGTGCAACGTCATGCCATCTCCCTGCCTGTTCTGCTGCTGTCGCTTCCTCTCGGCCTGATGATTGCCGCGTTTCTCTGGATCAATGAATTCCCGGACTATCGGGCGGATCTGGGCGCGGGGAAGCGGAACCTGGTGGTGATTCTGGGCCGGAGGCGCGCCAGCCGCGTGTTCGCGGCGATTGTGCTGGCGGCCTTTGCCATCCAGGCGGCGCTTCCCGTTTTTTCCCTCCCCCGCACCGCCTGGCTCGGACTGGCGGCGCTGCCGCTGGCGCTGGCCGCAGCCCGCAGGGCCATGGACGCACCGGAATTCACCGCGCGCATCATCCCCGCGCAGGCCTGGACGCTGCAAAGTTTTGTCCTCTTGTCGCTGGCCACCAGCCTCGCGCTTTTCTTGCCCAGCTAGCCTGCTCCCGCTCCGGCATTTCGGCTGAGACGATCCGCGGGCGGCTCCNGGTGCATTCACCGAACGCGGTTTGGCGATCCACTCCGAGCTGTGATAGGTTACATGTAACCGCTTTCGGAGGCGCTCATGAGCGTACGGAGTCCGTCCGGATCGTCGCGCGACAAGGTGAGGGCTCACCGCAGGCGCTTGCGGCGGCAGGGGTTGCGGCCCATCCAGATCTGGGTGCCGGACACGCGCTCGCGCGCCTTTCGAGCGCAAGCCCGCAGGCAATCCCTCTCGGTTTCCCGAAGCTCTCATGCCCGGGACGACCAGGAGTTCATCAATTCCATTTCCGGCTGGGAAGAAGAATGAAACGCGGCGAGGTCTGGACCGTCGCCGGCGGTAAGGACTACGCCGGAAAGCCCCGTCCCGTGGTTGCTCTCCAGGACGACCGTTTTGACCGAACGGATTCCATCGCCGTCTGCGCGTTCACTACAGACCCAACGGAGGCCCCGCTCTTCCGGCTGGTGATAAAACCCACTGAGGCCAACGGTCTGCGCGCGGTTTCCCGCTTGATGGTGGACAAGATCACCACGGTTCCGCGAATCAAGCTGGGCCAGCGTGTCGGCCGATTGACGGACGAGGATATGGTTCGGGTGAGCCGCGCCGTGCTGGTTTTTCTCGGCATCGCCGGTCCCAAGAGCAGCCCGTCATGACCTGAGACGCGCGGACGCGCAGCGCCTCTCCGTTCTCCAGATTCGCAGGAAACATCCGAGTGCCCGCATTGAGTGCCTGTACCACCGCGTCCCAATGGTAGGATGGGCGGTTTCAATTTCAAGGGAGGGCATACGTCCATGCTGCCGTCGTCGCGCATTTCTCTCCGCATTTCGATCCTGCTCGGAGTGCTTCTGCTTCCGCTGGTCCTGGTCCGCGGGCAGTCGCAAGGCGGCGCCGTGGATACCGCGCTCTACAAAGGGATGAAATGGCGGCTCATCGGACCGTTTCGCGGCGGGCGCGCGCTGGCGGTGACCGGAGTGGCCGGCGACCCGGAAACGTTTTATTTCGGCGGCACGGGCAGCGGCGTCTGGAAAACCACCAACGGAGGCCTGGACTGGACTCCGCTGTTCGATAAACAGCCGGTCAGCGCCATCGGGGCCATTGCCGTGGCGCCCTCCGACTCAAACGTCATCTATGTGGGCACGGGGGAAGGCTGCATCCGCTCGACCAGTTCGTACGGCGACGGCGTATATAAATCCACAGACGCGGGCAAAACCTGGACCAACGTGGGGCTGAAAGACTCCCGGCAGATTGGCCGCATCCTCGTGCATCCGAAAGATGCAAACATCGTGCTGGTAGCGGCGCTGGGACACGAATTCGGGCCCAATCCCGAACGCGGCGTCTTCCGCTCCCTCGACGGCGGAAAAACCTGGGAAAGAGTGCTGTATAAGGATGACCAGACCGGCGCGATTGACCTTTCCTTTGATCCCGCGAATCCCTCGATCGTTTTCGCCGCGCTCTGGCAGGCCAATCGCACGCCCTGGGGCCTGACCAGCGGCGGGCCGGGCAGCGGACTCTATAAATCCACCGACGGCGGGGCCACCTGGAAGCGCCTCGAAGGTCACGGCCTGCCCTCCGGAACCCTGGGGAGGATCGGCGTGTCCGTCTCCGGCGGAGATGGCGCCCGCGTCTATGCGCTCCTCGAAGCGGAAAAAGGCGGGCTCTATCGCTCCGACGACGGCGGCGACTCCTGGACGCTGGTGAACAGCGACCGCAATTACATCCAGCGCGCCTGGTATTACACCCATGTCTTCGCGGATCCGAAAAACCCGGATGTGGTGTACATCCTGAACGTGCGCGCGTACCGCTCGATCGACGGCGGGAAGACGTTCACCCGGCTTTTCGTGCCGCACGGCGACAATCACGGGCTGTGGATCGATCCCACGAATCCAAACCGCATGATTGAAGGCAACGACGGCGGAGCGACGATCAGCTACGACGGCGGCAAGACCTGGACGCGGCAGGATAGCCAGCCCACCGCGCAGTTCTACCACGTGGCCACGGATAATGCCTTCCCCTACCGCATCTATGGCGACCAGCAGGACAACTCGAGTGTGGGCATCCTGAGCCGCGGCGACTCGGGCGTAATCGGGCGCTGGGACTGGTATCCGGTGGGCGGCGGCGAGAGCGGCTACATCGCGCCGGACCCGCGCGATCCCAATGTGGTCTACGCGACCGGCTACATGGGAGAGATCACTCGCTTCGACCACCGCACCGGCCAGGTGCAGGAGCTCGGTGAAATCGCCGACGTCACCGATGGCGAGGGCGCGGCCAATCTGAAGCACCGCTACCAGTGGACTTCTCCCGTGGTGCTCTCCCCGCAAGATCCCAACGTGATCTACCACGGCGCGGAGGTGCTGCTGAAAAGCGCCGATCAGGGGAAGACGTGGACGGCAATCAGCCCGGACCTGACGCGCAACGACAAATCCAAGCAAGTTCTGGCCGGCGGCCCCATCACCTTTGAAGACACCGGCGCGGAAATCTACGACACGATTTTCAGCATCGCCCCTTCGAAGCTGGAGAAGGGCTTGATCTGGGTGGGGAGCGACGACGGATTGATCCATGTGACCCGGGATGAAGGGAAAAACTGGAGCGACGTCACCCCGAAGGAAATTCCGGCCTTCAGCCGGGTGAGCCTGCTCGAAGCCTCGCCGCACTCACCCGGCACTGCCTATGTGGCCTATGACCGCCATCAAAGCGACGACTACCGGCCGTACATCTTCAAGACCGGCGATTACGGGAAGTCCTGGACGAAGATCACCGCGGGCATACCGGACGGAGTATTCGTGCGCGCGGTCCGGGAGGATCCCAAGCGCAAGGGCCTGCTCTATGCGGGCACGGAAACCGGCGTGCTCGTGTCCTTCGACGATGGGGGCCACTGGCAGACGCTGCAGCAGAATCTGCCCACGGTTGCCGTTCACGACCTGGAAGTGAAAGACGACGATTTGATCGCCGCCACGCACGGCCGTTCCTTCTGGATCCTGGACGATGTGACCCCGCTGCGGCAGATTTCCGCGGATATAGCGAAAGAAAGCGCGCATCTTTTCACGCCCGCTCCGGCCTATCGCGGGCCCTGGGGCGGTGGCTTCCGTCCGCGCGGCCCCGCGGGGCAGAACCCTCCCTACGGGGTGATCCTGGATTTCTACCTGAAGGCCGCTCCGGAAAAGAAAGAGGCCGTAGTGCTGGATATCCTGGACGCGCGGGGCAAGACGATTCGCAGATTCTCCAGCCATGCGAAACCGCCGGCCGAGGCCGCAGAATTCGAGGACTACTCCGACACAGAGCAGGAAGAGGACACCGGCGAGAAGCTGCCTGCGGAAGCGGGCATGAACCGCTTCGTCTGGGACCTGCGTTACGCGCCCGTGCCGCGTATTCCCGGCTTCACCTCCAGCGAGTATGGACAGGGGCTGGTGGGCCCGCAGGTGGCGCCGGGCGCGTACCGCGCGCGCCTGACGGCCGCCGGAAAGACACAGGAAGCCGCCATCGAAGTGAAGCTGGACCCAAGAATGCACACCTCACAGGCGGACTTGGTGGAGCAACTCGCGCTGCGGAAAAAAGTCTACGACCGCCTGGTGGCGGATTACACGGCGGTGAATGAGCTGCGGGAGCTGCGCAGACAGCTCAAGGCGCTCGAAGCCCGCCTGCAGGGAGACAAAAAACACGCCGAAGTGCAAGCCTCCGCCGTGGCGCTCCAGAAGAAATTGGACGCCATCGAGAGGAGCCTGATCAATCCCAAGCTCCAGGGCACCCAGGATACGCTGCACTTCGGCAACGGGATTGACGCCAAGTACGCCCTGTTGGCCGCCGGAGTGGACAGCGCGGATACGGCTCCCACGGCCGCGGAGCAAGAACTCTTCGCCGATCTGGAGCAACCCATGTCCGCGGCCCTCGAGCAGTGGAACGCGCTGCGCGATAAAGACCTGCCGGAGTTCAATGCGCTGGCGCAACGCGCCGGCGTGGCCCTGGTGGCGCCCCGCGCGCAGAAGGATGAAGAGCAGGACGGGCCTTCACGCTGAGGCCGGGCTTTCTTTTTCCGGCAACCTGCTGTTTTCCTGTGTAGCGCACGGCGATGAGCCCTGCGGCTTCTTGGTGGATGCGTGTCGCGGATGGCCACCGCAGGCCCCGGAACGAACCGAAGGGCATCCTGAATCAGGGCAGAAGTTCCTCCGCGATGGCCACGGAAGAATACATGGGGAAGATGCTCTGAAGCCGGGCGATCTCCAGCACCATGCGCACCTTTTCCGGCACCGACGCCAGCACCATTTGCCGGTTGCTCTTGGCCATGGTTACGTGAATCTGCAGCAGCGCGCCGACGCCGGAAGAGTCCATGTACTCCAGGTCGCCCATATCGAGGATCAAGACGGTAGCGCTTTCCTTCCGCGCCGCGGCCAGAAAGCCGGGCACGGTCTCGAGGGCCAGGCGGCCGGTCAGGCGCATCACGCGCCTTCCGGTCCGCGAGCCGTTCGAGGGCACGATATCCAGTGCCGGCCGCGTCATGGCAGCGCATTTTAGCTGAAAAGGCCGCTTTAGGTGAATGGATTATCCCTGAAAAGCCCGTGAAAGACCGTCCTGGTCCCGCGGCGCGGCCCGCGCGGTGAGTTAGCCGGGTTCGGCATTCTCGCTGGCGCGCAACACGGATGGGGTTGGGGCGGAGCCGGGGAGCCGCAGCAGGGAGAGCAGGCCCAGCATCACCAGGCATCCCGCCAGGGGCACCAACAACCCCGCACGCAGGCTGCCGGCGCGAGTGGAAGCGAGACCCACGAGCCAGGGCAGCGTCGCGCCCCCGGCGCAGCCCAGAGCGAAGTAAACGCTCGCACCGCGCCGGGCACGAACGCCCAGCACAGCCAGCATCCAGGCGGCAAGCAGAGGGAAGACGCAAGCCATGCCCAGGCCCGCGGCTGCCACGCACACCGCTGCGCTGGTGAACGATGCCGTGCGCAGTTGCGCGCCGGTCCCCGCGGCAGCAGCCGCTAAGCCGCATGTCAGGAGCATGCGTTCGCTCATGGCCCGGAGCAAGAGAGGAACCAGCGCCCGACCGGTAAGCAAACCGGCCCAGAAAAACATGGGCGCCAGCGCCCAACCGGCCGGCACCGAGGTCATCGTGCTGATGCGTTGTGCCAGCGCCGCCGTCCAGCCCGCCACAGATGCTTCCGTGCCCACGTAAATGAAGAACAGGCAGCCGAGCACAATCAGGCTGCGCGAGCGCGCATTCCCCTGGCCCGCCGGCACAACGTCAGCATTCTCCGGCACGGCGCGCGGCTCCGCGCCGCGCAGCGCCAGAAATAACGCGGTGGTTCCGCACAGACCCGCATTGGCGAGCAGAAGAACGGGAAGCAAGTGTTCCTCCTGCGCCAGCACCACCAGCGGCGGAAAGGCCACCGCTCCCAGGCCCCAGGTCATGTTCAAAAGGCTCAGCGCCGCGGCGCGGCGCCCAAAGGGTTCGGTACCGGCATCTTCACCCACCCACAGGTTGACGCCGGAAATGGTGAGCCCCAGGCCACAGCCCAGAATGAACATGCACATCCTGGCTTGGAACGGCCCTGCCGCCGTCAGGGCCGCAACTCCCGCGGCCATGAGTGCGAATCCCAGGACGAGTGTGAAACGGTAGCCGCGCCGGGCCAGCAGAGTGCCGAGCACCGCCAGACCGGCCAGGTTCCCGCAGAATTGTAAGCTGAAGAAGAGCCCCGCATCCGCGTCGCTGAGCCGCCAGCGCGCAATCAGCAGCGGAAGAATCGGGCCAAGCAAGGTGGTGACCGCGCCGGTGACGATAAACCCGGCGTGCAGCACGGCGCGCGTGGCCGCCCGCTGCGCGCCTGGGGCCGGCGGTAATCCGGATGCATTCATGGAAAGCAGGGAATTGTCTCCAAAGGGACGCGCGCAGGCAACGCCCGGCTCCCCGAAAGGGAGAGGTGGCGGCAGGCTTGTGCCTTGGGGCGGCGTGGGCTACCTTTTGGCTTTATGCTGGGCACAACGTTTTCCTGGGCGGCGCTCGCGCGGCTGGACTGGCGCGCCGTGCTGGATATTCTGCTGGTCGCCACGCTGATTTACTACCTGTTGCGCCTGGCGCGCGGCACGCGCGCGGCGCAGATCGGATTGACCATCGTAGCCCTTCTTCTGCTCCACCGCGCGGCGCGCTTCGCCCGCCTGGAGATGACCGATTGGCTGCTGACCACGGCGCTTTCCTATTTCGTGCTGGCGCTGCTGATCCTTTTCCAGCCGGAGATTCGCAGCGCCCTGGCCCGCGCCGGGCGCGGCTCGCTCTGGCAGCGGCTGCTGGCGCGGAACCGCAGCGACATTTATGACGACGTAGTGCTGGCCGTGCGCCACTGCGCGCAGAGCCGCATTGGCGCCCTGGTGGTGATCGAGCGCCAGGCGGGTTTGCGCACCTACACGGAGAGCGGCATTCCCCTGGACGCCACGATCAGTTACGACCTGCTGCTCTCCATTTTCTCTCCGGGGTCGCCGCTGCACGACGGCGCGGTCATCCTTTCCGGCGACCGCGTGGCCGCCGCCGCATGCTTCCTGCCGCTGACCCTCAGCCCGTCCATTTCCAATCAACTCGGAACGCGGCACCGCGCCGCAGTAGGCGTGACGGAAGAAAGTGACGCCGTGGCCATCGTGGTTTCCGAACAAACCGGAGCCATCGCCCTGGCCGTGGAAGGAAATCTCGAGCAAAACCTGACCCCGGACCAGCTTGCGGAACGGCTGGGAGCGCTGCTGGCCGGCCTGCCCAAGGCCGCGGTCCATGCCCCCGGCGTTGCCGTGGGGGAGTGAGCATGGCGGGATGGCGCAAACGCGGCACGCAGGACTGGGGATTGAAGCTACTGGCACTGGCCATCTCCGCTCTGGTGTGGACCAGCTATCGCTCGGAGCCGGCCGCGGAAATGACCTTCCAGGCTCCGCTCGAGTTCCGCAACCTGCCGCGCAATCTGGAACTTTCCGGGGATTTTCCCGCCACCGTGCGGGTGCGTGTGCGCGGCAGGCCTGCGGTGTTGCGGGAGGCTACCGCCGGCCAGTTCGCCGTGGTGGTGGACCTGAGCCAGGCTTCCTCGGGCGCCAGCGTGCTGCCTCTCTCTCCGAAGATGATCGAAGCGCCGCTGGGCACGGAAGTCGTGAGCGTCACGCCGGAAGAAGTGGGCGTGCGGCTGAACGAGCGCGCCGTCCCGCGCTAGGGCCGGCGCGGCGTTCCCGTGCCGCACATTTCCGCGTGGTTACAACTTCATGTCGTGTCACGCGGCCGTTGCCGGACCGGTTTTGCCGCTGTGCTAGACTTGCTCTTTTCCGGCCGGGCCTCAGCTTCCGGCGGAATACCTTCATGTCCAAGCAACTCTTCGGAACGGACGGAATCCGCGGCATTCCTGGTGAATTTCCGCTGGATGATGCCACGCTCGAAGCCACCGGAGCGGCGCTGGGCGCGCATCTGCGAGGTGCGGATCCTTCCGCGCCGCCGCGCCTTCTGCTGGGCATCGACACGCGGGAGTCGAGCAGCCACCTGGCGGCCCGGCTGGCGCGCGGCGCGCTCCAAGCCGGAGCCGAGCCGGCTTATGCCGGGGTCATCTCCACGCCCGGCGTGGCCTGCCTGGTACGGGAAAATTCCTTCGCCGCCGGCGTCGTCGTTTCCGCCTCCCATAATCCCTGGACGGACAACGGGGTCAAGCTCATCTCCCCGCGGGGCACGAAATTTTCTGACGCGGTGGAAGCGGCGCTGGAGAAGGAAATCCTCGAGCGGCGCGAAACCACCGGGCGCGGCGCGGATGCCGTGCTGCGCGCGGACGCCTCCCTCGACGCGCAATACCTGGCCTATCTCCAGCGCTTTGTGCTGCCCGGGGCGCGTCTGGCCGGCCTGCGCATGGTGCTGGACTGCGCCAATGGCGCGGTGAGCGAACTGGGCCCGGCGCTCTTCCGCTCCCTGGGCGTGGAGGTCACCGCCATCCACAACCGCCCGAACGGAAAAAACATCAACGACCAATGCGGCTCGCAGCATCCGGAAAGCCTCCGGCGCGCGGTGCTGGAGACGGGCGCCGCGCTGGGAGCGGCGTTCGATGGGGACGCGGACCGCGCCATTTTCGTCTCCAGCTCCGGGCGCATCGTGGACGGCGATGCGGTGCTGTTTATTGCCGCGCGGCATATGCAGGCCGCGGGCACGCTGCGTGGCGGAGTGGTGGTGGGCACCACCATGTCCAACCTGGGGTTGGAGCACGCCCTCGAACCCCTGGGCATCCGCCTGGTGAGAGCCCCGGTGGGCGACCGTTACGTGTTTGAAGAGATGCAGCGGCTCGGCGCCAATCTGGGCGGCGAACAATCCGGCCACGTGATTTTTCTCGACGATTCCATCACCGGCGACGGCCTGCTGACCGCGCTCATCGTGGCCTCGCTGGTCTCGCTGCAGGGCCCCCTGGACGCGCTGGCCGCGGGATTGAGGGTCTTTCCGCAGAAAATCGTGAACGTCCGCGTGCGCTCCAAGCCGCCGCTGGAGACGCTACCGCAGGTTTCGCGCACGCTGGAGGAGGCCAGCTCCAGCCTGGGCGCGGCCGGGCGCGTGGTGCTGCGCTATTCCGGCACGGAATCTCTGGCGCGGGTCATGGTAGAAGCCGAGCGGGCCGAACAGGTGGAGCACTGGACCCAGGCACTGGCCTCCGCGGTCCACGAAGCGATTGGCGCCCGGTAGCGTACCCTTCCCGGGAACTTTTCCTCATCTGGCGACATTACAGGTTGTGAAGGGACACGAGAGTTCGCGGCCGCCCGCCATCCGGGCGCGGCCCGCAAGCGCCCATGACTACCGACGAAGAACTGATTCTGGCGTTCCAGGGCGGCTCCGGAGAGGCTTTCACCGAGCTCTTCCAGCGCTACCGCCAGCGCATCTATGGATTTTTCCGCCGGCGCTTGCAGCATCCCTCGCGCGCGGAAGAACTGGCGCAGGAAACGTTCGTGGCTGTGCTCAAGGCGATTGAGCGCTATGAGCCGCGCGCCCTCTTCCGCACCTATCTTTACGGCATCGCGCTGAACCTGCTGGCCGCCGAACGCAGAAAATCCGGGCGCGAGACCGCGGAAGAAGATCCGCCGGAACCGGTGGCCGCCGGCAATCCAGAGGCCGCCGTATGGGTGAGGGATGCCCTGGAGCGGCTTGAACCCATGGAGCGGGAGATTCTGCTGCTGCGGGAGTACGAGCAACTGAGTTACGAAGAGATTGCCGGCCTGCTGCATTTGCAGCTTAATACGGTGCGCTCGCGGCTGTTCCGTGCGCGCATGGCGCTGCGCGGCCTGCTGGTGGCGCGCGCCCCGCAGGCCTGAGGGACGATCATGGACCGCACCGCACATCCACTCACGCCGGAAGAAGTAATGGCCTACCTCGATGGCGAGCTTTCTCCCGAACGCGCCACCGCCGCCGCGGCCCATCTGGAACACTGCGCGGAGTGCCGCGCCACCGCCGCAGACCTGCGCAGCGTTTCCCGGCAACTCGCCGCCTGGCAGGTCGAGACCGCGCCGGAAGCTCTTGCCGAAAACGCGGTGCGCGCCGCCGCCGCGGCCCGGCGCGAACCGAAATTAGACCGGCCCGCGCGCGCCACAGAGCGCAAGGACAAAGTGACGCTGGTGCCTCGTGGCCTGCTGGTGTGGGGCGGGGCATTTGCCGCGGCCGCGGTGCTGGTGGCGCTCGCGGCCCTTCCCACTCTGCGCAGGTCCGCCACATACACGGCCGTGAACCGCGTGGAGATTCCGGCAGAGGGGCAGAAGACCGCGCCGCAGTCGCCCCCCGCCGTGCGCGCGCCGGAGGTGCTCGACACGATTTCTTCGCCGCCGCCGGCGAGCCGCACCCAAGCGCCACGGCCCCGGGCGGGCATTGCAGTCAATTCGCTTCCGCCCCCTGCTCCAGTGCCGCAGACGGCCAACGAGCCCGCAGCCACGGCAATGATGATGAAGGACCGTGATGCGAAGATGAAATCTCTGGATGAATATGCAGCGCGCCGGGCTGCCGGGGCGCAGGCGATGGCAGCCGCCGGGCCTTCCTCCACCAGCCCGATGATCATCCACCGCGCCTCGCTGGCGCTGCTCACCAAGGAATTCGACTCCGCGCGCGCGGCCATGGAAAACCTGGTGCGCGCGCACCAGGGATATCTCGGGCAGCTCGATATCGCCGCGCCCCCGAATGCCGGACGCTCGCTCACCGCCACACTCCGCGTGCCGGCAGCTCAGCTCGACTCCGTGCTGGCCGAATTGCGCAAGCTGGGCCGCGTCGAGCAGGAAAACCAGGCGGCCGACGACGTCACCGGCCAGTACGTGGACCTGACCGCGCGCCTTGCCAACGCCCGCGAGACGGAAAAGCGCCTGGTGGAAATCCTCCGCGAGCGCACCGGAAAAGTCGGCGACGTGCTCGACGTCGAGCGCGAATTCTCCGGCGTGCGCCAGCAGATTGAGCAGATGGACGCGCAGCGCAAAACCATGGAGAACCAGGTGCAGTACGCTTCCGTGGATCTGCGCATCACCGAGGAATACAAGCAGTCCCTGGAAACTCCCGCGCCCGCGCTGGGCACGCGGCTGCACAACGCCGCGGTGGATGGCTTTCTCGGCGCGGCCGATCTGGTGATCGGGCTGCTGCTTTTTCTGCTGAACGCCGGGCCCACTCTCCTCTTGCTCGCCGCCATGCTGGCCTGGCCGATGTGGTTCGCGGTGCGCTGGCTGCGGCGGCGGTATCGGCTGCCGGAGGCGCCGGCCTCCCAAACCGCGTAGAAATCCGCTTGGGAAATACCACAAATCGTAGGTTGGTGGCGATGGCGGCCAACCCCATTCGCTTAACTCACTCTTGAACAAGGGCTTGCAAAGCTCTGTACAAGTTCCGGCCTTGGAAGGGCGCTTGCACGGAGTTTAGTCAAGTTGTGGAGTGGTTTGTTTCCCGGGGTGATTGACCGGCAGGCAGCATACGAATCGTGGTTCCAAGGGGCCCCATCAGGGCCCCTTCTTTTTTGCGCTTGCATGACCGCTGTCTTACGGGTTCGAGCGGATGTCGCCGGGACTGATATTGTTCTTCCGCGCTTCGCTTTCCAGGTCGTCAATCTGCTGCTGGACTTCCTGCCGCTCTTTCTGGTAGGCGGCGAGCTGGTCTTGCGGCCGCAGAATCGGCGTCGGCTGAGTTACGTTTATGGCGTTGGAGCCGTTCTCGTTTCCGCTCATCGCGCCCTGCGTCTCCTGGATCTTGGCGTCCAGGTCCGCCAGCCGCTTCCGCAGGGCATCCAGCTTGTCCTTATAAACCTTCGGATCCTTTTCGGGAGCCAGTTGTTTCAGCGGTGGAACGGCGGCGGCCTCGACTTGTGCCAGTGTCTCGGAAGGAGGGACCACGACAGGCGCGGTGCTCGGGACCTCGCCCTTTTGGAGCAGCTCAGAAAGGGTGTCGTTGTCCCACACCTTCTTGGTTGTCTTGGGTGCGGGCGGTGCCGCCTGCGCCGCCTGCCCCGCCGTGGGAGCCTGGGCAGGCTGCTGCGCCGGCGCGGGCTGGGAGGTCTGCCCGTAAACAGGAAGCCCGGCAAGGCCGAGCGCCAAAATCCAGGTCATCTGCCAAGCCTTCACGAGACACCTCCTCCGTCAATTCCAGTATAACTCCGCGCGTCGCTAAGGAGCGGGAACCTGCAACTGGGCGTTGCTCAATTCGCGACGCACCAGCGGCAAGAGTTCCGCCGGCGGTCCCACACGGCGAAAGCCGCTGGCCTCGATGGTGCGGTCGGACTTTTCGCGGGTGAAGAGTTTCCTCCCCTGGACTTCGTAGCGCGTCAGCTTGGGCAGCCAGATGCCCGGAGCGATCTGCGTCTGCTCGATGTGCACGCGCCCGCCCTTCTCGATTTTCCCCAGCAGGCCCCCTCCGAACAAAAGGTCGCGCACCAGCTCCGCGTTGAGCTGAATCACCCCGCCGGTTTCTCCGTCCACCCACAGCGTCAAGCGGCTGGCCGCCAGCAGCTCCGTGGCCACGGACCCGCCGCCGGTGCCAGGCTTCGGATCGAGCAGGAGTTTCTCCGCGCTGCGCCCCTCCAGTGTTTCGCGGCCCAGCCAGCTCAACTCGTAGGAATCGCGGAAGGCATCCACGGCGCGCCGGCGCGCCGCGCTGCGCTTCTGGAATTTTTCCACGCGCTCGCGCTGCTTGGGCTCGTCCGGGTCGAGCGCCCACTCCAGCGTCTGTTCCAGCTCCCGCAGCTCCTCGCGATACTGTTCCGGCGCCACGGGCGCGCCACGCTCCTCCACCACCAGCTTCAGCGTCCCCGTGCCCGTCGGATAGACGCGATACACGCGATCCACAATGAGCTGCGCATCTCCCGTCGCGCCGCTGCGCGCGGGCTCGCTCCAATGCTCGGTGCGCGCCGTCAACAAGTCTTCTGCGTCGCTGCGGTGCATGGCGGCGATCATGCGCTCCAGCAGGGCGCGAAGCTCCGCGGCAGAAGGCGCCTGCTCCGCGCCTCTGGTAGCGCCGGTCCCGCCCTGGCGGGACCGGCTCCTGGGTGTTTCCCAGTTTCGGCTCGCTGGCGGCAGCGCCAGTGAAGCAATCAACAGGAAGACCGCAATCATGTCGCTGGGATTCTAACGTACCAGGCGGGGTTGTCGTTGTAGCCCGGGGCGGCGGGCCCCGCGGCTCGTTCTGGCCTCTACACGGCAGCGCAAGGCGTCACTCCGCCCTGACGCAGGAAGGGGCTGCGCGTGATCGCACGGCCAAATCGCCGGCCTGCCCGGAGCGAAGTCGAAGGGCATCTCGCAGACCCTGATCCCGCAAAGCGGGAGAAGAGTTGCCGGCTCCTCAGTTCTTCCAGACCGCCCGCCCTGCCGGCCTACTTCTCGCTCCACGGCGGAACGATGCCGTTCACCCGCGCATACGCAATAAGCTGTCCGAGATGCTCATGGGCGTGCGCCACCACCTGCAGCATCACCTCGCGCACCGTGGCGTCCCGGCCGAACATCTTCACCGCCTTATCCGGATCCGCGGCATTGTTCACCGCAGCTTTCACGAACTCGAACGATTTTTTCACTGCTTCGACGATCTGCGCCTTCTCCGTAATTTTCGCCAGCGCCTCGCGGGAGGCATCCGCCGGACGCGTCGCCCCCATCATGGCGCCATAACTGTAGTTCCCGCCGACGATGTGCATAAAGACTTCCCCCGTCGAGCGCGCGCCCTCCGGGTGCCAGCCGTACTTCTCCGCTGGGAATCTCTCTGCCAGGGCCACCACGTGCTTCTCCGCCGCCTCGATTGAGCGGATGACCTCCGGCTTCAATCCTGCGGCAGGCGCCGCAGGGGCAGCCTGGGCCTGTGCCAGCGAAACGGCCAGGGTGAATGAGAAAAGCAGCGCGACGGCAGCCGGGACAATGTGTTTTGCGTTCATGAATTCCTCCGAGGATCCGTGCCGCTCGGCTCCAGCGTCCTCGCTGGACGGTGCGCCGCGGGGCTGCCCGCCGTAGCCCGCCGTGGCGGGGCGTAGGTGGGGCTTCCCTTTTACCCTAAATCCAGGCGCCGTGTACAGCGCGGGTCGCACCGTCCGCCGCGGCGGGCGGTGCGCCGGGAGCGGCGCGGAAACCTTTGCCCGGCTGCGGGGAAACTTACCAGGGCTAAAAACCGTATACACTAGAGATGACCCCCATNGAAGCCATCCGGCCGGGCCAGTGCGGTCGCTTTCGCCGAGACCTTGCGTCTCGCCGTGGATACCCTGCGGATGCACAAGCTGCGCACCTTCCTGACGCTCCTGGGAGTCATCCTCTCGGTATTCACTCTGGTGCTGGTGATGTCCGTGGTGGAGGGCCTGAACCTCTACATCTCCAAGCAGGTGGCCAACCTGGGTTCCAACACGCTCATCTTCACGCGCTTTGGCATCATCACCAACCTTCAGGACTTTGTGAAGGCGCAAAAGCGCCCGCCTCTGCGCATCGACGACTACGAATATGTCCGCGACCACGCCGTGGGCCTGCGCCAGATTGGCGCCGCGGCCAATCGCCAGCTCGACGTGCGCTACGGCAACGAGCTGGTGCAGGGCGTGGACGTGGCCGGCGGAACCCCCAACGTGGTGGACATGCGCGGCGTGGTGATCGTCCAGGGCCGCTCGCTCAGCGATACCGACGAATCCCACCATTCCCCCGTGTGCATTATCGGGGACGACCTGGTGCAGCGCTTCTTCCAGAACGTGGACCCCATCGGCAAGACCATCCGCGTGGGCCCGCAGACCTACCAGGTGGTGGGCGCGGCCAAGGCCATGGGCTCCATCTTCGGCCAGTCGCGCGACAACTATGTGCTCATGCCCTTCTCCACTTACATGAAGAGCTGGCACCAGGGCAACGATTCGATCGACATCTGGGCGGAGGCCTGGTCTCCGGAAACCATGGACGCGGCGATTGACGACGTGCGCGTGATCCTGCGCGCCAAGCGCAAAGTGCCTTACGGCGGGGACGACAATTTCGGCGTGGTGACCAACGCCTCCATCACCCAGGTGTGGTCGAGCATCAGCAGCAACGTCTTCGGCCTGGCCATCATGCTCACTTCCGTCTTCCTGGTGGTGGGCGGCATCGTGATCATGAACATCATGCTGGCCAGCGTCACCGAGCGCACGCGCGAGATCGGCATCCGCAAGTCCCTGGGCGCGCGCCGGCGGCACATCGTGATGCAGTTCCTGGTCGAGTCCGCCATGATGGCCGCTTCGGGGGGCGTCGTGGGAGTCCTCGCCGGGATGGGAGTCAGCACGCTGGTGCGCAACCTCACCTTTATGCCCGCCACCACGCCGGTCTCCGCGATCGTTGTCTCGCTGCTGCTGGCTTCTTCCGTGGGAATCTTTTTCGGCATTTATCCCGCAATGCGCGCGGCGCGGCTGGATCCCGTCGAAGCGCTGCGTTACGAGATGTGAGGCCCCGCCGTGCGCCAGGACTACCGCGAAAATCTGAAGCTGGCGCTGGATACGCTGCGCGCGCACAAACTGCGCAGCTTCCTCACCGTGTTCGGCGTGGTCATCGGCGTGACCATCATCATCGTGGTGGCCGGGCTGATCTCCGGCTTCAACGCCTCGGTCACTGAATCGTTCACCGGCTTCGGCACCGATACCGCGTTCATCTCCAAATTCGAGCAGGGCCCGCACTTCGGCCGGCTGAGCGCGGAAGAGCGCATGCGCAAGGACCTGACGCTGGAAGAAGGCCAGGCCATCCTCGAGCAGAGTCCGGACGTGCAGGCCATCGCCATCTCCATCTTCGCGGATGGAGAGGCCTCCAGCATCCGCTACAAGGACCAGGAAGTGAACGCGCTCGATTTCCGCGGCACCTTTCCCGCCTTCGTAGAGGTGTACGCCAATTCCTCGCTCAAGGAGGGCCGCTTCATCACCGACGCGGATAACGAGCACCACCGCAGCGTGGTGGTGATCGGGGAAAGCGTGCAGAAAGCGCTCTTCCCCAACGTGGACCCCATCGGCAAGCAGGTAAAAGTGAACGGCCACGAATTCGAAGTGATCGGCGTGTTCGAAATGCCCAAGGGCGGCTTTGGGATGAATAACGAGGACCGCCGCGTGGTGGTGCCGTATCACACCTTCCACAAGCTCTACCCCAACGACAAATTTCACGGTTACCGCATCCGCGCCTATCCCAACCGCCTGGATGCCGCCGTGGACGAAGCGCGCGTGGCCCTGCGCCGCACCCGCAAGGTGCCCTATAACAAGCCGGATGATTTCGCCATACAGACCTCGCAGCAGGCCCTGGAAAGTTTTTATGCCATCGTGGGCGCGGTCGCCCTGGCCACGCTGGTGCTCAGTTCCATCGGACTGCTCATCGGCGGCGTGGGCGTGATGAACATCATGCTGGTGAGCGTCACCGAGCGCACCCGNCGAAATCGGCGTGCGCAAGGCCATCGGCGCCCGCCGCGGCGACATCACCTGGCAGTTCCTGTTTGAAGCCATGACCCTCACCGGCCTCGGCGGGGTCATCGGCATCCTGCTGGGCTGGCTGCTGGTTCTGGTGGTGGGTGGCGTGCTGGATTGGCGCGCCGTCGTGCCCCTCTGGGCCGTGCTGGTCGGCTTCGGCGTCTCCCTGGCCATCGGTCTGGTCTTCGGCGTCTGGCCCGCGCTCAAAGCCGCGCGCCTCGATCCCGTGGTCGCCCTCCGCTACGAATAGCCCAGGCGCGCCTGTCAGCACACGCCGGGAAAGATCTGCGTCGAAGATTCATCCTGAGAGCTTCCCGTGAACTCTCGCCCCCAGGCTTTCAAGAGCTATCTACATCTGCCAGGCGTTTTCACTTGACGGAGGAAACTGAGCCTGAGCACCCAGCGCGACCTTTCGCACGGGCGGGTGGGCCAGTCGATAGGTGGGTGCCGCATCCCTTCCGTCCTGAAGCTGTGAAAAAACTCCTCGAATTTAGTTCTTGAAGGAAAAACGAGAACCGCTATTCTCGGCGCATGGACCAACNGCAAACAAACACCCTCGATCCTTCAAATTCGTTCCACAGAATAGGTTTTTTCACAGCTTCGTCCTCGGAAGGGTGCGGGTTGTTCCGGCGTGTTCACCGTTCGGGCTCCGACGTCTGCGACCGAACTGCCGACCGCCCTGCCCCGCTCCGCGCTCCCTGGCCAGCTCAAATCCCAGGAAAGACCATGGGCATAAGCTCCACCCTTCCCTCCGCTGACTCCGGGAAGGATGGGCCACCCTCGCATCATAACGCTGCGGTGAACTAATACGATGGTACCATCTCAGGGTGCGCAACTACGGAACGAAGGACGACGGGCGGAACCTGTGCCACCCGCCGGCTTTCGGCAGAATTCCTCTGATCTCCAGACGGTATATGATTCAGCGGCCCGGATTTCAGGCCAAGCGGAGTCGGGCAAGCTCGGCGGGGCGCCCGCAGTCGGCCCCGAACAAATTTTGCTAGCTCTCGCAGAAGAATCCGAATTGCCAAGAAACTACGGGGCTCCGGGCTCAATATCGTGGCCCTTAAGGAGGCTCTGAAAGGTGGCGGATGACCGCACGGCGCAAACGGCCACTGCTGGGAATCCGCCGTCGAATTCGACGCCGGTGAATTCTGCGAACCAAATTACGGGCATCGGTGGCTCGAACTTCAGTTATGACGCGAACGGGAATCTTCTCCAGGACGACAATTACCAGTACACTTACGACGCGGAGAATCGGCTGATGCAGGTCCAAATCAAGAACGGCGGGGCGGTGCAAACCACGTATGCCTTTGACGGAAACGGGACGCGCTGCGTGAAGGTGGTGCTGGGCGGGGCGTCGCCAAACCGGACGTTTTCGATTTACGACGGCGGGCAATTGCTGAGCGAATTCGATGATGCTTCCACGGCGACGTACACCTCAGGCACCACGCCGGGGCAGGCGCCGAGCGATTCGGTGTCTCTGCTGCTTTACCAGCACGCGGACCAGTTGACCACGCGCGCAGCGACGGACAATTTTGGCAACGTGGCCTACCAGCGGGGGAATTTCCCTTATGGAGACATGTGGTACGACACAGGCGGAGCCTCCGCGAGCGTGAAGCACAAATTCACCACGTACAAGTACGAGCCGGAGCTTTCCGGCTCGCTGAACTACGCCCTGGCCCGCGAGCACTCGGCGCGTTTGGGCCGCTTCTACATGGCCGACCCGGTGCAGCTCATTCGGAAGCGCAATCCGCAATTGCTCAACCGCTATGCCTACGTCGCGGGGGATCCCATCAACGTTAGTGATCCAAGCGGTAAGGTGCCCTGGTTCTTCCCATGTCTCCAGGACTACTGGCCGGGCTCTTCCCCATTCGGCGGCCTTTACTGGCCGGACATCGATAATCCGGGGTGCGTTCGTTTCCTAAGCTTCGTGGACTTGTACTCTGTAGATTATTTGAGCTTCGTGTCACGACAAGATTGCTATACTAATTGCCTACTCATTTTAACCGGTGAGCTAGCCATCTGCGCGGTCACTCCTCCTCCCGGGGATATCATTTGTGCAGGGATCGCGCTCACCGCCTATCATTTCTGCCGCAGGCAATGCGCAGAGCTCTACCCTGCTGGGAACTGAGCATGCGGACGAAGAGAGCATGGCTGCTGCTGGCCATCGGATTATTCGTCGGATCTCTCTTAGGCTGGGGGAGCGCGGGAATCCCGGCTAAGACTTCCGGACAGCGGATCGGTCTGTTTTCGGGGACCGTCTTCGTATTCGCGTTAGTGGTTATAGCGCTCTGTAAGGCTCTGCCAATTTCCGCTCAGGGACTGACCCCCCGCCGGATAGTCGCCATTCTGGTACTAGCAATCCTACTGCCTAGCGCTGCTTATTACCCGCTCACGCTGGCCTTTGACCTCCTCCCGGCGCGCTTTGCGCGAGACGTGGCGCCGCTGCTCGTCGTGTCGGCGGCTCTCGTCATCATGGTAATGAAAAGACTCGGTCGCAAACCTTCGAAGGAAGCGTAAGCGGGGGGCATGGAGTGCGCTCATCAAGTGGTGAAGTAGGGCCATGATGCTCGCAGACATTTCAGACGGCGGCTGCGGCATCATGCACGGGGCAGGGTCGGTTGCGGGCCGATGGGCAATGCTCGGAAGAAAAAAGCCGTCCGTGCTGCTCTACCAGCACGCGGACCAGTTGACCACGCGCGAGGCCACGGACAACTTCGGAAACGTGGCCTACCAGCGCGGCAACTTTCCCTATGGAGATATGTGGTACGACACAGGCGCAGCATCCGCCAGTGTGAAGCGCAAGTTCACGACGTACAAATACGAGGCTGAGCTTTCCGGTTCGCTGAACTACGCGATGGCCCGCGAGCACTCCGCCCGCCTGGGCCGCTTCCACATGCCGGACCCTGTGCAGCACGTGAAACGTCACAATCCTCAACTGCTCAACCGGTATGCCTACGTAATCGGAGATCCCATCAATTTCAGGGATCCTACTGGCAGGGTTCCGTGGTGGNTTCCCTTGCACGCAGGATTATTGGCCAGGCTTTTCCCCATTCGGCGGCATTTACTGGCCCGACCTCGACGACCCGGCATGCCAACGCTATTACCAAGCGCAAGAGCTTGCAAGCGAATGCGACCCGACCGACCCAGCGAGCTGCGCTCCGCAGTGCAGCCCCCTCGATCCGACTTGCGGCCTTGGGATCAACCGTTGTTTCGCCCAGCTTCAAGACTGTATCGACAAAGCAAACAAAAGATTTGATTCGTGCCTGGAGTCAGCGTCCAACTTTCAGGAGAACTGTGACAAACTCTGCGACTATGGATGCAAATTCTTGCCTCCGCCGGAGAAGGAGGAGTGTGAACTGAACTGCAAGCTAAGCTGTCTTTCAACATACGCGACCTGGGTGACTGCCTGCGGAACGGAATTCGCCACGCGCTATACAGTGTGTTGGCTGAACTACTCGGTATGCACGGTGCGCTAGGCCCCTGACGGAAGCCGACGGCGTAGCCTGCTCGGGCCCGTGCCCAGTTGCGCAGACGTCTACGGACCACGACCGAGGGTTCGTTGCTCATGCAGAGGGCCAGCCACATGCCTAAAAGACTTAGAACTCTGATGCGCGTCCTGTCCATTGTGACTCTGGTTGAAGGGGCGGACGGGTTGTTCACGGTAGTATCCACACTTCCGGTCACCGTTGGGCCGCTGCGGGCCCTGCTGCTTGAGAACCATGCGCACGCGGAATGGGCCCTGTATGGGATGGTCGCCGCCAACCTCATCTTCAATTCCATGCTCTTGATCTGTGGGCTACGCATTTGGAAGCTAGACCGAAGCGGGCTGCGGCTACTCGTTTGGACGCTCTGTGCGGAGGCTGTCTACTTTGTAGCGGTTGCATTGCTTGCCTCGTCTCCATACTTTTGGCCCGGCCCGCTTCGAAAACTCATTTCCGACACAATTGCACCGTTCACAGGCTTCGCGAATATGGGCTTGAGCCTCCAAGTCATCACCGCCTATCCGTTGCTGGCGGCGGTGCTCATCTTTTTTTCTTACCGTTGGCTGGGAATACATCAGGGCCGTGATGAACTGCAGACCAAAAGCCACAATCCTAAGAGACTGAGAACTCTGATGCGCGTCCTGTCCGTTGTGACTCTGATCGAAGCTGTGGGCGGGTTATTCACGGTAGCGTCCACGCTGCCGGTCATCGTTGGCCCGCTGCGGGCTCTGGTGCTTGGAAACCATGCGCGCTGGGAACGGGCCCTGTATGGGATGGCTGCCGCTAATCTCATTTTCGTTTCCATGCTCTTTATCTGTGGGGTACGCATTTGGAAGCTGGACCGAAGAGGGCTGCGGCTCCTCGCTTGGACGCTCAGTGCGGAGGCTGTCTACTTTGTANACTGTTATATTGGTTCCCTCGCTTCTGTACACTTGGCCCGGCCCGCAGCGAGAACCTACTCGCGACACATTTGCGCCGTTCACTGCCTTCGGGAATATGGGCTTGACCCTTCAAGCCATCACCGCCTATCCGTTGCTGGCGGCGGTGCTCCTCTTTTTCTCTTACCGTTGGCTGGGAATNACAACAGGCCCATGATCAATCTGACCCGAACGATTGAAGACCATCCACGGGGGCGGGTGGGACAGGATTGGCGAGTGCCACGATTTTACGCTTGGCGCACGGACCCGCCGCGGCCGGTGTCCGTGGCGGGTGGCGCAGCTTGGCGGGTGGCCCTGAAACCACCGCGCTCTGTGTTCAGCGCAGCGGGAAGTCGTTTGTGGGTGCCCCATCACGCCGGGTTTGCGTGTGGGGCTTCTTCTTCGAGTCACCATCACTTGCCAAGAACCCAGGTGTAGAAGCGAACTGGTCTGCCCTGCCTAGGGCGGGCAGCCGGCAGGCGCACGCCGCTCGCTCCTCCGCGGTTAAATTGCGGAGTGGTATGATCCCGCCGCTCTGGCTAGGACAAGGGAAATAAGAGAACAACGTCATGGCCAGCCGGCCCTAGTAGCGTTTCAATCCTTCCGGCATCTCCAAATCCCCACACGTGAAAGCGACGTGTAGGGCACCCGCGCATCGTAACGTTGCGATGAACTAATGCGGTGGTATCATCTTGCGGTGTGCAACCAGTCCGCAGAAGAGGGGAACGATGACCGGGCCACCCGCCCCGGCGGGGCATTACCAAGACCATCAGCGCGTCAGCGACGTGGAGGCGCAGATTGATGACTGGTCCATTGCTATCGATCCTCAGGGCGACATCTATCCCGAGCCCGTCGATCTGTCCGGCTATTACGGTCAGCCCCTGACTCTCCACTTTAACTTTAAGGTGGGCAATCCCCCGGATCCGAGGCTAAGGAAAAGGATTCACGACAGTATGTTCATCAAGTGGCACGTGACAGCCACCTGCGACGACCACATCACGCCGGACCTAGACGCGGTAGCAACTCAGAAGGTGATCTGCAGCAAATGAGAAACTGTGCCTCGTTCGTTTGGCTTTTGGTGCTGCCGCTGGTGGTGCCCCCGAGGGAAGTCGGGCGCCAAGTGGAAGACTCGACCGATTCATTTCTCCTCTTCGAGTGCAAGCAAGTGGTGACCCGGCTCCCCTTTCCTTCTCCTCCTGTGGAGCTGCTCGAAAATACATTTGCGACGACGCGCGATGGAGAATCGGGTATGACGCTATCCGTTCGAAACCTTCGAAAGGCACCCTTTGACGCGCTGGCGATGGTCGTCGAGTACAGCGATGAATCGGGATCGGACCTCGTGCAGGTTCCCTATGTAGCCGCCACGAGGGATGTGCGACCGTCCTTTCACTCGCCTGTGCATGCCTCCTACGCCAACGATCTCGAGGCGCCCATTGGACCCGGTGCGACAGTGGAATTGGGCGCGGTGAGCCCGGTGACGGTGCCTGCCTGCCCCTCGCAGGCACAGGTAAAGTTTCTGATGGCCCGTTACGGGAGCGCCGAAATCCTGACGTGGTCCACACCCGGCTGGAGGATTGCCCCGATAGTTGAGTCGACTTCGGCAGCCCTGTTCAGCATCTCCAGCCCACTGCCACGTCTTCCTTTTACACTTAAGCTCTTAGTGTTTATAGACGAACAGGGGATGCCGGTCGAGTTCCTCCCAACAGACCCGGGCCAGCGGATACTTGCCACAGAGTTAGTCGCGTCCGCGCTGAAGGACACGACCTTTTTCCCTGCTCTCGCAGACGGGAAGCCGACCCCTGCAAAGTTGAGTCTTGTACTCCGTTTCATTCCGCAGGTGCCCGGTGCGCGGACCATTCCTTTGTCCGACTTGCCCCGAGCGTCCTGGGTCATGTTCGTTGAGCAGGACCCGAGGAACCCGGGCAAATGGTTCCTTTGGGAGAGCCATTAGCCGCCCGGATCTCGGTTCCGCTTATGCCCCCTAGCGCGCTCTGCCCCCTGGCTCTGGGCAGGCGATCGTACGACGTCTCGCGCTTGCCGTTTCTCTTCCGCGGTGGCCTGGATGTGACCCCCGCTCCAAGCCGCCCGGCTCGATCCCGTCGTCACCCTGCGCTACGAGTAGCAGCTCCGGCTCCGCATTTTCCGCCTCCCCGGCTCGCCCCGCGAGGTGCACGATTTTCTCCAGCAGCGCTGAAATTTCCATGGCCGGCGCGCGTAATGATTCGAGAGGCGCCCGCACCCGTTGTTGACAGCAAGGGAATGCGGGCATAGCGTGGCTCTAACGGAGTGGAGCAAGCCGCCGATGCGCCAGGACTACCGCGAAAACCTGATCCTTGCGCTGGACACGCTGCGCGCGCACAAGCTGCGCAGCTTTCTTACCGTCGTGGGCGTGGTCATCGGCGTGACCATTATCATCGTGGTGGCCGGATTGATCTCTGGCTTCAACGCCTCCGTCTCGGAGAAATTCACCGGGCTGGGCACGGACACCGCCTTCATCACCAAAGAGGAGCAGGGCTTCCGCACCGGCCGCCTGAGCGCGGAAGAGCGCATGCGCAAGGACCTGACCCTGGAACAGGGCCAGGCGATTCTCGAGATGAGTCCCGACGTCAAGGGCATCGCCGTCTCCAACGTGCCGGACATTCCCAACAGCAGCATCCGCTACAAGGACCAGGAAGTGACCGCCCTGGATTTCCGCGGCACGTTTCCCGCGTTCGTCGAGGTGTACGCCAACTCTGTGCTGAAGGAAGGCCGCTTCCTGACCGACGCGGAAAACCTGCACCGCCGCAGCGTCGTGGTGCTGGGCGAAAGCGTGGCCAAGGCGCTCTTCCCCAACGTGGACCCCATCGGAAAAATGGTCACCGTAAACGGGCATGAATTCGAGGTGATCGGCGTGTTTGAAATGCCCAAGGGCGGCTTTGGGATGAGCAACGAAGACCGCCGCGTGGTGATTCCGTACTACACCTTCCGCAAGCTCTACCCCAACCAGAAGGAGCACTGGTTCCGCATCCAGGCAATGCCGGACCGGCTGGAAGCGGCGGTGGACGAAGCGCGCGTGGCCCTGCGCCGCGCGCGCAAAGTGCCTTTCAACAAGCCTGATGATTTCTCCATCCAGACGTCCCAGCAAACGCTGGAAACCTTCTACGCCATCGTCGGCGCCGTGGCTCTGGCCACGCTCGTGCTCAGCTCCATCGGC
>OCOJ01035934.1_pt6 | contig 33092 bp, 28 predicted proteins | sample 1539251 | NCBI WGS metagenome assembly OCOJ01 (sample SAMN01911457, study PRJEB22624) | soil metagenome | biome: Soil | place: Malaysia | collected 2012-04-30 | depth RA_metagenome m
GCCTCAGAGCGGCCCGCCGAAGCCGAGTCCGGCGGTCGCGAAACAAGCCACGAGTCAGAATCCAAACTGATATGGATCAAAGTTCTTTGAAGTCGGGGAATTCATAACGATGGGGACCCAGCAGGGAAATTTTCTTACGGCGATTGATGTAGGCAGTGCGAAGACGTGCGCCCTGATGGCGGAAATTACTGAAAACGGGCTGCGTTACCGCGGGCACGGCGTGGCGGATTCCCGCGGATCGCGCAAGGGTGTGATCGTCGAGCTCGATAAAGCCGTGGCGGCGATTCAAAAAGCGGTCGAGGCGGCCGAGGACGTGGCTGGTGCCCCGGTCGAACACGCCATCGTGGGAGTCGGTGGCGCGCACGTGCGCGGCGTCAACAGTCACGGCGGCATCAGCCTGGGCACCCGTCCGCGCGAAATCGGCCGCGACGAGATCAAGCAGGCGGTCGAGCGGGCGCGATCGATTCCTTTACCCGAGGATCGCGAGATTCTACACCTGCTGCCGCAGGAGTTCATTCTCGACGGCCAAGCCGGAGTCCACGATCCGCTCGGCATGATGGCGGCGCGACTTGAAGTGCGAGTTCACATCGTCACCGCCGCCACCAGCGCCACCCAGAATGTGATTACCGCGGTGAACCGAGCGGGGGTGCACGTCGACGACACGGTGTTCGAGCCGCTGGCCGCAGCCGACTCTGTGCTGCGTGCCGACGAGCGCGAATTGGGCGTCTGCCTGGCCGACATCGGCGCCGGGTCGACCGAGCTGATCGTCTTTCAGCAGGGCGCAGTCGCCTACACGGGTGTAATTCCCCTCGGCGGCGATCACTTCACCAGCGATCTTTCCGTGGGCATGTGTACTCCGCTGGCGGAAGCTGAAAGGATCAAAAAAGCGTATGGCAACGCTATCGTGACTTTGATTCCCGAAGGCAATGAGGTAGAGGTTCCCTCGGTCGGCGACCGGCCTTCGCGCCTGATGCCGCAACGCCTGGTGGGCGAGATTCTCGAACCGCGCGCGCGCGAATTGTTCGAGATGATGCGCGAAACTCTGCGCCACAGCGGCATGTACGAGGTCTGCATCGCCGGAATTGTGCTCAGCGGTGGCGCTTCGCGCCTGCCGGGCAATTTCGACGTGGCGGAATCGGTGTTGCGGCGTCCGGTGCGGCTTTCCTGGCCCTCGCCGCTGGCCAAGATGCCGGCTCCCCTGGCGGAACCGGAATACGCTACGGTCCTGGGCATGGTCAACTACGGACATCGCGCTCGCGTCGCGCGCGGCCTTCAGGAAGATCGCTGGGGTACGAAATTGAAAGCCTTGTTGGTGGGCAAAGGAGCGTAGCAACAGTGGTCAGTGGTCAGTTGCCAGTTTGCGACCTGGCCGTCACGTACGAGGAAGCCTTGGGCGTTGCAGATTTGCGCCAGGCACGAACGGGTAGGGCCCGACTTCAGTCGGGCCGCAAGCGTAATCGAAGATTAGCGGCTTTAGCCGCTGAGGGATGAATGACGTGGTAAGAGGAAAGGCATGGGACGATTCTCTTAGCGTTCTTAGCGGCCTTTCTTAGCGAACTTAGCGGTATGAGGCCTTTGCCTGCGCCCCATCAATCGCAAAGATCGCTAAGGAGGTCCGCTCAGCACGCTAAGAAGAACGAATTCAGCTTAGGTGGACACAATGAACAACGATTCCAGCATTCGCATCAGCTTCAACGAAGAACCCCGCAACGACGCCAAGATCAAAGTGATAGGCGTGGGCGGCGGCGGCGGCAACGCCGTCAATCGCATGATCGACGCCGGTGTCGAAGGCATCGAGTTCATCGTGGCCAACACCGACCTGCAGGCGCTGCGCCTGTCGCAGGCGCCGCTGAAGCTGCAGCTCGGCGTGAAGCTGACCAACGGATTGGGCGCAGGCGCGAATCCCGAGGTCGGACGCAAGGCCGCCCTCGAAGACTCCGACAAGATCATCGAAGCCCTCGAAGGCGCCGACATGGTTTTTGTGACCACGGGCCTCGGCGGCGGCACGGGCACGGGCGCCGCGCCTATCATCGCCTCGCTCGCCAGCGAAATGGGAGCGCTCACCGTCGCCGTCGTCACCAAACCGTTTTCCTTCGAAGGCAAGCGGCGCATGGCCCAGGCCGAGCGCGGCATTGCCGAGCTGATGGAGTCGGTCGACACCACCATCGTCATCCCCAACGAAAAACTGCTGGCCGTCGCCGAGAACGCAGGATTTTTCGAGTCGTTCCGCATTGCCGACGACATCCTGAGGCAGGGGGTGCAGGGGATTTCCGACATCATCACCATCCCCGGCATCATCAACCGCGACTTCGCCGACGTGAAAACCATCATGGCCGGCATGGGTTACGCCGTGATGGGCACGGCGACCGGAAGCGGCGAGNCGGCATGGTTTACGCCGTGATGGGCACGGCGACCGGAAGCGGCGAGAAGCGAACGCTGGAAGCGGCCCAGCGCGCCATCGCGTCGCCGTTGCTCGAGGCGGGCGCCATCGACGGCGCGCGCGGCATTCTGATCAACATCACGGGATCGAATTCCTTGAAGCTGGCCGAAGTGCAGCAGGCCTGCACCATCATCCAGAGCGCGGCCCATGAGGATGCCAACATCATCTTCGGCGCGGTGATGGACGAAAAGATGAAAGACACCGTCAAAATCACGGTGATTGCTACCGGCTTCCGTGAAGCTCCGGCGCAGCGGCGTCGTCGCGAGGAGACGCGCAGTTCCTTTGCCGCCCGGCACGACGACGCCATGGATTTTCCTGAGCCGGTCGGCCCAGCAGAACCAATGTCGGAGCCTATGCCCGAACCTCGCGTTCCCACGCGAATCATGTCTGAGCCGATGTCCGAGTTGATTGACGATCGCGCGTTCGTCGCCGACCCCGCGCCGGGCGCGGTGGCGCACGCCTCGACCGAAGTGATCTCGCTCAATTCGGTGCGCTCCGCCATGGTCGCCAGTTTCGAACCGGCAAATCTCGAACAGACGAATTTCGAGCGCGACGATCTCGACGTGCCCGCGTTTCTGCGCAAGCGCGGCGAAGTGATGTAAAGTCGCGAGTCCCGAGTCGCGAGCTTTGAGTACTCGCCCATGCTGTTATGGAGTTGCGTCGTGCAGTTCCGATTGGCGCGGGCTGCGCGTGATTTACTCGCGACTCGGGACTCAAAACTCACACGAAAAGCTTTGCGCATTGGGAAGTATCTTTCCAGTAACCGGGTAACGGATTACCGAAGGCGCTAGAACCGTTGTAACTTCCGCGTATGTGCTTGTTCCAGAATGGGTTAAAGCGAAAATAATGTTCCGGTCCAGCAAAACTTTGCGGTTGCCAGCGATGGTCTAAGTCTCGTATTATCGCGAAGTTGGGCGAATCTGGGGGAGTTACCTCCGGCTGGCACGGTTCGTGCATCGGAGTAGTCAGACTTCGGGGAGAAACAAGGAAGATGTTCGAGCAGGGGAAGCAGCTTATTCGTCTGATCGGTACAGTTGTTGCGTGCTTGTCTCTGGTGGGCATGAGCTTCGCGGCGCACGTCAACACCACGCCAAACTCAAGCAAATCCAAGTCACAGAAAATCAGCGAAAGCCAGCGTACCCGGAAGCGCCTGCATCATTTAGCGCACAGCCGCAGCGCGAGCGTCACATCGGGAGGCATGCACCGGCGCAGATATCGTGAGCGCTTTCGCGTGAGTTCGTTCGCCAACGACGTCACTGAAGGCGATATCACAGCTGGGGAAGACCCGAGCGTCCGTCAGGCCGCCATCGACGCCCTGGGCAACATGAACGGCACGGTTGTGGCAATTGAGCCCACCAGCGGCCGCATCCTGGCCATGGTCAACCAGAAGCTGGCGCTCTCCAGCGGCGCGCAACCCTGCTCCACCATTAAACTTTCTGTTGCCTTGGCTGCGCTGAATGAAGGACTGATCTCGAAAGATACCGAAGTCGCTCTGAGCCGCCACTATCGCATGAACCTCACCGAGGCGCTGGCGCACTCGAACAACACTTACTTTGAAGATCTTGGCCGCGAACTGGGTTTCGAAAAAGTTGCTTATTACGCGCACGAATACGGCCTCGGCGAACTCGCAGGCTACAACATTCCGGGTGAACAGTCGGGCGTCTATCCCGACGAAGCGATCCCGGCAAAGCTCGGCGGTGTGGGCAAGATGTGCTCCTTCGGCGAAGGCATTTCCATGACCCCGCTGCAACTGGGCGCGCTGGTTTCAGCGATCGCCAACGGCGGCACGTTGTATTACCTGCAGCATCCCATGACTCCGGAAGAAGTCGCCAACTTCCAGCCACTGGTGAAGCGGCAACTGGACATCGCCCACCTGATTCCCGATATTTCCGATGGTATGGCCGGCGCGGTGCAATACGGCACGGCGCGCAGCGTGCGTTTTAACTTCAACGAAGAAGAAATCCTGGGTAAGACTGGCACCTGCTCGCACTCCGGCACACGCTTTGGCTGGTTTGCCTCCTACGCGAACACGAGCGTCGGACGAATCGTTGTGGTCGTCTTCCTCGAGGGCGGACGGCCGACCTTCGGCCCCAAGGCTGCCGAGATCGCCGGCCGTATGTACCGCGACCTTTACGATCACAACTTTTTCGTGGCCGGCCCGACGCGCTTGCCCGAAACGGATCCGCTGGAGACCTTCAGCCCGACGCCTTAGTCCGGCCGATGTCGCTGTTGCACTTCCGCGACATCTTCTCGACCTCGATTCCCCACACGAAGGCCTTGCGCGCCTCGCCCCAGCACCGAAAGTCGCCTTTTGAGTCTGAGGAAGCTTAAGCCCCTCCAACTCCAAAGATTTTACGAACTGCCGATATATCTAGGCGAAGCCACCTATTGGGCTTCCACCCCTGCGGATCTCGGCCGCCCAGGGGATTGCTGTGTCGGAGACTACCTTACTTGCCAGTAGCGATCATCCGACACGGTCAGTACTCATGTTCGTCTTGACCTCCAACCCGCTTGTTGTTTCTGGCTACGCCGGGTGTTTGATCTTCAGCGTGGCCGTGCTGGTACGCGCGGGACTGCTGCTTCTGCTTGGAGCTGCGACCGCCATCGTGTTGGAGCGCGTGAGTGCGAAGAAGAAGATAGCGACGGAAGAAAAACACGAAAACCAGGTCACTTTTGAGACGCTGGCGCAGGCCGTTCCTGCAATCATCTGGACGGCTCGTGCCGATGGCTCCGTCGATTTCCTAAGTGATCAGATTTGCGCTTATACCGGGTTCAGTCCGGAAAAAGCCAAGAATTGGGGGTGGAAGGAAGCGCTCCATCCCGATGACCTGCCGTTATGTATGGCGAAATGGGAGCATTGCGTCCGTACCGGCGACGCCTACGAGATCGAATACCGGCTGCGCGACTCCAGTGGAAGCTATCGTTGGTTTCTGGTAAGGAGTAACCCGGTACGGGACAATCAGGGGCAGATCGTGAAGTGGATCGGCACCTGCACCGACATCGAGGACGAGAGGCACAATCAGCAAGTGCTGGAAGAGCAAATCCGCGAACGCACCACGGAACTGGCGGAAGCCAACACTCGCCTGCAAGAGGAAATGTGGGAGAAAGACCTGGCCCGCAGAGAACTCGATGAGCAGAACGAAAAGATGGTACGGGAACTCACCCAGCGCTCGCAGCGCGCCACTCTGCTGGCGCAGATGGGCGAGGTTCTGCAGAGCTGTCTGAGCAAAGAGGAAGCGTTCGCGGTAGCCCTCGGCTTTGGTCCCAAGATATTCACAGTCACGCGCGGCGCGATCGCCCTGTTGAATCCGGCGCACAATCTGGCGGAGTTCATCGGCTCCTGGTCTGACTGTCAGCTGCCCGCGCCAGTGTTCGAGCCCACCGCATGCTGGGCGTTGCGGACCGGGCGCCCGCATCTGGTCGTAGCCGGCGATCGGACGGTACCGTGCGCTCACGCGACCGGCGTAAAGAATACTTATTTGTGCGTCCCCATCTTGGCCCAGGGTGAGGCGCTCGGCATCCTGCACTTTCAGACCACCGATGACGTGCCGACCATCGGCACCGCTGAAGCCTCGTTCAAGACCACATTCGCCGGACAACTCGGCTTGTCGATAGCCAACATCCGGCTACGGGAGGCGCTGCGAAATCAATCCGTCAAAGACGCCCTCACCGGCCTGTACAACCGCCGTTACTTGGAAGAAACGTTGGAGCGGGAAGTCCGACGCGCGGCGCGGGCAGAGCAGTCGCTGGGCCTCCTCATGCTCGACCTCGATCACTTCAAGCAATTCAACGACACCTACGGCCATGACGCCGGCGATGCCGTATTACGCGCCACCGGCTCGTTTCTGGTGAACAGCGTCCGCGCCGAAGACGTCGTCTGCCGCTTCGGTGGCGAAGAATTCGTGGTGATCTTGCCTACGGCCACCCTGCAGGCCGCCCACGCGCGGGCCGATAGAATCCGTTCCAAGTTGGGCGACCTGACTGTCCTGCACCAGGGACGGTCCATGGGCACGATCACGGCGTCCATTGGTGTGGCTGCGCTTCCCACTAACGGCACTTCGGGGAAGGAATTAATCGCTGCAGCCGACGCTGCACTCTACCGGGCCAAGCGGGAAGGCCGAGATCGGGTCGTTGCCGCCGAAGCGAAAGCCGTCACCGAGGCGGCCGCTATCAGCACCGGGACGCGCGGACATTCCGCTGCCTCCTAAGCCGGAAGTGGGGGTAGGCCTCCGGCTACGTACTCTTCCCATCTTGTCCTGATTAAGGACAAGCACTTTTGCAACACTTGTTGTAAGATCCCACCACGTCTGCTCGGCCTTGGCGGGGTCCTCACCGCCGCTAGGGACGGCGCTTACTGGACATTCACGTGTAACGTTGTTTTCATCCCAGGCACCATGTGTATAGGGGAAGCGCGGAGGCGTACCCGTTCGCGATGGCATGCAGAACAATATTGGTGCGCGCACAGCACAGGTCAGCGCATTCTTGGGGGGGCAAGTGGATAAATCATTCTTTCACGGTGGTTGCATGAAAGCTGCTTTGGTTGCGGTAGTCCTCAGCACGTTTCTAACGTCGCTTGCGACGGCCCAATCTCTCGATCCGGACAAACCCTACCCGCTGAAGGCAGGCGCCAACCGCGGGACGGTCGATAACACCGTGGGCCCCAACTATTTCTATTTTTGGGCCGGAGCTGGACAAAACACCGTCCACGTCACCTACAATTCGATGACGTTTCTTGGCGCCGGCATGCAGTCGAGTCTGACGGTGCAGCTCTCCGACGAGAAGAAGTCCTGGAAGGTTCGCAAAGTCGTCACTTCGCTCAATAAGCCCGGCGAGGCGACATTTCCCGGCGACCTCAAAGAGAGGACCAAGATAATTGTGTCTCTCTTCCCTCCCAGCGGCGGCTTAATCAGGACGGGAGGAGATTACGAAGTGGAAGTCACGGGAGCAGCGCAATTCGACCCCGAACCGGCTGCAGTCGATCTGCTGGTCGGCATGTATACCCCCAAGACCATCTACGAAAATGAAAACACAGCGGTGAAATTCTCCGCCGACGGCACGCTGGAGTTTGCCAGCGGCACGCAGGGACGATGGAAGCTGTTCGACGTCAAGGGGCGTATCTTCACCGTTTCGTTCGGAACTACTCGTCTTAGTCTCAAGCTGCTGCCCGGCCGCGGTCTGGTCCAGCCCAACGATGCTTCGATCGTCTTTCAGCAGACGCCTTAGACTCCGTCTGCCCCTCTCGCCTGTGCGATTGCGTCCGCCGAGAGCCGCGGTTGCAATGTCCCTCTCAGCCGCCTGCCCCAGCGGCCGATAAAGCAGAAGGATTTTGTCTTCAAGCATGTGACTTGGCATCGCCTGCTGGTTGATAATAGGGCTGACCCATTGCCATCTAGGATCTGGAGTTCTTATGAGAGAAGTCATCATTGCATCTTCCGTGCGTACGCCCGTGGGACGCGCCTTCAAAGGCACGCTCCGCGCCACCCGTCCCGATGAACTCGCGGCCGTCACCATCAAGGGCGCGCTTGAGCGCGTACCGCAACTCGACGCCAAAGAAATTGAGGACGTGATCCTGGGCTGCGCTATGCCCGAGGCCGAGCAGGGGATGAACGTGGCCCGCATCGCTTCGTTACGCGCCGGATTGCCGGTCGAAACGTCGGCGCTTACTATCAACCGCTTCTGTTCTTCTGGACTGCAATCGATTGCCATCGCCGCGGAGCGCATCATGAGCGGCGGCGCGGACGTGATCGTCGCTGGCGGCACCGAGTCAATGTCGATGATCCCCATGGGTGGTCACAAAATTTCGCCGAATCCGTGGCTCGTCGACCATTATCCCGACGCTTATCTTNCCCATGGGCCTCACTGCCGAGCGTCTCGCACATCGCTTCGGCATTACGCGCGAGCAGGCGGACGAGTTCTCGCTGCGCAGTCATCAGAATGCGATGGCCGCGATCCAGGGCGGCAAATTTGCCGACGAGATCGTCCCCGTGCCGGTGACCTTTTCTACTCCAAATGGATCCAAGCCGAAGAAACAGGAAATTGTTTTCAAAGTCGACGAAGGCCCACGGGCTGACACTTCGCTCGAAGCTCTGCTCGCGCTCAAGCCGGCGTTTCACGCAAAAGGCACAGTAACAGCGGGGAATTCGTCGCAGATGTCCGATGGCGCTGCGGCGGCGGTGGTCATGTCGGGCGAGCGCGCGAAAGCACAGGGTATCAAGCCACTGGCGCGCTACGTTGCATTCGCAACCGCGGGATACAAGCCGGAAGAAATGGGCATCGGACCGGTGTTCGCGATTCCGAAAGCGCTGAAGATGGCGGGATTGAAGCTCTCTGACATTGACGTGATCGAGCTGAACGAAGCCTTCGCGGCGCAGGCGCTGTCCGTAATCAAGGAGGCAGGACTGGATCTCGCGAAGGTCAACGTCAATGGCGGCGCCATCGCGCTCGGGCATCCGCTGGGATGCACCGGCGCCAAGCTGACCGCAACTATCATTCGCGAACTGAAACGCCGCAACGCCCGCTACGGCATGGTGACCATGTGCGTTGGCGGCGGGATGGGCGCGGCGGGAATTTTCGAGAATGTGAGTTAGCTAGCGCAGCTCTGGTCTGCGGCGACGAAAAGGACCGCAGCGGCTACTCCGCGCCGCGACCAATTTCTGATGCTATAATTCTTGTTCATCCTTCCTCTCGCAACTCAACCGAGGGCGCGTAGCTCAATTGGCAGAGCAAGTGACTCTTAATCACTAGGTTGGAGGTTCGATTCCTCCCGCGCTCACCATTCGCAACTGCGCGGAGGTCAGTCGGGACGGCCGCCGCGGAACCGAGCGTCTTGTGCCTGAAGGCGCCTTTTCATTACGCTGCCGTGAGGGCACCGCCGAAACGAAGCCCTGATCGCATACTCGGAGCATGACATGAGCAAGGCGGACTACACCATTTCGACCGATCCTTCGCGATTTGACCTCGAGTTGGTCTACGGATTTCTGACGGCGTGTTACTGGGCTGAGGGAATCCCGCGCGAGGTGGTGCGGCGGTCCATGGAGAATTCGTTGTGCTTTGGCATCTTCGACGGACCGGCGCAAGTCGGGTTCGCTCGCGTGATCACCGACCGCGCGACCTACGCCTACATCGGAGACGTGTTTATCGTTGAATCGCACCGTGGGCGCGGGCTGGGAAAGCGGCTCATGCAGGCGATCATGGAACATCCGGAGTTGCAGGGGTTGCGGCGGTGGTCGCTGGTTACGCGCGACGCCCACGGTTTGTATGAGCAATTCGGTTTCACTCCGCTGGCAAGCCCCGAACGCTATATGGAGCTGTATTGTCCAGAGGTGTATAAACGACAGGCTGAGAAAGAGGAATGACGATTTCTGGCTCAGTACGGGAGCCGGCTGAGACGGGTGCTGAAGATTCGGAGACTGGGCATGACCTTGCTGAACTATCGAATCGTGGATGTCTTTACCACGGAAGCGCTGGAGGGGAATGCCCTGGCTGTGTTCACGGATGCCTCTCAGCTTGATCCGGCGGTCATGCAGAAGATTGCGCGCGAAATGAACCTGGCCGAGACGACGTTCTTGTTACCTCCTGACGATCCGAAGTGCGCGGCGCGAGTGCGAATATTTACTCCCATGCGAGAGATGATCTTTGCCGGTCATCCCACAATCGGGACGAGTTTCGTTTTGTTGGACGAAGGCCTCATCGCGCGCGACTCTGAGTCTTTTTTTCTGGAAGAGAAAATCGGACCGGTACAGATTTGGGTAGAACATGGTGCGCGGCCGATGATCTGGCTGCGAACGCCGCCGATTGCGGAAGACAAGCTCTACGACCGTTCGATTTGCGCCCAGGCCCTCGGACTCGAGGTGAATGACCTGCTCCCGGTGGCGCCCCAGCTCCTCGATGCGGGGAATCCCACGCTGTTGATTGCGCTCAAGGATAAGGAAGCCGTGGATCGAGCCTGGCTCGATATGCAAGGTGTGCGGGAAATTCGAGACGGCGACGGTGAGCCATTCTGTGTTTTTGTCTTTTGCCGGACCAAAGAAGGGGCTTACTCGCGCATGTTCGCGCCCGAGTACGGAGTTGTGGAAGATCCGGCGACGGGAAGTTCTACGGGGCCGCTGGCGGCCTTCATGATGAAGCACGGCTTGCTTCCGGCGGCGTCAGGTACGCACCTCATTAGTGAACAGGGCAAGAAGATGGGGCGCCGCAGCCTGTTGCACGTAAAGATCGCCGGAGACCACGGCGCGGACGGAATCTATGTGGGCGGTTATGTCACCGCGATTGCAGAAGGCATCATGAGGCTTTAGCCGGGGTGCAAGGTAGCGATGGAGCCCGGTGGCGTTTTCTCAAGCAGGGAACCGCGATTCAATCGCCCGGATCAAGACGCGGTTTCTGTCTATCGCAACTGCAATCCAACTCGCTTGGCGAGCTCGGCAAACCTGGGATCATCACGCAGCGGATCGGCGAGCGGCTCCGCTCCAAGATATACAAGATACTCAGTCTTCTCTTCGACGGCGGCGTTCATCCAGCGGAAGGCCTGGTCTTTGTCTCCCAGGCCGGTGTAGATGAGCGCGAAGTACAAAGCTGGCACGTAGCGGTGAGCGGCCAGACTTTGAAGTTGTTGAACAATTTGAAGAGCATCGCTGCGGCGGCCTGAGACGGCGTAATCGTGGGCGAGAAGTGAGAGAACGGCCGGGTCGTCCGGCGTGGTCGCAAGAATCTTCTGAAAGGTGGCTTGCGCCTCGGAGTGCATCCCTTTTTGCTCATAGGCACGGCCGATGTTCACCAGAGCAATCGCGTAGCTGGGATCTAGTTCTAAGGCGCGTTGGTTCTGCGCAATAGCCAGGTCATACTCCCGCGCCTCGTAGTACGCCTCGCCGAGGGCGGACGCCATGAGCGGACTCAGGGGATCGAGATCAACTGCCTTCTTTCTTTCCTCGATGGCCTCGGGAAGCCTACCCTCCGCGGTCAGAAGATATCCATAGAACTGGTGCGCGGGGGCATAGCTCGGCCGGAGATGAAGGGCGCGGCGAAACTCCCGATCGGCTGCGGCGAAGTCCCACTCGTAGGCCAGGAAGGCGTATCCCAGCGAGACGTGCGCCTCGGCGAGGGACTCATCCAGTTGCAACGCCTTGCGGGCGGCCGCCTCGGCTTTGGGAAAAGCATCGCGAGGCGGAAGTGCGGTGTAAGGCGCGGAGCCCAGCAATTCGTAGCAATCCGCCAACCCGGCATAGGCTGGAGCGTAAGTTGGGTCCACGTTGGTGGATTTCTGAAATAACGTGATGGCTTTTTGGATCGTGTCGACCCTGCGCTGATTCCAGAAGTAGCGACCCTCCAGGTGGGCGAGATAGGCCTCACGGTTGACCTCGCGCTCTGGCGATGCGGCGTGGGGAATGTTCTTGAAAACTTCGGAGGCGATGGCATCGGCGAGTTCCGTCTGTAGCCGCAGCAGGTCTTTCACGTCCCTTTCGTAGCTGTTCCCCCAAACGACAGCCTGGTTGCTCGATTGCGTCAGCTGCGCCGTGACCCCGACCTCATCATCAAATCGGCGAACCGTGCCTTGCAGGACATAAGTCGTCTTGATGGCGCTGCTGCGCGCTCCGCCTGGATTCAGGCGAACCACGGACATGCGCTCAGGATGCAACTGGGCGAAGCGCGCTACCATCTCCTCGGTCAGCCCGGCAGCAATGTAATCCTGAGTCGGACCGCCAAGGTTGCGAAAGGGCTGGACACCGAGCACGACCTTGGGCGGCCAAAGTCTCACGACTACTCTTGGAATGACAACGACCAACACGACCACGACGCCGGCCGCTAGCGTTACCCACAGCAGCGTCCGGTGGCGCGAGACGCGGTTCTCAGATCGGGTCGGAACTGGTTCCTGCGCGGGCAACGGCGCTCGATTGACGATTCGCGGAGTCGAGATAGCGGATTCCTCCGAAGAATCCGGAGCGTTTCGAAGCACTTCATGCTTCTGCCACCAGGCATCAAGTTCAGACTTGAGAGCGAAGACTCGCGACTGCTTGTCCGGGCCGGCGACGAGGCGGCGCACGGGCAGGCCCATGGTTTTTTCCCAGCGCTGAACGGTCCGAATCTCCCGGCCCACATAAGCGGCGATCTCCCCCCAGGTTTCCAGGCGGTCGCTCACCGCGCGCTCGGAAGAAGGTTTTTGGGTCGATTGCTCATCCGCCATGACGATTCTTCCCCGGCAGGAACAGGATGGCCGAGTCTACCGTCTCATCGCCTGATTTCAAAGGGGATTTAGCCACGACAAAGTGCGACATTTGCGGCTGCACGGCGCCTGTCGCAGGTTGTCGCTTGGCAACTGGTCGCCGACCACGTATCAGGAAAGAGGACTGCCATGATTCACCCGACAGCTACACAGGGCATGGGAGCGAAAAATGGTTCGTTTCCTGAAGGGCCGGCTTGCATTCCGGGCTCCTAAGACCTGGGAATGTTCGCTTAGGGGGAGACAGGATATTGCGCCAGGAGGTATCATGGCCCAATCCTTCGATTGACGTACGGCGTTTTTGTGGGGAACCCAAGACCCAGCGCGCACGAGGGGGTCAGGCGTGTTGCTCCTTTGCTGGCGGCTGCCGAACTAAGAGCATCAAGTATCTAGTATCGACCCGGGGAAGACACTTTCTGGAAGGAGCAAGTGATATGGGACAGCTGGTAACGATTGACACCAATCTCGACACCAACCTCAGTCCACCACCGGTGAAACACTACCAAGCCTACCGGCCGAAGCCCTTCACGCGCGAGCAGCGGGACGACACCACGCTCTTGTTCGGCGGACTCACCTGGAAACATGAGCGCTTGATGCAGGGCGCTTTGCACAACCTGAAGTACAAAGCCGAGCCGCTGCCCAACATTGCGCGCGAAGACCTCGACGCCGGCAAGGAGCTGATCGATGTTGGCGCGTGCTGTCCCACGATTTTCACCACCGGCAGCCTGGTGAACTTCCTCAAGAAGAAAGTGGAGCTGCACGGCAAAGATGAAGTCAACAAGAAATATGTGTACATGACGGCGGGAGCGTGCGGGCCGTGCCGCTTCGGGCAGTATCACGAGTCGTACTCGATGGCGCTCGATGGCCTCGGCCTGCGGGATTTTCGCCTCTTCCTGCTGGCGCAGGATGAATTGGATCAGGGCGAAAGCGGCGGGGGCGGGCTGGAGGTCAACATGCCGCTCAGCCTCGGTTTGATCTGGGCGATCCTTTGCGGCGATGTCATCACCGACCTGGAGTACGCCACCCGTCCGTACGAAGTGAAGCCGGGTCAGACTGATGCGGTTTTGAAAGACTGCATCGAGTACATGTACAGCGTATTTAACGAGCGGCCCGACCACGGCAAGAAACTGGGAGCGCTCGCCTGGCACCTGACCACCAACTACTTCACCAACGCGCTGCGGGAAGTCCGCAGGCGGTGGGACGCGATCGAAGTCGACCGCACGGGCGTGAAGGCTCGCGTAAAGATCACCGGTGAGTTCTGGCTGCAGACGCACGAAGGCGACGGCAACTACAACATCAAACAGTGGCTGGAGCGGGAAGACTCAGAAGTTGTGCCGCCGCCGGTCGCGGTGTGGCTGCACTACCTGATGCATCCTGTGATTCGCAAGCTGGAGCGTCGCCACTCGACCAGCAAGCATCCCAAGCGCGACGAACTGCTTTTGAAGGGGCTGGAGCGAATTTATGTTGGCACCTACAACCGCTTCCGCAAGGCGCTGGCGAACATTCCGAACGAACTGCCTGACCAGGTGGAACTGAAAGATCTGGCCGAACCGTTCTATCACTTCGAACTGCGCGGCGGAGAAGGCCACATGCTGATCGGCAAGGCGCTGTACGCCTACCATCACAAGAAAGCGCACATGATCTGCGAGCTCTCGCCGTATTCGTGCATGCCCAACACGATGTCGATCGGCTCGATGGCCAACGTGATCGGAAAGTATCCCGATCTGCTTTACGCGCCGATCGAAGTGAAAGGCGACGCTGAGGTGCACGCGCTCTCGCGCTGCCAAATGATCCTGACCGAAGCGAAGAAGCGCGCGCAGGCGGAGTTTGAAGAAGTCTTGAAAAAGACCGGTCTCACGGTTGAGGCCATCCACAAATACGAGAAGCATCATCCCGAACTGCGGAGGGCGACGTACAAGGTGCCGCACAAGGGATATTCGGGAACCTCCGCCAACTACGTTCTCCACATCGCTCAGGATCGAGGATTGGCGCCAGCCTGAGCGGAACATGCAATGAACCAGGGTAAAGGAAAGAGGTGAGGTTCATGGCGAATGGGTTAGTGCAGATTCAAGGGATGGGTGGGGCGCCGGAAGTGCTGGCTGCGGCGCCTCCGCCTTCGCCGACTGTGTTCGAAGGCGAAAGCCTGATCTGTGGGTTGGATGTGGGCAGCACGACCTGCAAGTACACGCTTGCTTCTCCGCGGGGCAATGTTCTGGCGCAGGCCTACGAGCGCCACAATACGCGGCAAGCGGAAAAGATTCTTCAATTCCTCACCATGCTCGAAGAGAAACACGGCCTCACGCCGGGGCGCGATCGCGTCTATTTCACCGGCTCGGGCGCCGGCATCATTGCGCCGCTGGTCGGAGGGAAAATCATTCAGGAAGTCGTCGCGGTGGCGGCGGCGGTGGACAAGCTTCATCCCAATGTGCACTTCGTCAGCGAAATCGGCGGCGAAGATATGAAGANCGATCTTCTTCCAGGGTGAGGGCGTCACGCGCAGCAAGCAAGTGCTGATGCAGAGTGCGTGCTCGGGAGGAACAGGCACCTTCATTGAGAAGACGGCACGCAAACTAGAGATTCCTCCGGAAACGCTTTCCAACATGGGGTATGCCGGATATCCCCTGCACAAGATCAGCAGCAAGTGCGGCATCTTCGCCGAGGCCGATGCCAACACGCTGCTCAAGGCGGGCGTGCCGGTGGAAGAAATCATCGCTTCGCTATTCGAGGCGGTGGTGTATCAGAATCTGGCGACTCTGACGCGCGGCAACACGCCGATGCCTGAGATTCTGCTGCTCGGCGGTCCTAATCTTTTCTTCAAAGGCCTGCAGGAGGCGTGGCGTCATCACCTGGCGAAAGTCTGGAAGGAACGCAAGGTCGCGGTTTCGGATGACCGCGACGTTTCCTCGTTGATCCGCGTGCCCGATAACGCGCTCTACTACGCCGCGCTCGGCTGCGTGGAAGTTGCATTGCGCGAGAACGCTTCAACCGGCCTGTATACAGGCCACGAAAAACTCAAGTACTGGATCGAAGAAGGTCAGTACGAAGAGAAGAAAAAAATCGGCCGCGGCGGACTCTGCAAAGACGATGAGGATCTGGTGAGTTTCAAGGCTCGCTACGAAAAGCCGAAGGCGGGAGCCCCGATTGCGGCGGCTGCGGCGACGAGCAAGAGCCTAGGGCCGATTGTGCTGGGCTGCGACTTCGGCTCGACGACGGCGAAAGCGGTGTGCATGTCGCCCGAGAAAGAGTTGCTCTTCTCTTGCTATGCTCTGAGCAAAGGCAACCCGATCGAAGACGCCAAGGCGCTCTTCCGCCAGGTTCGCACCGTGGTCAGCGACAAGGACATCCTTGGCCTTGCGCTCACCGGCTACGGAAAGGATCTGCTGAAAGGCATTCTGGGCGCGGATTGTCCGGTGGTCGAAACCATCGCACACGCGTCTGCCGGTCTTCACTTTTTCCCGGACGCCGATTGCATTTGCGATGTCGGCGGCGTCGACGTGAAGATCATGATCCTCAACAACGGTGCGGTGACCGACTTCCGCCTGAACTCGCAGTGTTCCTNCGGGGAACGGCGCGTTCCTGCAGGGAGTGGCCGAACGTTTCAACATTCCGATGGGCGACATGGCCGACGGCGCTTTCAAAGCGCAAGCCATGCCGCAACTGTCAATGGGCTGCGGCGTCTTTCTGCAGAGCGACATCGTCAACCAGCAGCGCAAGGGGTGGCAGGCGGAAGAGATTCTCGCCGGATTGTGTGCCATTCTGCCGCTCAACGTCTGGATCTACGCCGGCGGCATGAACAACCTGCAGCAGGTCGGCAGAAAATACATTCTGCAGGGCGGAACCCACCGCAATCTTGCCGTCGTGAAGACACAGGTGGATTTCATCCTCAGCAAAGTTCCAGAGGCGGAGGTCGTCGTTCATCCGTATTCGGGTGAAGCTGGCGCGATTGGCGCTGCTCTGGTTGCACTCGAGTGGTGGAAGAACGGCGGGCGCACGATGTTCCGTGGCTTCGACTCGGTCGAAAAACTCACCTACAAGACCGCGACTTCGCTCGACACGGTTTGCCACTGGTGCCCGGTCAATTGCCAGCGCAGCTTCATCGACGTCGAATTGCTCGAAGGCAAAGGCAGGCCGTGGAGCAAGGTCCCACTGGCCTCCGGCTGGGAGCGCGTCATCGTCAACAACTCCTGCCCCAAGGGGCTGGTCGAAGACTTGAGCGAAATGAAGGTCATCAAGGCCGGAATCGAGAAGACGAAGAATGCCTTTCCAAATGTGGCCGACATGGTTCGGCAAGAAGCGTTCCGCCGCAACTAAGGGTGTCGCCCAGGTCAAGGATCGCTCCAGACTGCGCGTGGGCATACCCAAAGTCCTCAACATGTGGACCACTCACCAGTTCTGGGTGGGCTTCCTCAAGGAACTCGGTGTGTCTTCGGAGAACATCATTTTCAGCTCCGACACGAGCGAGGAGCAGGGCCGCGAATTCGGCAAGGGCCGCGGCACTGTCGACTGCTGCTATCCGGTGAAGGCAATCAGCGGCCACTATGGCGAGCTGATTTTCGGGCAGAAGAAAAAGATCGACGTGCTACTGAGCCCGATGATCCATTCGCTGCCCTCCGTCCTGTACGGCCATGTCGTCGATACCGTCACTTGCACACGCGTCATGGCTGGACCGGAGAATATCAAGGCAGGATTCCTCAAAGAGCGCGACATCTTCGCCGAAAACAATATCGTCTATGCATCTCCGTTCGTTAGCCTCGGGGATCGTCACGTGGTGGCGGAACAACTTCATGCGGGCCTCAAGGATGTGTTCGATCTGGATGAAGAGGAAACGGCCCGCGCCGTGAAAGCCGGCTACACTGCGCTCGATACCGTGACTGAGCGGATTCGAAAAAAGGGTCGCGAAATTCTGACCTGGTGCGCGGAGAATGAAAAGCCTTGCGTGCTCGTGCTGGCGCGTCCTTACCACATGGACACCGGCATCGGGCACGAGATCGAGGCGGAAATCCAGGCGTGCGGCTATCCGATTCTGTGGCTGCAGTACCTGCCCGCCGACATGGACTTGTTGAACTGGCTGTTCGAGGCCGACCTGAAAGCCGGGCGGATCAAGACCCCGTTCGACATCAACGACGTCTGGACGTCTTCCTACAGCAGCAACACCAACGAGATCATGTGGGGCGCGAAGTTCGCCACGCGATGCCCTTGGATCACTTGCGTGGTGCGGCTTTCCAGCTATGAGTGCGGCATGGATCAACCCACTTATACTCCGGCACAAAAGATCGTCGAGGCCACGGGCACTTTGTATTTCAAGTTTGGCGATCTCGACTCGACCAAGCCGACGGGCGGAATCAAGATCCGCGTGGAGACGATCTCGCACTATCTCGGGAAATACTCGCAGCAGATCATCCAGCGCAAGCTGAGCTACCTGTCGCCCAACTGCCCGCTGGCTATGCTACGCTCGCCCGCGGAGAACGCGCCCAGCCCAGTGGAAGCCGCGCAGCCGATGATCAGCGTGGGTTAGGAGCGATTCCCAGGCAGACCTTGACTGCGACTACTTCAATTTTCCGCGCAGCACGGTCAAAGAAGCCGCAGGTAAGTCGTAGGTCGAAGTCTCACTCGCAGTAAGCTCCGAACGCGCGGGTGGTCCGTCCGGATCGGCGTAGCCCTTCTTCCGCGCGGGGTGCCACTGATATTGTTCTTTGCCAAAAGTTATTCGTGTCAGCTGTCCCACGAAAGATTGATTCTTGTTGCGCCCGTCGTCGCGAAAAGTGATGCGGACCGAGTGAGCATGGTCGTGATCCTTGTTGATCAGCATGAGCGACCACTGGCCATCGGGGCGTTCGAGAGCGTAGGCGGTAACCAGCAAGTGCCCGGCTGAATCCTTCACGTCGCTGGAAGCGAGGTAGAGTCGATGCTCGGCGTCCTTCGGTTCGGCCCACTCCTGCGTGATCATCTGCGCCGCGAAAAACTGCGAGGTGGGCTGCCGAATCTGATATTGATCATCCACCATGAACATGTGGTAGGTTCCCCAGCTGTTGGCGCAGGCCGGATGCGGCGGGGAGTAGGAAAGCGCGTGATAGTAGTGAGTCGATTGCCCGCCAGCCGCGAGAAATCCTCCAAAAGAGTCTGCCAGCCATAGCGCGCCGAAGATGTCGACGGCGGCTTCTCCGCCGTGGTCGTTGGTTTCGGTGTCCAGCAAAGGAATGCCGGGCGGCAGGCCATCGTCGCGCCAGACTTTCATGATGTGCGTGATCAGCTCTGGCTCCTGGTAGAGATTCTCCCAGGGCGTCTCGCATCCGTCGTAGGGATAGTGCTCGAACGACATGAAGGCGAGATCGTTCATGCGATCGTGGGCTTTCAAATAATCGAGGAAGCGGCCAAACCAGGAAGTGCGGCCTTGCGCATCAGGCCACGCCTTGATGTCTTCGGTGACGCCCTGGAAAACCGGGCCACCCAGCTTGAAATTCGGATCGACGCGATGGAGTGCGGTCGCGAACTGCAAGTACAGGGCGGCGTAGTCCTCGGGCTGCATGTACTGTCCGTCAGCTTCCTCTCCCATTTCGATGTAAGAAACCGGGTAGCCGCGCTTCTTGATGTAGGCCATTTGCGCGGCCGCGTCCTCGGGACTGCTGTAGAGCATCGCGATGGGAATGATGGCGGGCAGACCACGCGTGATTCCGCTGGTAAAGAAAAGATCGAAGCCGGGCTGATCGCCAGATTCCATGCGGTCGGGCGCAACGTACAGGTCGGAAGGCTCGTGCCAGGGATCGACCGAAGAGCAGAGCGTGAGAGTTTGTTTTTGATCGGGCGAGTGGTGAATCACGTCTTTGAGTTCGCCTTTGGCGTCGATTGTTCCGAGATAAAGCTCGCGAATGGCGTATCCAACGCAGTTGCGCCGATCCGAGGAGCCGTGGGTATCGCAGGTATTGGAGGAGTGCGTCATCATGATGCGAACAAACTTTGTGCTCACGGGCGGTGGGCTGAGCACTAGAGTCGTGACTCCGCCTTTTCCCCCGGTGTGTGTCCCAGACGGGAAAGTTTTCCACGCGCCTTTGTCCTGATCGTCCATGGCATCGCCGTCGCCAACCCAGTACTGCACCTCGAACGTGGTGGCGTAGGGATCGGCCCAGTCGATGCGGATCGCGTTGACTGCCTCTTCCTTATCGAGCGCGATGACGACCCATTGCGGATGAAGCGCATCGTCTTCGCCGGTGAATTCTTGCGTGAGGTAGGGATTGCTCTTCCAGTAAGTCCGCGGGTCTCCATCGTCGAGACGAGAGTAGCCGTCGAACTCGCTGCCGCCGTTGCGGGTGAAGCCGCGGTGTTGAAGCGAGTATCCATAGGAATGGCGGATCATTTCGTTGGTGGGATTCGAGTCTCCTACGAAGTATCCCTTGCCAGGATCGCTCCACGTGCCCTTGGGATTCCAATGCCAGGCCTGCACGAATAGATCAGTGTTCTGCCGGTAGCTGATCACTCCCCATCCAGCAGAAAGAACTTGCTTGATCTGGTCGGGCCGGAAGAATGTATCGGTGGCGTTGCTGGGAACACGGTCGACGGTTGAGCCGAGCGCATAGAGAGGACTAAATGTGTTCTTGACGTGGCTGGGAGTCGCGTCCACGGTAACCGTTTGGGCCGCTGCAGTGAGGGACCAGAAAAACAGGCTGCTCACAAGAGAGGTGAGGACGAGAGTGATATGGTTTGTCATAGAGGATACGCGAAACATGCCGGCCTTCGTGCGATGTAAGAGTGATACAACAAAGCCGCTCTTTCCGCCATTCTGTGATAATGCGTTTTCACGGAATGGAATCCGGGTCTGTCGCAGCGCTTGTCGCTACCGCTCTTTTGTATAATTTGCGAGCTTTCTGAGATCGGGATTCGCGTTCGGGTGATCCGATGTTAATCAAGGTATTTGACGACAAGGTGTCATTGGGCCGAGCGGCAGCGGAACAAGCGGCTGCAGCCATCCGGCGCGCCGTGGCCGAACGGGGCCGGGCCCGAATTATCGCCGCAACTGGACTGGCTCAGTCCGAGTTTCTGGAAGCGCTGGCAAAACTCCCCGGCATTAATTGGCCGAAAGTAGAGGCGTTTCACCTCGACGAGTACATTGGGCTGCCGGCGACTCATCCCGCCAGTTTTCGCAAGTTTTTGGAGGAACGGTTGAAGCGGCCAACGGGGATTGTCAACTTTCACATGCTCGAAGGCGATGCGGTTGATCCTGCCGCAGTGGCCCGCGACGTTGGCAAACTACTCGCGTCAGAACCGATTGATATTGCCTTCATCGGCATCGGCGAAAACGGCCATATTGCTTTTAACGACCCGCCGGCCGACTTTCAGACAGAGGAACCGTACATCATCGTGAACCTCGATGAAGCGTGCAGGCGTCAGCAGATCGGAGAAGGCTGGTTCGCGGACATGTCGCAGGTACCGAAGCAGGCGCTTTCGATGTCGGCGCGGCAGGTTCTCAAGGCAAAAGAGATACTGGCGGTGGTGCCCGACTTGCGCAAGGCGAAGGCGGTCAAGGCATGCTTTGAGGGACCAATCAGTCCGATGGCCCCGGCGTCGATCCTGCGCAGTCACTCCAATACCACGGTATATCTCGACCGGAACTCGGCGTCGTTGCTCAGCGGGCGGTTGCAGGAGGAGCTGCGTGCCGCATCGCAGACTGTGATTAGCGCCTAGTCCACCGCTCTCCATCCATTTTTCATGGCAACCGCCAGGAACCCGACCTCCGCTGGATCCATGTCGTCGTTGCGCTGGTGGATTGGCGGCTTGTTGTTCGCGTCCACGGTCATCAACTACATCGACCGGCAGACGCTGTCACTCCTCGCGCCTTATTTGAAGCTCGAATATCACTGGACGAATACGGATTATGCCAATATCGCCATCGCTTTTCGCGTGGCCTATTCCATTGGGCAGACCGCGTTCGGCAAGCTCATGGATCGCATCGGGACGCGGCGCGGACTTACGCTGACGGTCATCTGGTACTCCGTAGTCTCGATGCTGACCTCGCTGGCGAACGGATTATATAGCTTTGGGATATTTCGATTCCTGCTGGGCGCGGGGGAGTCGGCGAACTGGCCTGCGGCCACGAAAGCCGTTTCAGAGTGGTTCCCCAAGCGCGAGCGTGCGCTGGCGACAGCGCTGTTCGACAGCGGGTCCTCGATCGGGGGCGCCGTAGCGCCGTTCATCGTCCTGTCGGTTTACTTCCGCTGGGGATGGCGGCCAGCATTCATGATCCCGGGAACTCTGGGATTCCTCTGGCTGCTCGTCTGGCGGTGGCTCTACCACCCGCCTGAGACGCATCCTCACATCGACCCGGCCGAGCTGAAGATGATCCTGGCGGACAAGGGAGAAGCAGATGCCGCACGGGAAGGCAAGGCGCGCCCGCGCTGGCGCGATCTGTTAAAACTGCCTCAGACCTGGGGAACGATCATCGCCCGCGCCTTCACAGACCCGGTGTTTTTCTTCATCGCCGAATGGTTTCCCATCTATTTGGTGGGGAAGGGTATTGAATTAAAGAGCGGTTTGTTCGCGGTATGGATCCCGTTTATCGCCGCTGACGCGGGGAGTTTTTTTTCGGGATGGCTTTCGGGCCGCCTGATCAAGCGCGGATGGTCGCTGGGAGCGGCGCGCAAGGCTCTGATCATTTTTGGCGGGATCGGAATGACCATGCTTATCCCGACGATTTTCACGACCGACGTGCGTGTGATTGCCGCACTTTTTGCGGTTGCCACGTTTACCTACGCCGGGTTTACGATCATGGCGAATGTGCTGCCCTCGGACCTCTACCGCAGCGAGTCTGTGGCGTCGGTCAGCGGCCTGAGCGGCACCGGCGCCGGGATCGGGACCATCGTTGCCTTCAAACTCATCGGGCATTTTTCGGACGCGCGGCAGAGCGCAGGCACTCATTCGTTTGACCCGATCGTGATTCTCGCCGGTCTGGTACCGTTCCTCGGTATGATTCTCGTATTACTGCTGGTACGGAACACCAAGGCGACCGAGCGGGGCCTGGTGCGACGAATCTGACAGGTTCGGTCGAACTCGGAGCGGTGGTGTGCTGGATGTGCGACGAAGCTACTCGCGCTGGTTGAGGAATCATGGGCTACAAGCATCTGGAGCTAAACGGAAAGGTCGCCGTGGTGGTGGGAGCAACGTCCGGAATCGGCCGCACCATTGCGCGCGGATTGGCCGAAGCCGGAGCTGACGTTGTGGCCAGCGCCCGGCGCTCGGAACTGGTGAATGCGGCCGCGGATGAGATTGAATCCTTGGGCCGGCGATCGCTGCGCGTGACTTGTGACGTAAGGGACCGAGGTTCGCTCGAAAAGCTTCGGGATAGCGTCGTCGAGAAGCTCGGGAAGGTGGATGTTCTGGTCTACGCGGCAGGATTCAATCAGCGCACGCCAACGATGGACCTTGCCGAGTCCGATTGGGATCGGATGATCGACACCAACCTTACCGGCGCTCTGCGGTCCTGCCAGGTTTTTGGGCGGCACATGATCGGCCGCGGCTATGGACGCATCATCAACATCGCGTCGATGGGGTCGTTCGTGGGTCTGTTTGAGGTGGCGGCGTATTGCGCCAGCAAATCGGGGCTGGCCTCACTGACGAAGTCACTCGCGGTAGAGTGGGCGCGACACGGAATCTGCGTGAACGCTATCGCTCCGGGCTATTTTCGTACGCCGCTGACGGAAAAACTGATCGCGGGCACAGCCCGCGGGCAGGAGGTACTCCTGCGAACTCCGATGAAGCGTTTTGGAGAACTGGAGGAATTGGTCGGCGCAGCCATCTTTCTCGCTTCCGACGCGGCCAGTTTTGTGACTGGGACTCTGCTCGTCGTAGACGGCGGCTATCTTGCCAGCGGCGTGAATCAGTGAATTGCGCGCGCGCCCGACCTAACAGGCTGCGGAAAGAGCCCGATTTTGGGTGGCGCAGCGCTTCCAGCGCTGCGATAGAAACTTCGTTTTCAATAGGGCTTTAGCCCCTGAGGTTGCCGATTTGAATTGTTCCGCAGCCTCCTAACCAGTCTTCCTTGCCAGCTCCGCGCGCGCGGAAGCAACGGCTCGCACCAGCTCTCGAGCAGCTTGCGTAATCTTTTCCAGATTGCCCTCACGAAGCGCGACCGCGTCGATCAGATCCGCGCCGACTCCCAGGGCGAAAGCTCCAGCGGCAACGAACTCGCCGGCGTTGGCGGCGTTGACTCCTCCGGTGGGGATCAGATTGGCGTCAGGAAAAGGAGCCCGCAACGACCGCAAATACCTGGGACCGCCTACGTTTCCACAGGGAAATATTTTGATTAATCTGGCGCCGTGCGCCCGCGCATTCATGAGTTCGGTGGGCGTCAGCGCTCCAGGGATCGCGAGTTTGGCCGAGGCTTGCGCCACGGAAAGCACGGGAAGTGACAGACCCGGGCTCACGACGAATTCGGCGCCCGCGCGGATGCACGCTTCGGCCTGTTCTGCGGTCACGACCGTGCCCGCACCAACGAGTGCATGAGCCCCATGTTGCAGGGCGACATCGCGAATCACCGAGATAGCATCGGGGACCGTCATAGTGATCTCAACGATGGGAATGCCGCCGGCGGAGATCGCGTCGACGGCACGAGTGGCCTCGTCGACGGTGCGGGCTCTAACCACGGGGATCACGCCCACTTCTCCGATTTTGCGAATGACATCGTCGATGTTCATAACGTGAACGCGTTCTCCCCCAACCGCACAGCCGTGATTCTCACCGTTCGATGCGCGCGGTTCGTGCCGTCATCGCCTGGAGCACCTCGCCGAGAGTTGCCATCGTGGTGTCTCCGGGTGTCGTCATCGCGAGCGCGCCGTGTGCGGCGCCGCACTCCACCGACCATTGCGGATCTTTTCCCGATAGGAATCCGTAGATCAGTCCAGAGGCGAACGAATCGCCGCCTCCGACGCGATCGTAGATCTCCAGATTTTCACGGACGGGCGCTTCGTAGAACTTGCCGTCGCAATAGCAAATGGCTCCCCAGTCATTCACAGTTGCGGTCTTGGCTGAGCGTAGAGTGGTTGCGACCGCGGAAAGGGCAGGGAAGTCCTGCACGACCTTCTCCAGCATTTGCCTGAAATGAGCGGGGTTCAATTGCGAGTGATGGTCTTCAAGACCTGGAACGGCGAAGCCCAACGCGGCTGTGAAGTCTTCTTCATTTCCCAGCATAACATCCACGAGAGGAGCCAGGCGGCGGTTCACTTCCTGAGCCTTCGACTTTCCGCCGATCGATTTCCAAAGCGAGGCGCGGTAATTCAGGTCGTAAGACACGACCGTTCCCACGCGTTTCGCGGCCTTGATAGCTTCCTCGGCGACGAGCGCGGTGGTCTCAGACAGCGCGCAGAAAATTCCACCCGTGTGAAACCAGCGTGCGCCATCTTTGACAAAAATCTGATCCCAATCGATCTCGCCCGGTTTCATCTGGGAAACCGCGGTATGCCCGCGATCGGAGCAACCGAGCGCGGCGCGCACGCCAAATCCTCGCTCGGTGAAGTTCAGTCCGTTGCGCACACTGCGGCCCACTCCGTCGAAAGGAACCCAGCGAACGTATTTTTGGCTGACGCCACCTTGCAGCATGAGGTCTTCCACCAGGCGCCCCACGGCGTTGTCGGCCAGCGCGGTGACAATAGCCGTGTCCATTCCAAAGCATCGCCGCAGGCCCCGGGCGACGTTGTATTCGCCGCCGCCCTCCCAGACGCGGAAGTTGCGAGTGGTGCAGATGCGCTGATCGCCGGGATCAAGCCGCAGCATGACTTCTCCCAGGCTGACCAGGTCCCACGCACATGCTTGCTTCGGTTTGATCTTGAGTTTGGACATGATTCAGGGGTTCGCGGCAGTGATGCCGGATCGGCTCACGGCGGGACCGGCCACGGGAAGAGCGTTTCGGGCAGTGTCGTTCTGCGCAGAAACGAGTGTTTTCATCGGATCGACAACCAGCCAGCTGGCAGCGCCCAACAAACACAGCGCGGCCGCTACCAGGAATGAAGACGTCCAACCGAATCGGTCCGCAATCCAAGGTGTCAGCGAGGCGGTGACTGCGCCGCCGAATTGGCCGCCCATGTTCATGAACCCCGAAACCGATCCGGCAGAAGAGCCCGCGATATCAACCGTCACCGACCAGAAAGAGCTTTGAGACAGGTACAGTGCGCCTGCGCCGCCGGCGAGCACAACGCTGGCCATGCGGGCGCTATGCGCATGCGAACCGAGCGCGATGAATGTTCCGGCGCCGGCGATGGAGAGCGTAGCGAGGCCGCAGCGTCCCAGGCGCGGGCCGCGAAGTTTCGTGACCCAGTCGTTGGTCGCTCCGCCCAGCAGACATCCGGCCACCATGGCCAAAGGCGGCAAGGCGGCATAGAACGCACTGGCCCGAAGGTCCAAGCCGCGCACCCGGGACAGATAAAGAAAAAACCAACTAAAAAAAATCCACGCCACGTATCCGTAACAAAAGTAGCTGACGGTGACAGCCCAGACCTCTTTGCTGCGCAGAACACTGGACCATGCGACCAGCGCTGGGGGACTGTCAGCGGTCGTCATCGACGATGTCGCCGCACGAGCGGACGACTTCATCCCTTTGTGAATCGCTGCCAGTTCCGACGGCGAGGCAAGGGGATGCTGCTCGGGCGTGTCGCGAGCGGCAAGGAACCATACAATTCCGGCAAGCAGTCCGATCACGGCGCATATCCAGAACGAGGAGCGCCAGCCGTAGCGAACCATCAAGCACGCGATGAGTGGCGGCGTGAAACCCGCTCCCACACCGACACCGGCAAAAATTACGCCGTTGGCGATACCGCGCTCGCGGACTGGAATCCAACGCGCAATGAACTGATTCGCTGCCGGATATATGACCGCCTCGCCCGCGCCGAGAAGAAACCGAACNCGCGATGAAGATCCACAGCGCGCCTGCAATGTTGGCAGGCACGAGGGCGGTAAGCGCCGTGAAGATCCCCCACCAGACCACGCCCGCAGCGAGCACGCGGCGGGGACCGAAGCGGTCTGCTAAACGGCCTCCCACGGTCTGAAACAAAGCGTATCCAACCAGCAGCGCGCTGAATACTCTGCCAAGCTGAACATTGCTGAGGTGGTAAGCATCGGCGATGGACCCACCCGCAATCGAAATGTTGACGCGATCAAGATAGGAGATGGCGCTCAGCACAAACAGCCAGAGCACCAGGAACCATCGCACGAGGATCGTTGCGTCGCCGGCCATCTGTTGAAATTCGCGCGTTGGTGGCGGAGTGCTCAACGACTCTGTTCTCCTATGTACTCAGGCCGAGTGCTCCCGCAAGAGGCGCGACAGTTGTTGCGCGACGATTTTGTCTTCGCCGGGCTGCAGCATGAAAGAGTTCATGCTCAGGCCGGGGCGCCCTTCCCCGTGGCCGATCACGATCGCGGGCTTCGAGCTTCGCAACAACTTCGAAACCTGATCCGGGGTCAGCGAGACTCTTGCATCCCACCTGATCTGCATATGCGGAACATGGTTTGCGATATCCGGTGTAAAGAACGAAGTTGTGACCCCAGGGATTTTCGCGAGCTCGCGCGAGATGCCTTCCAGGCTCTGCTGCCACTCCTTAGCCAGGGCGTCGTGATCTTCGTTGAGATAAAGCTCAAGGGCCTTCACCATGCCGAGGATTTCTTCTTTGCCTACTTTCTGGCTGCGTCCCAGCGTGTCTTCGTGCGGGCTGTTGTTCAACAGAGCGTAAGCGACGAGGTCTTTGCGGCCAAGTAACAAGCCGGCACACTGCGGCCCGCGGATCGCCTTGCCGCCGCTGAAGGTCACCAGATCGTAGCCCAGGTTCACGTAATCCCAGAGATGGGAAACGGGCGGAGTGTCGGCGGCCGCGTCGTTCATGCAAGGCACGTTGTATTGCTTGGCCAGCTTGGACCATTCGTCGACTTTGATTTGTCCAGCGGCGTTAGCGAAGTTTGTGAAATGCATCATCGCAGTGCGCTCGCTGACGGCGCGATGCAGCTGCTCGCGCGTCTCGATCTCGACAAGCTTGACTCCGGTCGAGCGCAATTGGTGATCGAAGGGATTGCGGTGCGATTTTTGAATGATCACTTCCGACTTCATGCCGGTCAGATCTGGCAACTGCCGGATCAGGGCCTCGTTATCGCCGGTGAGGATGCCGGCGAGCCCTGACTGAATCGCGGCCGCTGCGCCGGACGTGACCAGCGCGGTATAGTCCTCTGGAAGTTTGAGCATCTCTGCGATGCGCTTGCCAGCCGCGACCTCGAGCTCTGGAATGCTCACAAAGTGACGGCCAGCCATCGCCATGACAGCTTCCAGTTCCGGACGAAGAACCGAGCCGCCGAGCATGGTCATGGTCCCTTCACAGTTGATCACCGTGGTCACGCCCAGTTCTTCATAGGGATTGCCGGTCTGTCCGAAGCCGCTGACGCTCGGGGACGCGGTCGTAGCAGAACTGCGATTACAAGCGAACAGTTTGCGTGGCGCAAACACTGATGCCGCGATCGTCCCCACGGTACCGAGAAATCTGCGGCGATTCCACTTCGAGTTGAGTCGCATACCGTCGGCTCCTTGAACTCACTTGCGAGCTACTGCCGCGATGCAATTGATCTCCACCAGGGAATCGCCCGGCAGCGCCGCCACCGCGACGGTTGTGCGGGCTGGGCCTCCGTGCGGGAAATAGGTGGAAAACACTTTGTGCATCCCGTCCCAGTGCTCAATCTTCACCAAGAAGACATTAGCTTGGAGAATAGTATCGGTGGTGCCCCCGCCGACCTCCACAAGCTTCTTCACTTTGTCCATGACCATGGCGGTGTGGGATTCGATGGTCCACTCCTTTTGATCCCGGCTATCGTGGGCGCCTTGTCCCGAGACATAGATCAACCCGTTATGGACGATCACCGGCATGATGATTTCTTTCTCGCTGCCGGGTTTGCCTTCGCTGTTCAGCTTGCGGACCTCGCCCTCTTGCGGGCTGGTCTGTGCCGACGCGCACTTGGGCAACACGGCGGCGGTAACTCCCAGCGCGGAAAACACGGAAGCCAACCGCGAGGCGAACGTTCTGCGGCTTAAGGTGGAATTCATATTCTCCCCTCCAAATTGGTCTTTCCGGCGATCACGGCAACGCGAAGCTGAAGACGTCGCTCCCGGCCGCAATCGCCAGATACTGCTTGCCCCCGACGGTATAGCTCATAGGAGATGCCGTCATCTCTTGCCCAGTATTGAAGTGCCACAGGGGCTGGCCGTTACGGGCATCCACGGCCTCGAACGAGCCATTATCATCCCCGAAAAACACCAGACCGCCGGCGGTTGCCATCGTTCCGCCGGAAGAACGGCCTTGGCCGACCTGGGGATATTTCCAGGCGAACGTGTTGGTCTCCAGACTGTACGCGATCAAGATCTTCTGCGAGCTTTCTCCTGGAATGCGTTTGACTCCCGTCGCGTAATACTCTTTGCCCTCTTGGAATGGCGCCGTAGGCTGGGAGAAATAAGTTTCACATTGTTCCAGTGCCATGAAGTAGACCGAGTGAGTGATCTCGCTGTAGGAGGGCGCGAACCAGTTGGTTGCTCCGGCATAGCCTGGACACACACGCGCTCCGCTCGGCGTTGGCTTTACACTAGTGCGGATGGGACGGCCCTGCGCATCGATCCCCTTCGCCCAGTTCAGCTTTTCCACGAACCGGGTGGCAGAGAGAAACTTGCCGCTGGCGCGATCCAGCACGTAAAGAAATCCATTACGGTTGGCCTGAACCAGCAGCTTATGCGCTTCTCCGTTGTAGACGGCGTCGATCAGGATAGGCGTTTCCACGGCATCGTAATCAAACAGGTCGTGTGGCGTGAACTGGAAATACCATTTCAGCGTTCCGCTATCCGGGTCCAGAGCGAGAACGCAGTCGGTGTAGAGGTCGTCTCCGGGACGTACATCACCGTCAAAATCCGGAGCAGGGTTGCTAGTAGCCCAATAAACCAAGTTGAGTTCTGGATCGTACGTGCCCGGCATCCACGCGGTTCCGCCTCCGTGCAAGTAAAGTGCTCCCGGCCAGCTTTCCGAACCAAATTCGCCGGGAGCGGGAATAGTCCAGAATCGCCAGGCCAGCCTGCCCGTCGCGGCATCGAATGCGGCCACGAAGCCGCGCACTCCGTCGTCGCCGCCCGACGTTCCAACCAGCACTTTATCCTTCACGACCAGGGGCGCACTGGTGGCCCCGTAATTCTTGTTCCAGTCCGCGTAAGCGACATCCCAGATCAAGTTGCCGGAGCGAGCGTCCAGGCAGAGCAGGTGGGCATTGTCGGTTTCCATGTAGACGCGGTTGTGCCATACGCCGACCCCGCGATTGATGTGCATGGACGCGTCGTCGATCAAATCCTCTGTGATCTGGTGGGAATGATGCCAAACGGTTCTTCCCGTGCCGGCATCAAGCGCATAGGCGTCGTTGGCAGCGGTGACGAACATCAGTCCGTTCACGACAACTGGAGTGACCTCGAGCCGACCCGTGTTTGAAACATGAAACACCCACTCGGCTCGGAGTTGCGCGACGTTCCCCGGGTTGATCTCGGTAAGGCTGCCGTACCTGCGTCCGCTATAGTCGCCGTTGTAAGAAACCCAGTTAGCTGTGGGTGGGTGGGCGAGAAGGTCCTCACCACGCACATCCACGCCACCTGTGGACGATGCTCCATGCGGATTCTCGGCGGCCGCTGCCAGGCAAGTAAGGAACGCGATCACTTGTAGCCGGGCACGTCTGGTCATGAGCACGTCCCCTGCTTGGGAATTGCTGCCCCGACAGGATGACCGTGTCGCTCTCGCCGAAATGCAAAAGTAAAGGACTCAGTGAGCGGGTTTGCCAAGCACGGCCTCCGTAAGCTGGCGTTGAGGGAAGGGCGAGCGGCTCGCATTCGGTCTCGCCGATGGATAGCCTAGTTCGCGTGAGATCTGCGATCCCGCCGCCTGAATCATAGGCGCAAGCTGGCGCAAACGCGTTACCGGCATGCGGACCATGGGTGCCGTGATGCTGACGGCCGCATGCACGCTGCCAAGGTGGTCCCAGATCGGGGCCGCAATGCAGCGAATGTGCAGTTCATGTTCCTCCAGATCACAGGCGTAGCCGTTTTTCCGAACCCGATATAACTCCGACTCCAGCTCTTGGAGATTGCCGACGGTGTTGGGCGTCAGGCGTTTTAAGTCCAGCTGACGGACTACCCTATCCCGCTCGTCGGCTGGCATGTGCGCCAGTATGACCTTGCCCACAGCGGTGCAATACAAAGGGACAGCGGCGCCGATGCGGGAGTAGATCCGCAAGGGCTCGGGAGAATCAAGTTTCTCGACGTACACCGCCGACAGCCCGTGACGGACGGTCAAGTGAATCGTCTCTCTGGTCTGCTGGTTCAGACGATGGAGGTAAGGCAGGCTGAGGCGCCGAATATCAAGCTGACCCAGTGCCGCTTGGCCGATGGCGAAACAGGCGATTCCAAGGTGATAGACGCCATCGCCGGTGCAGTTCAGAAAGCCGGCGCTTTCCAGGTTTGCCAGAAAGCGGTGCACCGTGCTCACCGGGAGGCGGGAGAGGTTTCCGACCTGTTTGGCGGTGAGTCCGCGCGGCGATTCGCTGAAGAGCTGCAGAAGCCGCAGCCCGCGCTGCAACGCGGTGATGTTGTAATTGCGCTTGGGACGATCCGCCATAAATCGCGATTCCGGAGTTCACAAGAATGAAAGTGCGAATTATCTGATGAAATTCTGTTTTCTGCAATAGTCCGAGTTCGATCACAGCCTTCCGAACTTGTTGACGGCTTCGACGATCGACTTCATCTGCTCGATGACCGGATACATGGAGTGCTCTTTGAAATCCATCTGCTGCGCGATGGCGAGCACTTCCCGGGCCCGGGCCCGGGGAACCACCGCGACCCCGTCGCTATCCGCGACAACAATATCCCCAGGATTGACGGCAACTCCGTCGCATACCACGGGAATCTGGGCGCCGGCGAAGCGATAGTGATGGACCGAAGTGGACGGCACAATACCGGTGGCGAATACCGGGAATCCGATCTTCCGCAGGTAGGCCACGTCGCGGACTCCGCCGTCGATCACTGCGCCGGCATATCCCCGGGCGGCCATCGCTGTTCCCATGAGCCCGCCCATTCCGGCAATATTCTCGCCGTCTTCAAGCACCATCACGTAAACGGAATCCGTCGATCCTTCGTCGATGGCCGCCAACATGCCGCTCAAGGCGGCGGGGTCCGTGTTCCCCTCATCTTTCTTGAGCTGGACCGTGCGCGCAATGCCGGCAAATTTTGTCGTGAAAATGGGCGTCATCCGGTGACTCATGTACATGCGTTTGCCCGTGAGTTGCTCCAGAGCATCAGAAACGGAAGCAACTTCCACCCGGCGGAAATCAGCGATGAGGGAATCGGTCGATATGTTGGCCGGCGGCGCGGATTGCCCGCGGACAAGCCCGGCGGCAGCGAACCCGCCCAATACGACACCTGCCGACAGCAAGGTTGCTGCAAGCCTGCGTGCATTCGCCGCCAAGTGGAATTTGTCCATTTTGTCCTCCAGGTTGTATATATGTGCGCGGACTCTAACACCGTTTTTGATTGGGGGAAAGAGCCAATGCGGTGGTTGACCAAGGAGGAAGCATGAAAGAGCCGATAAGAATAACCCGGTGGTTCGTCTTCGCTGCGGCAATTGCACTCACCCTGGGCTTTGCTTCGCAGCGCAGTTACGGACAAGAACACAAAGCGGTGAATGTTTCCGCCGCTAAAGGATTGCCGTTCAGCGACGGCATTGTGGCAGGCAACACCTTGTACGTGGCCGGTCAGGAAGGCACAGACGACTCGGGCAAACTGGTTTCAGGAGGGATTGGCCTGGAGGCGCAAGCGGCACTCCAAAACATCGAGAAGGTCGTCAAGGCAGCGGGTTTCGAATTGAAAGACATCGTGTCGGTGACCGTCTACTTGGCGGACATCCGCGAATTCCCCGACATGAACAAGGTCTACAAGGGCTTCATGCCCGATCCGAAGCCTGCGCGCGCCACCATTCAAGCAGCGGCCTTGGTGAACAACGCCCGGATCGAAGTCTCAGCGATTGCCGTGAAGCAGAAGTGAGGGTGGCAGGTCGTATAGCAGCATGGCTTGGATTTTCATCAAGTGAAAATGCACAGGTGGCCGAAATTCGTGCTGATTGCGATGCCCGCGTTGTATTGCGGGCTGCTTGGGGCGGAACTGCGTTCTCAATCGCCTCCCCGCCGAACAGGCTCTCCCGCGCCAACGGGTAAGGGAATTTTCGCGTCCCATTGCGCGGGGTGTCATGGCCTGGACGGAAGGGGTGGAGAGCGTGCTCCGAATATCGCGGGAGGAGCCGGCAGCCAGAAACTCCCCGACAGCGAGCTTTCTGCGATTGTGCGGGATGGTGTTCCGGGCATGGGGATGCCTGCCTTCCGCTCTCTAGGCAGTCGTGGCATTCAGGCGGTCGT
>OCOJ01039930.1_pt1 | contig 32686 bp, 25 predicted proteins | sample 1539251 | NCBI WGS metagenome assembly OCOJ01 (sample SAMN01911457, study PRJEB22624) | soil metagenome | biome: Soil | place: Malaysia | collected 2012-04-30 | depth RA_metagenome m
AGTGTGAGGACCAGCAACCGCATTAAGCGGTCCTGCAAGCGGCCGAACTGCTGAAAAATCTCCACATTCGCTGCTGCTGTCTGGCCATCGTTAAGCAACTCGATCTTTTGCGCCACGGCCACGATGCGCTGCCTTCTCGGGATGATCTCTTCGTTGACGATTCGCTGTGCGCGGCTCGAGCGATCCTCTGGCTTCCACGGCTGGATGGAGCGAAATACACTGTCTTGCTCGGCCAGGAGGGTCTCGAGTTGCTCGATTAGCGATTGCTCTTCGGAGCTTCGGTCCGGGGGGTACGTTTGAAGCGCCACCCGAGCCGCGTCAACCCGTTTTCTGACCTCTTCGGCCGCGCCCTCTTCGGCCGGCTCAGAGTTCAGCAGGAATGCTTCCATGTGGTCGCTGTAGAGATCCATGGAAAGGATCGCGGTGGAAAAAACTCGCCTGCGTTCGAGCAATCTGGTGCGACCGGACTCCTCCGCATCATGCAGCTTTGCTATGGTCTCGAGGGCGCTTATGCCGGAGTAAAGAAGAAAGAGGAGAAGTCCGCCGAAACTGAGGAGCAGAATCGTGCGCAGCGCGCGATTTCCTTCCGGTTCCTGGCTGCCCTGAGTATCATCATGGGCGGTGGAACGCGAAACGCCTGTTGCGCCGGGGTCCATGAAGTGAATAAAACACGTTTTCTCCCACCGACGCAAATCCTGTGCCGGGAGTGCAGGGAGACCGTGGTGTCGTCATTGTCCTTGTCTACGGCTTCGCCGGCTGGAAGAGTGTTGAAGTTCGAAGCCATGAGTCCGCGCGGGGGATTCTCAAGTTTTGTCTTTTTGCAGGACTTCCACGGGCATGCGGCTCAGCTTGAGGAAAATTCGGCNTCCGGCGCCGCAAGGGCCACCAATCGTAAAGATAGATCTGCATGGGCCGCCACATGGCGACCCACCCGGCAATTGTCAGGCTTTCCTGCACGACGGCAGCCCAAGCGCCTGCCGCATGACCTAACAACATTTTGCTGAGAAGCAGACATACAGACAAAAAAAGCAGCCCGATGAAAAGACTGGTGCGGCCCTGCTTCAGCAGACGCCTGAACTCCAGGTTTGTAATCTTGGCACGGTGAGCAAAGTGATTGTGTACCGCCGTCGTAATCAGTTCCTTAGGGTTTTCGGCCGGCCACTGTTCCAGAAAGATGCGTAATTTGATCGGAGCGTCAGGGGAAAATTCATGCGCCCAGCTAACGATGAATTCCTCCGCGTCGTCGTCGAGATCCTTTTCAATGAACGGAGAAGGGTCCATTGAGTTGAAGAGTTGGCTCATGTCGCGCAGTTTCAGTCGAATGGTGTGCCGATGCCCACGCTCGGTGGCGGCAACTTCAGTTGATGCGAACTGCGCGGAGGAACCGTCGCTGTCCTGGGCCTTACCGATTTGGACTTCGTGCGCCATGGGGGATTCCCGATGGCCCTTCGCAGCGGTATCTCGCTCCCCGGTGCGATGTTTCGTCTCGCTATCGGATGGTGAGGCCATCACATGTACCACGAGCATTCCAGCAACCGAATGGAAAATGGCATCTTAACCCCACTGAAGGTGCAGGAATCGGGAATTCGACAAAGCGCCCCTAACTAAGTGTTTCCTCCCATTGGGGCGCGTCGTGCCACAGGATAAAGGCAGCTTCGAGGGGCACGGATGCTCCGCTATGGCGCGGAATGAGCCGTGGGGTGTAGTCAGTTGCGGGACGGGTGGCGGGAATTCGGACTGTAAAATTGAAGCCATTCGCCGAACCTACCAGGCGTTCACCCCGGTTCATAGGCTGCCGAACCGGCGAACCGCCATTCTGTCCTTCGGCGTACAATTCCACTCTCACGGCTTCCGGATCGAGACCATCAAGATAGACCTGGACCTGAAAGAGATACTGTTCCCCCTGGTGGCCCAGTGTTGCGGAACCGAAGCGCACGGCTGACCAGTGGGTTGAGAGTGCCGCCTGCCAATTGAGCAGCTCCAGACCGAGCCGGCCATGGTCTGCCGCGCGCGCGCAGTAGTTGGTTGCCGCCAGCAAATAATGCTCGTCCGTGTACTGCCGGACTACGCGGTTTGTAGAGAAAGCTGGGGTCAATCGCGACATGCTCTCCCGCATCCTGGCAACCCAGCGCACCGGAATTCCTTCTTCGTTGCGCGCATAGAATTCTGGAACGACTTCCCGCTCGAGTAGCACATAGAGGGCGTCGGCCTCAGCGGCATCCCAGGCGGGGTCGTCGCCATGTTCCTTCCCGTCGCCAAGTGCCCAGCCGACCTCTGGCGAATACGCTTCCGCCCACCAGCCATCGCGCTCTGAGAGATTCAGGCCGCCATTGACGAGCACTTTCATGCCACTGGTGCCACTTGCTTCCCAGGGACGCCGCGGGGTGTTGACCCAAACATCGACTCCCTGAACCAAATGCTCCGCCATCAGCAGGTCGTAGTCACTCAGAAAGACCATGCGCGCTCGAACCTCCGGACGGTAGGCGAACTCGATCCACTGGCGAATCATGTTCTGCCCTTCGGCATCCTGGGGGTGAGCCTTGCCGGCGAGAACAAGCTGAACGGGGCGCTCGCCATTGGTGAGAATATTCACGAGTCGCTGCGGATCATGCAAAAGGAGGTTGGGGCGCTTGTAGGTTGCAAAACGACGGGCAAAACCCAAAGTCAGGGTATTGGAATCGAGCACCTGCGCGGCCCGCGCCAGATCCTGTGACGAGGAGCCTCGGCCCGCCATCTGCCGGACATGCTGTTTTCGAACGTAGTCAACAAGGGACCTACGGCCATCGGCGCGCAGCTGCCACAGGTCGGAGTCGCTAACGCGGCGAAAATCCTTTTCCATACCCTCAGTTGTTCCGTGCCAGCGTCCTTTCCCGCAAGAGCTTTCCCAAAGGCGATCGGCCTCAACGGAGTCCCACGTGGACATGTGCACGCCATTGGTGACGTGCGTGACCGGGACCTCGCCCTCCGGCCATCGAGGAAACAACACTTGAAAAAGCCGTCGACTCACCTGCCCATGGAGCCGGCTTACACCATTGACAGCCGCGCTGCCGCGGATGGCCAGGTAGGCCATGTTGAATGGCTCGGAAGAATCGCCCCGACCCCGGCGCCCGAGCGCCAGTAGATCCTGAAAGGAGATCGAAAGCTCCTCTTCTGCGTACTTCTTGAAATATTTTTCCATCAGCTCGGAAGGAAAGCGGTCAAAGCCGGCATCGACGGGAGTGTGGGTGGTGAAGAGGTTTCCTGCGCGAGTAATGCTAAGGGAGAGATCAAAGGGCTGCTTGTTGTCTGCCATGTGTGATCGCGCTCGCTCCAGCACCGAGAATGCAGCATGACCTTCGTTCAAATGGCAGACCTCGGGTCGCAAGCCAATGGCTCGCAGGAGCCGCCAGCCGCCAATTCCGAGGACCTGCTCCTGCTTCAAGCGCAACTCCGGGCCGCCTCCGTAGAGTTCACTGGTAATTCCGCGATGCGCTGGGATGTTTGCAGGGTCGTTTGTGTCCAGGAGATACAGCTTCGTTCGGCCCACTTGCACTTGCCAGGTGCGAATCCAGAGCTTGGCGCCTGGAAAGTCGATCGGGAAGCGCAGCCATTCACCGTTTGGCTCCCGCAGTGGCTTGATCGGCAATTGGCCAGGGTCGTTGAAAGGATAAACGGCCTGCTGGTGCCCCTGGGCGTCGATTTCCTGCCGAAAATACCCTTGTTGATAGAGCAGACCCACACCGATCACGGGAACCCCTAAATTGCTGGCTGTCTTGAGTTGATCTCCCGCGACATTTCCCAGACCGCCCGAGTAGATCGGCAGTGCCTCGCTCAACATAAACTCCATCGAGAAGTATGCAACCGTTCTCAGAGGTGAATCGCGATGAGTTCGCTGGAACCAAGCCTCAGGTTGCTCCGCGGACTGTCTCTCGCGGTGAAGATCAGCCAATAGTTTCTGGAATTCCGGATCCGTGGTAACACGTTGCAGCCTTTCCCGGGATACAGTTTGTAAAACGACCCATGGGTTATGCGTCAGATCCCACAGCTCGGGGTCTAAGCGCTCCCAGAGTTTGTCCGCGGAATGCTTGAACGACCAGCGCAGGTCGAGCGCCAGTTCGGTGAGCGCATCGGAAGATACTTTGTCTGCTGGGCGATTGGCGTGTGTTTCACCGCTCATGACGGCCTCCTAAGGGCGGCTCAGGCGCCAGCCACTGCGGGTGAAGTACGCGCGAGAGCCTGGGTGACGACGGCCTGGGCTTCCTCAAGGATGTGCCGGAGATGGTCGCGCCCCAGGAAGCTTTCCGCGTAGATTTTGTAGATGTCCTCAGTGCCGGAGGGGCGCGCGGCGAACCAGCCGTCGCGGGCGATTACCTTGATCCCGCCTATCGGATTTCCATCGCCGGGAGCCGCGGTGAGAACCTGGAGGACTTTCTGGCCAGCGACCTCGCCCACGTGAACATCCGCTGGGGAAAGGTTGGAGAGGACGGATTTTTGTTGGGGAGTAGCGGGCGCCTCGATGCGTTCATAGATGGGATCGCCCTCCTGCCGTGTGAGTTCGCGATAGATCTCGGCGGGGTCGCGGCCCACACGGGCCAGGATCTCCGCGGCGAGCAGACAGGCGATGATGCCGTCCTTGTCCGTGGTCCAGACGGAGGAGTCGCGGCGGAGGAAGGAGGAGCCGGCACTTTCTTCGCCTGCAAAGCCCAGCCGGCCGGCAAGGAGGCCTTCAACAAACCACTTGAAGCCGACGGGAACTTCATACAGCGGCCGATTGAGCCGGGCGGCGACGCGGTCGATCATGCTGCTGCTGACGACGGTCTTGCCGATGGCGATGTCGTTCGTCCAGTTATCGCGGTTCGCGAAGAGATAGTGGATGCAGACGGACAGAAAGTGGTTGGGCGGCAGAAGGCCTGCGCCCCGGGTGACGATGCCGTGGCGGTCATGGTCGGTGTCGCACGCGAAGGCGATGTCGAAACGCTCCTTCAATGCAATCAGGCGCTGCATGACATAGGGAGAGGAGGGGTCCATGCGGATGCGGCCGTCCCAATCCACGGACATGAAGCGGAATGTGGGATCAACGGCGTCGTTGACGATGGAGAGATCGAGGCCGAAGCGATCGGCGATGCGCGGCCAGTAGTGAATGCCGGCGCCGCCAAGGGGGTCAACGCCGAGCCGGATACGCGCGCCGCGCACAGCTTCGAGATCGATGACAGCGGGGAGATCGGCGAGATAGGATTCGAGGTAATCGTACTTGTGGATGGTGGGCGCGCGCAGCGCCTTCGAAAACGAGATTTGGGCGACCCCGGCCAGGTTATGCCGGAGGAAATCGTTGGCTTTGACCTCGATCCAGGAGGTGATGTGCGCCTCGGCGGGGCCGCCGTGGGGGGGATCGTATTTGAAGCCGCCGTCCTCGGGGGGATTGTGCGACGGAGTGATGACTATGCCGTCAGCGAGGCCGGATTTACGTCCGCGGTTATAAGTCAGAATGGCGTGTGAGATGACTGGGGTAGGCGTGTAAGAATCGTCTGCGGCCAGCAGCACCTGCACCTCGTTGGCGGCAAGTACTTCCAGGGCGCTCGCAAATGCCGGCTCCGAGAGCGCGTGGGTATCGATGCCGAGGAAAAGCGGGCCGTCGATGTTGTGAAGCTTGCGGTAGTTGCAGATGGCCTGAGTGATTGCCAAGATGTGCCGTTCATTGAAGGCGGAATCAAATGCAGAGCCACGATGGCCGGAAGTGCCGAAAACGACCTGCTGGCGCGAGTCCTCTGGGTCGGGGTGGAGGGCGTAGTAGGCGGTGACGAGCTTGGGGACATTGACGAGGATGGACGGTTCCGCTGGTTTTCCAGCGGCTGGACTGAATTTCATCGGTCACCTCGACAGAAAGGGCCGCGCCAGTAGCCTGCTCAGCTTATGGCGGGGCGCCGTGTTCACGCTATCTTCGCCGCGTGATACTCGCGGCGGATACGTTCGATGTCTACCGTAGGCTTGGGATAACTCATGTTCAGCGCTTCCAAATGTTCGACTACAATCCGCGCAACGGCGAGATTGCGAAACCACTTGTGGTCCGCGGGGATGACGAACCAGGGCGCATACTCCGTGCTGCAGCGGGACAAAGCGTCGTCGTAGGCTGTCAGGTAGTCATCCCAAGACTTCCGCTCGGTATAGTCAGCCTCGCTGATCTTCCATTGTTTGGCTGGCTCGTCCAGCCTCTCCTTGAAACGGGTCAATTGCGCCTCTTTGGAAATATGCAGGAAAAACTTGAGGATCAGGGTCTCGTGCTCCGCCAAGCCCTGCTCGAACATGTTGATCTGGTCGTAGCGCAAAGACCAAACGTCTTTCGGCACCAGATTGTGGACCCGTACAACCAGCACGTCCTCGTAGTGGGAGCGGTTGAAAATTACCACCTCGCCCCGTGCGGGCGCAGCCCGGTGCGCGCGCCACAGAAAGTCGTGCGCCGCTTCCTCAGCGGAGGGCTGTCGAAAGGCCGCCACTCGACAGCCTTGCGGATTCATCGCACTCAGAAAGTGAGTAATTGTGCCGTCCTTGCCCCCTGTATCCATGGCTTGCAGGCAGACCAAGAGCGAGCGCCGGCGCTCGGCATAAAGCAGGTCCTGGAGTTCGCGCAGCCTCTTCTGGTAGTGCTCGATCTCCTCCGCCGCGTCCTTGTGGCTCTCATGGCGGTCTTTGAAAGCTGGGTCAACGTCCTTGAGCTTGACCCGCGCGCCTGGTTTTACTTTGAAGCGCTCCAGATAGTTCACCTTATTCCTCCCGCCCTCGCCCGAATATCAATCCGTGGGGGCTTACACTGCCGCTGTCAGGTGGCCGAAGGCATGAATCCGCAGCACTCCTTGTAGTCCACCAGCAGGCCGCAGCAATGCCGGGATGGAAAAACCTAGGCATCGCTGAACAACTGGCCGCGTGGATGACCTTTGGCCAGCGGCGGGGGAGTTGCAGGCTCGCTGAAATCCCCGGTCCAATGCCAGTTCCGGATTTCCGGTAAGTCCTGAAGGTGTTCGCGAATATAGGTATGGTGCTCATCGATCTTGCGATGGAATAAGTCAATGACCTCGGAAACCTGCGAGCTCTGCCGCGTGACGTACTTCAGCGCGTCCTTCGCAAGGTGATAGCGGCTCATTTTATTGAGCACCACCATATCGAAGGGAGTGGTAGTTGTCCCCCGGTCCATGAAGCCGCGGACGTGGAAGCGGGCTTCGTGTGCCCTCCCATGAACCATGGTGTGGATGACCCAGCGGTAACCGTGGAAAGCGAAGATCACCGGCCGGTCATTCGTGAACGTCGCCTCGAAGGAGATGTTATCCATCCCGTGGGGGTGGTCTTCGGGCAGCATGAGAACGTTCAGGTCTACGAGGTTCACGACCCGCACCTTGATTCCCGGAACGTATTTTTGGAGCAGCCAGGAGGCGGCGCATGTCTCCAGCGTCGGTACGTCTCCGGCGCATGCCAAAATGACATCGGGGTCGGCGCCGCCGTCGTTGCTCGCGAATTGCCAAATGGAAGCGCCCCGCGAACAGTGTTCCCGCGCCCGGTCCATGGTCAGCCACTGGAGCTCGAGTTGCTTGCCGCAGGTGACGAGGTTCACGTAATTACAGGTCCGAAGGCAGTGATCCATCACACTGAGCAGGCAATTGCTGTCTGGCGGATAGTAGACGCGAATGACCTCGCTGCGTCGCGCCAGAGCATTGTCAACAAAACCGGGCGCCTGATGGCTGAAGCCATTGTGATCGTTACGCCAGGCGTGGCTGGTGAGAAAGACATTCAAAGAAGCGATGGGCTTCCGCCACGGATACTTGTGACTCTCCTCGAGCCACTTCGCGTGCTGCGTGAGCATGGAATCCACGACCTGCGCGAAAGCCTCGTAGGAAGCCCACACGCCATGACGCCCTGTGAGCAGATAGCCCTCGAGCCAGCCCTGGCAGCAGTGCTCGCTCAGCACTTCCATGACTCTGCCATCGGGGCCAATGCGGTCATCTATCGAAACGGTTTCACCCACGCTGCAGCGCGTGGTCGCTTCCAGGACGGCGTTGAGGCGGTTGGAGTTGGTCTCGTCGGGACAGAAAAATCGGAAGTTCGCGGAATTCTGTTTGATAACATCGCGGAAGTATTCACCCAGCTTCCGCGGCGCCTCCGCCACCACTTCTCCCGGCCCGGGCACTTCGAGGGCATAGTTCGTGAAATCAGGCAGATTCAGGGGCGTTAGCAACCGCCCCCCATTGACGCACGGGTTCGCGCCCATGCGCCGGTTGCCGCAGGGGGCTAGGGCTTGCAATTCGGGGATCAGGCGTCCGCCCCGGTCAAAGAGTTCCTCGGGGTGATAGCCCTTCATCCAAGATTCCAACAGCTTCATGTGGTCTGGATTTTCCCGGACGTTGGCAAGCGGGACCTGATGAGCCCGGAATGTCCCTTCAATCGGGATGCCTTCCACCTCCTTCGGCCCGGTCCAGCCTTTTGGTGTGCGCAAGATGATCATCGGCCAAGCCAGTCGCCGCTTGAAACCGTTCTTGCGGGCTCTCGCTTGAATCGTGCAAATCTCTGCGTAACATTGGTCCAGAACCCGCGCGAACGTTTGGTGCATCGCTGCGGGCTCATCCCCCTCGACGAAATAGGGTCTATACCCGTGACCCTTGTAAAACGACAGCAGCTCCTCATCAGGGGTGCGCGCCTGAACGGTTGGGCCCGATATCTTGTATCCGTTTAGGTGCAGGATCGGAAGCACGGCCCCATCACGCGCCGGGTTCAAGAATTTCACGCCCTTCCAGCTTCCCTCTAGCGGACACGTTTCAGCCTCCCCATCCCCCACGACACAGACCACCAGCAAGTCGGGATTGTCGAATGCAGCGCCGAAAGCGTGCAGCAGCGCATAGCCGAGTTCCCCGCCTTCATGAAGGGAGTTCGGGACGTGAGGACCGCAATGGCTGGGTACCCCGCCGGGCGTCGAGAACCGGCGGAACAACTGGTGCATTCCCTCGAAGTCCTGCGTGATTTCGTGATTTACTTCGGAATACGTCCCCTCGAGGTACGAGTGGGCGTTCAACGATGGCCCGCCATGTCCCGGGCCGGAGATGTAGATCACATTGGCGCCGCGATCCCGAATCAAGCGGTTTAAGTGCACATAAATAAAATTCTGTCCGGCGGAGGTGCCCCAGTGCCCCAACAGTCGCGGTTTTATGTGCTCGGCCTCGAGCGGTTCTCGTAAGAGCGGGTTCGCCAGAAGGTAGATCTGGCCGACGCACAGGTAATTCGATGCGGACCAGTAACGATTCATCTTGTCGAGCAGAACCGGAGAGAGCGGCCCCTTGGGTCCCTTCTCCCTCGCAGGACGCTTGCCCTTTATCTTGACCGCCGTGGAGAGTGTCGCATCGAATTCATATAAGGCCGGTTCGGTCACGGAAACCAAGGAGCGAGCGTGGGCTACATTGGATTTGTTGTGCGTAGACTGTTTCACTCCGCTGGTGGCCATACGGGCAACTCCTTTGTGCTTCGTTCGTCAGTTTCAACCGCAAGGCAGCATGCCTGCGTCACGGGGGAATAGGTGTGGACTGGCTGATCAGCTTTTTGAACGTCTGCGCATCCAGAGTCTCGCGCTGCAAGAGTTCGGTTGCCACCAGCTCGAGCTGGGCACGGTTATGCTGCAATATCTGTTTCGATTCGGAGTAAGCACTGTCCAAAATCTTTTTCACTTCTTCATCAATTTCGCGGGCGGTCTCTTCGCTGCAGTCCCGTTGCAGGGCGCCATCTCCCGGAACAGCCATAAGGGGGTTCATGTGCTGAGCGCAGTGAACCAAGCCTATGGACTTGCTCATCCCGTAGATGCAAACCATCTGACGAGCCAGGGCAGTGGCATGTTCGAGGTCGTTTTCCGCTCCGGTGGTGATCTCAGCGAACACGACTTCCTCTGCTGCCCGTCCTCCGAGGAGGCCTTTAATCTTGTCGGTCAGTTCCTCCTGGCTCATCAAGTACTGGTCAGCTTCCGGTAGCTGGAGCGTGTAGCCGAGCGCAGCGTGTCCGCGTGGCACGATGCTTATCTTGTGGACCGCATCGGCATGCTTGCTATGCGCGGCCACCAATGCGTGACCGACCTCATGATAGGCCACACGGCGTTTGTCCTCCTTGCTCAGCAAGCGGCTTTTCCGCTCCGGGCCAGCCATCACTTTTTCTACCGCTTCCTCCAAGTCCTTCTGGCCGATCTTGGATCCACTATGCCGTGCGGTAAGAAGTGCCGCCTCGTTTAGGACGTTCGCAAGATCGGCGCCCGAAAACCCGGGGGTCTCTTGAGCAATTTGACGCAAGTTGACTTCCGGATCGAGGGGCTTGCCGCGGGCATGGAGCTTCAGGATTGCGTCGCGGCCTTCCAAGTCGGGCGAATCCACTACTACCTGTCGGTCGAACCGGCCAGGGCGCAGGAGCGCACGATCCAACACCTCGGGCCGGTTGGTGGCGGCGAGGACAACTACTCCGAGATTAGCTTCAAACCCATCCAGTCCGACGAGCAATTGATTGAGGGTTTGTTCCCGCTCATCGTTCACCATTCCCATGCGTACGCCGCGCTGTCGCCCCACGGCGTCCAGTTCGTCGATAAAGACGATGCAGGGTGCATGTGCTTTCGCTTGCTGGAACAAGTCACGGACACGGGCGGCACCCACGCCCACGAACATTTCCACAAACTCACTCCCACTAATCGTGAAGAACGGCACCTTTGCCTCACCCGCTACGGCGCGCGCCAGCAGGGTCTTACCCGTACCGGACGGGCCGATCAGCAAGACTCCTTTAGGGATTTTTGCACCGAGCGATTGGTAGCGCTCAGGACGCTTTAGGAACATCACCACTTCCTGCAGTTCGTACTTCGCTTCTACGCAACCCGCCACATCGTCGAAGGCGACCTTGATGTCCTGTTCGGCGACTAACTTCGCCTTGCTGGACCCAATGCTCATCACTGACTTTCCGATGCCACCCATCCGCCGGGAGAGATAGACCCACAACAACACCATCAATCCGATCGGTAAGATCCAAGCCAACAGAAATTGCGACATGAAGCCAGGCGCGACGCCCGTAAATGTCACCCCCGCCTTTTCCAAGTCGCTGACCAGGTCCGGATCGTCCACCCGCACAGTCCTGAAGGCGAAGGCCTTTTCCGCAGCGGGGTGACTTTCTTCTGCCTTTCCTTTCACCGACGATGCGGGCTTAGTGGAAACCTCGGAGGTTTTCTTCGTTTCTGGAACGGTTTCGGCGGCGGATTTCTTTTCTGACGGGACGGATTCAGGTGCTTTACTCTCGTCGCTGGGTTCCCGCTTCGCCTCGACTTCCGCCGCGGCCGCGGTGGCGCCCCGGGGCTTCGGAGTGCCAGCAGAGGCATGCTTCGCTTCGGGAGTGGCTGCAGGAATGGCATTCGCTTGAGATTTTGGGCTGGGCTCCGCCTCCTCGGACATCGGCTTGGCGTGTGGCTGGATATTCCCGGTGATTTCTGTCTGCTGCACCGCGCACTCGGTCACCTCTCCGTTCCGGACGTAGGCCTTGAACTGGCTGTACGGAATCGTACGCGTGCCCACCTGGCGTGCTCCCTCCTGCCATACCCACAGGAGGAGGAGATTCATGATTACAAACCAAACCCACGAGCTCCACTGCGCGGGTGGCAAGCTTGGCTTCTTTCCTTGAGTGCTGGGGCGACGTTGATCCATTGCGGCCCTCCCGTAAACGCCTGCGTCCTACTCACTCTCTCCCATTTCCATTATTCCGGCCCCTTGTGTTCCTGTCTTTCACAGGGGGACGGCGCTTTCTACTCCCGTCTTAGCAATTCCCCTATGTTTCCTTGGACTGGCCCATGAGTCGGGCGGCGTGACGCGCAAGCATCAGATTCTCATCCGTTTTCATCACCCGCACTTTGACGCGGCTATCGTCGCGTGAGATCAAAGGAGCATTCTGCGCGTTGCGGGCCGGATCGATGCAGATTCCAAGGAATTCCAGGCCCTGGCAGATGCGTTCGCGAATGACAGGAGAGTGCTCACCGATGCCGGCCGTGAAAACCAGAATATCTAGTCCACCAAGAATCGCTACATACGCCCCGAGGTACTTCTTGGCCCGATTGCAAAACAGGGCAATGGCGTCCGCCGCATTCGAATCCGCCTCTTCCGTGGCGAGCAGATCCTCCATATGCGCGCTGACTCCTGACACCCCGAGCAGGCCCGCATGTTTGTTAATTAAGATATCGATTTCGTTGAAGCTCTGTTTTTCCTGCTTCAGGAGATACATGAGCACACCGGGATCAACGTCGCCGGTTCGCGTGCCCATGAGCAACCCGGAGGTGGGACTGAAGCCCATGGTGGTATCGACGCTGCGTCCGCCCCGGATCGCCGCCATACTGGCGCCGCTGCCGAGGTGAGCGGCCACGACCCGTTGATTCGCAACGTCACCCTCCAGTACCCGCAACTCCGACAGAATATATTCGTACGAGATCCCGTGAAATCCATAGCGGAGAATGCCCCGGCTGAAGTATCGCCCCGGGAGCGGGCAAATCTGGGCCACACGGGGCATGGTACGGTGGAATGCGGTGTCGAAACAGCCGAATTGCGGCACGCCGGGAAACCTTCGGCTCACCAATTTGATGTCGTTGATGGCTTGCGGGAGGTGGTCCGGATCGATCGGCGCCAGCGTCCGGAGCTCGGCGATGAGGGTGGGAGTGATTCGCTGTGGTTCGACATATCGGGGGCCGCCGTGTACGATGCGGTGACTCACCGCGTCAACGCGCTCCGCAAGAGCATGCCCGTGGAGCTTTTCCAATGCAGCTTGAAGAGCTTCTTTTTGGCTGGGACCATGCGCCCGTGGGTCAACCAAGCGTTGACCACGGTCATCGCTCACGATGACTTGACTGCCGGACCTGCCAATCCGCTCAACGGCGACCCGAAGCATTAGACTTTCATGATCCGCCATCGCGTAAAGCGCCATTTTCAAGCTGGAGGATCCGCTGTTGATCGTGAGGATTCGCTTGTCGCCCGTGGATTTCATGTCACGCCTGCCGCCTTGGCTGACTTGGACAGGCTTGAGAGCTATCGAGTGCGCGCTGTGCCGCTTTCATAGGGTCCGTGCTATCCATCCAAATGCAGCGCACTTGCATCAGGACTCTGAGCGAAGGCGGAATTGAGGTCCATCAGTTGGGCGACCCGCTCTACTTCAACATCCGCCGGCGGATATCGCTGAACTTCGGTTCGATCGTTCGCATAGTGGCCCTGACGCACAAAGATCGTGGTGAGCTGATCCCCCCAACCCTTTTTCATAGCAGCAAGAATCCGCACTTTGTCGTCGGCCATGACGTAGTGGTCTGCAGGATATTTCTGCGCAACATCCTCCAGCATCTTTTCCTTGTGGATATACACCAGCACGTGACCGTGGACCGCCTTCCATAACCCAGAACGCTCAATCTTTCGCGGCTGGAAGACTGCATCTCCGTCGCTGAGGATAACGGTCTGGCCACGAGCGCGGAGGCGCTTGATGCTCTCCAAGGCCCCGGGATACAAGCGCTTAGCGAAGCGATAATCGATCAGGAAGGAGGACATTTCGAGGATGCGCGAGTTGCGAGGGTGTTCGACACGGTACCGCTGCAACGCGCCGAGGTAATCCGCGTACCCGACTTCGTTCCAGAGTGACTCCAGTATGCCCCAGTATTGAGTTCGGCACTTTTTGCCAAGTGTTTCGTCGAGATAGCACTTGAGATCCTGTTCGACATGATCGTTGTCCAACAGCGTGTTGTCCACGTCCAATAGGAATACGGTTCGGCGCTCATTGCTCATTGTGGCTCCGGCGTTTGCCTCCCAAAGCCCATCGCTATGAGACGCAAAGACGGGTCTCCCGACTAACGGCTCCGTACACAAATGCGCTTCCTGCAGCTTGCCAATCCTCAGTCGCGACCGCTATTGAGTCGCGTCGGGAGCCGGCCCTTCCGGTCGAGCGACCAGAACAGCGCTCGACCGCGGCCCGGCACGATAATGGTCCCGACCTTGCAATGGAGGTTCCTTTCCCGGGGGGAAGAGGTCCTCCGGCGCAGGACAAGACGTATTGATGGCTACATGCCAGACCTCGGCTCTGGGCGCGGCCGGAATCGTGAACTCAACCGGCTCGGGAGCCGCGTTGAAGATAAGAAACAAATCCGGGCCCTCATGCCCGTGGACGTGGCAGGCGAGTGACTTCTGCCGTGGATCCATCCAGTCCGGGACTCTGCCTTGCGGGTTGAACCAGCCGATGTCGGAACTGCCGTAGAAGGCCTCTTTGCTCAGCACCGGGTGCGCGCGGCGAAAAGCGATCATCCCGCGCGTGAACCGGTATATTTCGCGGTGTCCGTCCAGCAAGCTCCAGTCGTACCAACTGATTTCATTGTCCTGACAATACGCATTGTTGTTGCCCTGCTGGGTGCGGCGAAATTCGTCGCCACCGAGTAGCATGGGAACTCCGCGCGACGCAAACAGCGTCAACATCAAATTCTTGATGAGCCGGTTGCGCAGCGCCTCGACAGCTCGGTCGTCGCTGGGGCCTTCCAGCCCGCAATTATCACTGTAGTTCAAATCCTGCCCGTCACGGTTGTTCTCCCCGTTTGCTTCGTTGCGTTTTTCCCCGTAGCTCACCAGATCATTCAAAGTGAACCCGTCGTGGCAGGTGATGTAATTAATGCTGCATTCCGGACCTTTCCCGGAGCGTTGGTAGAGATCGGAGCTTCCGCTGATGCGGCTGGCGAAAGTACCCATTGTGCCGGCTTCGCCCATCCAGAACCGGCGCACGTCGTCGCGAAAGCGTCCATTCCATTCCGCCCAGCGCCGCTCGGAGAAACTTCCCACCTGATAGGCGCCCCCCGTGTCCCAGGCTTCGGCGATGATCTTCACGTCGCGCAAAATTGGATCTTCCGCAATCCGTTCAAGAAGTGGGGGATTGTGGAGAACACCTCCATGTTCATCGCGGCCGAGGACCGAGGCTAGGTCGAAGCGGAAGCCGTCCACATGCATCTCCATCGCCCAATAGCGGAGCACGTCCAGGATGTAGTCCCGCACGACCGGATGGTTCGCGTTGAGGGTATTTCCGGTGCCCGTGTAGTCCTTGTACAACCGCATATCGCTGTCATTCAAGATATAAAAGATCGAATTCTCGATTCCGCGGAGGCAGATGGTCGGCCCTGATTCGTTCCCCTCGGCGGTGTGGTTCAAAACGACGTCAAGAATGACTTCGATGCCCAGGCGGTGGAAAGCCTTGACCATCTCTTTGAATTCGGAGGTCTGCCCCCCAAGTGTTCCCCGGCTGGAGTACGAGCCTTTGGGAGCGAAGAACAGGACTGGATCGTAGCCCCAATAGTTCTTGAGTCGCTCGCCCGTGAGTGGGTTCGCCCGGGCCAATTCGTTTTCATTGAATTCCAGGACCGGCATCAACTCGATGGCCGTCACTCCGAGAGCTTCGAAGTAGGGAAGCTTTTCGACCATTCCACGGTAGGTCCCGGGATGAGCTACCCCTGAGCTGGCATGGATGGTGCAGCCGCGAACGTGGGTTTCGTAGATCACCGTTCTCGAGGCAGGATGTCTTGGTGGCCTGTCTCCCTCCCAATCGAAATGCTCGTGCGTAAAAACGGACTTCGGCATGGAAGCAGCGTCGTCTACGGTGGAAAAAGACAGGTCGGGCGGAGGGACCGAAGGATCGTAGCCACGAGCGGGACCAAAATCCCATTGCTCGGGACCCGCCAGCGCGGCAGCAAATGGATCGAGAAGAAGTTTATTTGCGTTGAAGCGATGGCCTTTCTGTGGATCGTACGGCCCCTCAACCCGATACGCGTAAAGCTGACCTTGGGGAACTCCGCGCACCCAAACATGCCACACGTCTCCGGTCCGATGACGCTCAGGGTCGAGATCAATTGTTCTCGAGGGTGTGCCGTCCCCGGGGGCATCGTAGAATTCGAGTCGGACACGGGTTGCGTGGCGGCTAAAAATGGCAAAATTGACTCCGTCGCCGATCAGATGGGTGCCCCAGGGAAGGGGACTCCCCGAGCGCACTTCTGCCGTTTCTAGCCCGTCCCCCGGACGCTCGAGCGAGCTGTGCCCGGTCCGAGCTTCTTTGGTCACGCCGCTACCCTCAGTAAATTGTACGATTCACGCCGGGCTGCGTCGGCCATGCGAAAGAGACCAATCCAGTCTTGCAATTCCTGAGCGATTAACTCATTGAAGTGCGAGTCCGCTGCCACCCGGGGGAGATTCTCGTCAGCCGGCTGGCCCGGTAAACAGATTGTATAGCCAGCCGAAAAAAAAGCCGCCCACCGCACCGTCAATGATCGCATAGCCTGTACCAACCAAAGCGTCAACGAAACTCCGGGCGCCATGGAAGCCAGGATAGATGGAGCTGACGCCCTCAAGAAAGCTTGCGCCGTAAGTAGGGCATGCGAGATGAATCAACGCCACGCACGCGATGGCCCCGCCCCAAAGCAATCCACAGGTAAGCACGAGGCCCTTAATCGACAGTCGCATGACGCTTCCTCCCCGTTCTTACCTTACGCCCGAATGTTGGATATGATTTTGCCAAAAGCGCGCCATCAAGCCGCCTTCCTGTGAATCAAAAACCTTATAAGCCCCGAGCTTGACCCGGTCATTGAAGAGAAACCACAGGAAAGCGTAGCCCCAGACGAAAAGAGCCCAACGCCATCCAATCGGCGCCATAAAGAGTCCGTAGACGGCGATCAGTGTGGCCAACGCTTGAGTGCCAAGAACAGCCCAGAAAAGGATTGCCGCCGGCCGGATCGACCAGAACGGCTGTCGCGTTCGCGTGACGAATATGGTCATATGCCCCGCGACAGAAAGCTTCAGGTACATCAGAGACTGAATCATTTCCCGGTTGAGATGAAATATGCGTTCCCCCAGGTAGAAAAGTCCGAAGGAAGCAAAGACGCCGGCGATGCCCAGGGTACTCGCGATGCCGAGGACAACGGGCATGTTCCAGGACTCGGGAAGATTCGAATACCGCACGCGGTCATAGGCTATGGACAGAATCGCCCCATCATTCAGGATTGCCAGCAGCACAATCATTACCGCAGTGACCGGATAGAAGTTAAACACCAGGATGGAAAGCGTCATGAACAGCAAGACGCGGATCGTTTCCGCGATGCGATAAATGGCATAGCTGTTCATACGCTGGAACATTTTTCGGCTTTCTTTGATCGAATCGATGATCACGGAAAGGCCAGGGTTCAGCAGAGCGATGTCCGCTGCAGCTCTGGCGGCATCAGTGGCCCCGGAAACAGCGATTCCCGCGTCAGCTTGCTTGAGCGCCGGAGCGTCGTTCACACCGTCCCCGGTCATCCCCACGATGTGCTTCTGCTCCTGCAGGGTCTGGACAATGTGGAACTTGTGCTCCGGAAACACCTGAGCGAATCCGTCCGCCTCGTCGATGGCTTTGGCCAGCTGACCCGCCTCAAAATGCTTCGACTCGGCAAGAACGGCGGCGTCCACGATGTTTTGACCCAAGCCGAGCTGGCGCGACATCTCCTTGGCGATGGCGATCTGGTCGCCCGTAACCATCTTGACCTTCACACCCATCTGCGAAGCCGTCGCAATTGTCGCTTTGGAATCTTCGCGCGGCGGATCGAAAAGCGGCAGAACACCCAGGAACTGCCATTCTCCACCGTCCTTCGTTCGAGCTACTCCAAGGGAACGGAATCCGCGAGCTGCAAATTCCATCACTGCCGCGTCGACCGTGCTGCGCACCTGGCCGGCGTCGGCAGCCAGTTCCAGGATTACCTGCACAGCGCCTTTTGTAACGCGGAACTCTAGCGACTCTGGTCCTCGGACGAGAGCCTCTGTTCGTTTGTGTACCGGGTCAAACGGTTGGAAGTGAGCGATCTGGTATTTGCCCAACTCTTGCCGGTCTTTCAGCCCGCCCAGGACAGCGAGGTCAATGGCGTCCTGACTCTCCGCGCGAGAGGCGAGCGCGGCCGCGAGGACTACGTCAGCAGGCTTCACGCTACTCACGCAGTAGGGGTCACCCAAAGTCAATTTGTTCTGCGTGAGTGTGCCGGTCTTATCGGAGCAGAGCACATCAATCCCGGCCAGCTCCTCCATCGCAGCCAGGTGGGTGACAATGGCTTGTTTTTCTGCCAGCTTTCGAGCGCCGACGGCCATGGTCACGGAGAGAACCGCGGGCATGGCCACAGGAACTGCGGCGACAGTCAATACCAGCGCGAACTGCAAGGTGGTGAGCATCTTGTCGCCGCGGAACAAGGCCACTCCAAGAATCAGAATGACGAGTGCAATGGCGATGACGATTAGAAAGTCACCAATCTTCAGGACCGCACGCTGAAAGTGGCTCACCGTATGAGCGGTCTCGACAAGGTGTGCTGTCTTCCCGAAATAGGTGTTCGGTCCAGTGCCATAGACAAGAGCGTCGGCCTCGCCCTGCTTGAGGATCGAGCCGGAATAGACCGCCTCGCCCGACTTGCGCTCCACAGGCAACGATTCGCCCGTCAGTGCAGACTGGTCCACCTCGATCGGATCGCCTTCGAGTAATCGCGCGTCCGCCGGAATGATTTCGCCGAGGGAAATGCGCATCAAGTCGCCGGGGACAAGCTCCCGCGCCGGGATTGTGATCCACGTTCCGTCGCGCTTGACGCGGGCATGCAGGGCCAGCTTGGCCTTGAGCGCCGCGATCGCATTTCCGGCCTGAAATTCTTCCCAGAAACCCACTCCTGCGTTCATCAACAGGAGCGCGAGGATAATCCCGAAGTCTTCCCAGTGGCGCACCACCGCGGAGAGAATCGCAGCCACTTCAATCATCCAGGGGATCGGTCCCCAGAAATAAGAAAGGAATTTCAGAAGCGCATTCGTCTTCTCCTCGGGCAGTTCGTTGTGACCATACTTGAGGAGCCGACTTTGCGCTTCGGGGGTGTTGAGACCATCGGGGGAAACGCCCAACTCAGTCCGTAGCGATTGGAGCGAGGCCGTCGTAAAGTCACCCGGGGGGCCTGCTTCAGGGTGAGGAGTGTGAGACGGCGCTTTTTGGGGCTGAGCCATGGGATTTGCCTCCTCAGAAAGCCAGGCCACGGTTACAGAAAGCGGGGCAACGAACCTGTCGTGAACCTTCCCTTGATACGCGATGTTCTTTCCACTCAGCCCGTCGGATGCAGCTTGCTGATTCCAAGAGTCAATCGAATGTCCACGACTTCAATGGGGCGTCGCACGGCACGGACCACCGTCGCTGTCACACTTCCCGTCCGGGGGCGTTTCATGGCTTCTTGTCTACAGAAGCCACTACAGAGTCGACCGCGACGCCACCTGCCGTTGCCATCGAGAATGATCTCTCCCTCGGCGCTTACCATGACTTGACGAATATCCTTAAACCGGTCATCTCTTAGCCGCGAGGCGCACGATTTCCACCGAGCAGTGGGCGTGACGCGCGATGGCGGCTGACACGCTACCCAACAAAAAGCGCAGAACGGCTGATCGCCCGTGCGAGCCGACGACAATCAAGTCGGCATGCCACTTCCTGGCGGCGTCTAGAATCTTGGACTTGGGATCTCCCAACGCGACGGCTGTGGTCACCTTCAAGCACTTGGAGCGTAGCAATTCTGCGGTCTTCGCAACGAGCGCTTCCGCTGGTTCGCGTTCCGCGTCCCGCCCGTGCTCACTTCCGCGGTAAGAAGCCCTCATCTCAGCGACCTGGGGAAGGATGTGGATGACATGCAGTACGTGTACCTCGGTCAGTTCCGGCCGGGCTTGTGCCAGCACCATTTGTGTTGCTGCCTTAGAGTATTTGGAATCGTCCACCGCGAGCAGGACTCTCATCAATACCTCCAACTCCTTGTTTCGCAACGGCGCTGCGACTTAGAGCGTCTACACTAAAACATCCTACCTGGCGTCGCAACGAGTCCAGTTACACGCGGATCTACGAGTTGACCATCTGCAACACGCGGAGAAAATGCAGAAGATCCTGGCGCGTGAGGAGGCCGACCACTGTGTGATCCTTTAGAACCGGCAGTTGATTTACGCCGTCGCGTCCCATCTTTTCCATCGCGTTCCACGCCTCGGCGTCGGCGTCGATGGAGACGAGCTTCTCCGAGGGGATCATCACCTGCTCTGCACGGGTGGTTTCCCAGGCGGAGCGCGGGACCCGTTTGATGTCGGAGAGCGTGAGCAGGCCGGAGGCGCCGTTGCCAGCGTTGACGATGAACGAGCGGCGGCCGTGGGCGAGGACGTGATTGTCCACTAGATCTTGAAGAGTGACACCGCCGGAAACGGAGTCGAAGTCCCGGACCATGATCTCTGAAACTTTGTGGCCGACGAGCACTCCCTTCAGTACCTGCTGCTGGAGCTGGGCGCCTGCTGCGCTCTCAATGAACCAGCCGATGAAGGCGATCCACAAGCCGTTCATCACATTGCCCCCGAGGGCTTGCCAGACACCGAGGAATATGAAGGCGTAGCCGAAGAAACGGCCGGTCGTCGCGGCAACAAGGGTCGCGCGCTGGTAGCTCCGCGTGAAGGCCCAGACTATGGCCTGAAACACGCGGCCGCCGTCGAGCGGGAAGCCGGGGACGAGGTTAAATAGGCCGAGCATCAGATTGATCAGGGCCATGTACTTGGCCAAGGCGAGCAGCGGCGTGAAGCCAGCCACGAGCGGACGCAATTCCCAGAACAGGAAAGCGAGCGCAAAGCTGACTGCGGGCCCGGCAAAGGAAATCCAGAATTCAGCGGCGGCGCTGGTCGGCTCGGCCGCAATCTGGGAGACACCGCCGAAGAGGAAGAGCGTGATGCGGGGAACTTTAATCCCGTACCGCCTGGCGACGAGCGAGTGCCCGAACTCGTGCAGCAGAACGCTGACGAACAGCATCACCGCCGTGACCGCACCCATCAACCAATACTCGCCCGGGGCCCAGCCAGGGAACTCCACGGGATAGTAACTGACGGCCAGAATCCAGGTGAGCAGGCCCAGGATGAGGAACCAGGAATAGTCCAACTCCACGGTGATGCCAAAGATGCGTCCGATGGAGATCGTATGGCGAAACATGTCGAGAGCTCCTTCGCCCCTACTCCGGCAGGATCGATTGGCAATTCCACATCGCGCGCGACACCTGCAGTGATGCGTTGCGTCGCATGAGGCTGGCCATCACTTCCGGACGGGTCAGCCCCGCACGCCGTGGTCTGGCCGAAGAATGGCGGATCTGAAAGTAACGGCCCAGCGCTTGTTCCAACCGTTTCGCAATTGAAGAACTGAGAAATCGGACGGGGCCCATGAACTGGGGAAACAGCAAACACACTACAACGCCTGCAAACAGAGAAAACGGACTTGCAAGTACGAACATCGCACCCTCAGGGAACGTAGCGGACGCGATTATACCGCTACAGCAGCATTCGTGTCAGGCATCTACACACCTGCCTTTCTCAGTTCTCAGTTTCCCCCCTCGCCGCCCTGCAAGCATATAAAACATCACACAGTCGGTGGCTGTTCAAAATTGAAAAATCCTTCATAAACGCTCCGAAAGAGGGGGGCCGGAGGACTGGGTTTGAGAAAATGCCTCGAAGGGCTCAGAGGGAAGAGGGCCGTTCAGGAACTCATGAGATACAGCGTGGGCCGCGACTGCATTGGCGAGTGGGCCCATTCCCAGTAGTGCACCAGAATCGAATAGACGAGCAAGCCGATCTCTCCCTCGCCCAAGAACAAGTAACGCAGCGATTGCATCATGAGATTTTGACGAGTGAGCTCCAGGAAGATGCTCTTCGGCTCGATCAGTTCGCTCAAGTAGGCAACGCTGTTGGCAATCGCCACTGCTCCCCGAACCTCAATGATGAAATTGTCCTCGTCCCGGCGCACAGAAAGGCGGAGCGGGGCCACGAACTCACTCCGGTTGTCGAGCAGACGGACGTGAAGAAAGGCGAACGGGCCGCTGACGCGATAATGCTGCCGAATCTCCTCCATCTTGGCAGCGCGCGCGGAGCTGTCCCCTCGCTCCAGGGGAACCAAGTTCACTTTCTTTCCCACAAGGGCAGGCCATAGCGCGGCGGAGGCTTCGTCGGCGAAAATCACGTCGGAAACGCGCAGCTCCTTGGAGCGCTGGTATCGGCTGACTGCGCTCAACAGAAGCACGGTAAACACGAATACCGTGGAAATATAAACGCCATCAGGCCGCTCGAATACGTTGGCCGTCAGAGTGTAGGCGAATACCAAGCTGACCCCGAGAAAGTAGGCTGCCCGGAGCGACGTGCTCACCTTGCGTTCCGATTGCTCCCGCGATTCCCGCCACAAGCTGATGGTCACGGCGAGGGCGGCCGAAAAAATCAGAACCAGGACCCCCGTGGCGTAGGCGCCCCCTTGGGCCTCCACGTCAGCGCGGAAGACCAGCGTCACCAAAACATTAATTACGAAGAGCACCGCAACCATCGGACGGCGGTAAGACACCCAGCGTGGCGCCATTCCGAACCTGGGGAGGTAGCGCGGAATCAGGTTGATCAACCCCGCCATTGCGGACGCTCCCGCAAACCACAGGATGGCGATTGTTGACAGGTCGTAGATGGTTCCGAAAGCGCTCCCCAAGAGCTGATGAGCGAGGTAAGCAGTCGCGCGACCGCTCGCGGGTCCGCCTCGAGCGTAAGCCTCCCGCGGAATCAGAAGTGCGGTGACGAAGCTGGAGAGCAGCAGCATCGCCGCCATGAGGCCGGCCGCGAGGATCAGCAATTTCCGAGTGTTCTGGATTCTTCCCGGAGGCGGCGCGAGCGACGCGGGGTCCTGTGATTTCAGAAAGGCTTCGTCGCCGGCCACGAGCGGCATGACGGAAACCCCCGTCTCGAATCCGCTGAGGCCCAGGGCCAGTTTGGGGAAGACCAGAGCAGAGACGACAAACAGTCCTGTCCAGTCGTAGTGCGTTCTTAGAAAAACTCGCCAATCATTGAGAAGCGCCGGCTCCTGGACGATCCGGAGAAGACCCCTCCCCAGCACGACGAGATTTAGCAGTATGTAAGGGACGGCTACGGCCGTCGCCAGGCGAATGGCCTCTCGGAAACCGATGACGAACACTAAGCCGAGTAGAAAGAGGAGGGCGAGAGTCAGGAATTCATGGTGGTTTCCAAAGAGCGGGCCGAAGTAGGGGTTTGCGATGGCATGGCGGGCGGCATCGGCCGCGGAAAGGGTCATCGTAATCACGAAGTCTGTCGCGGCAAACCCGATGAGCACGAGAACAAAAATCTTTGCCCGCCACCCGGACAGGAGATTCTCCAAGATGGCGATGGATCCTTGTCCGGCAAACGACCGGCGGGCCACCTGCGAATACACGGGCAGCGCCCCGGCGACTGTGACGAGAATCAGAATCAAAGTGGCGGGTGGGGCCAAGGCGCCAACGGCCAGCAAGGCAATTCCCGGCTGATATGCCAGCGAAGAAAAATAGTCAACGCCCGTGAGCCAAACCACCATGTACCAAGGATGAGTCTCTTCGGACGGCTCAGTCTCCTCGAGCCGGCCTCCACGGAAAAACCATCGTGCGAAGTGTGTGCGCGGCGGTGCGGTGTAGCGCGTTCGCAACCGGGGGAGGGTGGCGCAGCCCGTGTATTCCTTTGGGTTCGTCTGTCTCTCCATGAGACCCAGCCAGTGCCACGGAAGTCGCTTCGGAAGCCATGGGCGCGAAGCGGGAATACATTTTCTATCGAATCAGAAAATGCATGACAGGAAAGTTTAGTCGCCCCCTCGAAGACTGCCGGATCGAAGATTGGCGCCCGAGCCTCGCTCCGCGTGCTACCCCACAGGAATCGAGAGGGTGCGCTCCTCCGTAGTCATGAGCAGCCCTCAAGACACAGCATGGCTGGAAATTCGCGCGCTTTCGCCGGGTGCAATGGGCAATGGAATGCGAGGTCAATTAATCAGACGGGAGGAGGAGTCACGCGGGCAGGTTACGTTCAGCAGATTCGCGGCACTCAACCTTCTTTTCTACTTCCACGCTGTGGTGCACGACTTCTCGAGAAACGGAGTATTCCCGCGCGTGAAGCCATGCATGGGCTCGTTCCTACGGCCCGACGCCTCCGGAATGACATTCGCTGCAGGTCACCTGCGTCAGATCTCCGATATCCACGGGGTGCTTGAACGGAATTCCTGTTTCGCTGCGGATTAGGGCTGTCCCACTCTCCAAATCGGCCAGCACGGTGTGGCAAGTAGTGCACCCATTTGGAATCACCCGGCCATCGGAGCTGACGTGCTGGCCATCATGGCATCGGAAGCAGCCCGGCGTATAGAGGTGGCCGATATTGTTGGGGTGTGTCCGCCAGTCCACTTTCATGTAGGGAAAAATCGTGGACCGGTAGATGGACTGGAGTTCGGCAATTGCGGCGTTGATTGAGGAACCCCGGCTGGCGTACACCTCCGGGTATCTAGCACGGTAGAAGTGTTCTATGTCTGTTGCAATTCCTCTTAACGCCGCATCCGTGGCGTTGTAAGTCTTCGTGAGGGCGGTAACGCCTTGCAGCTTGATGTACGGCAGCGAGCTATCAATCCGGCCCGCGACCATCGAATTGTCCACAGATTGGTCCGGCGGCGTGAAGATGTGGCTCGGGCGATCGTGGCAATCAATGCAGTCCATGACGCGTTTTGTTTCATTTGCAATCTGACTGGGCGTCAGGCTGGAAGTCTTCGCCAAGTAGACAGTGGTCTTGCCTTGCCAATCTGTCGATTGGACCCATGGGATCACCTGGCGTTGGGCATCAGTCGAAATGTAGCTGATACGGTTTTCTACAATCATGTGCCAGTGGATGCCGGACGGGAGGCCAGTATTGGGCTGCGCCCCGCCGGTATTGATGAGCATGCGAATCTGTCGAGGCGTATTCTTTTCGTCCTCGCCGTAGTGGTAGAAGACATTGAGCTGCGCTCCATAAAACTTTCTTGGCCAATGGCATTGTTCACAAGTCTGCCGGGCCGGCCGCAGGTTTGAGACAGGGGTGGGTATCGGCCGCGGATATTTGTGAAAGATAGCGGCATAGACCTGATACGAGCCAGACAGCTTGGAGCGGACGTACCATCCAGCGCCTGGCCCGACGTGGCACTGAACACACTCCACCCTGGCATGTGGAGACTGTAAATACGTGGTGAACTCTGGTTGCATGACCGTGTGGCAGACTTGCCCGCAGAACTGCACAGAGTCCGTGAACTCGTAGGCACGGTAGCTGCCCACGGCACTCATCAGCACGAACACGAACGTGGAGCTGATGAAAAAGGCAAATCCGTTGCGCTGCGCCGGGACGTTGAGGTCAATCCGGGGAAATCGTGGAATCACCCCCGGCTTCTGCTTGCGCCTTCTCCTCCGTTCCAGCAGCATCCCAAGGGGGATGAGTAAAAGGCCGAGAATCAGGAACGCCGGTGCCACCATAAAGGCGAGAATGCCGACGTAAGGACTCGGCCGAACGGAGACCAGGTTCACAAGAAACAGAAAGACGATCGTGGTGAGGCTGGTGGCGGCGAGGGCTGCTCCAATCAGGCTGACCGGATTGCGAGCAAGACTGATCTTCCGGTTATCTTGTCGCCGGACCTGAGGCTGGTCATCACTCATCTGGTTTATTCCCGGCACTGACTATGCTCCACCAGCTCGACCGAGGAATCACACGCCTCCATACGGGGCTGGCGGCGCTCGCCGGTTCCGTGCCCGGCTCGAAAGTTTAGAGTTCGCGGCGGGGCGGAAAACAAATGTCCAGCAGGCGAGGGCGGGCCGAGTTTCGTTGCCGTCCCCGGGTCAGAAATGGATCAACGGCTTAATCATTCCGTCCTCTTTCGTCTCCATCATATGAAACGCCTTCTCGAGATCCTTGAACTTGAATTGATGGGAAGTAAGAGGCGTAGGATCCACGCGGCCTGTTTCCAGCAGGCGGAGCAGCCTGTTCATGCGTTCCTTTCCTCCCGGGCAGAGTCCCGTCCGAATGGTCTTGTCGCCCATGCCCACGCCCCACTCGATTCTCGGGATCCGCAGGAACTCTCCGCGCCCGTGGTACCCGCAATTCGAGATCGTCCCCCCAGGCCGGGTCACCTTGATGCATGCTTCGAAGGTTATCTCGGACCCCAACGCTTCGATTGCCGAATCGACGCCTTCCCCATCCGTCGAGTCCAGAATAGCTCGCACGGGATCCTGCTTTTTGAAATCGACGATGACATCTGCCCCGAAATGCTTGGCAAGCTCCTGGCGCTTGGGGACAGCCTCGACTGCGATCACCAATCCCGCGCCCAACAGGCGTGCGCCGACCGTAGCCATCAGTCCAACCGGACCCTGGGCGAAGATGGCCACGCTGCCGCCGAGGGGAACGTTCGCGTGTTCGGCGCCCATGAAACCGGTGGACATCATGTCCGTCGTGTACACCGCTTTCTCGTCAGGTACTTTGTCCGGAATGTGCGCGAGGTTGGCTTCCGCATCGTTCACGTGGAAATATTCGGCGAACACACCATCCTTGATGTTCGCGAATTTCCATCCGCCCAGCATCTCCGTGCACTGCGAAGTGTAGCCGCGCAGGCAGTTGGTGCACTTGTAACAGGGGGTGATGGCATTCACGGCCACTCGATCGCCCTCACGCACGCTCTTGACCTCGCTGCCCAGCTTGTACACGATACCGACTGCCTCGTGCCCCAGCGTCAGATTCTTGCGGTCTCCTATGGCGCCCGCCAGGGTGTGCACATCCGAGGTGCACACCAGAGCAGTGGTGCTTTTGATGATGGCCCCGGCGGGCCCGGGATCCTTCGGCACCGGTTTCTCCATGAAGCCCACCTTCCCGATTCCATGCATCACAAAAGCATGCATAATCGCTGCCTCAGGATTCGCCACCCTTTGAGTTTGCACCGCTTTCGTACTCATATTTCACCTCCTAAAACATGCGCGGGGAATTGAATCAATCCTTCAATTTTTCCGCGGTACTCGAACGATTTCGACGGAGCATCCGGCATGGCGAGCCACGGCCTCCGAAAGGCTTCCAAGAAGAAAGTGTTCCAAGCCCTTGCGGCCATGGGACCCCAGAACGATCAAGTCGGCATGCCACTTTGAAGCTGCGTCAATGATCTTGGATTTTGGGTCGCCCTGTTCAACCGATGAGGATACTTGCAAGCCCTTCGAGCGCAACTGATCCGCAACTTTGGTGACTAATGCCTCCGCCTCCTTTGTTTCTGCATCCCACACAGCATCGAGGGCCGGGTCATACCCACCCATCTCCCGGATTACGAGTAGCGAAGGCGGTTCCACAACATGCAGTACGCGGATTTTCGAATCGTGCGGCCGAGCCTGGGCAAAAACGGCCTTCACAGCCGCCTCCGAACATTTTGAGCCATCGATCGCAAGCAGGATTTTCATGTCTTCCCCGCGATTGAATGTGCATGCACAGGTGTGGGGGAGGCATACGGGTTTCAAAGTGCTCCCTCGAGAAACAAATGGGTCCGCCCGTCCCGGCACCGCTCCCCTGTACGGCATGCCAACAGGGGAAGCTGCCGAGTCGGCCGGCTCGCAATTCCAGAGGCTCCGCTCGCCGGGCGAATCAGGCCGCCGAGGCAAGCCGTTTCAAGGATGCTTGCAGAGAAGTTCGCGTTCTGCTTGAAGCCAATCCTCTAGCTCGTCACCGGGCGCCCCATGCCGGGAATCATAGATTTCATATGCTCGCTGCCGAATTTCCTCCGGTGTTGGCCGGGTCTGTGAGGCCTGTGTTGATGGCTTGGGTGCTGGTGCGGTTTTGACTCCCGTCGCGTGGCTCATTTTCCTCCTCCTAATCCGCTTCCCATGTCAGTGGACACGTCAAGCGAATGTCTCCTTCGATGGCCGGGATCTGTAAATCGAATGATGGTTCCACACAAATCGATTAGCTTGCATAAACAGCTCAACCACAATCCAGTCAGTTGTCTGCACTCGAGTCGTGCCGATCGGGTTGTCCAGACATAAGGGCAGACGGGTGAGCGCGGGCAATCCGGGGAAAGATTCCCCTTTTTCATTGAACACGCCTGTGAATTAGCCTGACGAAGACGTCTGGGGGAGCCGAACGAATTGCTCAAGACGATCACGGCAGTCCAGCCCGCTACAGCGCGATTGTCGTCCGGCTGGCCGACAATGTCAACAATCCGCACTCGTACCGGCGATGCCTCTGCGGCTTCTCATCAGTCAGTCTCTTATCGTCCGTTCGTCGCTCTTCTTTCCACCCGCCGCGGAGAGGAAGGCCTTGAAATTACGAACACCGAAGCGCTTCACGGATGATGTGAGCGGCAGTTCTTTGTTGCACAGAGTGGCTTATAGCGCAGCCATGGTCGAGGCACCCGGTCGAAATCGTGTGCGGGAATGCCGTCGACGGCCGTTCGCATCAAGGGGACCTTAACGCTTGCTTGGCTGGCCGCTCGTTTTCAGTCCACTCTTGCTGCTGGACCTCGAATCTCGCCGGCCGGATGGCACGCGCACGACCTCGACAGCACACGGCGCGTGAAGCGCAACGGTCGCTGAGACACTTCCAAGTAAAAAGCGCGTAATTCCCCTTTTTCCATGCGAGCCAAGGACGATCAGGTCAGCGCCCCAGTCGGCGGCCGTGTCGATGATCTCCTCTGCCGCATCCCCTTCGCTGACCAGCATCTTCACCTGAAATCCGGCCGCGCGAAGCCTCTCCGCCACGCGCTTGACCAATACCGGCGTCAGCTTCTCCTCCTTCATGGAAACGCCGGCGGGATATCCAAAGACTGATGATCTCTCCGCCACGTGCAGCACGGCGACTTTCGTTCCCAGCCGCACGCACTGCGTGAGCACGGCCTGAATGGCCGCCTCCGAGAATTTCGAACCGTCAACCGCCAGGAGAATCCTCATTGTGGGATCCAGCACCTCTTTCGTTTCCAGCGCCAGTCAGGACCACAGATAAAGCAGGAGAAGGAGTTGAGGACAGCGCGCCCCGACTCTCATAGCTCCGCGACGCCAAGATTTATTCAGAGACGCCAAGCAATGTCAAGCAAGTGTCCTCGCCCAGCGCACTTGCTGCAGGAATCGGCAAATTGTCTTCCTGAGTTGAGCCGCACGGTGGCCGCGGTGGGCGTCGTGGGGTGGACCTAGGTGCCCAGAAGCTGACCGGTGGCAGGACAGGGGGCCCGCTGAGGGGATTTGGTTTCGTTCGTTGACACCGCATTGCCCGTTAGAAGTACGTGCCTGCGAGATCCAGCCGGCAATCCGGCGCATACGTGCGCAACCTATGATACGTTCACCGACTGCCCTTCATGGGAAGACGTGAAATCTTTGCTCTCCGCGGATGGTGACCCATGCCTCTCGCTCAACCGCGCCACAGTTCCATTCTTCTTCCCATAATCGTGATTGCTCTCGTCTCGCTGCTGTCTGCCTCGCCGTCTCCTGCCGACCTGCAACAGCACCCCGTCCCTCTCCCAGACAAGGTTAATCCCTCGAAGTGTCTCGAGTGTCACAACGACAAGGCCACGGGGAAATATGTCCACACGGCAGTCTCCATGGGCTGCACCGTTTGCCATGCCGTGGCCAACGTCAAGGGCGCCACCTACATCACTCTTTCCGCCCCTTCCAATCAACTGTGCTTCACATGCCACCCAGCTTCTACGGAGGCAGTCGAGCATCCTCCGTACAAGGAGGGCAACTGCGTCTTCTGCCATTCACCACACGCCAGTGATTTCCCCGCCCACCTTTATGCGTCTGCGCAAGATGTGTGCATGGCATGCCATGTCCGCGGTCTCATGAAGATCGATCGCAATGCGCATACCCTCACACTTGCTTGGGGAACCATAATTCCTTTCAAGGAAATGAATTCCTGGTTCTACCTCAATCTCGATAAAACTCACAGGTTCAATCACCCTGTTGAGGGTCATCCGGTCTCCGGCCCCAACGTTGCTCTTGGCAAGGACCTCCCTCCCATCACCTGTCTCTCCTGCCACGAGCCTCACCACTCCACCGCTTCCAACCTCATCCTTCCGAAATACACAAACACCACGTCTCTCTGCCTGTCCTGCCATCGCTAGCCGGGCGGTTCGCTGCTAGGAATCGGCCTCACTTGTTGGTCCTCCCGTCGTAGCAGTTCCAAACCCTGAAGCAGGGTGAGTCCCTCCTCGATGCGCCGAAAGTCGCTGGTTCTGACCGTGGAATCAATGTTTATGGTTTTGAAGAAAAAGATTTTCCCGGTGAAATGGAGGACCAGCACGGTGACTTGCCAGCGCCCGACGCCGACGTCCCGCTGCTCCATCAAAAATCTTCCGCCTTCGTCCAAATGGCCGAGGATACCCCAGCCAAACTTTACGCGCCGGACCAACCTGGCTTGCACCCGGACCAAACGGTGGACCGCGGCATCCACCAGCATCGTGCCCTCCATTCCCCGCAGGATCTGCAATTCCCGTGAAGGCGGATCGAAGGCGGCATTGGGGTGGAATCTCAGCCGGATCAGCTGAGTTCTCGTCTCACTCTGCTCCACTCCGTCATACTCATACCGGAATGCTTCCGGAAGCGCCTGGACCAGTTCACGCACTCGGCGTTCGTGCCTGCTCTGCTCCTCTCGCAGTTTTCGCAGCTTCTGCGGGTCGAGGATCAGGCTTTGTAGCATCCTCTCTTCCACTTCTCTCTCTTTGAGGGTGAGCGGCTTGCCGTCGAGAAGCAGTCGTCTCTTGATGAGCCAATCCTTTGTCTCGACGACGGCGTCGGTTTCCGAAAGGCTAGGTGTTTCCTTTAGCAGTCGATACAGATAGTGCCCAGGATCATTGGCTGCTTCCAATTCGTTGGCCACGGTCTTGCGCACCATCTCGTCGGGCGGCAGCTGCGGCTGTTGCGCCTGAGCCCCCACCGTGAAAGCCACAATCAGGCCAGCATGCAGGAACAGAGAGCTGATCTGAGGAATGCACTTGTCGTGGCGTGAGCGGGAAGACCGCGCGGCGATCCACGGCCTGCGGAAATTACCGGGTTTGGATCGGGAAGGCAAGGCGATAGTCAGAATAGCTTTCGTCCTTCGCAGTCCGATGGAAGATGGGGAACAGGATCCTGGCGAGTGCGTTCATGGTGAAATGAGCAGGCAGCCAGATGTTGTCCCGCACGGGCATTTTTTCCAGCTCGAACCGCGTCCCCCGTCCCACCCGCGCAAGAAAGCCTCCAATCGAGACTGGATGGATCACCTGCGCCGTCACTTTCACCCACTGGAGCACTCAGTTTCAATCAATACAATCACACCGGGCTGAGTTAGACTCAAGTCTTATGGGAGCGAACATGACAAGGCGAATTACTTCGGTGATCTGCTTTGTAACGGGTCTGGCCTCCTCGATGTTTCTCTGTTGGGCGGCCCAAATCCACTTTCAAGCCAAAGCAGCCGGCCAAGATGCGCCGCGCTCGGACAGTCGGCCGATTGCGCACGAGGCCGAGCGCGCGAGCGCCTGGAAGCTACTGGACGATGCGGCAAAAGACGAAAATGGAGAGAAACGCGCGAAAATGATTCACTCGCTTGGCCTGCTCGGAAAAGAGCCCAAGGCGGTGGAGCTAGCCGAAACTGCGCTTGAGGATCACGTCGCTGAAGTCCGCACAGCTGCGGCCCGGGTGCTGGGCGAGATGGGCTCGACGAAGTCTGCACCAAAGCTTGTCGCCGCCCTCTCGGATAAAAAGATTTCTGTAGCGTTGGCGGCAGCGCACTCCCTGGTGGCTTTCAAGAACTACGCGGGCTACGAGGTGTATTACGAGGTGATAACCGGGAAACGGAAGAGCGGTGGCATGATTGAGAGGGAATGGGACGAACTGAAGGACCCGAAAAAGGCAGCAGACCTCGCCTTTGTACAGGGGATCGGCTTTGTTCCATACGCCGGTGCAGCATTCGAGGCGTTCCGGCTGTTGACCAAGCAAGACCCGTCACCGATACGTGCCTCGGCGGCCTCAGAGCTTGCCAGCGATCCTGACCCACGCAGCGGCGCGGCGCTCACCCAGGCAGTGCGGGACAAGAATTGGATCGTACGTGTCGCCGCCTTGAGAGCCATTGCGATGCGGGGAGACCATGAATCGCTGGATGCGGTCGCAGCGGCCACTCAGGACAAGAGAGCCGAAGTGCGTTTTGCAGCGGCGGCTGCGGTGATAAGGCTGACGGCCCAAGCCGGCTAGTCCTGCCGGAAATAGCCGCGAAGAAGGATAAACAATTCGAGGGGAAGGGGCTGGTAGACGCTGACTTCCACCGGGTTAATAAACAAGGTAGTTGAACAGGATTCAAGCTGCTGAGGCGCCGCGCAAGACCCTGTGACCTGTGCCGACCTCGTGGGTAAACTACCTGCCGTGCTCTTACTAAGCGAGATTATACATTGTGCCCGGCAGGTTCGGTCTGCTTGGCGAGGTGTGCGATAGAGGGAACGAAACGGCAGTATGCGCGAGCGCAGTGCCCAGGGCCCGTTTGCTGGAGGCTGGCCAGCCGCTCAGGGGCCCGGCGCGCGGTTTGTGGTTCCCTGAACGAAGGTCTGTTATCGTCTCCGCTCTGCTCACCCGCCTGGGCTATCCAAGGGGACCACCATGATCGGAAGAAGAGGAGATCGATTCAGGGTTTTCGAGCGCGGCAGCTCATTGCGACGGAGGGTGGCGTATAGCCTGGCCATTGTCAGGCTGATTCTCGTCCCGGTGATTTTCCTGGCGGTCTATTACCTGTTCCGCATGGGGCTGATCGTGGACCGCATCGTCAGCGTGGATGCTCCCGCGGCGAGCCTCTCTCAACGCGCATCCATTGAGATGCTCGAAGCTCGGCGGGCGGAA
>OCOJ01041749.1_pt1 | contig 32675 bp, 30 predicted proteins | sample 1539251 | NCBI WGS metagenome assembly OCOJ01 (sample SAMN01911457, study PRJEB22624) | soil metagenome | biome: Soil | place: Malaysia | collected 2012-04-30 | depth RA_metagenome m
CGAAGCTCTGCTCCGTCATCTCCTGCGGGACGAGGTCGGCGATCTCGCCGTGCGCGTCCTTGTCGACCTCGTACTCTTTCTCGACGTTGCGTGCTTGCCGGACCTCGGTCCGGAAGACCGCCCCGACGACGGAGCCGCGCGCCGTCCGAAGGGTGTAGGCGTGCGACAGCCGCGCGCGCGTCGATGGAAGGCCGTCCGGCCCGATGAGCGAGCCCGCGAGCAGGCTCACCGGCAGGCCGGTTCGGACGGCGATTTGGCCGAGCTGGTTGTTGAGGTCCCCGCGGATGTCGGGGATGCCTAGATTCGGTACGTTGACCACGGAAGCCTCCAAGGGCTCTCGCAGCCCGCTTCGGCGCTTCGCGCCTTCGCCGGGCTACGGTAAGTCCCGCTTGCGCGGGTGGTGCGGTCGCCTGTGTCGGTTCGGTTACTCGGTCGTCGTTCACCTCCTAGGCGAGCGCAGCGCGCGGAGCGCGCGAAGCTCGTCCTAGACGGAGATCTTGTCGCGGCGCGTGTAGCGGAGGGTACCGCCCGCGTTGACGGTGCGGTCGCCCTTCGCGTCGATGGTTCGGCTCGTGTCCTGCCACCATACGCCGCTGTAGATGCGGACGAAGTTGTTGAGCGCCCCCGGTGTGGTCCACACCTCGCGGAGGCCGAAGCTGTCGAACTGGTTCGAGAGCATCGTGATGTCCTGCGCGACGCCGGTGAAAATGGTCTCGATCTGGTCGGTGTAGAGGTCCCACCGCCGGACGTCGATCTGCATGCCGGATACGTTGCCAGGCACGACCTCGAACGGCTCGCCGGGGTTGTGCGCGAACGGTCCGGTGACGGGGCCGAACTCGTAGAGGTCGGTCAGCGTTCGGTTGATGCGCGGGTTCCACTCGTTCAGCGCGCCGGTAGTGAGCCCGTTCGAACGGATCACCATCGCATGGCTGAGAAGCGAGATAGTATTCGGAGGGGCGACCATCAGGAGCCTCCACGGCGGGAGGCTCGCCGGTTCAGCGCGCTCCCTTCTTCAGGTTGTCCGGCCCCCAGAGCGGCTGGAGGTTGGTGAAGCGACAGGCCTCGCGGCACTGGTCGGCGTTCGTAAGGTCGAACCACGCAAGCGGCGTAACGTGGTCGACGTGCCAGGCGCTCCCGTAGTTGTCCCAGCTCATCCCCGGCTGGAACCGCGCCTCGAGGTGCCTCGTCAGCTCTTCGAGCGTACAACCAAGGTCGCGGACGGCTGACGCGCCACGACCGCGGTCTTCGCGTCCATCGAGCTGCGCACGAATCGCGTTCGCCAAGCGGCTGCGGAGCTGCAAGCCAATTCGGAACTGCGGGTCCGCCGCCCGTCTCTCGCTGCGCTGGCGATTGATGCGCGGCCGGCAGCGCTTGTCGGATTCCTTCTTGTTGGCGTAGTACCGCTCCGGATTGGCCTGGTTCCAAGAGGCGGCATTCGCGATGCGCTTGTCCTGATTCCGGTTGTAGTATCCAGCCGCGGCGACTGAGTCGCAGGTCTTGCAGCGCGAGCGGAAGCCCGACGGCGTGTTGGCATCGCGCGCGAAGAATTCGTCGGTGGCCGGCTTCGGCTCCTTGCAGGTTCCGCAAGTCAGCTTGCCATCGATGACGAGCTTCGGCGGACGGCCGGGCTTGTCGTGCGTCTTCCGGAGTTGTCCGCGCTCCCGGTCGTAGGCCTTGCGGCAGTCGCGACACCAGGAGTCGAGGCCGTCGCGCATCGCCTTGGCAGGCTTGAACACCTCGGTCGTCGCGGGCTTCGGGAGTTTGCAACGCGCACAGAGCTTTTCGTTGGGCATCTCCGATGCTCAACATGGCCGGCTCTGTCTTGCAAGTCATTTCCACTGTTTTTGCTCCGAACGTCGAAAAGTCTAGGCAGCCTGCGCAGTTGTCACGAACGGGTTGTCTACGCTGAACTCGCCGAACAGGCGCAGCGCTGGGTACCGCAGGTTGAAGAAATACTTGAAAAAGAACTTCGTCGGGTCGGTCGTGTCCTGCTCGACCTCGATGTCCTGCGACAGGTCGATTCGACGCGGCGTCTTGTCGGTCTCGCTGACCGTGAACGGTCCGATGGCCTTGTTCCCGATCTCGCCGGTGAGCACCTCGCCGATGAAGACCTTGATGTCGACGATGAAGTCGGCCAAGTCCGTCGGCACGACCCCGACGATGTTCGCGGTGAGCGCCTTGTCGACCTTACGCGAGACGTTGTCCTTCTGGGCCGACGTCGAGGGATAGCTGAACGCCGCGAGACCGCCGTTCCCTTGCTCCGTCGTACAGGGGTCGAGGATCTTGAAGTTTCCTGCGTCGAAGGTGACCACCATGGTCCCTTGCTGCGCCATCGCCCAGCGCTGTGGCGGAGCCCAGACCGACGACAGCGAGATGTCGTCGATGTTGAAGCCGCCGAGCGTCTGCGAAGCGAGGCTGAGCGCCGGGTTGGTGAAGCTGGTCTGCTTCGCCGCGACGGCGACCGCGAGGAACGTGCTGTCGAGGTGGACGCGTTCGACCGAGCCGTCGGACTGCGTGAGGTCAATGCTCACGCTCTGCGGCTGCGGCGGCGCGACCAAGATCATCCGGCCGCGGCCCGGGCTGTCCGGCGCGACCTGGAGGGTCCGGCTCGCCATGTAGACGAACGAATTCGGCGTGTCCATGTCGCCCGGAGGCGTATTGATGGGCATGCCCCAGTAGCCGCGCCGGTAGTGCTTGTTCACCGGCGAGCTCTGCGACTCGATGTGGTCCTTGAGGTCGAGCTGCGTGCCGAGGTCCGTCGACAAGATGGCGACCTCGGTGATGAGGTCCGAGTTCACCGTCGCGTTCAGCGCGTCGTCGAACTCCTGCCGGTTCGGCGAGCCCGGGAGCGCGGAGTCGTTCACCTGGACGACGACCAGCGAGCTCACCTGCTGCCGGAACCCGATGCGAACGCCGATCATCAGCGGGTTGTTCGCGTTGGCGATGCCGAGGTCGGCCTGGGCCTGCGACTCGCTGAAATAGCGCTTCTGAATGTTGTAGTCGGTCGCCGGCCGGTTGATGTCGTAGGTAACGAAGTAGATGGCGCCCGGCACTGGGTGCTTGCCGGTCCCGACGATGGTGAGCGGGAGCTGCGTCGACTGGAGCCCGAAGATGATGAGCGTCGCGTCGTCCGCAGGCGCGGTCGACGGCGTTGCGATGGTGATGGCCGAGCTCGAGTCGGTCCGGATGCTCTGGAGCCGGACGTAGGTCGCGGCGCCGATGGTGATGGTGGACGCGACGACCTTGTAGCGCGAACCGTAGTTCGCATTGCCGGCGAGGACCGCGTTGATGTTGTTCGCGATCTCAGCCGGCGTCGCCGCTGCCGGCGCAATCGGGTTCGCGTAGCCGGTAGGCGGCGAGACCAATCCGTTCAGCTTGATGTCGATGGGCGTATTGCCGTCGAGACCGATGCGGATGGTGTCGTTGACCGACACGTTATACGTGCCGGGAACCGTCGNTCTGGAACGCTGCTGCCGAGCCAAGCGACCAGTCGATGTGGTCCGAAGCGAGCGCGAAGTCGATGGATTCCTGGAACGTGCCGATGCCTGGCGCGGTGCCGATGCGGACGACGTCGAGGATGCCGGTGTTCGCGAGTCCGTCCTGCGTCAGGTTGATGTTGATGAAGTTCAGCGTGTAGACGCTGAGCGCGTTGAAGGCCACGCGCTGGAGGTCGATGACCGACGGCGAGTCGCGGTTGATGGCGCCGGCCGCGCCGAAGAGCAGCGTGACAGCCGAGTGGACGTAGGGGTCCGAGACGCGCACGTCGCCGGCCGGGCCAACGACCGGGCTCGTGAGCCGGAAGCCGGTGCCGGTGATGATGTGTGCGGCGCCAGCATAGGCGGCGCCGTATCCGAGCGCGGTGACGGCTGCGTTGGCAGTGCCATCGGCAGGGTTCAAGCCTTCGTTGATGGCGGCGACGATCTCGGCCAGCGCCGTGGTCGGGAGGTTCGCGATGGTGCTGTTTCGAACGGTGACCTGGGTGCCGTTGACCGTCGTCGCGCCGGCGGCCTGTGTGAAGATGAGCGTGAGCGGGACGTGCCCGTCCATCTCGATGGAAATGGAGTCAGTGACGCCGGCCGCGAGCGCGAAGGGTCCAGCCAGGTCGGACTCGACGTAGGCGTTCTTGTAGCTGAAGAACGACTCGCTGAGCGCTTTGCCGTCGCGGAAGAGCGTGGTGGTCTGGATGGCGCGGTTCGTTCGGATGGGAGAGGCGAGGCCTCCGACGACTGCTGACGGCGTGACCGCGTAGGTGCGCGCAGGGACCGCGCCCGAAGCTCCGCCGGCTGGGTTCACGTAGGTGATCTGGGTCGGGCCTGGCCTGTCGACGATGAGGAAAACGCCGTTGTTGCCGGGCACGGGGTCGTTTCGGATGGTGACGGAGTCGAAGAGCAGCTGCGTCGTGAAGGTGGCTGCCGGGTCGGTCAGCGTCTGGAGGCCGCCCACCGGGCCGGTGATGCTGCCACCGGTGCCCGTTCCGGAGGCGGCGTAGAAGGTCAGCCCGAGACCTGCGACCTCGCCGCGCTGGACCGCCTCGTTGGTGATGGTCTTGGTCCTGCTGCCAGCGCCGATGATGCCGAGCAGGAACGGGTTGGTCGCCACGTTGACGGCGCCAGGGACGATGACCTCGCCGATGTACGTACCCGGATCGGTATAACTGTCGATTTGGAGCATGCTTAGCCTCCGTTCTTCAAGTTCAACTTGAAGTTTTTAGACCGGCAGTTAGCGCGCCGTCGCAGGTACAAAGTCCGCTCAGAGTCGCGTGGCCCGAGACGAAGTTACGCTGACTGAGGTATCGTTGTTGTGTGGCTCGCCCTGCTCATCGTTTCACCCCAACACCACACTTCATGGAGCTCTTCGACGGCCTCATGCTCGGTGATGGAGGCCTCCGCCTTCGCGGCCATCTCAAGACGCCCACCTTCATGCTCTCGCAGAGCGAGCGGCACCTCGACTGGATCGACCAGGTCGAGCGCGAGCTCTGGATTGTCGGGCTTACCTGTGCGCGCCAAGCGCTACAGGCAGGACCAGGCGGCCGCGGCCCGGCTGTCGAACTGCGCACGCTCGCCTACGAAGAATTCCTCGAGCAGCACGCGCGCTGGTACGTCCCGCGCGAGGGTCGTGGCCCCGGGCGTTGGCGGAAGATCGTCCCGCCCGACGTGCGCCTCACACCGCTCGCGCTCGCGCAGTGGTACTACGGCGACGGTTCACTCGGAAATGGAGGTTACTCCATCCGCTTCGCGACGCACGGCTTCAAGAAGGAAGAGAGCGAGTTCCTCCTCGCGCGGCTGCGCGAGCTCTACGGCTGGCAGGGCGTCGTCTACCGCGACGCGCAGCGTGGACGCGAATACTGGGCCATCCGCTTCTCACGCTCCGAGGACCGGAACGCGCTCGTCGAGCTGGTGCGTCCGTGGACCCCGAACTGCTTCCTCTACAAGCTCCGCGTGAAGGTCAGCGCGCCCTGCAGCTCCGAAGAGGAAGCGCGACGCCGAAAGCCGCTGCGGCACACCGAAGCGCAGGCAGCCGAGGTCCGCCGGCGTGCGCTCGCAGGCGAGCCCTACGAGGCCGTCGCGAAGGACCTAGGCATGACCGCGCTCTACGTCGGGCGCATCGCGCGGGGCGAGCGCTGGAAGAGCGGCGAACCCATTCTGCGCAGGGCGCCAGCGCGGAAGCTGACGCGAGCCGAGTTCGAGGACGTCCTGACGAGCCTCCTCAAGGGCGAGTCCCAGAACAGCATCGGGCGCCGGCACGGCATCGCGCAACCGCGCATCGCCTGGATCAAGAAGCGCTACCTGAGCGCGCTCATCCCGACGGGTTCGTAGAGAAGTCGTTGGTGACGACGCCCGGGATGTCTCGCGGGATGACGTCCTCGGCGGTGACCACGTAGCTCTGGCCTGCTTTCGGCCCGTACGGGACCAGCACACTTCGATCTTGGTACATGAAGAGCGTCAGCGGCAGCGAGATGCGCGCCTCGTAGATGTAGTTTTTCACGTCGCCACCGGCGCGCTGGATCTGCGCCGTGCCGGCCGGCGCGATATCCTGTCCGATGCCGATTTGGTAGTGCTCGTTGGGGAAGTTGTCCGGGTCAAGCACGCCGCGTCCGAGGATCTGGAAGTGCTTGATCTCGAGATAGTAAGCGAACTGGTTGAGCACGAGGTCGTGGAGCTCGTCGCGGTCGTTCGGGTCCTCAGCGAGCACCGACAGCGTCACCGTCATCTGGAACTTGACGTGTCGTCGATTCATCATCGGGCGTGCTGGATTGGTCCAGCTGTCACGTTTGCCGACGAACCACGTACCGCCGTTGAAGCTTTCCGGTGTCCCGGCTGGGTTATCGTAAGTGATGGTGTTCGGGCCGACCACCGAGAGTACTTTGAAGCGTCCCGTATTCGACAGCGCGAGCGGACCGCCGAGCGTTACGTATGCGTCAACGCCGGTTGCAACAGATGCGGCGACTGCGGTGCCGATGCCTGGCGTCGCGAGCGTCATCGGCGTGTCCGGCGGCGAGCCGCTGATGGCGTCGACGCCGCTTCCGGTTCCGCTCGTCCCGAGGCCGAACGCGGCGAGCGCGTTCGCTGACGTGTCGGGCGAGACCTCGATCAGGTTCGGCGTTCGCTGGCCGCCGGCGCGGCCGCCAGTGAAAAACCGGACGCCGTTCTTGCCGCCGCCCATCGGGATGACCTTCGCCATCGCGAAGCGTGCTTGCTCATTGAAGACGCGAGCGACGTCGACCGCGAGAGCCGCCGTCACTGGGTTCGCCGGCGGGAAACGGTCCGCTCGGAAGACGACCGTCTCCTCGACCAGGTCGTCCGGTTGCTGGTCGGGCGTGGTCGAGAACGCGAGCTGGTCGGTCGTCGCCGTGCCGGCCGCTTGGACCTGCGCCGCGGTGAGCCCAGCAGTTACGGCCGGCGTGAAGGGCGTGTTCAAAATCTGATAGGTGATGGTGATGGTCGAACCGCTCCTCGCGAACGTGAACAGCGGCTCGGCTCCACGAAGCGCGTCGCGTAGCCCCTTCGCTACGGACTGTGTCGTGTCCCCGACCTGGATGATGTAGGCGTAATCGGTGCCGAGGAGGTCGACCGCGACGCGGTCGCCAGGCGTCGAATCGGTGACGAATACGGTCCAGACCTCGGCCTGCGAGGCGCCGAGCGCGTACGGCTCTGGATTTCCGGTTTCGACGCGCGGCGGGAGCTGGACGTGCCCGATGAACGGCTGGCCGGCGGTCATTCGGTCGTTCTTGCCCTGGACCGCGGTCACGGCGACGTGCGGAAGCTTCTCCGGCGTGTCGGCGAAGTCGTTCAGGATCTGTTGGATGGTCTCGTACGGGTCGGTGCCTGGGCCGAAGCCGACAGCGTACTTCCGTACGGTCGGGATCTCGCGACGGCGCTCAGGTTCGCCTGTGTTGAGGTTCGGCTGGTTGAACCAGTGCCGAAGCTCGAGCACGACGGCGTCCTTTACGGTCTCCGAGATCTGACCGAACTGCGCCGGGTCGTTCAGGTCGTCCGGTACGGTCGCCTGGTACTGGCGGCGCTCGAGAGGGTCGCGCTCAACCATGCGGGTCCTCCGGAATCGCGGAGTGCCGCAGATTCTCTGGCGACATCACCATCGCGTGCCCCGGGCCGCTCGTTACCGGGTCAGCGTCGACGAGCGTGACCTGGCCCTGTGAAATCCGCGCGACTCTCATGCGGCGCGTCTCCCCGTCGAAGACGAAGACCCAGACTTGGTCGACTTTGATCTCCACCGACGGCACAGCATGGTCCTAGAAGACGACTCCGTAGAGCTCGCCGTTTTGCGCCTTCCGCTCGGCGAAGGCCTGGTGCGTGAAGGTCCCGAGCTGCTCGTTGTAGCTCATCTGGTAGATGGGGAAGCGCGTTCCCTGGTCGATACCTGTCGCATGTTCGTAGAAGGGATGCGGCCCCGCGTCGCGGTCGTCGATCTTCGCAGGTGGTGTATCCACGACGACACGGTTGTCGTAGAAGTCGAGTGGCGCGGTCCAGCTCTTGTCGTTTTGGAATTCGGTCTGCCGCGCGACACCAACCTGCCGAAGCGTCTGCTCGACGACCCACGTCCGAAGGATCCAGATCTGGCCGGCGATGAGCTGGTCCGAGGTCCGCGTCTGCGACGCGTCGGTCATGAACTCCGGCAGACGCCGACGGATGCGAAGGACCTCGAAGTCCGGCGAGTCCGTCGTGAGCGCGACGCGTGTGAGCGTGACGCGAAAGCGGATGAGCCCTGTTCCGGTCGGCTGCTTCGGCCCGTTCAGGAGCGAGATGTCCGTATAGGTTACGCCTCCATCGGTCGAGAATTCGACGACGATGGTGTCGGTAGCTGTCTTTCGAAACACAGCGACTTGCTGGTCCCACGTCTCCTTCACTGCGTTGTCGAATGGCTTGTCGGTCGTGACGACGGTTCCTGTGACGGCGGTGCTCGTGAGCCGGATGCGGTTCGGCTTGATGGAAGTGTCGACTTCGCAGTTCGTCAGCGTGAAGCTTCCAGCTTCAGCGCTCGAAAAGAAGATCGTCTCGTGCAGGAAGCGAAGGTACCCCGGCACGAAGCGCATCCCGTAGCAGGAGAGGCACTTGTAGTCCGAGCCCGGACGCGTGTTCTTGTCGCATGTGCAGGCGACCACGCCCGGTGTCGCAGCGGTGACCGGGAGCCAGAGCTCGACCGGCCGTCCCATCGCGATGAGCTTGTCCTGGAGGAGCGCCTTGATCTTCGCCGCCGTCTCCTCTTGCAGGATGCGGCAGTGCGGATCGTTGCCCCAGTACCCAACCGCGAGCGGATTGCCGCGGACCTTCTGACGCTGCTTGGCCACCTAGCCTCCTGTGTCTTGGAGCTCGCATGGACGCCAGTGTCCGTCCGCGCCGCGCGCCCAGGGCGGCGAGCCCTTCGGCAACGCGGACAGCGCCGGGTCTCCGGCCAGACTTCGGGCACAAAGCTCGCGATAGACCGTCCCGATGGGCGTACCCGTTTTGAGCTGCTCGGTGACGCCGGCGACGGTGGCTTGGTCATACGCGACGAAGAACCGCTCGTAGCCTTCGACGTGGAAGACGAGAACCGGCTCGCGCTCAGCGTAGTAGCGGTCGAAGGCGGTCATCGTACGACTCCAGGTTGATTCGATGCATCCATGAAACCCTCCTACTGCGGCGTTGCCAGGAACACGTTCCTGAAGAGTGCTCCTTCAGGCGCCATCTGCACGAGCTGGTTGATGCGGAAGTTCGAGCCCGCTTCGATCTTGACCGAGCCGCTTCGGACGAAGTGGAGCTTCATCTGCGGAATGATCTTGTCGAGGCGCTGGGCGAGCGTCTGTGAGAACGCGGCGAGCTTCGGCTGGTGGTTGATGACGAAAGCGTTGCCCTGGTCGCTCCACTGCTCGACGTCCGAGGCGATGGCGAAGAGCGTCTGCGCGTTCACTGCGACGACCAGCGCCGCGTCGAACAGCGTCTGGAGGAACGTGTCCGAGAAGTCCTCGACCGACAGCCACGTCGGATAGGGCTGGTAGCTGTTGATGAGGGTCATGCCGCCGCGTAGGTACTGAAGCAGCCAGCCTTCGGTGTAGCCGAGCGGGCAGAAGTCCTTCGGGTCGACCGATACCTGCATCCGCGCCTTGTCGAGCTGGTCTTGGAACTCGCGGATGCGGTCCATCATGTGCGCGGTGACGATCTCGAGCGACTGAGTAACCTGCTCTTCTTCGGTACCGTTCGGCCCGACGACCGACCACACGAAGAGAAACTTGCCGCGCCCGTCGGTCTCGGTGTTCGCCGGCGTGTTCTGCGACGCTTTCGGGTCGCCCCAGACGATGTTGTACTGCCCGACGCCGGTCTTCTTGATGCGCGTCCCGCCCGGCGGTGGGTCGATGAAGTCGTCGTTGTAGACGACGGAGCCGCTGTTTCCTGTGAAGCCGACGCGCTGGACCTGAAGGACGAGCTCGGTCGCGTCGACAGGATTCTCGTCGTCGTCGAAGACCTCGAGGCTGACCCTCTTCTTGAAGTTCTGGAGGCAGATGACGAGCGGGTTGGTGTCGACGATCATGCTGACCTCATGGATGCACCCCGAGCGCGAGCGAATCGAGGACGTGCCGGAGCGTCGACATGTCGCTGCCGATGGTGAGCCCGACGAAGACGATCTCGGAGAAGGTCGCCGCGCCAACGTGCGCCTTCGAATCGAAGAACGTGATGGCCGCGCCTGCTGGGATATCGCTCACGAGCGAGCCGAAGGGCGGCGCCGCGATGCTGGCGCCGTCGAGCCAGACCATGATCTGCGCGACGCCGCCGCTGTTTCGAACCAGCGTCACGTCGAGGAGATGCCAGAAATCGAGCGACACTGCAGCGAGCAGCGTGACCGAGTACCCGGATGGCGCGGTCACCGTGAGGTCGCCTGAAGCGTTCACGCTGACGCTGAACAAGATTCCCGGCGTCGGGTCCTCGACAAAGAGGAGGCTCTGGACCGCTGCCACGCCGGAGGCGACCTTGAAGATGAGGCGCGCCGAGAGGTCCGAGCTCACGGCCGGGAAGCCGGACGGACTTCCACGCCCGACGCTGTCGGTGACGAGCGTCGGACCGAAGGCCTGGTCGATGCGCGTCCGGCGCAAGCCCTCCGGGCGAAGAGGCCCAGTCGGAAGGCCGAAGACGACGTTCCCCTGGATGAAGAGCCGCGCCTGGATGTCACCCCACGCCGGCTCGCCGGGAAGGCTGACCATCGGTGGCGTCGTTCGGTCTACGCGGTTCGGCGCCCACGCCCAGGTGAAGCCGTCGAAGCCTTCGATGGAGACACCGTCGGCGCGCACTGCGAGCGCGTCAGCATCGCTTCGGTGCTGGTCGATCGTGATACTTCCGCCGGTCTGGATGCCCGCGAACACGAGCTCCGTAATGATGGCTGGATTCGTCCCTGCGATATTGTTCAAGAGCGCGAGCGTTGCGTTCCCTGCGAAGGCTGTGAGCGGACCGCCTTCTCCGGCGAAGCTCGGAGTGAAGTCGACGCCGTTCATGAACGCGTGGAACTTGCCACCGGCGAAGTCGACCAGGACGTCGAGGAGGACGTAGTCTCCGAGGAACGCTCCGATGTCGATGGTCTCGTTGTAGAGACCGAGCTGCGCGGTGAGCTGAAGCAGCGTCATCGAGCGGTGAATGGTAATCCGCTGCGCGGCTTGACCAAGCTCGAAGTAGGTTTCGGTTCCAACAGTACGAGGCGCGCGCAGGATGAGTCGGATGTAGAGCTGCGTGTTCGTCGGGTTTGGATAGTTCGGGCCCGAGAGCAGGTTCCCACCGAGTCCGACGACGGCGTTGTTCACGCGGGCTGATCCAGCCCCACGTGCGTCGAGTCCTGGTGTCTCCTGCTCAAAAGCGAGTCGGCCGCTCGGCGTGAGTGCGGCCGCTACGCCGCCAAGGAGCGCCGGCCAGCTGGTCGGTGTCGCTTGGTCCGAGGCGAAGGCCCAGGTCCACGACCCGCCATCGACGGCTTGTCCGCTCAGAGCGGAATCGACGCTGATGGTCGTCGCCGTCACTTCTTCTCCGTGGCCGAGACGAGCTGTGCGGCCGAGCTGAGCGCGCCGGAGACAGCAGCTCCAGCGCGCTTGAACTGGTCATCGATGTGGCCGTACGGGTCGAGCGAGATGCGCTCCGCCTCGACCTTGACCGCTTGCTCGTGCGTGATTAGGCCTGCGTCGACGAGAAGGTCTTCGGTCGCGATGTCGGCCTCGTTGTGCGCGCGGAGGATCTCGGTCGCCTGCGCGGCCTGTTCCTCGTTCATGAACCCGAGCTTCCTGGCGATGGCGACGAAACTTGCTCGGAGGTTGATCGGCTCCTTCTTAGCGACTGCCCTTTTCGCCACGGCGAACCTCCTGAAGGTCCTCGCGCAGCGCGCGCTGCTCTTGGAGGACCTCCTTCAGCTTCTCGACGACCTGCTCCGTACCAAGCTTGTTGGTAGTGAACGCCTCGATGGCGCGTTCGAGCAAGCTCGAGGTCTGCTTGGTGAGATTCTGGACCAGCTCGACCTTGCTCCGTTCGGCTTCGACTTCGCGGTCGCGCGCTTTCTTGTAGAGGCCACCAAGCGTGCCGACGGTACCAGCGAGGGTGGTCACGATGGTGATCCACCCCCAGAGCGGAACGGGGGGTTCAGACGCTTGCTGCGCAGCAGCCGACGTGGAAGCTGTCTGCGCAAGGAGAAGAACGAACCAAGCCCCCATGCGTCACCGTGTCTCCTACTGCGGCGCCGCCTGCCCCGCGGGGTTGGACAGCCCGTAGCCGACGAATGCGAAGAGCGTCGTCTTCGATGGCGCGACAAGCGCGGATTGCGTCGAGTCGTAGAACGTGTACCCAAGGCCCAGGCCGAAGCCCTTGTACAGCACTCCGTGAATCAGGAACGCGAAGCTTCCGGCGGCCGACTTGCTGTCGACGGTCAGCTCGGGCGCAACGTATGCGCCGAGCTCGATGGGGAACCGCGAAGTCGCATTCCCCCACTTGTAGCTCGCACCGATGCCGATGCCGGTCGACAGCGCATGGAGCGTACCGTCGAAGCGGAGCACCGTCGTCGAAAGCACCGCGCTCATTCCGAAGCCCGCGTCCTTGAACAGACCGATGATCTCGCCGATGGACGACTCCACGGTCGAGGTGGTCACCGCCGGGATCGAGCCCGAGCTCGTCTTGACGAGGCACTTCGAAGGGACGACAGCCGCGGCCGGCGTCGCGAGCAACGCCGAGAACAAGAGGGCGATGAGGAGCAGACCACGCTTCACTTTGCACCTCCTGCGGCCGCAGCAGGCGGCGCCGTTACAGGTGCCGTCGCAGTTGGTGGTGACGGTGCGGGCGGTGTCGAGTTCCGGCGCGGACCCTTCAGAAACTTGTCGCGCGCGGGCTGGAGCACGAGCTCCCAGCTCGCGATGGCCATGCCGCCGACGTTCAGCGCAGCGTGCAGAATGTCGAGCGCGCTCTTGTGGCGCTGAAGACCGATGCTCACCGAGACAAGCATCGAGATGCCCATCGCGACCCACTTGTCGTAAGCGTCCGGGATCTTGATCTTGTCGAACAAGCCCAAGTATCGGGAGGCGCCGATGACGAACGCGAGGACGAGACCCGCTCCGTTGGCGTAGTCCTTCCGTTCGAAGGCAGCGGTGATGAGCTTGACCACGCCGAGCGCGTCATCGACGGACTTGATGCCATCCGGGCTGACGGTAGTGGTCACGGTCGCTGTTCCTGCGAGGGCGGCGAGCGACATCATGATCAGAGCAAGGACGGCCAGCGCGGCGAGCAAGCGGTTAGTCTTCATCGTCGTTCCCTCCCTCGTCTTCATCAACCGTGGCCGCGTGAATCGGCGGCGGTGGATGCGACGAGAAGTGCGGCGCGCCCGACTCCGGGACGAAGTGGAGCGTCGCTTTGCCCCAGCTCCAGTCGGTGACGTCGCCGCAGTGCAGACAGTTCATGTTGCCGAGATTAGAGGTCGCGTAGACGACGTTGTTGCACTTCCGGCAGCGTCCCTCGAGCAGGTGGACGGGCCTGAAGAGCTCGACGGTGCCGTTCCGGTCTTCGAGTTCGAGAAAGCGGTTTGCCACGTAGTTCCTCACTCGGAGTCCGACCGGCAGGCACGCTCGTAGTGTACTCGATCCGGATCGGAATTCCTGGATTTCGTGGAGTCCATGTACCGCGCTCAAGCGACCTCCTCTTGCGACCATAAGGGTGGACGGCGCCCGAAGGCGCCGCCCACCGCGGGGGTCACCCGATGGGTTGACCGTTCGGGCCGACCATCTCGGTGACCATCGACTCCGCGACGTGCCCGCGCGCTTCCTGGAAGCCCGCGTTCACGAAGCCCTGCGGGCCCTGATACGTCATGCCCTGCGCCGCGAGCGTCGCCGGGCCTTGTGGACCGAAGCCTTGCGGAACTCCGATGGGGACGATGGCACCCTGACGCTCCGCCTTGCCGACGAGCGCTTGACCGCCGACGGACAGGTTGTCCGGAATGCCTTCGTCTCCCGACGCGATCTCGCTCATGCACTGACGCGCCCAGCGCTTCACGCCGCGGTACATGCCGTACGCCTCGATGTGCTGGTAGTCGTCGAGGCTCTTGTTCGGGATGGACTGGAGCGCCGCGAGCAGGTCCTCAGCGCGCATCCGCATGTTCTCCGGGACCTGCGGGGAGACCTGTTGACAGAGGAACAGGATCTTCGGCTTCACGACCTCGGTCATCGCGACCGAGCCTGGGACCTGGCCCGGCATCGCCACGCCGGCTTGCATGCGCGTCGACTGGAGCTGCCCCTCGCCCGAGAAGATACCGCGCGTGGCGAGGTCCATCGAGATGAGCTCCTGCGCGCTCTTCGGCGGGGCGAAGTTGTGCGAGTTCGACGGCGAGACTTCCTGACCGTCGACCGCGCGCGTGGTGAGAAACTTTCGTTGCTCCTCAGCCGCCATCATCGCGGCCTCGACGTTCGGCGAGCCGTCTGGGTGGTACGCGTTCAGCTGCTTCGCGCGTGCCTGGTAGTAGGTCTCGACCTGCTCCGCGTCGAGCAGGATCATGTCCGGACGCCCGGCCCGCCGCTTCGCGAGCGCGCGGCGGAAGTTCGTCGACTTCTTCAGGATGGCGAAGTCGAAGTCCTCGGTGAGGTTCACCGGGTCCGGCGACGGGGGAACGAGCTTGCCTTGCGTCTGACCAGGCGCGACCTCGATGTCGAGCGAGATCTGCATGTCGGTGAGGTTCTGAATCCAGACGTCACCGTCGGTCTTCTGCATGAAGTAATCGTTCCAGGAGTAACCCAGCTTGCGCTGAGTGATGCGCTTGGATGCGTCTTGTGACGAGGCGGGGGTAAGGTTCGGGGTCTGCGTCTCCATGGTCTGTCTCCTCACAGCTTCCCAAGTCGGAACTTCACGAACGCCAGGGGCCAACTTGATGACGAACGGCGCCTTATGAAGCACCGTCGCCATCTTGCTTCGAAGCAGCGTCCTCGCTTGAACCGGCGGAACGTAACCTACGAACTGCCGGTCTTCGTCGACGACTACCACCTCGCCGTGGCGTCCTCTTCCCACTCAGGTTGCCTCGGCTCACGAGCCGGTTTCCGCGGCGCCAACTCACCCGACAGCGGCGGCGCCGACGCCGATGCCGTTCGTCGCGTGCAGGAATAGGAGCAGGTTCTTGCTGCCCTTGCTCGAGTTACATCGCTTGCACGCGGGCACGATGTTCTCGATGGAATTGGATGACCCGTGCGGCCATGACAGCGGCGTCATGTGCTCAGCCGCAAGGCTTTCGTACGGCCTGAGGCAGTACGCGCAGCGCCCTCCAAACTCCGCAACTCGGGTTGCGAACTCCGCCGCCGTAAACGCACCCGGAGCCTTTGCTGTGAGCGCACGGTACCGAGCTGTACGCGCAACAGTTTGTTCGGGGTGGGCCTGCTGTCGCGCGAGTACCTTTGCGAGGCGAATCTCTCGATGCCGCGCGTAGGACTCGCGGTTGCGCTGCCGCTTTCTCTCGCGTGAAGCAGCGTCCGAATTGAGCCGAGCCCGCTCGGTTTCTCGCGCACGGTCCTTGTTCGAGTGGTACCAGGTTAGTGCCTGCGCGCGCCCGCGGGCAGCACGCGCAGGAACCGCCTGGTAGCAACGGTTGCACAGACCCCGGCGTGAGGGGGCCGCTGAGCCCCCGCACGCCGTACAAGTCCGTGTAATCGTTGAGGTCATGAAACTAGGGGGTAATCCCTACTTCATGCCCTTTGCGCACGCGCGCGGGTTGCTGATGACGAAGCCGATGATCTCGCCGAACGCCCAGCCCTTTACGAACCGGAACTGCGAGAACATGTTGAACGGCTCGGAGAAGAGCTCCACGCGGATGCCCATCTCGCCCATGTACTCGGGTCCGGTGACCGCGTAGAACGTGCCGGCCGGGACGACTTCCTCGACCTGCGTGCCTGCGCTCGTGATGATCACCGCGTTCAGGAACGAACCGATGTAACCGGCGAGGATCAACTCGCGCTCGGTCACCGGGTCGACCTGCGAGGACATCGTCTTGACGATGTCGGAGAGTTCCGCACGGTTGATGAGGAACTTCTCGACCACCAGACGGTGCCGCTCGACCTGGTAGCGGACGTCTTCGAACGCCGCCACGCCGAGGCTCGTGAAGGAGGTGACCGCGTTCACGGTCTGGGCGGCGACGTCGATAAGTGCTCGACCTCGCTTGTCTTCCTCCAACTCGATTTCTTGACGCGCTGTGTCTTGAGCGCGGTCAAGGACATCGTAGTTCATCTGGTAGATGTCCTCGATGTCGACCGTCGGGAAGCTTCCGATCTTGAACTCGGACGGCGTCACGTACCGACCGAACAGGCGCGCCTCGAGGCCCTGGCCGTCCTGGCCGATGACCCACGCGGTGGACCGAACGTCCTTCGCGATACGGAACAGCTCGCCTTGGGCGAGCGGCCGCACGCGATACACCTTCCGAGCCCAGCCTTCGTAGTCGACCAGGTCCTTGATCGGCAGGAGTAACTCCTGCCCCATGATGGCGAAGCCTTCCGGGTCCTGCGTCGCGGCGGCCAGGATCTGACGGCGTTCCTCCGTCATCATCTGCTGCGCCTGACGGTTGAACCGCGCGAAGCGGGCCTCGCGCCCGGCCGTCGTCAGCACGTGCTTGATCTGGACGAGAGCGTCCCTCGAGTTGTCCGCGTTCAGCTGGTTGTTCGCGCCGAACATCCGCTGACGAGGATCCGGAACCGCGCCCTGAAGCGCACCACGCCAGCCGCCGAACGCGACCGGGTTGAAGTTCCCGCCCGGCTCGAACAGCTGCTCATCGGCGCGCGAGGCGAAGTGCTGGATCGGCTGCGCGTAACTCGGGAGGCTGGGCATCCCACCCTGCACCGCCTGCTGAAGCGCGGGCGCCTGGTACTGCGGGACCTGCGGCTGCTGCCACTGACCCTGCTGCACGAAGCCCTGCTGCATCGGCATCGGCGGGGCGAACTGCGGCTGTCCGTACTGTGCCTGCGGCATCCCGTACTGCGGCTGCTGCGGCTGCCCGGGACCCATGCCGCCCTGTTGCCACTGGTTGTACCAGTTCTGGGCGGAGGCCTGTTGCTGCTGCATCTGCGCCTGCGCGCGCATCGCCGACTGGGCGTACTGCGCGCGATACATCTGCCGCTGCTCGTGCGGCGTCAGCGGGCGCTGCTGCGCCTGCTGCGCCATCTGCGCCTGCTGATAGGCCAGCTGCTGTTGCTGCGCGTACGCCTGCTGGGCGTACTGCTGCGGCGCGTACTGGGCCTGCATCTGCATCGGCTGCTGCTGCGGGACGAACTGACCCGGCTGTCCTCCCGGGACGACCTGCAAGGCAGCTTGCCGCTGCTGCACGGTCTGGTTGGCCGCCACGTTCGCGGGCGTGCGCTGCCCGTTGACGACTTGGCGGTAGACATTGAGTGCTGCTACCACTTTCGTTTCTCCTTCTTTGGTGTCGTCTTCGGAGGGAGCCCGGCCGCCGCGCTCGCGGCGGACGAGCGTCCCTAGCCCGCTAGACGGGGTTCCCGTGGATGGTCATCCCCAGATAGGGGTCGTCGCTGGTCGGGAGCTGATGCACCCGTCCGACGAAGTCGTTCGCCGCCACGGACGTCGCCTGGCCGTTCGCGTTGCAGAACAGGCGGAAGTTCGAGGTCGCCGTCTGATACTGCTGCGAGGTGTCGTACTCCATGGTGAAGAGCCGCGACCAATCCGTGATGATCGCGATCCGGTCTTCCTGACCGGTCACCATGTCGTTGTTCTGGTTTCGGAACGTGTTGCCGTCGAACTGGAAGTCGGTGGCGGTGAGCTGGTACGTATACGTGACGAACACGGTCGAGCCATCCGGGATGGCGCCCAGCGCGACGCGCGTGATCTGGCCGGCGCCAGCGGTCACGGTGTAATCGACGCCGCCGCCCGTGTAGAGCGTGCCGCCGAAGTTCGCGGCGCTTCGCACGGCGACGTTGCTCACGTTCGGCCGCTTCAAGTTCGTCGGCGTGGTACCGTTCAGGACGATGGCCTCGTCCACGTTCACGGAGACGCCGAACTGCTGCTTGTCCCACTTGAAGACGCCGATGACTCCCGACCCGGTCGAGGGGATCACGAAGCCGTTGACGTCGTACGTCGCGAACTGCCCGGCCCGGATGGTCGTGGCGTCCGTGGTGATGTACGTCCCGAGGTCGTCGCCGATCTTCGACCGGCGAAGGTCGAGTCCCTTCTGGAAGACCTGGTTTTGGAAGGCCCCCATCCTGGACGTGGTTCCGATGCTGCCCATGCTGTTCTCTCCTTCGAGTGATGTTCGCGGTGGTTAGTTCATGGCCCGAAGTCGGCCCAGGGTGGAGCTCACCAGCGTTCCCTGGACTGCGCCGCGAATGGCCGTGCGCTTGTCGAAACCGCCCGGACCCGGGGCACCAGGTCCTGGCTCATCCGACGGTTGAGGACTGACTGCGAAATTGCCCTGGAGCGCCGCCGTTCTCATCTGCTGCGCGTAGAGCGCGGTCGTGTCGACCGGCTGCACGTGCGACGCAGTGATGGGCGGGAGGGCCATCTGGAAGTTCGCGGCGTCGGCCTCGGCGTCGAGGAGATACTGGTCTCCCTTCGCCATCAGGTCGGCGGCGCGATTCATGAGGTGCTCGAGATGCGGTGCGTGTCCGCTTTGATAGATCTCGGCGACGAGGAAGCGGACCAGCTCGGGGTCCATGCCGTTGAACTGGATGGGTGCTCCGCTCGCCGGGTCGACGCCGATGTTCCTGGTCGTACCGAGGAGCTGTTCAGCCGCCTGGCGAAGCGGCGACGCTTCGAGGTTCGAGGCCTGACGCTTTGCTGCGATGCGGAGCGCGCGGCAGAACGCCCCGATGGTCGCGAGCTTCACCTGCTCGAGCTCCTCTTCGTGCGCCTGCTTGAGCTTTGCCTCCTTGGCGGCCCAGGCCTGCTTCATCCGCTTCTCAGCGGTCGCGATGGCCTGCCGCGCGTTCGGCTCCTGCCGCGCGTTCGGCTCCTGCGGAGCCGGAATGGCGGCTGCGCGCGGAGTGGGCGTCGCTGAAGGCGCGCGCGGCGCCGTCGGCGCCTGCGGCTTCGCGGGGACGGTCGTCCGCGCGGCGACCGCGGTCGGCTTCGGCGGCTCGATGCCGGCCGAGCGGAGCTGCGCGTCGGTCGCGGTCGTGACCAGGAGGTTGTTCTCGACCTCGGCCTTGATGCCCGCATTCCGAAGCGCCTGGATCTGGACGTGCGATGCGGTGACCGAGACTCGTCGGACGGCCGGGTCGCCCGGCTTCCGCGGCATTGCGAGCGGCTTGTCGAGCGAGCGCCAGAACTCGAGCAGGTCCTTCTGCCCGATCTTGCGCGGCGGCTGCCCGTCGGCGATGACCGAGACCTCGACGCTGCCGTCGGTGGCCTGCGCGGCCAGCCGAACGGTCCAGGCGAGCTCGGGCTTCGCGGTATGCGCGATCTTGGCGCCGATGCGAGCGAGCTTGGCCAGCTTCTCCTGGTGGTCGTGGATCTCGTCGTCGAGCGCCGAATCGCCCATGTTGAACTTCTCCCGCTTCTCGCGCATGTCGCTGTTGTCGTCCGTGGCCACGCCATCGACTCCTTCGGGCTTGCCGTCTTGATGGTCGACGATGCCGTCGTCCTGCGTGGAGCCGTACGGCTCGCCGCGAACGTCGCCGTTCATGTCGTCGGTGTTCTCGTCGGGGACGTGATCCGGCGGCTCGGCGCGCTCGGGCTGCATGTCGTCGCGCGCGTCTTCGAGGACGGAGTCGTGGGTGTACTTGTCCGCGAACTCCTTCATGTCATCGATGGCGCCGTCGACGACCTGCGCCACGACCGGAGTGAAGATGCCCTTCATCTTCATTGCGGTCGCGACGAGGCCTTCGGACAGGATCGAAGTCATCACGGCGCGCCCGAAAGCGTGCCGCTTCTGCGGGTCGTTCGAGGGCTCGCCGCGAACGACAAGGACCGGCTCCTTGTTCGCGGTGAACACGCGGACGTTGCCCTGCGGCGAGACTTCGACCGCGTAGCCGCGATAGGTGTTGGCAAAGCGCATCAGCTTGCTCCTTGCGCTGCGCCCCGGAGCGGCGGCGCCGGGCGGCAGCATCCCCATCTCGGCGGGGGACATCTGTTGCTGCGGACCCTGCGGCGTCGGCTGCGGGCCGGGCGCGGTCTCTTGGTTTTGGAGGTCGTCGATGGAAGTTGGTGGCTGCTGTCCGGGCGCGCCGGGCGCGCCGGGCTGACCTGGCGTGTTCCCTGGCGGCTGGACGACGATCGGCTCGTTCGGGGGCGCTTGAACGACGACGTCGGCATCGCGCTCGTTCACGGGCTTGGCCTGCGCCGGGTCGAACTTCGAGAGCGCCTCTTCCGCGCTCGTCGCGTCGACGTCGCAGTAGTCGACCTTCGCCTCGTCCGGCGACTCGAGTCCTGCCGCCGCGAGCGCCTCGTCGATGGTCGCGCCCGCGTGGAGGTCGCGGTCATCGCCATCGACGCGGATGACGACGAACTTGCCGGCTGCCATCTGGCGCATGGCCTGTCGCCGCATCGCGGTCGAGCGGATGAGGTCTTCGGTCTCGGACCGGAGCTCGTCCTGCGACGGGATCCGCGGACCGGTAAAGCTTGCGGTCCGAAGGATCTCGCGCTGGCGCGCCTTCGGGTCCGCCGGCTGGTCGACCCTCGAGTACTCGTCGAAGATGACCCACTGGCAGTACTCGAAGGCCTTCCGCACCTCGAAGCCGTCAGCGGTGAGGAAGCAGAAATCGGTCGAGTCCCAGCGAAGACCGCGCTTCTCTGCTTCGCGCTGCACCTCGAAGGGAGAAGTCTTGGCCCAGACGCTGCCCTGACGCTTCCAGAGGGAGCCCTTGTTGCCGGCGCGGATGTGCTCGCAGAACTCCGGCCTGCTGTACGCGATGTGATGGCAGACGTTGCACTCGGTCGAAAGGCAGTTACAGCCCATCGAACCGGCATCGAGCTGTCCGGTACGCACGCCTTCGGCGAACGCGCGGTCCTTCCGACCGTCGATGCCGAGCAAGATCTCGACGAACTCGTCCTTCACCAGATGACCGCAGCGGCGGCAGTGCAGACCGTCGCTGCCTCGGTTCTGCCGGAGCGCGGTGTGAAGCGAGCAGCGCGGGCAGTTGTCGAGCGGCGGAGCTTCGTCGTTGTAGTGCGAGTCGATGATGACGCCGCGAGCGGCCTTCGGGTTGTCGGTCTTGTGGTTGACGTGGTGAGCCTTGCCTACGTAGGTCCTGAAGACCGGAAGCCCGAGCTTCACGTCGAAGCGGAGGAGCTCCTTCTGCTGGAAGCCGTCGTTGTTCTCGTTCGGGCAGTTCGTCGTGTTCGCCCGGATGGCTTCGAATAGGTAGTCCTTCGGGTCCGAGCTGAGCGCGTAGGTCGCTGCCACCTTCTGAAGGAGCTTGCTGACCGGGATGACGCGAGCGCCGTCGAGGTAGTAACTCTTCGCGCGCGGTGTCTCGACCGATTGCGCGATGCGCTGAAGTCGGTCGCGCGCCGCCTCAGCGAAGCCGACAGTGCGGACGTCCGCTTGCTTGTAGAAGCCCATCACGGCTCAGCGTCCCTGCTGGCGCCGGCGCTGCTCGTCCGGAGTCGGCTGGGGCGCTGGCTGCGCCGGTTGCGGAGGCGGCGGTTGCGGCTGCCCCGTCTGAGTCCCGACCCCGAGGCGCTGCCCCTGGCCGGTCTTCCGAAAGCCGTTCTGCTCCGCCATCGACGAGGACAGAGGCCTCGTCTTGGCGCGTGGTTAGGACAGCCTTTCGGCTACGGCGCTCCTACGAGCAAGCGCGCGTCGTCCTCTTTGTCCAAGGAATCCAGCTCCTTGTCCAAGTTGAAGGCCTTCTTGCCTTTCGGCGTGCCGCCAAGCACGCGTTCCAATTTTAGGATGTCCTCCAACGTCATGATGTCTTCGGCAGGGTATCCTTCGATTTCAAGCCACTCTTCGACGGCGTCCCAGAAGCCTTCGCCGTCGCCATGCCGCGCGAACTCGGCGATGCCGGGGCGCTCGGTGACCATGCGGTCCCAGGCCTCTTCCTCGGGAGCCTCGCCCTCAAAGAGCCCGAGCAGGTCCGCGACGGTGCCCTCTTCCCAGTTGCCGCAGCGCCCGTTCTGCCAGATGGCCGGCTTCTTCCATTGCCGTCCCCCAGGGCCGCCGCTCTCGCCAGGGCCTGCATGGACGCCGGCCTCGGGCGGGCCTGGCGGAGCTCCGCCGCCCTCGCCTGGAGCACCGGGCGCGCCAGGCTCGCCGCCGGGGAAGCCCATCGACTCGGGCGCGAGGCCCGGCATCATCCCACCGCCGCCACCGCCGCCTTCGCCGCCGGCGGGCTGCATGAGCGCCATCTGGAGCGCCGGGTTCTTCTGGATGAGCTTCTGCTCGATCTCAGCCTCACGCGCGCGTTGCGTGAGCTCCTCTTCCCAGTCGCGGCCGCTGAGCGAGGCCAGATACTGCTTGCTGAAGACGACGCCCATCTGCGTGAGCGCCTGGACCGCTTGGATCTGCGCCTGCTCGACGGATGGGTCGAGCTGTCGTGCCCACTCGAGCGTCGGGATGATCCACCTGTTGTCTTCGAGGAGGTCCTGCTTCGAGCGGCGTGTTCGCACACCGTGTGCGAGCTCGGCGTCGGTCGGCTTGACCCAGGCGTTCATGACCGCGAGCGGCTTGAAGAACTTCGGGACGATCCAGGCCGCCTCGAAGTACTCACGGAGGGCCTTGAGCCGCTGCAGGAAGACCGTCAGGCCGGATGCCGCGCTCGCGTAAGTAACCTCGCCGTGGAGGAAGGCCTTCGAGATGCCGAGCGCGATGAGCTTGATGCGCTCGATCAGGTCCCAGTGCTTGTCGATGGTCATGACCCGGTCGGTGGTGCCGACAAGGTCGAACTCGATGCCGTAGTGGTAGACGATCCAGGCGTGCGGGTCGAGCTCCGCCTGGGCGAGCAGCTCGAGGAGCCGCTGCTCGTGCGACGGGTCCGGAATCCAGCCGGTCGCGCGGTCGCCGAGCTTCGCGACCTTGATGGGGCCGGCGTGCCGGCGCGCGGTCGCGATGGACGCGTTGAAGATCGCGTCCTCGTACATGAGCGCCCGCCACATCCGCGAAAGGATCGAAGTGCCCCGGACATCGTACGGGTGCATCTTGCGCGGCAGGAACGTGAAGTTCAGCGGGTGGAGCTCGATGGGCTGTCCGCTCATCAGTGCCGACAGGAGCTCGGGCGGCATCGACTCGCGGACGTGCCGTACCATGTCCGAGCCCGAAGCCAGGACCTGCTGGAGCCGGTTGTCCGGCTTGAACCGGACGATGGGGTCCATCTTGATGAACGGGGTGTGGATGACCTCGAGCTGGTCGGGGTTGTGCATCCCGACGTAGGTCCAGATGCCCTGGCTCTTGTCGTAGAAGCACTGCGGACACGCCTCGCCGGTCACGAGGTACTCGCGGACGAAGTAAGGTAGCAGCGCGCGGATGTTGCAGACCTCCCACGCACGCTCGAAGGTGTCCTTCACCTCGCCGTCGACGCCTTCGCCGGTGAACTCGACGTCGCCGAATGGGAGCTCGGAGTACATGTCGACGCCGTTTCCGATGATGGCGTCGAGCTTGTAGAAGAGCCGCCAGTAGATGTTCGCGAGGTTTCTGTGGATCGGGTAGTTCTGCCGGTCCGGCGATTCGAACTCGGGCTGGTACGGACGCTGCGTCTGTTGGAAGACGTTCCCGCCCGCGAGCTGACCGCCGCCCGGGAGCGAGATAGAGCCGCCCGTTCGGCGCATGTCGTAGTGGTTCTGCATCGCCTGGCGGTAGCCAGCGCCGGCGTTCGGCGCGAGCTGCGCACCGGCAGGGAGCAGGTCCGAGAAGAAGTCTTGCGCGCGCCCGGGTCCGCCTGCGGTCGCCATCCGCGGGACGAAGCTTTCGAAGCGGTCCTGCATGCGCCGCTGCTCCATCGGAGAACGGCCGCCCATCCAATCGGCGCCGTACCAGCCAGCCTGCATCGGGCGCCCGGGGTGCCATGGGACAGCTGAATCCGCGAGCGGATTTGCAGCGGCCGCCCCGCGCTGCTGCGCGGCCGCGTGCGCAGTAGCGAGCATGTTCGCGCGAGCTGCCTGCGTGCGCGGGTCGCCGTACTTCCCGTAGACTTCGATGTTAGCCATAGAGCGCTTCCTCGAGCTCGGGCGGGCGCGGAATGCCGCGCGACCCGCGGTCGCCCATCGGGTCATCAAAGTCGTTATCGCTCTCTTGGAAGTCGAGCGGGCCGCCGTCACCAGTCCCAGCGCCCTGCGCGCCGAGCGACGCCTCCTCGGTCGAGGGCCCGCGCGGCGGCGCGTCGACGAGCGTGAGCTGCTCGAGCACCGAGGGCCAGTCGCCGTCGAAGCGGATGGCCTTGTTGTCGACGAAATAGTCCGCGCGCGGCTTCCGCCCGACCCAGATGTCCGAGAACGGAATCTGCTGCGAGGTCAGATGCTGCGCGATCTCGTTCGCCCACTGCGCGACCGTCGCGTCATTGAGCTTGTCGTCGCCAAAGCGCGCCGAGAACACCGAGATGCGCCAACCGAGCCGAGCGAGCTCCGACAGCGCATCCCGCGCGCCGGGGAGCGGCGGTCCGAGCGGAAGCTGGCCCGACGGCCCGGTCGGAGGGTACGGCTTTGGTACGTCGGCGAGGATGGTGCCGTCGAGGTCGACTGCCACCCACGGTTTCCGTTGCGCGCTCACTTCGCTCCTTTGGAGCTCCATTGAGCGCGCTGCATAGTACCGGAAGCCGCGAAAGCCGCTCATCGGGATCGGCGTGACGTGATGGATCTCGGGGCGCATTAGGATGCGGCCGCTCGAGTGGTCCATCCCGGTGACGTCGTGATAGGCACGCACGGCGTCGTCCCAGACGAAGTAGATGCGACGCGGCTGCTCGCGCGGGAGGCGTCCCATTTCCCAGTAGTAACCAAGCCCCTGCTTGTTTGCTTGCTCTTCGGCCTCGACCTCGCGCAGCCGGAGCTTCGGGATGGTGACGACGATGTCGCGCCCTCCGGTCGGCTCGTTCACGGCGCCCATATGGAGCTCGGTGCCGCCGCCATCATCGAACTGATTCTGGGAAGAGTAACTCTGGTCCCAGAGCGTAGCCTGGCCGTACGGGACGTGCTGCCGGTTCTGCGACTCGGTCAGGTCCTTCAGGTCGCGGCCCTTCTCGCCTTCGACGTGCTCGTCCACGCCGCCTTCGTGGTACGGCATCTTTTGGTTCAAGTCGAACTCGAGGTTGTCGGGCGTGTCGTAGTCGGCGTTCGACGGGAAGAGTACCGGCTGCGAGACCGGCATCCGGCCAGAATCGACCGGGTCGTCCGGCATCACCTGGTCATGGCTGTCGGTGTTGACGATGTCCTTCGTGCCGCCGCCACCGCTCCCGTAGGCGCGCCGCTGATGCGCTGCGAGCCGTGCGAAGAACCGGTCATTTCGCCAAGCGCCTCTCACCAGCCACGTCCTTTCGACCAATTTCGTGGGCTGCCGCCGCTCACGCGCACGAGCTGCCCGCGGCCGTTCCCCCAGGTCGAGCCACCGTGCTCGGCGCGACGACGCGCCGAGCGTACGGAACGGTCGTCGAACTTGTCGGTGTAGCCGGCGCGCTGAATGTTCCGGTGGAGATGGACAACGATCCGCGCGAGGTCGTCCGAGTGCTGACCACGTACCTCACCCTTGTGCGGGTTGTGGACCTTCTTCGTGTCCGGGTCGCACTGGAGCTCGACGAGCTCGGAGATGATCGCCGACTCGGGCTGGAGGAGGTTCTGCGCCTTCGTCCACTCGAACGGGACGCGCCAGCTGCCATCGGCATCGGTCTTCACGTCCTCCGCTGCGGGCGGAAGCATCTTCATCCGCCCTTCGAAGCAGTTCACGTTCCAGTCGAGGAAGTCCTGGTTCGAGAGCGCCTCCTGCTCGGCTGGGATACCGAGGTCGCGGATCTTCTGGATGAGCTGCACCGAGTTCCAATGGTCAAACCACGCGAACGAGGTGAACTGGAACTTCTTGAGCTCGACCATCAAGTCGAAGACCGAGTCGAACCACACCTCAAGTCCCTGCTCGGGCACGATGCGGAAGACCCAGTCGATGACCGTAGCGAGGCGCTCTTCACGCTCTTCGGTGAGCCGCCACTCTCCGTGTCCGCAGATGCCGGTGAAGCAGTCGAAGTTCTTGCCGGCGTCGAAGACGACTTGGCGGCCAACGCGCCGGTCGAACATGCGGTCGGCGTTCTTGAGCCGGACGCCGATGTAGCGCTGTCCAAGCGGGTCGTTCCGGTAGAAGTACTCGAAGCGCGCCCGTGGCCGAAGCGCCTTGTCGATGGTGATCGCCGTCCAGCGTGCCTCGTCGTGGACGAGTGGGAACTCGGCTCCGGGCGGGTCCGCACCGAAGTCGCGCGCGGCGCCGATGGGGTCCTTCTTGAAGTCGAGCTCGAAGTTCTCGCGCGGCTCGCGCGGGTTGAAGTCCCACGTCGCATAGTGGCGCGCGTACATCCCAGGGATCTCGTCCGACTGCCGGTAGAGCTCGAGCGTCTTGCCGGTCCGCGAGCGCGGCGAGGAGAGCGAGATCATCGAGCCGAACCACGGCATGCACCCGTTCAGCTTCGCGCTCGAACGGATGGTGTGGAGCTGACCTTCGATGGTTCGGTAGACCTCCGTCGCCGAGATGCGGCTCTCGCCCTCCATCAGGTAGTCGAGCTCATCGACGATGCCGTGGACACGCGTACGACCGACCTGACCCGAGCTGTTCGACGTCAGGTTCGCGATGACGAGCCGGATGTTCGGGTGCTCGTTGGTGATGCGCTTCGACTCCTCGGAGTAGCGCCAGGGCTTCATCTTCCGCGCCGGCGGGAGCTGGTTCTTCTCTTCGTCGCCGACCCACGAGACGTACTGGTGGAACCAGGGCGCGTTCCGCCGGTAGCCAGTATACTTCGCCCAGACGGTGTCTTGACCCGCGACTTCGGTCGAGGCGAGGAACGTCATCTCGAACTGCTCGGCCGGTGTGATCCCGAAGTAGCCGTGGATGCCGCCCGGGTACGTGTGTCCGAGGACGAGCCAGACGTGCTCGAAGTAGGTCGCGATGAGCGCCGCCGTGATCGACTTGCCGCTGCGCTTTCCGGCGGCGACGTGGAGTTGGTTGTTTCCTTCGAAGAAGCCGTCTTCGATCAGCTCGGAGCGTGTAATGCCGCACTTCGGGCAGGTGTCTTCGAGGTTGTCCTGGTCCCAGACCAGCAGGACTTCGGACTCGAGGTATGTTCGGCTCCGGCCCCAGCAGTCGCCGGGTTGTCCAGGTTCGATGCCGCCTGGGTTACACACCGGACAACGGAGCTCGAAGTAATTCCGGATGATCTCGTAGCTTCGCTGAAACTGGTAGAGGTCCGGCGCGTTCACGTACTCGTAACTCACGCACCACTCGATGGCGTTCGGCGCCATTTTCATGATGCGCTGCGCAGCTTCATTCAGGCGGACGGGGGCCTTTCCGGCATCACGGTTCGCGAAGTTGGCCTCGAGGATAGGGCCAAGATTCAGCTCGAGTCCGGCAGCCGTCATGCTTTCGAGATCAGGTCTCCTCTCACGCGAGCGGTGAAGCTCACCTCTGGGAAGTACACGTAGTAGTACCGACCGTCGCCCTCCATGTCGCGCTGGACTTGGCCCTTCGTACCCTTTGTGAGGTGCCAGCGGAAGCCGTCGCGCCCAGGGATGTCGACCCCCTTCTTGAGCTTCACGTTGTCGCCGGCCTGGATCTTCTCTGGCGGCATCTCCGCGCGGTCGAGGTGGTCGGGTGCTTCATCGCGCATCGCCTGAACGAGCGGACGCAGCGGCTCGACATAGTTGTTCTGAATTGCCGAGCGGATGAGCTGCCCCTTGATCTGCTTGTTGATGGGCGACAGGCCGAACATGCCCGGCCGAACGATGGGAACGGTCTTCGGCGCTTGCCGTTGGTCGGGCGGGGGCGAGTACATCGTCTCGCGCTGTGGGATCTCGGCGTTGAAGGTACCCATCTTGATCAGGTCGTCGAAGGTCGACTGGCACATGACCCGCTGAACGCCGCGGTCGATGAGGAACGCCGGCTCGAGGACGTGGCCGTTGATGACCCGAACCGGCACGTAGAGGAAGCGGTCGACACCTGAGAGCGTACGGAAGGACATCTCGACCACGACCTCGCCATCATCCATCTGGTGCGGGCCGCGGCCCGAGTAGCGCTGCATCCCGATGAAGCGTGTCCTCACTTCGACTGGGATGGAGTACTCGGCGATGGCATTCCGCACGGCGAGGATGGCCGCCTGGCCAGGATGCTGGAGGCCGACCGGAAAGCCACCTTCCTCTTGCGGGTCGTGCGGCTCGAGCGCCCACGACAGCTGAGCTGCCCGGGACCCGGCGAGCGCCTCGCCGATGCGCGAGAACGCAGCGAGTCGCTGTGCGCGATGCGCCTGCCGCTGCGCGATGCGCGCGGGGCTCTGGTTGATCGCGTTGACCCAGCTCATGAAGTCCATGACTACCTCCACGCGGCCGCGACGCCGCGACCTCGGAACAGAATGATCGAGTGGCCCATCACGCGACCGACGTCGGCGAGCCCGGCCAGAACGAGGCCGTCGGCGAGCGATTGGAGCCCGTCGACCGACCCGACCTCGCGCACGGCAGCCTGTCGCGTCTCGGCGTCGAGACCGAGCGTCTGAAGCCACCTGCTGACGTCGGCCTGTGTGACGACTGCGCTCTCGGTAGCACCTGCGTTCAGGAGGTCGGGCTGCCACTCGAGCGCCCAGCTGCCGGTCGCTTGCGCGCGAGCCATCGCCTCGACGATGCCAGCGACGTAGCGCCCCATGTCCCGTACTTGCGCACGCACTACGCGACTCCGTCGCTCCGTCGCGCGCGCCATCATGCGGACGTTCGGGCCGACGATGTCCTCGAGGCCTTCGCTTGGTTGGTAGCCGAACTGCTCGGCGTAGCCGTCCGAAGGCTGGTCCATCGCCTCCGGAAAGGCTTCGTCCGGGAGCCGGTGCTCGCGGAAGCGCTCTTCTGGCGGGATGTCCTCGTGCGGGACTTCGGTTCCCGGCATCGGCTCCTTCGAGTAGTAACTGTCGACGAGCGGCGCATCCGCTTCGGTGATGTTCCGGAGCAGGTTGTACGTCTGCGCCGAGAGGCGTCGGCCCGCGACGCTCACGTGCTGCCCGATGTCGACGCTGTTTCGGACGCAGAAGCCGCCCGGGNCCGAGAGGCGCCGACCCGCGACGCTCACGTGCTGCCCGATGTCGACGCTGTTTCGGACGCAGAAGCCGCCCGGGACTTCGATGACGGCCGCTGTCGCAGCGTGCGACCATCGCGCTTGGCCACCCGGCAGCGCCGCGTGGACGATCTTTCTGATAACGCCGTCGGCGCCTGCGAACAGGAGGTCGATGGGGAAGTCGACTTGCCCCATGTGGAACGTGGCCGCACGCGCAGGTGAGAACGGAAAGAGCATGCCCTCTCCGTCGTAGAGAGGGGCATGCTCCTGGAGGCCGCGCGCCTGCTCGGCGGCGGTACGCGCCACTTCACAGACGAGGCGCGTCCGCCCGCCGAGGTTCACCAGCACGCGCGGCAGCATCCACTACCGTCCGTCCTAGCTGACGCGGGCGAACTCGATGATCATCCAGAGCTCGGCCGTGCCTGCGGTGAGGTGCGCGTAGAGCGAGCTGTTCTTCGCGAGCGCCGGCACAACACCGTTGCCGGCGGTCTGACCGGTACCGGCATCGCGTACGCGCGCAGCAGCCGCTGTCGACATCGCCGTGGTCAGCTGGTTGCCGGCTCCTGCAGCCTGGTCGAACAGCGCGACGGTACCTGCAGCGGCGGTCTTCACCATGATCTGGGCGTCGGTCAGGTCCGCCGCGAACGGGAAGTTCGCAAGGTAGAGCGGGACGTCGCGAGCGCCGGCTCCGCCGGCCGGGATGTGGACGAACAGCCGCGGCGAGGACGAATCCATGCCGGTCGCATCGATGACCGCTCCGACGTCGGCGCCTGGAATGTCGGCCGTGCCGCGAACGACCTGGATGGTGATCTTCGGCGACAAGAGCTTCGACGTCGGGTCGACCCAGTTCAGGAGCTGCTGGACCTGCGGGTTGGTCTGGAGCTGGCTCAGCGATACGATAGCGCCGACGTCGATCTGGTCGGCCGGAAGCCCGTTCGACTTGAACGTCCCTTGCGGTCCGAGCAGCGCACGGATCGGCCGGTTCGGCTGGAACACGACATCGATGGAGAGCGGGTTCGGGGTGATGTTCTTGATCAGGATGCTTGCGTTGCTCACGTTGGCTCCTCTTGCTTGGATTGCGCGCCGATGAAGGCGCCGAGTTCAGGGTTATAGAAGTAACGTCCACCCTTTTCGGTGATGTACTTCTTGCTGAGCCCGGTCATGAGCGTCTGATACTCCCGACGCGCTTCTCCGAGCTTCATGAGGATCTCGGTCCTCGTCCGGTGATGTCGCTCTTCTTCCTCACCGAGGAGTTGCTGCCACGACCCGACCTCGCGGGCCTTCTCCCCGGCGACCTTCGCGTCACCCTCGTCGACCTGGATGACCTTTTGGTTCGGATTCTGGATCGGCAGGACGTTAGTCATCTCTTCCTCCTAGTTCAGCTTGTACTGGTTGCGAGACCGTTCGATGGCCTGCTTCGCAGCGTTTTCGAACAAGGGGAAGAGTTCGCCGCCGAGTAACTTGTCGACTCGCTCGGCGACGACGGTGGGGTCCTCCCCTCGAGCAAGACGGTCGCGAATGTCGCGAAGCGTATAACCGAGGGGCTCAGAAAGGAAGGCGACAAACTGTTCGGTGTGGCGGACCAACACGACCGAGAACAGCTTCTCGCTGTTCCGCATGTCGGCCAGGGTCTTGAGCATGTTCCGAAGCTCGGAAGCGAGCTTGAGGAGCATGACCAGCGAGTAAGCTGAGGTCTTCTCGTCGTTCTCCTCGCGGTCGGCAAACTCATGCTTGACCTGAGTGAAGATCTTCCGGAAGTCGGCGTACAAGCCGCGGAGCTCGATGTAGTCGCTCTCGTAGTCGTCGCCGGCTTTGGCGAGCGCTTCTTCCTGCTTTCGCTCCTTCTCGGCGCGTCCCGCCGCGCAGTGCGCGCTGTAGTGCCGAACGACAGCCTGCCGCGTCGGCTCATCCTCACGAGCTTCCTTGAAGAGCGGGGCGAGCTTCGCTTGAAGCGGACGCCCGGACAGCCCCTGTTTGTGGAGCTGGTCGATGACCCAGAGGAGCTTCGGGTTCACGCGCGCGAGCTGGCACAGCTTGCACTGGCTGTTTGGGTGCGTGAGCTCGGGGAAGGTGAACTTCTCCGGGATCTGGATCGGCGCGTTCAGGTGCTCATCCCCTTTCGGATCTTCTTGAGGACGGCCGTCTTCGACGGCGCGCCACTCACGTCGATGTTGCGTTCGGCGGCGAAGGCCTGGAGGTCATCGAGCGACCAGTCCATCGACGGTTCCTTCGAACGCGCAGGAGCAGCCTCGGCTGCCTTGGGCGCTTCGACAGGCTCCGGCTCGGCCGGCTCTTCGGCGCGCGACATCGTCGCCGCCTTCACAGGCGCGTCGAGCGGCGAGAACGTCCGCTTGGGCGTGTCCGGTGGCAGACCGACCGCAACGGGGTCGATGCCGGCTGGGATCGCGCCTGGCGGGTCGGGCGGATTCAGCGCGGCAGTCTTTGCCTTCGCATCGGCGAATTCCGCAGCGCGCCGTTCGTCGGCGGCCTTCTCGGCGTCGCCTGGCGGGAACTCGCGGATGAGGACGCGGTTGGCGCGCTTGTGGTGCGAGACCTCGTGCGACGCCTCGATGATGCCCTTCGCTTCCGCGAGGTCGACGCCGAGCTCTTTGCACACGTCGTAGTACCGCCCGGCCGGGATGACGACCGGGAGGAGCGATACGCCGCGGCGAAGGCGCGGCGCCGTCTTCGGCGCGGAGACTGCCAGGTGGAGCGAGATCTGGCTCCCGCCTGGGTCGACGTTGTGAATGCGGACGGTCTTAGGAGAGTGGGTCATGATGTACAACTCCCTCGTCGACGATGATCTGCTCGGGCGGGAAGACTCGGCCCTCGCTTGAACGGAAGATGACCTCCGCGACGCCGGCGTGGACGTCGAGCTTCCGAACACGGACGCGCCCGATGTTTCCCATGTCGAAGGGGTCCTTCATCGTCGAGCGGCCCTTCACGTACGAGATGATGTTGTGCTCGACGTTCTTCGAGCTCATCGCCTTCGTACGCTCGGCATCCCAAACAACGTCGCCGACGACGTAGTCGCCGCTCCGGCGTAGGTTTTCGAGCTTGAAGCCGAGAGCCGCGCTCGCGGGCGGGTTCCGGCCGGCGTAGTTATCGGTCGCCGACTGGTCGTGATAGGAGCCCGGCGTCGGGTTGTCGGCGTCGTACTGCTCGGAGAGCGGTTTGTACGCCTCCCGTTCGAGCCCAGCCCCTCGGAGCCGCTCGAGGAGCGACTTCGGCTTCGCCGGCGGCGCAGCTGGCGGCGGACCGGCCCGACCGGCCGGCGTTTCGGCGCCGGGCGGATAGGCGGTGTAGCGCTGGCCGTCGTGGCCCTTGTAGCGTACGGCGCCCGACGGGAACTTGGTCAGGACGACGCCCTCGGGCGCGCCTGAGACTGGCTGTCCGCGGTCATCGAAGACCTGCATTCCCGGCTCTGGAGCGTAGGGCTCGCGCGGCTTCCGCCGACGCTCACGCGCGGGTGTACCGGCCTCCGGCGGTGCGGCCGGCTTCCCGGGCTCGAAGCCAAACTCTCCGAGGTCGAGCGGCTC
>OCOJ01054130.1_pt4 | contig 32241 bp, 29 predicted proteins | sample 1539251 | NCBI WGS metagenome assembly OCOJ01 (sample SAMN01911457, study PRJEB22624) | soil metagenome | biome: Soil | place: Malaysia | collected 2012-04-30 | depth RA_metagenome m
GGGCGGGTGCTGCTTGCCAAGGTTTTAGTGCGACTGAACCGCTGTAAACCAGCTGTGGAAGCACTGGAGCCCGCGCGTGAAAACAAGCAACTGACTGCGGAGTCCCTGTTCATCCTGGCAAATGCATATCAATGTTCGGGAAACGCAGAGAAGGCAAAACAGGTTCGCGAGGAATTCACTGTCGCGGCGCAGATGGAGCATCAGCACAACGAGGACGATGTTCAGTCCAAACATCTGGTGGAACAGGCAAACGAAGCGGCACAGAAGAACAATTTCCCGGAGGCGTCACGTTTATTGGACCAGGCGCTCCAGCAAAACCCGCAAAACGGCTTTGCGTATTCCCAGCGNAGCAAAGATTCTTTTCTCCACAGGCGACGTAACAGGTGCGGATAAGGAGATTGACCGGGCGCTCGCAATTCAGCCATTTCAGCCGGATTTTCTTTACGTCAAAGGCGTGATTCAGGAGCGACAAGGCGAACTGGAAGCGGCCATCGGATCATTCACAAGGGTGACTGAGATTAACCCGAAGGAAGCGGATGCGTTTTATGAGATCGGCACCATCNACCATCCGCCTGAGGCAGGGCGAAGCGGCCAAGGCGCGGGCCGCATTTCGAAAGGCGGTAGAGTTGGACCCGGAGGACTCCGAATACAAGCGCGCCCTGGAAGCGGTACAGTCCAGCCAGCCCTAAGCTGAATTTCTCACAAGCGTGGCTGGGCGAGTGACGAGGCAAGAAGAGGTTCAAAGTGAAAGGTAAAAGGAGAAGAGCAAACTTAAATGGAAGAGTAGAAGAGTAAAACAGTGGAATAGTAGAAGAGTAGAACAGTAAAACCGGGCAGCGATAGGTTGTGAGAAATGCAGACCAAGCTGAATTCAGCGAGGCGGACACTGCGTGCGAAGCTTGAGGGAGCCGCCCGTCGCGCTCTGTCAAGAGAGTTAGAACTGGAAGCGTAGGCCAAACTGCGCGGCGAACGCAGAGGCACCGGGAGCGAGTTGATCCAGGTTCCGATATTTGGTCCCCAGGGGCGTCGGATCGCCAGGTTGGGGCAGTCTGGTCAACGGGTCGCAAGTGACGTTGGAATATAAGGCGGCGTTCACGGGGACGCAGTTGCTCTGAGTANACAAAGCCATTGACGTCTGGATTGGAGTAGAGATTGCTGGAGTTTGTGATGTTAAACAGGTCCGCGCTCAATCGCAATCCATAGCGTTCGTGGAAACGAAAGTCCTTGGCAACGCGCATGTCCCAATTGTAGAAGGCTGGCTGGCGCGCGGGATATTCCGGCAACAGAAAGGGTNTTGCCGCTTCCGATCTGAACAACAGGCCGGTCATTTTGAGCGAACTGATTGACGACCAAGTCACCGTTCAGGTCGAAGTTGGAATAGGCAGGATAGGCAAGGCCGCTGTGGAGAATGAAGTTGGTGCTCCAGTTGAAGCCCCAAGGCAGGTCAACCACGGCCCCACCTTTGAACTGATGGGTAATATCCAGGCCATCGCGGCCATAGTCGAGATTCAGGTTGAAAGGATCCTGAGGACCGTAGAAGGTTTCCGTGTCACGTTCGCTCGAAGCGTTGGCGCGGTTGCGCGACCAGGTGTAGCTGGCGAAGAACTGATAGCGGCGCGAGAAGCGCTTGTTCACCGCGGCCACCACTTCATGATAGTTGCCGTGACCGAAACTGCCGAGTTCCTGAGCGGCAAACAGAGTGGGATCCAAGGGAAATGCAAATCCTGGGGCACCGGAGAGCAAAGTCCTACCAAACTGATCTTGTCCCAGGGGAGTGAAATTTCGATACCACTGCGTGGTGCTGAAACCCCCAGTGCGCAAATGAGTCGAATGGACAAAAGCGTAGGTGACGGAAGCGCTGAAGCCACCGCCGAAGTCATGCTCGACGCCGGCGGTCAAGTTGGAGACCCTTGGGTTCTCGAAGCTGGGGTCCACGTAGTTGGCGGTCGGACAGCCCGGATTTTGCGTGCAAAGCTCGTTTGCCCCATAAGAGACGGACGAAGGAAACAGATACGGATAACCGCTCGCGGGCAGGCTGCAGAACGGCACTCCCGCAGGACAGAAAACGGTGGTTTGTAGAGACGTGCCGATGGTCGGGAAGAAGATGAGCGGGGTCTGAGCATAGTAATAGCCCCAGGCACCACGAACAATGGTGGGATGGGCGGAGCTGCCCAGGTTCCAGGCGAGGCCGACGCGGGGGCCATACTGCCTGAAATCACTCGGCACATTTTGTGGGACAGGGACCTGGTGGCTGGTTGAACCGGGCGCGCCGGGATAGCCATGACCAACCCAAACCGTCTGACCGGAAATCGTGGATTGCGGCTGTGGATACCAGGAAAAGTCGTAGCGCAGGCCGTAAATCAAGGTGAGACGAGAGGTGATTTGCCATTTGTCCTGAACGTAGAGCCCGAGATCGGTGTTGTAGTTATTCTTGAGAGTGTTGGCCTTGAAGACATTCACGTTGTTCAGGCCGAAACCCTGGATGAACTCGGAGGGATTCGAGGCAGCGGGAATCGGATTCTTGGTGTTGGCGGTGTAGTTGGCGCACCAGGGATGCGTGGATACCGGGCCGGGATCGAAGTCGCAGAGAGTGTTGTACTCGTACTCCCCTGCACTCCAGCCGGCAAAGACGTCCTTGCGGTCGGTAAAAATGTTGACGTCGCCACCAAACTTAAGGTCGTGCTTGGCGAACGAGTAGGAATAGTTGTCAGAGGCCTCCAGCTTTCCGGCATCGTTGTTCGCCGGAAGGTAGAAGCGCTGGCCGAAGGACATGCCATTTTCGAGGATAAGGACCTGGGGAGCGCCACTGGCGATGGCATGGCGCTTGCGCGTTTCACCGCTGATTTGGAGGCGCACCTCGTTGACAGCCCGGCCAGACACAGTAGTGAGGGCAAAGATCCCGCCAATGCCCTGATTGATGAAGTTCTCCGCCGCGCCGATGGAATAAGGGGTCTCCGTCTGGCCCTGGCCGCCCGTGAAACCGTTGGTATGGTTTCGTGTTCCAAGGCCCCGCACACTGAAGTGATTGGCATTGTTGATCTGCCAGTCATAGTGGCCCAGGAGAGTGAAGAAATTCTGATACTGATTGTGAGGGCCGTCGAGGGCCGCGAAATTTTTCACGCCGTAACAGGCGGGGAGCACCGACTGACCCACCGAGGATGCCCCGCAAGCGACCGGCAGAGTATCTGTGGAGCCGGAAGCTACGGAACCAATCGTCGGGCCCGCCGAGTTCAGGAAATCCTGGCAGTAAGAGGGAGAATTCGGAGGACAGAAAACCGTGACGAGCGGGCCATTTTCGCGCTGAATATCGGTGGAGAGGAAAAGGAATTGGCGGTCTTTCCGGATGGGGAAGCCAATGGAGCCCCCAAATTGATTCTGGTTGTCGATGTTTGAAGCCAGGCCGAGGGCATCGTTCGCGGTGAGACTCCCCCCGCGATAGTACTCGTGGGCTTCCCCATGGACGTTGTTGGTCCCCGACTTGGTGACTACGTTAAGGAGGCCGCCAGTGGCGCGGCCAAATTCCGGGGCAAAGCCGTTGGTGACGACCTGGAATTCCTGCACGGCCTCAAGCGGCACCGTCAGGTTTTTAGTTTCCAGAGAGCCGAAATTTTCACCGAAATAGTTATTGGTGGAGTCGCCGCCATCGATGACCAGGCCGGAGTAATCGCTCTGTTGCCCGCCCAAACGGATGCCGCCACGCAGACCAGGAACGACCTGAGCAGAAGGGGAAAGCTGAGCCAAGTCACGATAGTCGCGGCCTTCGAGAGGCAGGTGCTCGAGGTTCCGCTCATCCATCAACTGCGAGACGCCAGCGGTGGTCGTATCGATTACACCGACGGCTTCGGCGCTGACTTCCACGGTTTGCACTGCAGTTTTCACCTGCATGGGAACATCGAGGCTGAGCGATGCGCCGACGTTCACGGTGAGGTCGGTGATGGTGTAACTTGCGAAACTGGCCGCTTCCACGTGCAGCGTATACTGGCCGGGGGCTACTCCATCAAAGGCATAGGAACCGACGTCGGAACTCGTCTGCTCGCGCTTGATGCCAGTGGAAACACTGGCCAGCGTCAGCTTAGCGCCGGGAATCGGCGCTTTGGAGGGGTCGTAGACGGTACCGCGGATGGCCCCGCGCTCCAAGGTTTGCGCGGAAATGCCGGCAAACCCCGCAAGCAAAATAAGAATGCCCAGCAGAGTGAAACAACTCGTACGAAGTTTCATTCTGTATTCCCCTCTCCCTAGCCTTCCCCACAACGGCAAGCGAGACACCACTGTGGCAAACAATTGCTTCGGTAGAGACAATCGGCGCATAAGAACGGAGTGACGTTCCTGACGGAGAAGAAAAGATTCGACCCAGCGCCCTGCAGAGTGTTCACCCCAACCCACTTAAAGTGTGGCTAGGTTAGTGTCCCCCTTGTCGGAGTGTCAAGCTAAAAGTGAAGTTTTGAAAGGAGCGAACTGTGGAAGAAACCACAGCGAAGCGCAGCGCGAATTTGCGGTCAAGAAGAAGAGAGGCGTTCGGTGATGCACGGTGAATGTTACTATCAGTCTCTGCGATGCGAAACGGCGACAAGGCCATGCGAGCCCGTTGGGGAGTGGGGCAGAAGCTTTTTGCGCTGGGACTGGCGCTTTTTCTGTGTCCCCAGCCTGTTTGTTCCTGGCAGTCGCCGCAGAAGAAAGAGATAAAAGCCGCGACTGTCCCCTCCACACGAATCGAAACCACCTCGCCATTAAACACTTACGGCGTGCAATTTCACGACGTGACGGCTTCGTCGGGCATCCATTTCCGCCATGAACGTGCCGCATCCGATGAAAAGCTATATATAGAGACAATGGGTTCAGGCGTAGGTTGGATCGACTACGACCAGGACGGGTTCCTCGACATAATTTTCGTGAATAGCGGCTACACTCCGCTTTTTCATCCCGCCACGCCTCCGCAACCGGCGCTGTATCGAAACAACGGCGACGGGACTTTCACTGATGTCACAGAAAAGGCGGGTATCCACTCCGACGGGACTTTTTTCTTTGGTGTGGCCGTCGGAGATTTTGACAACGACGGTTTTCCGGATATTTACCTCACCGGATACCGGCACTCGGTGCTCTATCACAACAACGGCAACGGGACCTTTACCGACGTGACCAAAGAGGCCGGGGTTGCCAACGACGGCGCGTGGGCGACGGCAGCCGGCTGGTTCGACTACGACCGGGACGGAAAACTCGACCTGCTGGTTTCCAATTACGTGGCCTTCGACGTCGACCACCCCGTTTCCTGCGGGGAAAGTAGACCTGGCTATCGAGCGTACTGCCACCCCGACAGCTTCCCGGGGATTTCGCCGCGTCTCTACCACAACAATGGCGACGGAACGTTTACGGATGTCACTGCGAAGGCAGGGCTGACCAATAAGGATGGCAAAAGCCTTGCGGTTTTACTGGCGGATCTGAATGGAGACGGCTGGACCGACATTTTCATTGCCAACGACACGCAACGGAATTTCCTCTATCTGAATAATGGCGACGGGACCTTTCGGGATGTGAGCTACACAAGCGGCGCGGGCTTCAGCGAAGACGGCAAAGCGGAAGCGGGGATGAGCGTGGACGCTGCCGATGTCCGGCACACGGGGCAATACGACGTCTACGTCTGCCATCTCGATTACCAGTTGAATCGCTATTACCGCAGCAATGGCGACGGAACGTTTCTCGATGCCACGGTCGAGGCAGGCTTGGGACAATCCAACTTTTTGAACAGCAGCTTTGGAGCAAGATTCTTCGACTTCGATAATGACGGTTGGGTCGATCTGCTGGTAACCAATGGGCACATCCTCGATAACATCGCACTCTATCATCCGAACGCCACCTACGCGGAAATCCGCAAGCTCTATCGCAATGTGGGAAATGGAAAGTTCGTGGACGTTACCGCAACGCAGGACAGTTCTTTTCGCGCGCCACGCATCGGCCGAGGCATGGCCGTGGGCGATTACGATAACGACGGATGGCTCGACTTTGTGGTGAATAACAACGGAGAAGAAGCGCAGCTTTTTCATAACGACGGCGGCGAGCGGGAAACCTCAAGGGGCAATCATTGGCTGGGAGTGCATTTAGTGGGCACAAAGAGCAACCGCGATGCGATCGGTACCAGTCTGAAGCTGACTGCCGGTGATTTCGTGAGCTATGACCAGAAGAAAGGGGGGATGAGCTTCAGTTCCGCGCAGGATCCGCGCGTGTATTTTGGACTAGGTCCCCATGCGAAAATCGATGCTCTGGAGATTGACTGGCCGAGCGGGCTTCACGAGGTGATCAAGAACGTTTCCGCGGATCAGATTGTCACCATTGTCGAAGGGCAAGGAATCAGTTCCTATCGTTATCCCACGTTTGCTAAGAAGTGATTTTCGGCGCGAGCCGATGGCTCGCTTTTCGAAAAACTAGTGTTACTGGGAGGGGTCGCGCGTGCAGAAAACCTGAAACAAAAACCTCGACAAACTCATCGAATATATCGGGCTCAAGACCGTGAGGAATGCGCAGGGGGTTCGTGGAGATGCACATTGTAAATCGTGGGCCAGATTTGCTGGGCGCCGGAATCAGGCAAGGTCTTGGATTGCTGTTGTCCTTTACGCTATGTTTTGCGGGTTTGCCAGAGAATCTGCTGGCAATGCAAGAAGCACAAGCACAGGCACCGGCCCAGAGCACACAGGCGCCTCAGTACGCAACGAAAACTCCTGAGCAGTTGCAACAGTTGGTTGCGCCGATTGCGCTCTATCCGGATTCGTTGGTGGCGCAGATTCTCTCGGCTGCCACGTTTCCAGAGCAGGTCGTGGAGGCTGATCGCTGGGTGCAAGGGCATCCGGATTTGAAGGCTGAGGCGTTGGCGCAGGCCGTTGATCAGGAGCCTTGGGATCCCAGTGTCAAGGCGCTGACCGCATTTCCATCGGTGCTGGGAAACATGGACAAGAACCTATCCTGGACCTCAACCTTGGGCGACGCTTACTACAACCAGCAACAGGATGTAATGGACGCCGTACAGGTGATGCGGGAAAGAGCAAATGAAGCGGGCAACCTGAAGACAACACCGCAGCAAATCGTAACCACGGAAGGTTCAACGATCATTATTCAGCCGGCGACACCCGACGTTGTCTACGTGCCTGCCTATGACCCCTGGGTTGTGTACGGTCCACCGATCGTCGCTTGGCCAGGATGGTATTCCTATCCTGGAATCTGGTATGCCGGGCCGTATGTCTCGTTTGGAATTGGATTTGGCATAGGCTTCTTCTTTGGTTTTGGATGGGGCTGGCACCACTGGGGATGTGATTGGCACCACTACTATGTAGTGCACGACCACGAACGATATGTCTCGCGGAGCAGGACATTTTATAACCGGAATGTTTATTACCGCGGCGGGCGCGGCGGACGTGAGGCATTCAGCCGGAGTGCGAACCGCCCTCCCGCATCCCGCGGAAGTGTTTACAACCACCCGGGGACTTCGTCCAAACCATTTGAGGGAAACACTCGCGCGGCTCGTGGATATGCGCAGCCGCGCGGGCAGAGCAACGTCCGTTCGGGAGCATTCAGCAATTACGATCACGGAGGCGAGGAGAGAAGCTATTCCGCGCGAGGACACGCCAGCTTCGGCGGAGGGGGCTTTCATGGCGGAGGTGCGCCGCGCGGGGGTGGTCGCCGTTGATCGTCCAAGTTGCGAACGGTTCTCCGGAAATCGGAAGATTCAGAAAAGGAGGAAGCTGTATGCGGCGAGCGAAGTTGTACCTCGACAAACGGAGTTTTGATTATCTTCCGAAGTTAGCCGCGGTCGCGCTTTTGATGACGGGGATACTTGCCGCTCCATCGACCGGGCAGCAAAAGGATCAGAAGACATTTTCCTCGCCGGAAGAAGCCAGCCAAGCGCTCTATACCGCGGCGGAGAATAATGACGAAAAAGCGTTGCTGGAGATTCTGGGGCGAGACGCGAAAAAAATCATCTCGTCAGGGGACGAAGCCGAGGATGCGGCAAGCCGGGCCAGTTTCGCCGAAAAATACGAGGAGATGCATCGCCTGGTGAAAGAGCCCGACGGCACCGTGACTTTGTATGTCGGGGCGGAGAATTGGCCAGGTCCGATACCCATCGTGAATAAGGGCAATTTATGGTATTTCGACACAGAGGCGGGGAAGCAAGAGATTTTGTTCCGCCGCATCGGCCGAAATGAAATGTCGGCCATTCGCATTTGCCATGAATTGGTTGCGGCCCAAGAGGAATACAATTCGCAGCACAACGAGTACGCTCAGAAGATCTTCAGCGACGAAGGAAAGCACGATGGGCTGTACTGGAAAACCGCCGAAAACGAGCCGCAAAGCCCGATTGGACCATTGGTCGCACAGGCCGTCGCTGACAAGTTTGCGGCGAACCGGGAAGGCTCTGCCGTTCCTTATCGAGGATATTTCTTCCATGTCCTGACCGGTCAGGGGAAAAATGTCTCCGGCGGAGCCAAGAGCTACCTTGTGGATGGCAAGATGACAGCGGGATTCGCGTTCCTGGCATATCCGGCGGAGTACAGGTCATCCGGCGTGAAGACCTTCCTGATAGGCGCGGATGGAGTGGTCTACGAGAAAGATCTCGGCACGAACACGAAAGCCATCGCAGAGTCCATGAAAGCATTCAATCCGGATTCCACCTGGCAAAAGGTACAGCCGGAGGCCGAGGAACGTACAAACAACTAGTGTTCCCAGTAGATTATTTTCGTTTTGCGAGCACGGTGGCAGCTTCTGCCACGTCCACCAGCGGCAGCACTTCGTAAGGGGCGTATTTGTGTACTAGCGCCATTGCGGCTTAGGAAGGCACGGTAGCGATACCAGGAGTCCCGCAATGCTCGCAGGACTTTTCGCGACAATATTGGAAAATCGAATGGTGTAAGCGTTTTCGGCTGATTTTGACTTTTGAAAAATCAGTGTTATAGGGTTTGCTCTTACGAGGGAGCGCAGGCCATGGAAACCAAGAGATTGGCTGGGAGGCCTGGACTCGAACCAGGATAGCCAGATCCAGAGACTGACAAAAATTCAGCATGTTGTTGATTCGTTTAGCCTGTTGTCGCAGTACACGGTTTTGGCGGGTATTTGATGGATTCTGTTCCCAAGTTGTTCCCAAGCTTTGGCATGAACCCCTAAGATGGCACCATTTTCTTGGACCCAGTTTCCGCTCTTGTAAGAGTGTTCTTGCATCTTCTAGCAGGAGAAGGGGCCTGGGGAAGAGGACGGCGTTTGAGTCCTCTTCCCGGATAGCCCTGTAGAAGCCCTCTCCTCGTTCTTACCGTTCTCACCGTTCTCAACGAACTCCACCATGGCACCCGGAGAATTGAAAACCACAGGGCGCCAACTCTGAGTAGCGCGACTAGCAGGGTCGCATGGTTCTGAATTTCTCCAAAGGGGGCTTTAACTGCACTGAAGCAGTTGAGGTTTTTCCTGCGCGGCATTTTCCCTACTCTCTAAGTTAGGAAGCTCTGGCTCGGGTCCCAATACATGCAATTCATCCAATCTTCTTGCTGATTTCGGACGTAACCCCGCCGAGCGCGTGAAGCTTCTTGAAAATGAGATTTATCACTCGTTCCTGGTGAGGAGTTTCTGGACTATCGAGCAAACTCCACCAGCGACAGATTTGCTCGTGGTTGGCTTTGACGACTTCGGCGACGGTCGGATAGATCAGGTCTCGAGATGTCGCGCAGGATAGCGACTCGGTTTCTCCTCCCTGGATGCGCGAAAGGCGTCCAGTTCGCCGGAGGTGATCACGTACTGTAATTCTGGAGGATGGTTAGCATGCGCTTCAAGTTCAGCCTGGAGCCTTTTCGAGCAGATCGCCGGAGCATCCTGATAGCGAACCAAATGGGAGAGGAAAGCCTCGTTGGCAATCCTCAGAGTGAATTCCCGCTCCGTGCCAGCTTCGCGCACCTGAAAGATATATTCGCGCGCGAGTTCCTTCGCCTGAAAACCAAGATATTGAACGATGACAGCGTCGCTCATTTAGGACCTTGCACAGGCACGGCAGAAGCAACCGCCGGGGCTACTGCTTTGACGCGCTTGGCACGGCGACGCTTGGGTGGGACGCCGTCGGCGGGTTCGACTACCATCAGATCAGTGACAAAGAGCTTGATTCCGTGAGTATCGAAATCAATGGTGGTGCGCTCAGCATTGGATTGCGTGACTACACCGCAACCGTACTGAAAGTGCTTGATGTATTGCCCAACTTCCTGAATTGCCAAAGGTCCTCCTGTCCGAAAAAAGAATTGTGCACGCAATCGCCGGAACGCCGCTAGTAACCGCGATGCCCACCGCGCCCAGAGCGTCCGCCGGAATAGCCTCTTCCCCCGCCGAACCGGTTTCCACCGCCGCGGGGTTCCTGTTCACGCGCTTCGTTGACCTGAAGCGCGCGCCCGCCTACATCCAGCCCATTTAGCTCCCCGATGGCTTTCGCGGCGTCCTGGTCCTCCCCGAGTTCGACGAATCCGAAGCCCCGGGACCGGCCAGTTTCCCGGTCGGTGATAATGCGCGCAGAGCTCACCTTGTATCCCTTTTCGACAAAGAGCTGCATCAGACTGTCGTCCGTCACTGCAAAGGCCAGGTTGCCAACATAGAGTTTCTTCATTTGGTTATCCCTCACTTAAGTTTGATCCTCGGGCTGGACTACGGCTCGGAGGCTTTCCTGTTCTTTTGCCGAGTTAGCTCGAGATCGTCCGGTTCCTTTTTTTGCCCGGCCAGCCTGCGCTTGAGGAAGGCCTTGTGCCCGCGGTTTTTTCGCCTCAACTATGAAAAGGAGCAGTTCCATCAGCTTGCGCTCGGGACGTTGTGCTGAAAATGCCGAAGATTCACGGAAATCCTTAGAAATCTGAGGCCCAGAAAACATTTCGAAAGCAGCACGGTAACTTCCAGGGAATTGAATTTGCGGCCGCGAAGCTCAGCCAGCAAGTGCGCCACGGCCTTTTGCAGGACTTTGTCTCGCGCACGTCCCATCATCACTCCAGTTTCCTTGCCGCCACGTAAGTGAAGGAAACTCCAATTAGTCTCCCTAATTTTCCGCCGCAGCGCGTATTCATCGAAGTTTTTGATTGCGCGCCAGCCGGGCAGAAACGACGACTGACCTTCGGTTGAGAGAGCCGGAGGCAAAACCGCGTCGTCGCGGACGAGGAGGATCGAGGGTTCATGGGCTTTATACGAGTTGGGATTGGCGGGGCTCACTTCACGTCCTTGGGGTTGATGCAGCGCCGACCAATTCAGGAAGCGGCGGCGGCAAGCTTGTGAAATGTGGAGTTGCCGACCATGTAGGTGTGGACACGCAGCGGTCCGTCAATCAGTCCAGTAAGGAGGTTGCTCACTCCCCCAAAAGCATTGCGATCATACCTTTCGGCATCTTCGCTGCATTCCCAGAAGCTGTAGGCGTACATTTCCTTGCCACTCGAAGAGATGAGCGTGAGTTCATCGAGAAATCCCTTCTGCTTTCGCAGCAACGGGATAATCTCATTTTCCATTTTCTGGATGAACTGACCGGCGGCATCGGCCTTCAGGCGTACGGAAACCTTGCGAGCGAACATAAGACTCTCCTCGTAAGGACCAAGGGAGTCGTCAGGCAGTAGCGACTGGACGGTAGCCCTGAAAGCGGCCTTGATCGTAGAATAAAACTACCTTGCTTTACTGTTGTTGTCAAGTAATGCTATCTCTTGTAGTATGTGATGTACAACATTTAGTTAAGCGAAACAGGATTGTATGGACGTTTGCCTAGTGATTCAACAGCGCCTCAAGGAACTCGGCCTGGAGCAGCGCGATCTCGCCGCCGCTGCCCAGGTTACAGAATCGTACGTCTCGCAATTGCTCACCCGCAAGAAGGCGCCGCCGGCAACCAATCGAACGGATATCTACGAAAAGATGAACGCCTTTCTGAAATTGCCGAAAGGCCAATTAGCTGCCCTCGCGGAGGCTCAGCGCCGCGAAGAATTGCAGAAAAAGTTCGCTGATCCTCCGAGACCGCTTTGCCAGGAAGTCCGCGAATTGATCGTCTTGAAATGCCACCGGGACCGGCAGCAGCAGGTCCGCGAAATCTTCGAACGGCACTCGTTTGGAGAACTGGAACGGCTGATTACACAGAAGCTGCTCGACGTGGTGAAGAGGGTCGCGCGCGAAGAACTGCAAAATGAGCACTGGCTCCGGAGTGTGGCCAAGCTGCGCAACCAATCCTACGAAGAAGCGCGCACCATCATTCTCGAGTTCCTGGACACTGACGTGTTCAGCGTTTCTATCGGCCACTGCGCTGCCTTTTTGGCTCCCATGATCGACTCTTGGGACATCGACTTGACGACTTTTGCCATAGAAATTCACTTGAACAGACTGCTCTCTTCCAAGGAAGCGGTGTATTTCGAGTTCGTGGAGCAGGAACGTGGGGGACTGCAGCCCGAACCCGGTTTTCAGGAGTTCCTGGGCCTGCCCAATTTGAGCGGTGATGCTATGGACGAAGAAATCGAGTTTCTGGGAAGCCTGCGCTTCAAAAAGCAGCGGCCTACGGCTATGTATTATTACAGGGAACTGCAGAATCTTCGGGATCCCCTGCATTTTGAAAATAGCCCCATCCATAAACGCCGGGATGCCAATGACGAGGAGAAGCGCAAGCAGTTAGACTCGCGAAGAAGCGCGGTCCGCCGGTGGCGGAAGAACGCCAGGGGTTCTAAAGCGAAAAACAACTGAGGGCTGGTGTGAGGCATGCGAGCATGCCAATGATGTGTTCGCACAACTCTTATTCTGTCTGGAACAGACAAGAGGATTGTGTGTTATGCTGGTTTTGCGCTTAATTCATCGGTTGTGCTGTGCGGTCCCTCTGACTGAAAGATTTGACTGAGACTCCCGCCCTTCGTTTCCTCCGTTCGTTTTCAGCGTAATTCAAAAGAAGACTGGCAATTCCGATTGCTGTACCTGCGCAACGCGCTCACTACAGCGATCCCGCCAGCAAGAAAGTAAAATGCAAAGTTTTTCAGAATTCGCAATATCTCCTTCTCTAAAGGAGCGACTTCAAACCTTGGGATTCTCCACGCCCACTCCGGTGCAGGCCGCGGCCATCCCGCAAGCGTTGCAAGCCAAAGACGTGATCGCCACAGCGCAGACGGGAACCGGCAAAACCCTGGCGTTTCTCATTCCCGTGATCGAAACCTTGTCTCACCAGAAGACACCGGGAATCGCCGCGCTCGTGCTTGTTCCTACACGGGAACTGGCTATGCAGGTTGTCGTGCAGTACGACGCGCTGCGCAGCAAGCAAGCTCAACCGGCCGCTTTGGTGGTCGGTGGACTACCGGAAGGAAAACAACTCGACGCGATTCGGCGAGGTGCGCGGCTGGTTGTGGCTACTCCAGGCCGCCTCGAGGACTATCTCGACCGTGGCCTTGTCGCTCTCGGCGGCATAAAAACGCTGGTTTTGGACGAGGCCGACCGCATGCTGGACATGGGATTCCTTCCGGCAATCCGCCGGATCGTCGGAAATCTGCCCAAGGAGCGCCAGACGCTGTGTTTCTCCGCAACCATGGAAGGGGCAGTGACCCAACTGGTCAGGGATTACACGAAAAATCCGGTTCGTCTCACGCTCGGCTCCACGCTGAAGCCCTCGGAAAACGTCCGGCTGCAGGCCTTTGAAGTGGCCGAGGGTCAAAAACTGGAAATGCTGTTCAGGCTGCTCGACGAAGAGACTGGCCGCTGCCTCATTTTCTCCCGCACCAAGCGCGGTACGGAACGGATCGCTAAGAACCTAACGCGCCAGGGAATCAATGCAGCCATGATTCACGGTGATCGTTCGCAAGCGCAGCGCACCGCCGCGCTCGCCGGATTTCAACGCGGACAGTATCGTGTCCTGGTCGCAACCGACGTGGCCGCACGCGGAATTCACGTGCAAGACATCGCTCACGTCATCAACTACGACTTGCCGGACTTGGCGGAAAATTTCGTACATCGCGTCGGCCGCACGGGCCGCGCTGGTGAACGCGGCATCGCTTCCACGCTCTTCGTGAGAGAGCAACGATCGGAACTCTCCCAACTCGAGCGTGCGCTGGGCATCCGCATCGAGCGCACGCCCGTGCATGGCGAAGGTCCCGGCACGAGAGGCCATGCCCCGGTCGTGCGGGAAGCCATCCGGTCGGCGTTTCGTCCCACGCTGATCCGCCTGCCGGGGGAAGTCCTACAAGCACAGATGGAAAACTGAGCGCCGATTCCGGTCGTAACCTCTTCGTTCCTAACGAAGTTTCTTGCTCGCTAGTGCTGCATCGGTTGCCTGGAGCAAAGTGCCCTCATTCGTGTACGCACCGGCGGATTCTCACCGGGTGTATAATGAAGTTGCGCTCCACAAAATTGTCTTCCGCGCCAATCGTTTGGCGTCCGCAGAAAGGTGCGGCGACGCCTGGCCCGAAGGAAGGCTCGCGGCCATCTGACGTTGAAGGGAAGACAGCTTTTTGACCCAGGAAAATCACACTCGCATTCGAGACCTTCTCCAATTGGCGAAGCAACGCGGTTATTTGCTTGTCGAGGAATTGAACCAGCATCTGCCGGCATCGGAGGAGTCGATCGAGGATATCGATGCTTTGGTCGCAGACCTGGAGCGCGACGGGGTGGAAATCTTGCGCGATGCCGCGGAAGCCAAGGCCGTAGGTCCGCATGTACTTGTCAGCGCAGAAACTCGATTGGATCTGGAAGAGACTCCCGCGCGCGACGAAGTGGCCGCCGACACCCTGGAGCCTCTCCCGGATACTGCCAATGATCCGGTACGAACCTATTTGCGGGAGATGGGCGCGGTTCCCCTGCTCACCCGTGAGACCGAGGTGGTCATCGCCAAGCAGATGGAGCGCGGGCAGCAGTTGGTGCTGAAAACCGTCTCGCGCTCTCCTCTAGTGATCAATAAATTGATCGACCTGGGCGCGGAAATCCGCAAAGGCACCAAGCCTATCAAGACGTTGATTCACTTCGATGAAGACGATTTGACCGACAGCCGCATCCAGGAGAAGACCCAGCAAACACTGCGCGTGATCGACAAGATCTACAAGCTCCGCGAAACCGAGCTGCAGCGCGCACGTCGCATTAAGCAGCGTTCCAGGACAGGTCGGCGCAGGCACTCCACGGCATTAAGCCGGATTCGCGTGAAAACCTCGCAACTGGTTCGCTCTCTAGATTTCCATGAACGCGAGAAAAATCACCTCATCGACCTGCTCCGGCAAGCTGCCAAGACAGTCCGTTCCCTGGAGACGGAGATCCATCAGCTCAAACGCAGGGCTGACTCGACAGATCAGCAGTCCGCCGCGGAAGCGCGAAGGGATTTGCGGGCGCGCCGCGGGCAACTGAACCAGATCTGGGAAGCTACCGAAGCGGACGGGGCCAGCCTGAAGCGAGCCCTGACGCGCATCTCCAAAGGTGAAGCGCAGGCCGAGGAGGCCAAACGGCAACTGACGGTGGCCAACCTGCGCCTAGTGGTATCTATCGCGAAAAAGTACACCAACCGCGGGCTGCATTTTCTGGACTTGATTCAAGAAGGCAACATTGGCTTGATGCGAGCAACGGACAAGTTTGAATGGAGGCGTGGGTACAAGTTTTCCACCTATGCCACCTGGTGGATCCGACAGGCCATTACACGTGCCATCGCGGATCAGGCCCGCACCATTCGCGTCCCCGTGCATATGGTGGAAGCCATCAACAAACAATTGCGCGTGAGCCGCCAACTGGTTCAGGAACTGGGCCGCGAACCGCATGTTGAAGAGATTGCCAGGCGTATGGATATTCCCGTGGACCTGGTCCGCAAGGCCAAGAAAATTGCGCAAGTGCCCGTCTCGTTCGAGACCCCCGTGGGCGACGGCGAAGACACGCATTTAGGCGATTTTGTGGAAGACAAACAATTGGTTTCGCCATCCGACGCGGCCATTGAGGTGAACATGAAAGAAGAGATGGCCAATATCCTCAAAACCCTTACGCCCAGGGAAGAGAAGATCATTCGCATGCGTTTTGGCATGGACGATGGCAGTGAGCGCACGCTGGAGGAGGTCGGCCAAACCTTCTCCGTGACCCGCGAGCGCATCCGGCAAATCGAAGCCAAAGCGCTTCGGAAGCTCCGTCATCCTTCCCGATCCGGGAAGTTCCGCGTATTTCTTCAAAGCTCTTACTGAGACTTCTTGGGGAGGCCGCTGCGATCGTTAGATTCGGGATTTGGCTCGATAGGAGACTATATGCCAATTACTTTTCAGAAGCGCCAGAAGGAACTGAAGCGGCTCGAAAAACAGCGCCTGAAGGAAGCACGTCGTGCTCAGAAAAAGTTGGAAAAGCGGGCAAAACAAGAAGCCGAAAAAGAAGGCGCGATGGTTTCAGAGACTCAGAATTCTGCCCCTCGACACTAGCACCGGATAAACATCTGAACCATGGAGTCATTTGTAATAGCTTGGAACTAACTCGCCCTGGCTTGTAGTGCTTGGCGTGTAGCTACTAGGGTGTTGGTCAGCGACTCCCTCGGGACTTTCTGAATGATCGGTTTGATGGCCCACCCTAGCCCAGAGGGCACGTCACGCGTCAGCGAAATCGCTCGACACTCAAGGTACACACCACCGTCACGCTCTTGGAATCGCCAGTAGGAATACAGGCGCCACAGGAATCCATAACCTGTATCGGGCGGCAGCACTCTCTCTTTCGGGCTTCCCGCATCCTCCACCTCAGCGATGCGCGTCGTGTACGAGCGACAAACCCAGCGCGATCGATCCACAGAACGATAATGCACTTCATGATCGGTATCGAGGACTACCGTTATGATCTTCTTCTTAAGGAGCCGCAGGTAAATTTGGAAATCGTTGCCGTGATGGCTTATAAGCCTTGAGGCAATCACCTCGGGCTTGTAGATATTCTTGTGGTTATCGTAGTCCTGGATGAGAGCCAGCGTGTCTTCAACACTTGTACCAGGAATCAAGGCGGCACCGATCCAGTCATGGATCAATCCATCTGGCACCGTCATCGGCCCTCGGCCCGCCCAGAATTGCGCCACGACTTGTCCTTTTTGGACCTGCTGGGTTCTCTTCGAATCCAGGTCAGACCATAGGAATGAACCGCCAGCGTACAAAGTCTGCTCTATGACCGCTTCGGCCTCGCGAATGTATGCATCAAAAGCCTCCACGGTTTGAGGCTTCAACGGCATTGGCTTGGTTGTTTGCGCCATGGCGCCCGACCTATTGCGAAGCGTGACCCTGATGAATCTGCGTGTCAAGTCGCCCCTTCCGCAGATCCCCGGCCTCCTTAAGAGGAGGGAAACAAAACCCAAAAGCTGCAAGTGTGCCCAATTTTATGTCTCATTACAGGGGTTCATGCCAACACAGTCAGTGGAGGACTCCCAGCAAAGCGCAATTTCCAGATTGGAAAGAATTTTGTTCCCAAATGTTCGCAAGTTTGAGGAAGGGTCTTCGCTAATCCATTGAAAAGATTGGCTGGGAGGCCTGGACTCGAACCAGGATAGCCAGATCCAGAGTCTGGAGTCCTACCNAATTGGACGACCTCCCAACCGGGGAAACGCTGTGGGAAGTAGCAGTGGCAAGGAAAGGATCCGCAACCGCACTTCAACCTTTCTAGAGTAAACGGGACCGGTTTTTCCGTCAACCGAGACCGATTTAACAAGCTGCGGAGAAAGTGCTGGTGCCTGTCATTCCGAGCGAAGCGAGGAATCCCTCTTCGATTGAAAAAAATCAGGACAAAGAGAGATTCATCGCGCAAAAGGCGCGCGATGGGCCGGTGGTCCTCACTCCGCGGACTCCGTTCGGAATGACGGATTCCGAGTTTTTCAGCAACCTGTTAAGCCAAGAATCGCCGGCGCAAAAATGCGGCACCAGAGAATTGATTGCAGGAAACAGCCTGCCGTGATACTTTGCCGAGCACATTCGGCCGACTCCGACGTTGGCCCGGACCCGTCGATTGTTCGCCAACTCGATCAGGATTGCAAATCTGACTCGGCAGCTTGGGGAACGCCAGGCGGAGCCGGTCCTTCCTTGGAAAAACCAATTCGCGGGGAGGGTGCTCACGGAGAGGGAGAGCCGCGATGAACAGGGTTTTGTATATTGGCAGCCGTAGAGGGAGGGCGCCACGCTGGCTGCTGCTTGGTCTTTTGTCCTGGTACGCGTTGCCAATTGTCGCTCAGCAACCGGCCGGGGCGGGGACCGGGAAGACGTCCCTGCCAGAATCCCCGGAGCCCAAAACAACAACCGCGGCAAACCCGGTGACTGGGACCACGACCCGTTTTGTTGGGTATATGACAAACCGGTCGATGTTCTTCCCGGACATTGCCACCAGCCCGGGACCCCTCACCGTGGGAAAGAAATTCGAGCAATTCGTGAACGAGAGCATCTCTCCGGCCTATGTTCTGGTGTCTGGAATAAATGCCGCGATCGAGCAGGCCCGGGATGTTCCCAAAGGGTGGGGGCAGGGGTGGGATGCCTACGGGAAACGCTATGGGGAGGCGATGGGTCGAGCGTCCTCCAACAGCTTTTTTGGCAGCTTCCTATTTGCGTCTGTACTAAGGCAGGACCAGCGCTTTTTTCCGCAGAGCCATCCCACTTTCTGGGGCAGCGTGAAATATGCCGCGAAACGCCTCGTTGTCACTCGGAACGATGCCGGGCGGAATGTCTTCAATAGCTCAGGGGTATTCGGGACCCTCGCCGCCGAGACACTTGCCAACGCCTATCTGCCAGTAGGCGAACAGACTGGAGCAAAGACGGCAGAGCGCTTCGGTACCGACGTTGCCTGGCGCTTCGCCGGGAACATGTTCAAGAATTACTGGCCTACCGTTTTTCACCGTTTCGGGCTGAATCGGTTGAAGGTCGTCCCCGACCTGGGATCACCTTCGCAAACTGCGGACCAGACAAAGAAGTAAGACGGTACCCCAGCCGCGAACCGAGGCCCTGCCTGCAACTATTCTTTTTCCAATTGCCTTCGTGCTTCTTTCAACGCCGCACGCTGCGCGGCCGTGAGTTTTGGGTATTGCAGGTCCAGACTTTTGAGGGCGTGCACGATGGTGGCGACAACCAGCAGGCGAGTAAACCACTTGTTGTCCGCCGGCACCACCACCCACGGCGCATATTCCGTGGCGGTACTGCGGATCATCTTTTCGTAAGCATCCTGATACTGGTCCCAATATTTCCGCTCCTTCACATCGGCGGCTGAGAATTTCCAGTTTTTCTCTTCGATGTTAAGCCGCTCCATAAAGCGCTTTTTTTGCTCTTTCCTGGAAACATTGAGAAAGAATTTGCGGATCGCAATTCCATTCCGCGTGAGATAGCGCTCAAAGGCGGCAATGTCCTCATAGCGCCCTTTCCAGAAGTGATTCCCGAGGAGCGAATCGGGGATGCGTTGCTTTTCCAGGAACTCCGGATGCACGCGCACCACCAGGACTTCTTCGTAGTAGGAACGGTTGAAGATGCCGATCTTGCCACGAGGAGGCAGACAGCGGTTGGTGCGCCAGAGGAAGTCGTGCGACAACTCGTCGGCGGACGGCGACTTGAAGGAATAGACGTCCACGCCCTGAGGGTTGACGCCGGACATGACGTGTTTGATCGTGCCATCCTTCCCGGCGGCGTCCATGGCCTGAAAAATCAGGAGCAGCCCCCAGTTGCTCTGCGCGTACAAGACCTCCTGCAGATCCGCGAGCATCGCTACACTTTCTTCGAGCAGTTTCGTGACTTGAGGTTTGTCTTCGGAATCCAGGTGGTGTGTATCGGCAGGATCATAATCTTTCAGGCGGAAATCCTTCCCGGACTCGACTATGTACGGTTTGATGAATTTGTGGAGGTTTTTGGGCTTGATCTTTGCCATCTTCGCTCCGGGTACGGATTCGGCGAACTCGTGGAGACGCTGAGCTGGCGGCTATGGCCGAGTGGCCGATTTGTTTTCCGAATCATGGCACTGTTTAGGGGAGTGGTTCAAGAATCTGAGGCACTTTGTTCCTGCCCGCTAACCCCTGGGGCGCGGTGGACGCGGTGCGCGCTGAGGAGAGTTCGCCTTGATCCTCGGGTTGATGGGGCGAGTCTTCCTTCATTGATTGCCGCGGGAGGGGACGGGAGTCATTTCTCCTCGGCGTATCTCATACTCCACGCCGCCCCATCTCACTCGGTTCGAGGTGAACCCAGCCAGCCACACGCAAAAGTGGATCGCATCCCGGAACGGCACAAGCCAGAGCCTGCGCCGCAACACCTCGTCTCCCACGCCCCAAACGCCTACGACCCAGGCCATCAGCGTGCGAAGGATGAGATAGCCAAGAGGATACGCGGCCGTAGCCCAGGTGCTCGGTGCCACCAGCGCGGCCAGAATGGTCCAGGGTAGCCCATGCGTAACGAGAAGTCCCAGGAACGAGGCGGGTCTCACTATTTTCACCGTCCGAGCCCAACGAACCTGGTGCTCCCAAAATCCCCGGAAATTCTGCGCGGGATACATGGTCCACACGATTTCCCCGGACAGGAGCACCTTTCCTCCCGCCTTATGCATGCGGTTCCCGATTTCGTAATCGTCGGCCAGCAGGTTGGCAAGGCTCTCGTAGCCGCCAATTTTGGCCAGCCAACTCTTCGTCGTTGCCACAGACGCCCCGAGCGCGAAGGTCACGCCCTCCTTCCAATCCGCGACCAGCGCGCCGGCAAGGAAATCGCTTGCCGCACCCACGGCTTCCAACTCTGCTCCCAGATTCGGTTCGGCAATTCCGCGATAAAGGCAGCTCACCACTCCGACGCCGGGGTCTTTGAATGGCGCGACGACTTCCCTCAGATAATCAGGGCCCACACGGACGTCCCCATCGCTTTGCACCAGAATTTCATGCTGAGCCTCTTTTGCGAGCAAAGCGAGATTGTTCACTTTCTTATTCGTTCCGAATTGGTGGGCACCCGACAGGATGCGAATGCGCCGACCGGGAAAATCCGCCGCCACTTTCTGGATCACGGGTACAGCAGAGTCCGAGAGATCGTTCACGCAGAACAGAATTTCGTAGTCCGGATAATTCTGCCGGCAAAAGCTCGCGAAATTATCGTAGGTGGCGAAGTCAACTCCACGCACGGGCTTGAGGATGCTCACTTGTGGCCGAAATTCAGGGAGGGTCTTGGCCCGCTCGCGCCGAAAGAACCGGATTGCGGCAGCGATCGCCGCCACGTAATAGGCCAGCGGCGCGATAGCCACAAGCAGAATAATGGCGCGCCCAATGGAAATGTGGGTCATGTTTGCGCGAATTAGGACATGGAACTGTGCGCTTCGCCTCAGTACTGTAGGGCGGCATGCGCCTGCGGGTCAAACCTGTCTCGCCAGAGTGTTTCGGTGCACGGCTTCCTTGGGCCCAGGAACGGCCCGTGGAGCCCAAAGCCACGTGGTGGCGCTCATCCGGTGATGAGCACAAGCGCCACGCCAACACTGACCATGACGACGCCCATCCACCGCTTTCTAGAGACCTGTTCTTTCAGAATGTATTTCGCCCCAAGCGTCCCCACAACGTAATTGAAGGCGGAGGCAGGGATCACGACACTTAAGGGAGCCCAGGACAACAGAACAAGGAGGGAATAAAAAGAAGCGGCGAGCATCGGCAGTGACAGCCAAAACCAGCCGTTCCTCATTGCCCTCCCCAGAAATCGCAACAATGTCATCGGCTGGAAATTTTCAGGTTCGCCCACCTGCTTCATCCCATGGGTCATGGCGATCTCGCCGCCCGTACTGCAGCAGATGAAGAAAACGAGGAGCAAAACAATTTTCGTCATGGCGCCGGTTTCGCTTTAGTAGTGCTGGGATGAGTCTGCCCAACGAGCATCACGCCGACTACGATCAGCACGACTCCCATCCATCGCCGAGCATCCACGACTTCATGCAGAATCACCACGGCCAGCGTGGTCTGCAGGGCGTAGCCAAATGCGCCAGCAGGCATGACGTAGCTGTAATCGGCCCAACTGACCGCCGTCATATAGCACAGCGTGAAGCCCATCAGGAAAATAATGCCCATCCAAATCGTGCCATTGTGAATCGTGGAGAGCAGCGCCTGCCAGAGGCCCGAGGCCGAGATCCGCACCGCCCCAATCTGCAACATTCCGCGCTTCAGCATCAGGTCACCGAGGTTGGCACACAACACCATCAGCAAGACCACCAGCAGGGTCTTATATCGGAGCCTGTGTTCGTGAGTCATGCGAAGCCAGGTCAGTCGTTTGCGCTGGCTGAGGAAGTCCCCGGAACGGACACCATCGTCTTCGAAGCGTCTCCGCCCTGCTGCGCCCATTTGAGGCGTTCGGCGCGGAGCTTCAGGAAATCCACTGCTTCGTGATAAAGGCGCTTGCGTTCGTGGCTGTCCCACAGCGCCTCTTTCACGATGCGCCAGGCAACACGGGGACGAAAATAGTATTCGTCATAGAAGCGGTTAACGCCGGCCATCATCTCCGCCTTCGAAAGATGCGGATATTCGATGTGCGGCAACTGATGGCCGCCGGCATCGGCGAGAGCCTCAACGCGGAGGAAGCCTTCCTTGGTCATCTGGTCGTGCAATTCCGTGCCGGGCATGGCATGGGCCAGGGAGACCTGGACGGTTTCGCAATCGAGTTCCTTGGCGAACTCGATGGTTTTGTTGATGGTTTCCTTGGTTTCGCCGGGCAGGCCGATAATAAAGTCGCCGTGCACCCTGATGCCGACCTTGCGGCAATTCTTCATGAATTCCCGGGCCATCTCGACGGTTGCGCCCTTCTTGATGTTCTTTAAAATTTGAGGATCGCCCGATTCGAAACCAACAATGAAAAGGCGAGCGCCGCCGTCGGCCATGGCCTTCAGCTCTTCATACTTGCTGTGGCAACGCGCCGTGCAGGACCATTGGAATTTCAGCGGCTTGAATTTCCGGCTCAACTCGATGAGACGGTCCTTGCGGATATTGAACGTGTCATCATCGAAGAAAATCTCCTTCATCTGCGGGAAGTGTTCCAGCGCGTTCCTGACTTCCTGAACGACGTTGTCCACTGACCGGGTGCGCCAGGCATGCCCGGAGATGGTCTGCGGCCACATGCAGAAGGTACAAAGCGCCGGACAACCGCGCGAAGTGTAAAAGGAGATAAACGGATTCAGGAGAAAGGGCACATTATACCGCTCGATTTGAAGGTCGCGTTTGTAGATGTCCGCAGCGAACGGCAGGGCGTCCAATTCTTCCGTATGCAATTGCGGCCGAGGCGCGTTGTGAACGATCCGGCCGTCCTTGCGATAGCTCGCACCCAGAATCTGCCCCAACGGCCTGCCATGAGCGTACTCCGCCACGGCATGGTCGAATTCGCCCCGGACGATAAAGTCAATGTCTTCGCTGGCGTTCAAAGTCTCTTCCGGTTTGATGTGCCCGTGCGGGCCAACGAAAGCAACTTTCAACGAAGGATTCGATTCCTTGATCTTGCGTAGAAGCTTCACGTCACTTGCGAAACCGACCGTTGAGGTGTACAAGACCAGGAACTCATAGTCTTTGCAAAGCTCGATGGTTTGCTGCCAGTTAATTTTGTGAGGTGAGGCATCCACCAGCCGGCTGCCCGGGATAAGTCCCGCGGGATAAGTGAGCCAGACAGGATACCAATAGGATTCAATCTCTCTTGTGGCAGGCCAGCGTGAACTTGCACCGCCGTCGAAGTTCTCGAAACTCGGCGGGTTCAATAGAATCGTCTTCAAAACATCCGGCATTCTTTCCCTCAGTTTAATTCAGGATTCGCGGTACTAAGTTTTGCCAGGCCGACCACACCAACGCGAGCCAGGCCGCGGCCGGTCCTGCAACCCAACAAGACTAGATAGTAGTTTACCGAACTTGGTGGCATACTCGCAGGCCTTTTTGCTAATGGCACGTAAAACACATCCAATGGCTAAATACTGCATTAGGTGGGACTTGCTGGGAAAATGCGGCGGTCATTGGCTGGGCTCTCCGGCAGGATGGGCGCTAAGCCCGGAGGACTTCCTCGGTCGCCTCGCTGAGGATGTGCCAAATCCCGTCCATCCAGTCCCGGTGCTCAGGCTTCATCAATACCGATCGCAAGCACGTCAGACTTGTCCGGTCCCTCTTCATCTCGCCTAACCTCGATGCAAAGAACGCCACAGGAAGCTCTGCCACGGCAAAGTGAAGATTCTTCCGCGCCGCCGCGTCAAAGATTTTGCGAGTCAGGCTCGAAGAGTGGCTCACTGAACCGGTGCGCGGAGCGAAGGCCACAATGTCTAGTTCAGGCGCGGACGCAGCCACAAAGCGATGGTCTTGCGAAACTCGCCGATGAAGCTCGCGAGCCGCCTCCCGGCAGTTTTCCAGTCCCTTCGCAAACTCTCCGCCCCTCACCAGGGGCAACAGTTTCTGCGTGGCCCACAACGCCACAGCCGCCGCGCCCGGCCGCGAGCACTCGAGGCTGATCTCGCCGAGATGAAGTTCAGTCGAGGTGAAGTACGTATAGGGCGAATCATGTTTGTAAAAGCGCCCGACCGCCGGCTCCCGGAACAGCACGCAGCCGCAACCATACGGTTGTAGACCGTGTTTGTGCGGGTCGATTACGATCGAATCCGAGTGCAGCATCGCGTCGACAGCCTTGCGGGTTTCGGGCGCGAGATTTCCGGTCAGGATGAAATAACCTCCGTAGGCTGCATCGCAATGCACGCGGAATCCATGCTTTGCTTGTAGCTCGAGAATCTCCGTGAGCGGGTCGACAGCTCCCGTCGCAGTCGTACCTATGGTGGCCACAACTGTTCCGACATCGCCTCTCGCGAGACGTTTCTTGAGCGCTTCAAGATCCATTCGCGCGTCCGCAGCGCAGGCGATGTCCTCAAATTTCAGTTGCAGCGCGGCACCAATACGTTTGTGGGTGTAATGCGCCTGCTCGCTGGCAATGATAATTTTCCCCGGCGCCAGTTGGCCGGCTACCCAAAGCGCTTCCAGGTTGGCCATGGTCCCACCGCTGGCGAGATGGCCGAGGTGCTCGGTCCAGCCGAACATGTGGGCGAGTTCGGCGACCGCTTCCTTCTCCATCGCCGAGGAAGCGCGTCCTCCGTCGAGCGCGTGATTGTTCGGATTGATCCACTGTGCAAGCGCATATGCCAGACGTGCTACAGGATGCGGCGGTTTGAGCATTTGCCCAGCATACAGAGGATGAAAGTAAGGGTAGTTGTCCTGCAATCGTTCCGCGACAGCAACGAGCACTTCCGCGACGCGATTCATTTGAGGGGGCTGCGCGGCGTTTTCCGGCAGTGAAGCAAACCCTTGGTCCAGCTTTTCGAGCGCTTGTTGCAGGACCTTCAGGCTTTCCTTTTCCAGCATGTGCTCTATTCCAAGGCTTTTTCCAGTTGCCCCGCTATCCGCAGCAATTCCAATTGCGCCTGCTGGCGCTGGAAATTCGCATCCAGGTAAGTCATCCACTTCTCGCTTTCGTCCAGCCGTGCCCGCTCCACCTCGCGCAAATTGGCCTTGCCCTCCGTGAATTGCACCTGGATAACCGCGAGGTTTTGCTGAGCCAATTGCAGTTCCAGCCGGGCGACCTCCTTGGTCGCGTCCGTCTCCTGGACCTTGCGGGACCGCTGTCGTACTTCGGCACTGACCTGGATGCGCTTATTGGCGAGATTCACCTTTGCCGCATCCAGGCTCGCCTGGGCCAGCGCCACGTTGGCGCGCGTTTTTGAACTGAAGATGGGCACGTTGACGTTCACGCCGACATTTAAGTTGTTGTACATGAAGTTCTGGTAGATGTTGTTGTAATTCCGGAAGCTGTATCTTTCGAGCACGCTGTAAATGGAAACCAATTCCAACGTCGGCAAGTAGCCTTTCTTTTCCCCCGTCAGCCGGAATTGCTTCGCTTTTACGTCGGACTCCGCAAACGCCAGGCTCGTGTTCCCTTCCGCGGCCATGGCCACCAGATTGGCACCCGCCTGCTCCGCTGAGCCAGGCAGATCTTCCGGAGTCACGTCGATGGGCTGATCAGGCGCCAGACCCAGTTGGTTGCGGAGAAAGACTTCCAACTCATCCTGCCGTCCTTCAAGCGACAAGATTCTCTGCGCAACTTGGGCTTTTGTGAGTTGCGCCTTGGTCACTTCGGTAGGAAGCTCATAGCCTTCGCTCTGCCGTTCCTCGGTGACCTGGACGATTTTCTCGGCGCTTTCCTTTTCCTTGCGCAGCAACTCCAGCGAGTGCCTTACTTTTACGAGTTCGAGGTACGCCGTGGCCACGCGATCCATGACCAGGTTTCGCACATCTTCCAGCACCAGCCGCTGCGCCCGGGCTTGTTCCGTCTGTTGGTTGGCCAATCCGCGCAAGGGCATGTTAAAGACTTGCTCGGTATAGGTCAGGCTGAAGATAGAAGGTGGTCTCCCCCCGGGTGTTTCCGGCAGACCGTAGGTATACCCGGCGCCGGAACCCGCATAGAAATTCGGCCAAAACTCTGCCTTGGTCACATTGGCGGCCTGATCCGCGACGCGCGCTTGGATTTTGGCCAACTGGATGTCCTTGCTGTTCTGGAGGGCAAACTCGATGCAGCGCTTCAAGGTCAGTACCACCGGAGTGTTGCCTGCCGCGGTTTCCGCGGGGTTCTGCGCCCACACGGAAGCAACACTTCCCACGGAGCACAAGAACGCACACGTCACCCAACGTTTCCACGCCATACGCTTGCCTCCTGTTCCAAACACGCACCCCATTGCGCGAGGTCTTCATTCGTAGCGCAATGATTCGACGGGATCCAGCTTGGCCGCCTGGTTGGCCGGCAGCCATCCAAAAAACAACCCTGTGAGGCTCGACACCAGGAAGGCCACGATTACGCTCCAGTTGGAGATTGGCACGCGGAGATTGCCCGGCAATAATTGCTGCACTCCGACCGGAATCGCCAAGCCAAGCAAAATTCCGATGACTGCCCCACCCGCGCTGATCAGAAATGCTTCGGTCAAAAATTGCGCCATGATATCCCTTCGCGGCGCACCGATGGCCTTGCGGACGCCAATTTCGCGCGTGCGTTCCCTTACCGTAACCAGCATGATGTTCATGATGCCGATTCCGCTGATGAGCAGCGCAATGAGTGCGATCAGCAGCAGCGTGGTAGACAACCCCAAAGATATTGTCCGCGCCGCCGACAGGATGGCTGTGAGGGTTTGCACATTGTAGTCTGCTTCCGCGGGGTGCCGGCTCTTCAACAGTCTGTACATCTGCCGCTCCAAAGCAGGAACCGCGTCCGTTCCCGAAGCCTGGGCCTGCAGGGTAGTCAGTGTCGGTTGCCCGGTGTAGTTTTTCATTAGCTTCAAGGGAATAATCACAGAATCCTTTTCCACTTCCGATAAGCCAAAAGTTGCCACGCGCTCGCGAAATACACCAATCACAGTAAAGGTCAGTTCCCCCATGCGCAGAGAGCGGCCGACCGCATTTTCCAGACCGAACACGCGATCGGCCAGATCCTTCGTGATCAGGCAGACCTTGCTGCGCCCGTCCATGTCCCCCGGGTCAAAATAGCGCCCGCGCATAACGACCAGCCGGCGAATTTGCTGATAGCCTTCGGTGACTCCGATCAGCTTCACCGGCCTCGCCTGCGATTGCACGACGACTGTCATGGGCATGTCCGCAAAACCGGCCACGATATCGACGCCGGGAATCGTCGCTTTGACTGCCTCCATGTCCGCCAAGGTCAATTGATAACTTAAAGGCTGAACCTTTTCCGGCGTCTTGATCAACTCGGCCCAAACTAGGTTGGAGCCCACCGCCTCGATCTGCGAAATGACGTACTTTCTGCTGGTCAGTGACACGGTCACCACCAGCACGATAGACGCGCTTCCAATAATGACCCCGATCGAAGTCAGCAATGCGCGCAACTTGTTGGCGCGCAAGGCATCGATGGCGACCGTTAATGTTTCCTTGTATTGCATTCCATGATTTCCTGCACTGCTCGCTCCACTAGCCTCCCAAGTGTTTCAGCGCCTCTTGCGCCCTCTTGGACTTGGGGTTCAACGTGAGAGCTTCCCGATACTCAGCCTTTGCTTTTCCAAAATCCTTCTGTGACTCATACAAGCGGCCCAGCCAATAATGGGCGGACCAGAAAGAGGGATAGGTCGAGCGCATGGGCGCTTCTTGCAGATATTCGCGCAGCAGCTTTTCCGTATCCGGATGATTCTCCGCTTTCAGAATCCACCCCACCGCGAGGTAGTACTTGCCTCTAGGATCCTTGGGCGCCAACACCTCCGCTGCGGACGAGACCTCTAGCAGTTTCTCCCCTTGCCCGCGCTGAACAAAGTAGTCTCCAATATCGTAGATGCGGTCCGCGGTTTTCGGTTTGCTCTCCAGCGCTTTCGAATACTCCACGTCGGCGCCGGCGAGATCCTTTTTAACCGCTTTGCAGACACCTGCGCCAAAGTGCCCTTCGGCAGGATCCAGGCTCATCAGTTTCTGAATCAAAGCTTGGGCTTTGTCTTGCCCGCCGCCCACCATTGACGGAGCGGTGCAGTCGTATTCGATCAGGTCTTGCGCCGCATCGAAATTCCGGTCATCCAGTTGCACAGCAATCTCAAATTCTTTTTGCGTTTTGCGGGCGAGCGGATAAGCGCTGAACATAGACACATGATCCGCCTTTTCGCCATAAGCTTCGCCGAGCCACTGATGATACACGGAACTCTTTGGATTGATGGACACGGCCTTTTCGCCACTGCGGATGGCTTGGTCATATTGCTTCGTTTCCAGATAGGACTTCGTCAGCAGGAGCTGAACCTCACCGTTAGGCGGGTCATTAGACGACGCGGCCTTCAGGTTCTCAATTGCCGCCTGGTAATCGCCCCTTTCGTAAGCGCGTTTGGCCACGTCCAGGGGTGTCTCCTGGGCAGCACTTTGCACACCGGGCACGGACAAGCAGAGGGCTACGGCAAAGATCAGCTTACAGTGCTGCATTTTTCTTTTCCTTGACATTGGAGGTATCGACATTCACGACCCTGACCGCCATGCCGTCGCGCAGGTCCACTTCGCCGGGAAGTGCCACGAGTTCGTTCCCCTCAAGGCCGCTGTGGACTTCGAAATTCGTGGCGTCGGCAATGCCCACCTCAATTTCCCTCTTTTCGAGCCTCGTGTTGCCCACTCCATCTTTGACCACAAATACATACCGCCTCTGGCCTTCCGTCTCCACGGCGCCCCGTGGCACGGAGACAACGTCGAACCGTTCCTTCAAGCTGATTTTCACGTTGACATTGGTGTTGGGCAGCAGTTCCAGTTTGTCATTGTTTACGGAACAAAGCAGCTCGCCCACACTTCGTGAATTTCGCGTCACCACCTGCTTCGGAATGATTTCCGTTTTCCCCTCCCAGAGTTGGTTTGGCAGGGCATCCCAGGTAATCATGACGGGAAGGCCAGGCTCCAGGCCGCCCAGTTCCGGTTCGTCGATAAAGGCGCGCACGCGCACCTTGTGCAGGTCGGCCATTTCCGCAAGCAGTTGGCCCACCTTCACGTAATCACCCGATTTCACCGGAAGCGCGTACAGCGTGCTGTCCACGGGAGCGACAATTCTTCCCTGGCGCACCTTTTCCTCCAATACCGCGATGTCCTTTTGTGCCTGCTGCACGGCCAACTGGGTCCGCGAGACATCTAAACCGACCTGGCGCGCAAATTCCGCTTTTGCCGCCGCTAGCTTTTCGACGTCTGCCCGGGCTTTCGCCAATTCCAAGTCGTTTGCAGCGAGCTCATCATTCGTGGCGGCACCCTGGGCCAATAGCCGTGTTAGGGCGTCGTGGCTGCGTTGCAAGCGGTCTCGCGCCGCCTGAACCTTGGCCAGATCCTCAGACACGCGAGCCGCTTCGTCCGCATGGCCCCCCGATTGTGCCGCTCGCAGGTCGTCCTGCGCGCGCAGCAGTTTGGCCTTGGCCTCCGCAAGTTGCGCTGCGGCGCCGTTTACATCCAGTTCCAACAACAACTGGCCCTTCTTTACGTTCTGCCCTTCCGCGGCATACACCTTCTGAACAAACGTGTCTAATCGGGCCAGGACCGCGTATGGAGCAATCGGCTCGACTTTCCCATTGCTGCTGACGGAAGCCACGATGTTCTGTCGAACCGGCCGTACGGCGGAGATTTTGGCTACCGGCTGCCGGCCGCTGATGCGCACGAGCCCGTAAGCCAAGACCGCAGCCAGTCCCAAGAGCAACAGCGTCCTGTTCCTCAGCTTCCTATCCATAAATCCTTGTAATGGTTCGCACCTTCACTATAAGCGTGGCGTAACGCCACACGTGCCGCGCCGGGTGCATCCGATTTCTGCATTGGACTTGCTGGCCGATTGCTTGTGGCGGTCGCCTGCTAACCTAAAGTCTATCAGGAGGTTACTCTAATTCTCCAGACACTTCTGCACCACCTGCCTCTTCAGATGCCCATCGGTTCCCTTGGGATGCCGCCTTCCCATCCCCCGTGATAGAATCCCGCGATGGACGACAGTTCGACTACGCAGAGTGCGGGCCGTGCGGAGAGTGCCGTGCAGCCCGCCAAATCTCCGGAGGTTTTCCTCCACCGCGTTTGCATCCAATGCAACAACGTCTTTCGGGTCCCTGTCGATAAGTTCGATGCGAAACAGTGCCCGACTTGTCACAAAGGCTAGCCTTGGCCGAGGTAGTTGCGGGCGCCGTCTTTGTTTCCCGACAGGATAATCTTCGCGTGATATATTTCGGGCCCCTTCTGCGTAACCCTGTCGAACGTGGCTGGCCCGTCTCCCTGTTCGGCAATGTGAGGAACGCTCCATGATCGAAACCCGGGGTCTGACCAAAGTCTTTCAGGACAAAAAGCGCGGAGCTGTCCGCGCCGTCGAGCACGTCAGCTTTGTCTGCAAGCCCGGGCAAATTTATGGCCTGCTGGGCGCCAATGGGGCGGGCAAAACCACAACGCTCCGCATGTTGGCCACAATTCTGGAACCTACGGATGGCACAGCCCTCATTTGTGGCCACGATGTAATCGACGAACCGGAAAAGGTTCGAGCGAACGTCGGCTTCCTCTCCACCGCTACCGCTCTCTATCCCCGCCTGACCGCACAGGAAATGGTGGAATACTTCGGACGCCTGAATGGTCTCCAGGAATCCGCACTGAAGACGCGTGTCGACGACATTTTTAACCGCTTGGACATGAACTCTTTCCGGGACCGCCGCTGCGACAAACTTTCCACCGGCATGAAGCAGAAGACTTCCATCGCCCGCACGTTGGTGCACGATCCAGCGGTGATGATCTTCGACGAGCCGACACTGGGCCTTGACATCATGACTGCCCGAACCATCATCGATTTCATCCGCGAGTGCCGCCAGCGCGGCAAGACAGTAATTTTCTCAACCCATGTCATGAGCGAGGTCGAAAAGCTGTGCGACGTGATCGGCATCATCCAGTCCGGGAAGCTTCTGGCCGAAGGTTCCCTCGCGGAATTACGTGACCGTTACCACCAGAATGACCTCGAAGAGATTTTCGTCCAGGTCGTCGGACCGTATCAGAACTCTGCGGAGGCCTGAATCCATGAAACTCTCCTCGATTTCCGTAGTTTACCGAAAAGAACTGACCGAGTGGCTGCGCGACCGCCGTACCCTGATTTCCACCGTCCTGGTTCCTTTGCTGGCATTCCCCATCTTGATGGTCGGTATCACGGCTCTGGCTACCGTCATGATCGGCAATGCAGAAAAGGAAATTCCGAAGATCATGATTCTTGGGGGCGAGGACTCTCCCCAACTCCTGGAGCGCTTGAACAAGCTCGATAAGCTTGCGATCGTTCCTTACGCGGCCGATTGGAAAGATCAGATTTCCAATAAGGTGATCCGCGCGGCCGTCGAAATCCCCAAAGGCTTCCAGGCAGGGCTCGCCGCGGGCCCAATCGCAACCGTCAATATCTATTTCTACGAAGGGGAGCTCAAATCTTCCTTTGGCGCGAACCACGTGCAGAAAGCCATCGAGGAGTACCGCGATTCCGTTGTTAGGGACCGATTGGCGGCAAAAGATCTTCCTGCCAGCGTGCTTACGCCATTTAAGATCAAGCAGCAGAACGTCGCGCCGCCGGAAAAAGTGAGCGGCGCGAGCATCGGCGGGTTCATCGGCTACGCCGTGATTTTGCTCTGCCTCACTGGCGCGATGTACCCTGCCATTGACCTCACCGCGGGAGAAAAAGAACGCGGCACGATTGAAACGATTCTGTCCAGCCCGATTTCCCGTTTCGACCTTGTCTTCGGCAAATTCCTTCTGGTCTTTTCCGCCTCGCTGGTCTCCGCCATCCTCTCGGTCACTTCCATGGGGACATCTTTCGCCATTCTGGGGCACACGCA
>OCOJ01057603.1_pt2 | contig 32127 bp, 28 predicted proteins | sample 1539251 | NCBI WGS metagenome assembly OCOJ01 (sample SAMN01911457, study PRJEB22624) | soil metagenome | biome: Soil | place: Malaysia | collected 2012-04-30 | depth RA_metagenome m
AAAGATGTTCTGTGTGGATCGCGATGGCGCCGTTCGTCGCAGAGCTCTCTGGAGAAACTGTCATGCCTAGCGAATCTCCCCACGCAACACGCGCAGCGCGTCGGATGCGTTGGCATCTCCATTGCGACCTTGTCCAGAGTTGCCATTCGCTTCGACCGCCGCCGTGTCGCCCTCGCCCGGCGCCAGGAACAGGTTCTCCTCCACGCCATGCTGCCGCGTGTAGAGGTCATAGTAGCGGCCCTGCATGGCGTAGAGTTGTTCGTGCGTGCCGCGCTCGATGATCTGTCCCTGCTCCATCACCAGAATCTGATCGGCGCGGCGGATGGTCGAAAGACGGTGCGCAATGACAAACGTCGTCCGGCCCTGCATCAGATAAGACAGCCCCTGCTGGATCATCTGCTCGGATTCCGAGTCGAGGCTCGACGTTGCCTCGTCGAGAATCAGAATGCGTGGCTCGGCCAGAATGGCGCGCGCAATCGAAATCCTCTGCCGCTGTCCACCGGAAAGCTTCACGCCGCGCTCGCCGACAATCGTTTCGTATTTGTCAGCAAAAGATTCCGCGAACTCATCGACGCGCGCGATCCGGCAGGCGCGCATGATGTCGTCCTCGCTCGCATCCGGGCGGGAGAACGCGACGTTTTCACGAATCGTTCCGTCAAATAGAAACGACTCCTGCAGAACCACTCCCAGGCGAGTGCGGTAAGAATCGAGGCGCAGCGTACTCAAATCGACGCCGTCCATCAGGATTTGACCTTTGTTTGGAATGTAGAATGCCGAAATCAACCCGATCGTCGTGGACTTGCCCGACCCTGACGAGCCAACCAGCGCCGTGACCGTCCCTGGCTCGGCCACAAACGAGATGTCGCGCAAGACCGTGTGATTTCCATCGTAACTGAAGCTGACGCGGTCAAATTCGACCCGGCCGACAATGTCGCGCATTGGCACGGAGCGCTTCGGATCCTGATCCTCTGGCCGTTCGCGCATGATTTCCTGCGTGCGCTCCAGCCCGGCCAGCGCCTCCGTGATCTGGGTTCCGATGGCCACAATCTGCATCATGGGCGCAACCAGAAACGGCAGCNGTGATAGTAAAGGAGAAAAACTGCCCCGGAGTCAAGGTACCTGCCAAACTCTGACGAGCGCCGACGTACATCGTTGCTGCCCCAACCAGACCAAGCAACACGCTCGCTGAGAGGCTCATCACCGACGTGGCCGTGAGCGTGCGCATGACGTTGTCCAGAAGACGCTGCACGCCGGAGGAGAACACCGCCTCTTCGCGCTCTTCCGCGTGATATCCCTTGATGACGCGGACGCCGCCCAGCGATTCGGTCAGCCGCCCTGTGACTTCGGCATTGATTTTGCCGCGCTCGCGGAAGATCGGCCGGATCGTCGAGAAGGCTTTGGTCAGGAACCCGCCGAACAAGGCCAGCGATCCCACCGCGATCAATGTCATGCGCGGACTGATGTGCATCAGCCACCACAACGCGATCCCCGAAGTCAGCAGTCCTCCCGCGAAATCCACCAGCCCGGTGCCTAGAAGATTCCGAACCCCTTCCACATCGCTCATGATGCGCGACACCAGGTTGCCGGTCTTATTCGCATCGTAGAAAGAAACCGGAAGACGAGAGATGTGCGCCTGGACTTTGCGCCGAAGCTCCGCGATCAGCCGCTGGGCAGCTTTCGAAAGCAGTTGGGTCAAGGCAAATGACGTGATGCCTTGCACCACCGTCGCCAGGAGCACGATCCCGACGAGCCGCTGCAGCGCGGCCAGGTGATGTTTGTTGATGACGTCGTCGATGAGAAACTTGGTTGAGGCAGGCAGCACGAATCCGGAAACACGGTTCACCACCATGAGCAGGAAGCCCACCGTCAGCAATCCACGGCGCGTGCGCATCAGCTCCCAGACTTCCGGCAGCACTGCACGGAGTCGCTGGATTTTCGCGGGCTTTGGCTTTTCTTGGTCTGCGGGGCTCAATGCCTTCTTTGACTCCGTCGGGCCCAGTTCGGCTTCATTATTACGGTATTGTCACACATTCTCACCTTGTGGCAGGCCCCTCCCGGAAGTTGTATGCTCGGGGCGTGTCCCGACCGTCTACGCCGGATCGTTCGCCGACCCCGGGCCTGCTGCTGGGCCTGATCATCACGCTCTCGGCGGTCGTGGCCTACTCCGCCTACATTACCTGGCAGGTCACGGGATTGCGCAAGCTGCAGACGGAATTGGTCGACCGCAACCGCAAGGACTCGCTGCAACTGCTGCGGATTCAGAATGACTTGAACCTGCTCGCCGTTGCCATGCGCGACATGGTAAGCAACGACGAACCTTATCCCCTCACCGCCTGGTCGGCACAGTTTCAGCGAATTCGCGTTGACTTGGACGATGCCATGCATCGTGAGGCGAATTTTGCCGCCACCAGCCGGACGCCTGAGCAGATCGCCTTTCTGACCAGCTCTTTCAACCAGTTCTGGGATGCCGTCGATCGCGTTTTCGTTCTTGCCCGCGACAGAAAGGAAAAGCAGGCGCGCGAGCAGATTCAGCTTTCTCTCCAGGAGCGCCAGGCCGCTCTCAGCACCGCCGTGGCCCGGCTGCTGGTGCAGAACAGCGAGAGCGAAGAGCAGGCCGGTCAGCAAATTGTGCAGATTTACGATCGCGTGCAGCGGCAGGTCTATGTCTTCCTGGCCGCAACCCTGCTGGCGGTTCTATTGACCGGAATCTCGCTCATCCGCTGGAACCGCCGTTTGTTTGCGCGCTTAGCGGAACTCTCCGATCGCCGCAGCGAACTCGCCCAGCAGTTGATTTCCACGCAGGAGTCGACCCTGAGTTACATCTCGCGCGAGTTGCACGATGAGTTTGGACAGATCCTCACCGCCATCGGTTTGATGCTGAAACGCGCGGGCACGCATGCCCCCGAAGGCTCCGCTCTGCGCGCTGATTTGCAGGAGGTCCGCGAGGTCACTCAGTCCACGCTGGACAAGGTGCGCACGCTTTCCCAGGCGCTGCATCCCGTCATGCTCGACGAGGCGGGGCTTGAGAGCACGCTCGACTGGTACATCCCCACAGTGGAACGGCAAANCCGGAATTGCCATATCCTATGAGAAGCAGGGCGTCCCGTTCTCCGTGGAGGGCGCTGCCGGCGTGCACGTCTATCGTATTTTGCAGGAAGCTTTGAACAATGTTGCGCGTCACTCCGGCGCCAGGCAGGCGTGGGTGCGATTGCGTTTTCTGCCGGCAACGCTCGAGTTGGAAGTGGAGGATCACGGAGCAGGTTTCACCGAACGTCCTGCCCGGCCGGGAATCGGCTTGGTGGCGATGCGGGAACGTTCCGAGCTGATGGGTGGGAAAATTGTGTTCTCACGGCCGGCGCCTGGCGGAACCCTGATGCACCTCACGGTTCCCAGGGAGAAGGCGGAGTCGTATGGCAAAGAAGATCACAGTATTGCTGGTCGATGACCACAGCCTGGTTCGGCGTGGTTTTCGCCGCATGCTCGAAGACGAATCCGACATGGACGTGGTCGGGGAAGCCGGAGACGGCGAGGAAGCTATCAAGCTCGCGCACCAGCTGCGCCCGCGCGTGGTAGTGATGGACTGCGCTTTGCCCGGTATGAATGGACTCGACGCGACACGCCAAATCCTTGCGGATTCGCCGTCGATCGCCGTGCTCATGCTCAGCATGCACAGCGAGAACACGTGGGTGCGGCAGGCCATTGAAGCCGGCGCCAAGGGTTACGTCCTCAAGAATGCAATGGATCTTGAGCTGGGCGCGGCGATTCGAAAGGTCGCGGCGGGAGAAACTGTGTTCGATCCGAAGGTCGAGCGGCAGTCCGCTCTGAAAGGCGAGCGCAACGGCGGACTCACGCAACGTGAACTGGAAGTTCTGCAGCTGATCGTCGATGGCAAGTCGAACAAGGAGATTGCTGCGGCCCTCGATCTCAGCGCCAACACCGTGGCCGTTCACCGCGCCAACATCATGAACACACTCGGCATCCACAAGACCGCCGAGCTCGTCGTCTACGCCATTCGCGCCGGGCTGGTGAACGTTCCGTGAATCGACGGTCGTTTCTGGGGGGAATGGCGGGGCTCGCGTCCTTTGCGCGATTGCCGCTGCTCGAGGTTCTCGCAGCCCGGGCAGGATCTCCTGGATTCAAGCTCAGCGACGTGACAGCGCAAGCCGGGATCCAATTCCAACACAATAGCGGCGCCTACGGCGGCAAACTCCTTCCCGAAACTCTCGGTTCAGGCTGCGCCTTCCTCGACTACGACGGCGACGGCTGGCAGGACATCCTGCTCATCAATGGCATGGATTGGCCAAATCACGACGGGCCTGGCCATAAGCGGCATCGCACGACACTGCGTCTCTACCACAACAACGGCGATGGCACTTTCACCGATGCAACCGCGCGCGCAGGCCTCGATGTGGAACTTTACGGCATGGGCGTTGCCGTCGGTGACTACAACAACGACGGCTTCCCCGACATCCTCGTCAGTTGCGTCGGCCAGAATCGCCTGTTCCACAACACGGGCAAGGGACGATTCGTCGACGTCACCAACGCCAGCGGACTCGGTAAGCGCGAAACTTTCAGCACGTCAGCTCTTTGGTTCGACTATGATCGCGATGGCTTGCTCGATCTTTTCGTGTGCAACTACGTCAAGTGGTCCCCGGAGCACGATGTCTTCTGCAGCCTCGATGGCAAACATAAGTCCTATTGCACTCCGGAGGCCTATCGCGGCGAAACCTGCTGGCTCTTTCACAATCGCGGCAACGGAACCTTCGAGGATGTCACCGCAGCCAGCGGCATTTTCGACAGCAGTTCCAAATCGCTGGGGGTCGCTCTGCTCGACTTCGACCAGGATGGCTGGCCCGACCTGCTCGTCGCCAACGATACTCAGCCCAACAAGCTCTACCGCAACCAGCATGACGGCACGTTCAAAGATGTCGCGGTCGAAGCCGGACTCGCGTTCAGCAACGAGGGCAAAGCCCGCGCCGGGATGGGCGTGGATGCGGCCGATTTCGAAAACTCCGGCACGCCCGGCGTCGCCATCACCAACTTCGACAACGAGATGATTGGCCTGTACCGCATGAACGGGAAAGTCTTTGAAGACATCGCGGCTCAGACGGGTGTGGGCTTAGCTTCGAGAAATAGCCTTGGCTTCGGCTGTATTTTTCTCGACGTGAACCTGGATGGCTGGCTCGACCTTGCAGCCGCCAACGGTCACATCGACGAAACCGTACGCAACATTCGCGGCAACGTGGGATACGCCCAGCCGCCGCAACTTTTCCTCAACGCGGGGAAAGGAAGTTTCCGCGACGTAGCGGCCGAAGTCGATGGCGGCTTCGATCAACCCAAAGTCGGACGCGGCCTGGCCTACGCCGATTTCGACCGTGACGGCGATCTGGATTTGCTGCTCACCACTAACAACGGCCCTGCCTATCTCTATCGCAACGATCTACTGTCCGGGAACCGCAGCATCCGCTTTCGCCTGATCGGGACGAAGTCCAACCGCGATGGTATCGGAGCGACGGTGCGTGTCTTTGCTGACAGTCTGGTCCAGTCTCGCATGGTCAAGGGAGGTTCCAGCTACCTGTCGCAGTCGGAGCTACCCGTAACCTTCGGGCTGGAGAGGCGCGATTGGGTTGAGCGCGTCGTCGTCGATTGGCCCAGCGGCAGAACCGAGGAATACAAGAATCTCGCCGCGGGTCGAAGCTACGAATGCACGGAGGGCAAAGGCATCTCGCCGCAAAACGGCTACTGACTCGGCTTGGCCGCGGCTGTGCTCCGGCTGAGGCTTCCGGCGGCCGCAATCTCAATCGCCACCGAGTCGCTCACTCGCAGGAAGAATGTGCTCGGATTCTTCATCCCCCACTTGGCGTAGGGAATAGTGAAGTGCACGTTCGCGCTCCAATGGTCGGCGCTCATGTCTACTTCAGCGGGGACCAGGATTTCGCGGTCGATTCCAAGAATCCTGAAGATGCCGTGCACTTTCACCGAAGACTTCCCCGCAGGAGCAACCGTTCCATCCACTCGATCCGGACGAAAGCTGATTTCTGGATACTGGTTGCTCTCCAGCACATCGCGATGCATCTTGCGGTCGCGCATGCCGTTGCCGGTCTCCCCGCTCTTGGCATCAACGACAATCGCTCCCGAAAGTTTTCCTGAGGCCGGCGCCAATTGCACCATCCCCTGCTGCAAATGGAAATCGCCATGGACCGTGTGTAAGGCAGCATCCAAGGTAAATCTCACGCTGGTCTGCGCTGGATCAAGTTGCAGAACCAAATCCTGCGCTGCCGCGACGCCCGCCAGCGCGAGAAGACTGAGAATGATCTTTGCAGAAAATGAAGTTCGGACAGCCCTGAGGGCGATCATGTTATGCGGTCAACAGCCCCCATCCCAGAGTCAGCCCATCCAGCGCCAGGTGCAGAGGCGAAAGGCTGCCGACGTGAAGCGCTAGCAATCTCTGGAAGATTTCTGGCCGCCGGCGAAAGACCTGCAGCGTGCGGCGCTGCAGCCGCGGGCGCCCGTCCAGCGTGAGCATGAGCCGCGCCATCAGCAAAGGACGCAGCGCAAGACGGCGATGTTCGACCTGATACTGCGTCAAATCGCCCGACTGAAAGCATTCCGCCAGGGCGACCGCCTGACTAAACGCGAGACCAAGTCCCTCACCAGTGATCGCGTCCACACCTCCGGAAGCATCTCCAATCAGCGCCACGTTGCCTCGCCAGACCCGCCGGAGTGTGCGATTGCCAGTCAGCGCGCCCCGCTCCGCCGAAACCGTCTCCGCCCCGTGCAGCCGCACGCTCAGCGCGGGCAACGCCTTCAAGCCTTCTTCCAACCGGAGGTGCGGATCATGCGACGCCAGCGCGATGCACACTTGCTCGCGGCTCACCGCCGTGGCATAGCCCTGGCAGCGCTCGCCCCAGTACACTTCCATGCGGTCGGTCCACGGTGCGACGCGATAATGCCGGCGGAAAGCGTACNCGATAGCGAAACCGCGATCCGGCATCCAGCCCTGCCCAGCGCCGCACCCGCGAATTGGAGCCGTCCGCGCCCACGATCCAGCGCGCCCGCACCATGCGATCTCCGAGACAAACTCCTTCCGGAGAAATGCCCGTCACCGCAGTGCGCCAGAACAAGTCCGCGCCTAGCTGCGCCGTGCGTTCCACCATCAGCCGATGCAAGCACGTGCGGCGCACCGCGACGCCACAGCCTCCACCGGGGAAAACGGCCTCTGCCGCATTGGTGGCGCTGACAAAGCGTATGCCGCCAAACGGATGAGACTCGGCCAGCGGCACTTGAATCCCCAGACGTTCCAGCGCCGCCAGCCCGTCGGGCAGCAGGCCCTCGCCGCAGGCTTTATCGATCGGCGGCTGACTNGCCGTCGGCCACGATGACTCGCAACCCACGTTGGCGCACGGCAATCGCCGCGGCCAGTCCGGCCGGGCCGCCGCCGATCACGAAAACGTCGGTCGAATTCAGCAACGGCGACACCTCACCACTGCAGCAGCACCAGCTCCGAGCAGAACCCGGGCCCCATTGCTGCCAGCAAACCCAGCGTACCGGGCTCCGGACGGCGGCGCTTCATCACGTCTTCCAGCACCACGAGCACCGAAGCGGACGACAGATTACCCACCTTGCGCAGGCAATCCCATGACGCGTCCAGCTGCCCGTTGTTCAAATCGAGCGCGGCCGCGGTCGCTTCCAGCACCTTGGGGCCTCCGGNTGTGCAAAACCCAACTCTGCAGATCGCTTCGCTGATATCCATGATCCGCCAGGAACGCATCGACGTCGTGGCCCAAGTGCTCGCGAATCAACTCCGGCACTTGCGGCGAAAGCGTGATGCGGAAGCCCTTCTCGGAAACGTTCCATCCCATCATCTCTTCCGTGTCCGGATAGAAGACCGACCGGGTGGCGAGAATCTTCGGCCCGGGCACATCGACTTCTTCACCCGTCACGATCACAGCAGCGGCGCCGTCCGCAAACAGTCCCGACGAGATCAAGTTGGCCACCGACATATCGTCGCGCTGCAAAGTCAGCGAGCACAACTCCACCGACACCAGCGCCGCCGCCTGCGCGGGATACGCGCGAACGTAATCGGCGCAGCGGGCAATCCCTGCCGCACCGGCAACGCAACCCAGGCCGAAGATGGGCACTCTTCGAATGTTCTGCGGCAGCTCCATGCGGTTGATCAGCAGTGCATCGATCGAGGGGCTGGAGATGCCCGTCACCGACGTGAAGATCAGCGCTCCCAGCTGCTGCTTTTCGAGTCCGGCGTACTGCAGCGCCCGGCAGAGCGCCAGCTCGCCCAATTCCTGCGCGACTTTGATCCAGGCATCGTTGGCCTGACCCCAGGTGGTGATGTTGTAGTACTCCTCGGTGGGAAGGGCAAGATAGCGGCCCTCCACGTTTACATTTCGATGCAGCCGCGCCAGCAGTTGCGGATTCCTGAGCCGGTCGCCCCAATACTCCTGCAGCTGCTCCAGCAGAAATTTTTGCGAGTAATACTGCTTCGGAAAGGCGCTCGCCGCGCTGGCAATCTTCATGATGCTCCGATCTTAAACGGCCGGTCTTGATAGGCTGTCAGCCCCGGCCGCCCATTACGGAAGAGGTCTCGGACTGCTCGTCACCCACCCGCATCCGTCCCCGCTGCTGACAGCATTGTCGCAAGGCCCAAGCCTCTATTTGTCACTTGTTTGTTAAATCCTACGAGCCGCGAGCCGCAGGCCCCATCAACTGGGTGTTCCGACAAACTCACGAATTTCGGCGGTAACCGTGCTATTGCAGCACCACAATCGAAGAAGGTGTGCCACCCGTCGCGTACTGGATGATGGGTGTAAGTTCCTGGGCACTCGCGTCCCAGCCAAGGACCTGAATCTGGGCCGATTGATTCGCCACCATCAAATACCTGCCATTCGGATCGAAGGCCATGAAACTGGGATGCGTCCCTGCGCTAAACGGTGAGTTTGCAATGAGCGTCAGTCCGCCGGCAGATCCCGTAGCCGTGCCGATGGTGTACACGGAAATGTTGCCGTTGCCACCAGCGGAACCTGATTCATTGGCTACGAACAGAAACTTGCCGGAAGGGTCGAAGATCAGCTGCACCGGCGCAGCACTGGTCGTGGGCTCACCGATCGGTGATCCCGCAAGCTCGGTCAGCGTGCCATCGGGCTGGATCGCGAACTCCGAGATCGAATTGTCCAGGAAGTTGGCGGTATACAAAAAGGACCCGCTGTTATCAAGCGTGATCGCCGTCGGATTCCGCCCGGTAATGAACGGCGAACCCTTCAGCGGCGTAGGCACACCCGCATTCAAACTGAACCCCTGGATGAATCCCCCCGTGATGCCGCCGGCGCCTCCCACATATAGAACGTCGCCCTTCTTGGACAGCGCCATACTGAGCGGGGAAACGCCGATCGGAAACGGAGAGCCCGCAACCGGTGTCAGCTGCCCTTTTCTGGTCGTGTCGATGGAATAGACAGAAATGCTGTTGGAACCCGCGTTGCCTGCGTAAAGGAAGGCGCCTGCAGGATCGATAGCCAGGATCGTCGGTGCGGTCCCGGCGAGCGTGCGCGGGCTCACCTCGGTCAGCGCGCCATTCAAAATGGTGAACAGAGCAATGTCACTCTCCTGGGAGTTGGCCACATACAAGAATTTGTGCGAGGGATGGAGCACGAGGTACTGCGGCGCCGACGTACTTCCTAAGGCGTACGGACTCGTCAGCAGGGCCGTCAGTATCCCTGAGTTGGGATCCTCCCGGTACACCCCGACCTGGTTGCCCCCAGGAATCGTTATCATGACGTAATGGTTTTCCGTTCCGGCGCATCCCACCCAGAGCGCGATACTTACACCAACAGCAAGCAGAGCTGCTGCTCTCCTTAGCATCCGTGGCTCCTGAAAACAAGCTCGACGCGAAAGATAGACAAACCCCCCGCTTCGCACGGTGACTCCCAGCGGACAGGGCTCTCACATCCGAGAAATAGTACTCATATCATACCGGGAGAATTTGTGCTCGGTGGCAGCCACCGCTTCGTCGCCGACCATGGCCCCATTCCGCCTTTGCGAACGATCCAAGCTCCTGCGATGCGGCTTTTCTCTACCGAGGTTGCACCGCAGAGCGCCCGAAGAAGGCCTCCAACCTTATGCGCTGTCATCGGAACTTGAAACGAACGGCTGCCTAGTGTGCCGGACTGGGCCGCGGAGCGCCTGGGGCGGCAGATCCTGCGCCCGAGGTCTCGGGCAGCGCCTTGTCAGCGCCTCCGCGCAGCCACAACCGCAACCGGTCGAGGTAAATGTAAACCACCGGCGTGGTGAAAAGGGTGAGTGCCTGGCTCACAATCAACCCGCCAACAATCGTAATGCCCAAGGGCCGATGCAATTCGGAACCAGTCCCCCGGCCCAGGGCCAGCGGTAACCCTCCGAGCAAGGCCGCCATCGTCGTCATCATGATCGGCCGGAAGCGTAGGAGGCAGGCGTCATAGATCGCCTCGTCCGGTTTCTTGCCCTGGGTACGCTCCACATCGAGCGCCACGTCAATCATCATGATGGCATTCTTCTTGACCAGACCGATCAGCAGAATGATCCCGATCGTTCCGATCACATTGAGTTCGTTGTGCGTCAGAAGCAGCGCCAGCAGGGCGCCCACACCCGCCGATGGCAGCGTGGAAAGAATCGTGATCGGGTGAACGTAGCTTTCGTAAAGCATCCCCAGCACGATGTACACGGCGATCAGCGCGGTCAGAATCAGGATGAGCTCATTCGACAGCGACTCCTGGAAGGCGGCCGCCGTGCCCTGAAAGCTCGCCTGGATGGTCGCCGGGAAACCCATGCTGCGCTGCACATTCTCGATCGCTTGCGTCGCTTCGCCCAAAGAAACTCCCGGCGCCAGGTTGAACGAGATCGTCACCGAAGGCACTTGTCCCTGATGATTCACGGCCAGCGGCGTATTGGACGGCTCAAAGTGCGTGAAGGCGGCCAAAGGCACCGCCGCACCCGAGGTCGAACGCACGTAAATATTCTGTAGCGCCTCGGTAGTCTGCTGAAACTCCGGCGCCACCTCCATGACGACATGGTACTGATTCAGTGGTCGGTACATGGTCGAGACCTGCCGCTGTCCGAATGCGTCATAGAGCGCGTTGTCGAGGGTCTGCGGACTCACTCCCAGGCGACTCGCGGTGTCGCGGTCGATCACCAACTTGGCCTGCAGGCCGCGATCCTGCTGGTCGGAATTCTGATCGCGCAGTTCCGGCAGTTTTTTCAGCCGCTCCAGCAAACGCGGTGCNCCAGTTGTTCAAGTCGTCGAGGTTCGCGCTCTGCAGGGTGTACTGATACTGTGCATTGCCAAACCGCCCACCAATCGTAAGATCTTGCGCCGCCTGCATGATCAGCGTCGCGCCCGGCACCACGGCCAGCTTGCCGCGCAGGCGGTTGATCACGTCGTCTGCGGTCACATACCTGCAGGATTCCCAGAAATGTTGTTTCCGGCACTGTCCCCGCTCTTCCAGCGGCTTCAGCATGACGAAGAACCGGCCCTGGTTGGCTGTCCCGCCGCCCGCAAAGCCTACCACCGTATTCACGGCCGGGTCCTTCATCACGATCGTCACATACTGCTGCATCTTGGTGCGCATCGCTTGGAAGGAGATGTCCTGATCGGCCTGCACTCCTCCCATCAGGCGTCCCGTATCCTGCTGGGGAAAGAAGCCCTTGGGCACTTTGATGTACAGAAATACGCTGAGGCATGCCACCAGGATGGTCACCGTCAGCGTGAGTGGCTGATGTCCCAGCACCCACTTCAACGAATGGCGATAGCTTGCTAACAGATGGTCAAAAAACCATTCGCTGGTGCGATAGAAAATATTGTGCTTTTCCTCTTTCGACGGCCGCAGAAACTTGGCGCACAGGGTCGGAGTCGTGGTCAGCGAAACTAAGAGCGAGACTCCGATTGCCATGCTCAATGTGACGGCGAATTCGCGGAACAGCCGCCCCACGATCCCACCCATCATCAGCAAGGGAATGAACACAGCCACCAGCGATGTGCTCATGGACAGAACCGTGAACCCAATTTCCGAGGCTCCCTTGAATGCCGCCTGCACCGCACCCATGCCGCGCTCTACATAGCGCGTGATGTTCTCCAGCACCACGATGGCGTCATCCACCACGAACCCGGTTGAGATGGCCAGCGCCATCAGCGACAGATTGTCCAGCGAGTAGCCCAGCAGGTACATGCCGCCGAAGGTGCCCACCAGAGACAGAGGCACGGCCACGCTGGGGATCAGTGTCGCCCGTACGGTTCGCAGAAATGCGAACACAACCAGGATCACCAGCACGATCGAAATCATCAGCGTGGTCTCGATGTCCTTCACTGAGGCCCGCACTGTGACCGTGCGATCCATCGCGACGGACAATTTCATCGCCGGAGGAACCGACGACTGCAGAAAAGGCATAACGGCCCGCACCCGGTCTACGGTGTCAATGATGTTCGCCCCCGCTTGCCGGAAAATGGCGATGATGACGCACGGCGTGCCGTTGGCGAGCCCGACATTGCGCACGTCGGCGATTGAGTCTTCGACATCCGCCACGTCTTCCAGCCGCACCGCAGCTCCGTTGTTGTAGGAGACGATCAGCGGCCGGTATTCATTCGCCGTGAAAAGTTGATCGTTATCGTTGTAGGAATAGGCAGTGGCGCTGCTCGAAACCGCACCCTTGGGGCGGTTCGCATTGGCAGCATTCAAAGCGTTGCGCACCGTGTCGAGTCCCACCCCCAACTTGTTGAGCAAGGTGGGATTTACCTCTGCGCGCACGGCCGGCGGCGCCGAACCCCACACGAAAACCTGCCCCACTCCGTCCACCTGCGCCAGTTTTTGGGACAGGATCGAGTCGGCAGCGTCGTACATCTGCGGAATCGGTAGCGTGTCCGACGTGAGCGCTAGGATGAGGATGGGCGCATCTGCCGGATTCGCTTTGCGGTAGGTGGGATTGCTCGGCAGATTGGCGGGAAGCTGGCTGCGGGCGGCATTGATCGCGGCCTGCACGTCGCGCGCGGCAGCATCAATGTTCCGGTTCAAATCGAATTGCAATGTAATGTTGGTCGAGCCCAGTTGGCTCGTCGAAGTCATCTGGTTCACGCCCGAAATGCGCCCGAACTGCCGCTCCAGCGGCGTGGCCACGGCTGATGCCATGGTTTGCGGGTCGGCGCCGGGCAAGCCGGCGCCTACGCTGATTACCGGGAAATCCACCTTGGGCAGCGACGCCACCGGCAGGAAATTGAACGCCAGAATCCCCGACAGCAGCAGCGCCGCCGCCAGCAGCGACGTGCCAATCGGGCGCCGGATAAATGGAGACGAGATATTCATCTTCTAATCCGCCGGCATTTCACGCGGGATGGGATTGCCGATCTTGTACTTCTCGAACCGGTGTGCCAGCCGGTCAAACCACAGGTACACCACCGGCGTCGTATAAAGCGTCAGCAGCTGGCTGAGCAGCAGTCCGCCCACGATGGTGATGCCCAGCGGCCGGCGCAACTCTGCGCCCGTGCCCGAGATCAGTGCCAATGGCAAGCCGCCCAGCAGCGCCGCCATGGTCGTCATCATGATCGGCCGGAAACGCAGCAAACACGCCTGATAGATGGCTTCCTCCGGCGGCTTTTGCTCTTCGCGCTCCGCTTCCAGCGCAAAGTCGATCATCATGATGGCGTTCTTTTTCACGATGCCGATCAGCAGAATGATGCCGATCAGCGCCACGACGGTGAGATCATTTCGCGTCAGTTGCAGCGCCAGAATTGCACCCACGCCCGCTGACGGCAGCGTAGACAAAATCGTGACCGGGTGAATGTAACTTTCATACAAAACGCCCAGCACGATGTACACCGTGATCACCGCCGCCAGAATTAGCCACGGCTCGCTGGACAACGAATTTTGGAACGCTGCTGCCGTCCCCTGAAACGCCGCGTGAATGCTGGCCGGTAGCTGAATCTCTTTCTCCGCTTGCTGAATCGCCTGTGTCGCGTCACCCAGCGAAGCTCCCGGCGCAAGGTTGAACGACAGCGTCACCACCGGGAACTGTCCCTGATGATTTACCGCCAGCGATGAGCTCATCGGCTGCACTTTGGTGAAAGCCGTCATCGGCACTGGCGCACCGCTCGTCGAAATGGCAGCGCCGTTGGCGGTCGGTGCGCCCGCGTTCGGCGTCACCGTGCTCGGCCGAATGTAAATGTCCTTCAGCGAGTCCGGAGTCAGCGCAAAGTTGGGCAGCACTTCCAGCACCACGTGATACTGATTCAGCTGCGTGAAGATGGTGGAAACCTGCCGCTGCCCGAACGCGTCGTACAGCGTGTTATCGATCGCCTGCGGCAAAATCCCCAGGCGCGACGCCGTATCCCGGTCAATGGCGATGTTCGCGCTGAGCCCGTTGTTGAGCTGATCGGTCGCCACGTCACGCAGCGCCGGCAATTGCCGCAGCTTATCCACCAGCCGGGGCGTCCATTGCGCCAGTTCCTGCGCGTCGGCATCTTCGATCGAATACTGAAACTGCGTCCGGCTCACGCGGTCTTCCACCGTCAGGTCCTGCACCGGCTGCATGTAGAGCGTGATGCCGTCGACTTTGGCCAGCTCCGGCTGCAGCCGCCGGATGATTGCCGAAGCGTCATCGTCGCGCTCATCCCGCGGCTTCAGATTGATCTGAATGCGCCCGGCGTTTGGCGTCGTGTTCGTTCCATCCACGCCGATGAACGACGACAGGCTCTCCACATCCTTGTCTTGAAGAATGATCTTCGCCAGTTCCTGCTGTCGCTTCGCCATGGCATCGAACGAAACACTCTCCGGCGCTTCGGAAACGCCCAGAATCACCCCTGTATCCTGCACGGGAAAGAATCCTTTAGGAACGACGACATAGAGAATCAGCGTCAGCGCCAGCGTGCCAAACGTCACCATCAGCGTTGCGGTTTGGTGCTTCAACACCCACTTCACCGTGCGGCCGTAGAAGGCGATCACCCGATTGTAGTAATTCTCGGTGAAGTCGTAGAAACGTCCCTGCCCGCCTTCGCTCGCGGGTCGGAGCAGCTTGGCGCACATCATCGGCGTCAGCGACAGCGATACGCCTGCTGAAACCAAAATCGTCACCGCCAGCGTCACCGCAAACTCGCGGAACAATCGCCCCACAATGTCGCCCATGAACAACAGCGGAATTAGCACCGCAATCAGTGAGACCGTCAGCGATACGATGGTGAACCCGATCTGTCCCGCCCCGGTCAGCGCCGCATCCAGCGGCGACTGCCCGGCCTCAAGAAAGCGGTCAATATTCTCGATCATCACGATGGCGTCATCCACCACGAAGCCGGTGGAAATCGTCAGCGCCATGAGGGTCAAATTGTTTAGGCTGTAACCTAGCAGGTACATCACGCCGAACGTCCCGATCAGCGACAGCGGCACGGCCACGCTGGGGATCACCGTCGCCCGCAGATTCCGCAGAAACAGGAAGATCACCAGCACGACCAGGACGATCGTCAACATCAGCTCGAATTCCACGTCCTTCACCGACGCGCGAATCGTCGTGGTGCGATCAGTGAGAATCTGAATCTTCACCGCGCTCGGCAGCGAGGCCTGCAGCTGCGGCAGTAGTTTCTTGATCCGGTCGACCACGCTGATGATGTTGGCACCGGGCTGGCGCTGAATGTTAACAATGACCGCCGGCGTCAGGTTCATCCACGCGGCCAGCCTGCTGTTCTCAACGCCATCCACCACATTCGCCACGTCGCTCAACCGCACCGGCCCGCCATTGCGATAGGCGATCACGATCGGTTTGTATTGATCGCTAGAAAAAAGTTGATCGTTCGCGCCGATGGTATAGGACTGCCGCTGCCCATCGATCACACCCTTTGCCTGGTCCACGTTCGCCTGCACCAGGGCCGCGCGCAAATCCTCCAGGCTCAGCCCGTAAGACGCCAGCGCGGTGGGGTTGGCCTGAATGCGCACTGCCGGCTTCTGTCCGCCACTGATCGAAACCAATCCCACGCCCGGCAGTTGTGAGACTTTCTGCGCTAACGACGTATCCGCTAGATCTTCCACCTTCGACAGCGGCAGCGTGTCGGAAGTCAGCGCCATGGTCAGAATGGGCGCGTCCGCAGGGTTCACTTTGTTGTAGATCGGTGGATTGGGCAGATCCGTCGGCAGGTACGTCTGCGCCGAGTTAATCGCCGCTTGTACCTGCTGTTCCTCTACGTCAATGTTCTGATCGAGGCCAAACTGCAGGGTAATCACCGAGCTGCCGAACGAGCTCGTGGAGGTCATCTGGCTTAGCCCGGGCACTTCGCCGAACTGGCGCTCTAGCGGCGAGGTCACCGACGACGCCATCACGTCCGGATCCGCTCCGGGATAAAACGTCACCACTTGAATGGTCGGATAGTCGACCTCGGGCAAGGCCGAAACAGGCAACTGCAGGAAAGCGACCCAGCCCACCAGCAGCACGCCCACCATGAGCAGCGTCGTCGCCACCGGCCGCAGAATGAATATTCGGGATGGACTCATGACCCCGGCGTTTCTGATGCCTCGACCGCGCCGCCGGTCCCGCGGCCGTTTTTGCCGCTCGGCGCGCCGTTCCGCGGTTCAATCCGGGTGCCGGTTTGCAGTTTGTCTTGCCCGTCGGTTACGACCACCTCGCCCGGATTCAACCCGCTTTGGATCACCGTGATGTCGCCTTGGGACAGCGCTACCGTCACAGGCCGCGCTTCCACCGTCTTGTCGGACTTCACTGCGTACGCAAACGTGCCCTGCGGCCCGCGCAGAATCGCCGCCGTCGGCACCACCGTGCTGTTCTTGCGCGTTTCCAGCAGCAGGTTTGCATTCACGAACTGATTGGGCCAGAGCTGATTGTCCTTATTCTCGAAAATGGCTTTGAGCTTGGCCGTGCNCCGTGGTCGGGTCGATCTGGTTGTCGATGGTCAGCAGCTTCCCGGTCGCCAACTTCGTCTGGTCGTCGCGGTTCAAGGCATCCACCTCGAGCGTTTCTTGCTTCATGTGTTGCGCAACCGTTGGCAGAACGTCTTCCGGCAGCGTGAAGATCACCGCAATCGGCTGCAGCTGCGTGAGAATCAGCATGGGGTTCGTGTCCGAGGCGTGCACAATGTTGCCGGGATCAACCTGCCGCAATCCGACCCGCCCGTTGAACGGCGCGGTAATGTGGCAATAAGTGATCTGTAGCTTGGCGTTGTCGATCTGCGCCTGATCGTTGCGCACCGTTCCGTCGAGCTGGTCCACCAGCGCCTTCTGCGTATCCACCTGCTGCTGCGCAATGCTCCCGGAGGGAATCAACGCCGTGTAGCGATCAAGGTTCAGCTTGGCGTCGCGCAACTGCGCCTGATCGCGAAACAGCTGCGCCTGCATCTGCTCCAGCTGCACTTCGTAAGGGCGCGGGTCGATCACGATCAGCAGGTCGCCTTGCTTTACGTTCTGGCCCTCCTTGAAATTCACCTGCATGATCTGCCCGTCGACGCGGCTCTTGATATTCGCCGTATTGAACGCAGTCACCGAGCCCAGACCTGTCAGGTAGACGGGAACGTCCTGCCGCTGCACCATTGCCGTCGCCACCGAAACCGCCCGCGGCCCTGCCGCCTGCGCCTGATGCCTGGGATCGGTGCTGGTACAAGCGATCAAGGTCACGCATAGGAATGCGGCTATGATGGCCAGGCCCGAACGGCGGGACTGAAGCCCACGCCCAAAACTTCGCGCTGAATGCAACTCGTTTCTGTTCACAGGATCAGTCCAGTTCTATTCTTCGCACGGAGGCGGACACCGCAATCATTAGACGTATCATTTGCGACTCGGTTGCGGCCACTCTACCGTCGGGAGGCGGGATCCCCTTGTGCCAGGCTAGCCCCCGCTCGCGGGGCTCAGGTAGGACCGGAACGCCCTTCAATATTAATAGTAGAACCCTGCTCTTCCAGCATCAACTGCACGGTCGCAGCCGGTCAAGCGAATGGTGAGGGTTTTACAAATCTTTACTAGACAGCCATCATCGGCGCCCTTGGGGATGCTCTTGGCGGCCTTCGCGGCTTCGCTTCGCGTACTTTGCAGTACACGCTTTCGACTGGGCCGCTCTTGTTCAGAAATTCCCAGACTCCCGCTAAACGGCCTTTCTACGGGAAGACGTGGCCATTTGTCCGATCAGCCCAGCACCTCTGGGGTCGGATGCCGCGCCTCATAGGCGGCAATTTCCGCCTCATGCTGCAAAGTCAACCCAATGTCATCCAGTCCGTTCAGCAAGCAGTGCCGCACGAACTCATCAATGGGAAACTTCGCACGAAATCCTCGGTCGTCCCGCACTTCACACTGTTCGAGGTCAATGGTCAGCTGATAGTCGTCAATTTCCTGCGCCCGCTTCATCAGCTCGGCGACGTCGCTCTCAGTGAGCTGCACCGTCAGCAATCCGTTCTTCGCGCTGTTGTTGGCGAAGATATCGGCGAACGACGACGAAATCACCGCGCGGAATCCGAAATCCGCCAGCGCCCAGACGGCGTGTTCGCGCGACGATCCGCAACCGAAATTCTTCCCGGCGACCAAAATGCTCGCGCCCTCATAGCGCGGCTGATCCAGCACAAAGTCCGGATTCTTTTTCCCATCCCCTCCGAATCGCCAGTCGTAAAACACGAACTGGCTGAAGCCGGTCTTCTCGATCCGCTTCAGGAACTGCTTGGGGATGATCTGGTCGGTGTCAACGTTCACCCGATCCAGCGGCGCTACGCGGCCGCGATGTATCGTAAATGGCTTCATCTCACAGGCTCTTTGTTTGTCATCCTGAGGCGCCTGCTTTTGGCGCCGAAGGACCTGAGCGAGCCGCGCGGATCGCCCGCGTTTTTGGCGGGCGACAAAATCGCGCGATCGGCTCGCTTCCCTACTGAAACTCCCAATTCCTGATATCCGTGAAATGCCCGGCAATCGCCGCTGCTGCTGCCATCATCGGACTCACCAGGTGCGTCCTTCCACCCCGCCCCTGCCGCCCTTCAAAATTCCGATTGCTGGTCGAAGCACATCGCTCCCCCGGCTGCAAGACGTCGGGATTCATTCCCAGGCACATCGAGCATCCCGACTCCCGNNCTCCCGCCACTCAAACCCCGCATCCAGAAAAACGCGATGCAGTCCTTCCTGCTCGGCCGCTCGCTTCACCGACTGCGACCCGGGCACCACCATCGCCCGCACCTTTGAACTCACCCGATGTCCCCGCGCCACGCGCGCTGCCGCCCGCAGATCCTCAATCCGCGAATTCGTGCACGAACCAATAAACACCCGATCAACGCCGATATCTTCAATCCGCCTTCCGGGCTCGAGCCCCATGTACTGCAATGCCAGCTCCGCGGCGCGCCGGTCCGCATCACGCAACCCATTGAGCTCCGGCACGCGCCCCGTCACCGGCGCCACCATCCCCGGATTCGTTCCCCACGTCACAAAGGGACAGAGCTGCGCTGCATCGATCTCCACCACCTTGTCGAAAGCCGCCCCATCATCGGTCGGCAAAGTTCTCCAGTGCGCGAGCGCGCTCTCCCAATCATCCCGCGGCGCGAACCGCCGGCCCATCACATAGGCGAACGTCGTCTCGTCCGGCGCCACCATCCCGGCGCGCGCGCCCGCCTCGATGCTCATATTGCACAGCGTCATGCGCCCTTCCATGGACAGCTCGCGCACGGCTTCGCCGGCGTATTCGATCACGTGCCCGTTCGCGCCGTCGGTCCCGATCTGACCAATGATTCCGAGCGCGAGGTCCTTCGCCGTTACGCCTTCGGCCAGTCTCCCGTGCACCTCGATCTTCATCGTCTTCGGCTTGCGCTGCGCCAGGCACTGCGTTGCAAGTACGTGCTCCACCTCCGACGTTCCAATACCAAACGCCAGCGCGCCGAAAGCTCCATGCGTGCTGGTATGACTGTCGCCGCACACAATCGTCATCCCCGGCTGCGTCAGCCCCAGCTCCGGACCGATCACGTGCACGATCCCCTGCTCCGGCGAATCCATGTCGAACAGCCGGATGCCAAACTCTTTGCAATTTTTCTGCAAGGCCGCAATCTGCGCCGCGGCAATCAGATCGGTGATGGGAGTTCCGCGCGGTTCCGTGGGAACGTTGTGGTCCACCGTCGCCACGGTGCGCGAAGGCTGGCGCACTTTTCGCCTCGCCGCGCGCAGCCCGTCAAACGCCTGCGGAGAAGTGACCTCGTGCACCAGGTGCAGATCGATGTAGATGATGGGCGAACGACCGTCCGGTTGGGCGACCAGATGCGTATCCCAGATCTTCTCAAACAGTGTTTTCTTGCCTGTCATGCAAGAAACTCGACCGGCCCGTCGGCACAGACCCACAACATCGGACGGGAACTAATAGTTTTTCACACCCAGTAGACGGGAGCAAGCGACCGGCAGTTTCAAGCATTGTCATCCCGACGAGGGCCAGCTCTCGGAGGGACCTTACGAAGCCCGCCGGTTGGCAGTATCGCGGAGAAGGATTCTCGACCCAAGCACGCGACACGGCGCCCATGAATGCATCAACTAGGTCAGCCGGCGTAAGGTCTCTCGCCCGGCTTCGCCACGCTCGGGATGACATCGCTGGATTGCGCGACGGGCACAGCCGAAATCCCTGTGGCGTCCAATGGCCCCCAGCAGATACACTCTCGGTCGGGAGATCGCCTATGCAAAGCCGCATCACCGGCACCACCATGCCGGTTCTCGAATTCATCCTTGAGCCGAACGAATCCATCATCTCCGAAGCCGCAGAACTTTCCTGGATGGGCAGCTCCGTCCAGATGACCACACACACGCAGTTTGCCGGCGGCGGAGGCTTGTTCGGCGTGCTCAAACGCGTGGCCGGTGGCGGCACTCTTTTCATGACCGAGTACCGCGCCATCGGAGGCCCCGGCGAGCTTGCCTTCGCCACCAAACTTCCCGGGCACATCGTCCCGGTCGAAGTCAGCCCCGGCCACGAATACATGATTCACCGCCACGGCTTTCTCTGCGCCACGCCGCAGATTCAGATTGGTGTCGGCTTCCAGCAGTCGCTCGGCGCGGGTGTCTTCGGCGGCGACGGATTCCTGCTGCAGAAACTCAGCGGACAAGGCGTCGCCTGGCTCGAACTCTCCGGCGAACTCGTGGTGCGCGACCTTCAGCCCGGAGAAACGTTGCGAGTCCATCCCGGCCATGTCGGCGCTTTCCAGTCGAGCGTGTCTTTTCAGATCACGACCGTCCCCGGAATCAAGAACATGATTTTCGGCGGCGACGGAATCTTCCTCGCTGCGCTCACCGGCCCCGGTCGAGTCTGGCTGCAAACCCTGCCCATCGCCAAGCTGGCCCATGCCATCGATCGCTACCTGCCCCATGAACGCGCCAAGCAATCAGTCGAAGGGGGCGTAGTCGGCGGCATCGTCGGCTCCATCCTCGACGGCATGAAGTGAGGCAGGATCTCTTCTCTTAGATAGCAGGTTTTAGGCGGTAGGTCTTGTGGTCAAAGGTTCTTGTGAAACCACATGAGCATAGCGGACCTCTCGCGTCAGCGGCTGTGTTCCGAAGACTAAAGACCCAAGACCTTAAGACCTGCAGCGCATCAGGTAAACTAATGCAGTCCATTCGCCCATGATCAACAACAAGCGCATCGCGGTCGTCATGCCCGCATACAACGCGGAGAAAACGCTGCAGAACACCGTCGGCGAACTTCCCGACCTGGTCGACATCCGCATTCTGGTCGACGACCACAGCTCCGACCACACCGTCGATCTCGCCCATCATCTCGGCCTGCAAGTCTTCCAGCACGATCGCAATTACGGCTACGGACGCAATCAGCAGACTTGCTACCGCGAGGCCCTCGCCGCAGGAGCGGACGTCGTCATCATGCTCCACCCCGACTACCAGTACACGCCGCTTCTGGTGACGGCGATGGCGAGCATGGTCGCCTACGATGTCTACGACGTCGTTCTCGGCTCGCGCATCATCGGAGGACGCGCGCTGCTCGGNCGGCATGCCGCTCTACAAATACATCTCCAACCGCCTGCTCACCGCCTTCGAAAATCTATTCCTGCGGGTCAAGCTCTCCGAATATCACAGCGGGTACCGCGCCTTCAGCCGCCAGGTTCTCACCGAATTGCCGCTGCTTGAAAATTCCGACGATTTCGTTTTCGACAATCAGATGCTCGCCCAGTGCGTCCACTTCGGCTTCCGCATCGGCGAAGTAAGTTGTCCCACGAAATATTTCGAAGAGGCGTCGTCGATCAACTTCCGCCGCAGCGTGAAATACGGATTCGGCGTGCTGGCCACCACTCTGCAGTTCGCAGCGCAGAGAATGGGCCTCGTCCACCAGCCCCGCTTCAGCAAGCAAGGCCGCAAACTCGAAGCCAACTGCGATAACTACTACGTGCGCCGCAGCGAAAGCGCGCGGCCGGCGTAAACCGCAACACCATTGCCATCCGCCGTAGCGATGTCATCCCGAGAACGGCGAAGCCGTGCGAGGGACCTTACGACCGTGAATGCTCTGAACGGCGCCCGCGGGAATGCCCGTGGAGCAGGCAGCGGAACGCCTGGATGATATCCACACTCCCTACCTCTTCCCCGACCACCACCCCAGCAACTTGCTCGCGAACTCATCGGAGAATCCGAACCGCGCCTTGGCCCGCGAATACAGATCGACGACGGTTTTATCCAGCCAGATCATCGCCGCCTTTCCCCATCCATCCTGGGGCCGGGCAAAATAATCAGTGGAGTGCGCGGCCAGCTTCTGCTGCTCGACCGTGTAGTAGTACAGCGCCAGACTCTTTCGCGATTGACCCTCCGGACAAGTCAGCGGATCGGGAAACCCGTGCAGCGACTTCTCATTGGTGGTGAAGATCAGCGCATGATTCAGCAGCGGTGGATACTTCGCCGCACACCGCGTCATTTTTCGTTCAGACGATTTTTCCCACAATTCGATTGCCCCGCCCCATCTCTCATCCCACCCCGGATTCAGATACAGGATCAGATTCACCCTCCGGTGCCAGTGGGTATGGAAGTGATGCATGGAAAAATCGGTGTGCACATTCAGATATCCGCCCGGCCCCGACTGATGCAATCCGCCGCCTTCCAGCATAGAATCGGCGATCAGACTTGGAATCCCTGTCAGCCGCGATACCCAGGCCACAAACTCCGGCGAGTTCAATTCGTCGGTCACGGCTCCGAGCATCGGGGGAAACAGCTCGCGCTTGGGCATGCCCAGCTTGTTCTCGTTGGCGTGCTTGTACTGCGTCCAAGCGTCCGTGGTCGGCCGCGGAAACTCCTTTGCCATCGCCAGCGCGNATCTCTGGCTCCAGAAAATCCCGCAGCAGGATGTGGGGGCATGGCTTGTTCTCGCGGTATTGCCGGGCCAGGGAAGGCAACGCCGCATCCCATCGTTCATAGGGAAACAGCCGAACCGGGACTTGCACCGCTTGCGCAGTAGACATGAATTTGGTCTCTCCTGTTGCCTGTGATTGTATCTGATCGCTGCGCCGCGGCACAGATTATCCGCGCACGGGTTGTGGTGCGATCTAGATTTGGCACCCAATATGTTCTGCGACCTGATCCTAAGCACAGCCGTTTTTCTGGCGGAGTGAAGTTGAGGTTTTGCGGGCGTCAGCCTGCAGCCGCAATCCCGACCCTGAACGCCGCAGGGCGGAAGGGGAGGGAACTTCTGCCCTGAGCGAAGTCGGCGAGGGCTGCCACACCTCTCGGCGTTCAACGGCGTTGCTTCTGTCCCCTCGCTCTCACCGCACCCGGCAGACCTTCACCGCACTGTTCTCATACTCACAATCCAGGCCCGCCACACCTGGCTGTTGCACTACCACCCAGCTCACACCGTATTTCTCTTTCAATCGGACGAAATCTGGCTCGCGAAGGTTTTTCCACGGACTCTGCGCCTGCACTTCAGCCCACCACTCGTCTGCCAGTGGCGGAAACATGCTGACCGCGCCGCTGTCTTTGAGGGCGTCCGCCAGCCGGCTCCTCTGCGCCAGACAGCGGAACCCAAGGGTATCTTCTCCCGCGAGCCGCATATAGAACGGATCCAGCGCAAAAATCGCATCCGTCGGCGTGTTTCCCCGCACCCAGAGAAACGCCTGCGCCCACGGATTCCGGGACGTTCTTCCCGGCCACTCAATGTGCGCGCTTGCCGGAAACAGCGCCCGCTGTGCCGCGAACATCCCCACGCTCAGCGGCACGAACAGCGCCAGCCAGCGCCAGACCTTATTCTTGAGCAGGAACTCGCCCGCTAATCCGCCCATCACCACAAACATCAGAATGTAGAGCAGGTGTAGGCTGCGCAGCGGCTGCAGCCGCGCCAGAATTTCAAACCGCGCCGGCAAATCGATGACCAGGGCGGCGACAAAATAAATCAGGTTATAGAGGATCAGTGACCGACACACGCGATCGAGCGCTCTCCATTGGCGCGCCCGCGCCACTCTCCCGAACCAGAAGAACAGCGCCATGGGAGCGATCGCGCCCAGCACTTCATACCATGCCCAGAGCTGAATGTAGTGAAACGCATGCTGCATCGCGGCCGCATGATACGCCGGCGAAGCCGGAGGATTGAGCGAGATACCAAACGGCAACAGACAGGCCAAGACCGTCGCGGTGTGCTCCAAAGCCGGCGATTCCGCCGGCTTGCGCTCCATCCTCTCCATCACCACGAGCAGTGCGCAATACGAGAGCGCAAACGCACCCATCAGCGGATGCATGCTCACCGCGAACATAAGCCACAGAGCGGCCTGGACGTATTTCCTTTCCAGCGCCCTGACTACCGCGAAAATCCCCGCAAAGGCCGCCAGGTTCCGCGGATCCAAATATTGATCCATGATGTACAGCGCCGTCCCTGCCACCGGGATCGTGAACAGCGCCGCGATCAAGCAGACTGCGCCCCAGCGTGCCCTCGCCGTAGGAAACAAAACGGCGCTCAGCTTCCAGCAGGCGATGAGCAAGAGAAAAACCGACACGACATGCCACAAAAACAACCCCCACTCGAACGGCAGATGCGTCGCACGCACCGAAAGCGCCACCAGGTTCGGGAAGATCGTCAAGCTGGCATGCGAAGCAAAAAATTCCTGTCCGGCAGGAAACAACTTGGGGTTGAGGATCCTCTCCACGCTGGGCAGGTAAATCTCCGCGTCCTCGGCGTAGGGATGATAGCCGTGCACCAGCAGCGTCCCCGCCGTTAGAAGAAACAGAAACGCTGTCAGTCTATGTCTTGACGAGTTTATTTCCAGACGCGTAACTCCTCCGCTGTCGCTGATTCCAAGTCGAGCGGCCGCGCCACCCCAACGCCGCTGCAGAGACCCGGTTTCAGGCAGGAACCGGCTCCCGCGTGGCGGTTGCGACCCCGCTCCGCTTCGCCTCTCGTTCCTGCAGCCAGCTCACCACTGCGAAAGCCGTCAGCACCACAAAGATCGGATCAATCGGCCGCCGGTGGTAATCCTCAGGATGCGTCAGATAATACGTGAGGGGGAAGAAAAGAAACACCAGTAGGAAAGGCACGGCCATCGCTGACTTCTTACGAAACGTGCGCCACAGGCCCAGCCAAGCCAGCGCCGTCACTGCGGTGCTCAACACCATGCTCGGCGGATCGGCCGGTTCCTCCGCGAGATAACGGGCGCTGAAGCTCCAATATCCGGTCCAGAAATACACCACCCGGCGCAGCGTCTGCTTCACGTAGAGCGCGCGATGCGCGCCGATGAACGCCAGTCCCTGTTGCATTTTCTTGCTCGTGTACCCGACTTCCTTCAACTGCTGGTACTCCTGCCATTCCGCGTCGTTGTCCGACGGATGATATCCCGGCGGGCCCCAGTGCCACGTATCCGCATTGTTGCCGCAGTAGAGTTCCAGTCCCAGGCAACTGCGAATCGGAATCACTTTATGGAACGTTCTGTAATTCCGCAAAAACCAAGGGGAACCCACTATGGCCACCGCCAGCACGGCCGCCAGACCCGGCGCTAACCAGGGCTGCCCGTTGCGGTAGCGTCGGTACCACGCCCACGCACCCAGAAATGGCGCCACTGACATCACGATCGGATCCGTCAGCGCCCCCACTCCGCTCAGAACGCCGAAAGCAATCCACCACCCGGCGCCGCGGCTGGTTTCAAGCTGCAATGCCGCCAGAAAAACACAGCTGAGGATGAGCGTAGTCAATACGGTCGCCCAAATGAAATCCGCGGAGAAATAAACCGCGTAGGGAAAGAATGCCCACAGCCAGCCTGCCCACAGCGCGGTTTCCTCGCCAAAACATTTTCTTGCGATCAGAAAAACCGGGACGCAAGTCAGCGCAGAGAACACACAATCAATAGAGAGTGCCGCTAATGTCGAAGCCTTGCTGTAAATGCCGAAAACCTTGAAGATGCCCGCCAGCAGATAAGGAAAGATGGGCGCCAGCCATGCCGTCGGTCCGGTGTCGCCGAACAGCGGGCTGCTGAATCCCTTCCCCTGCACGATCGAGCGCGCGATCCGGCCCGCCTCGCCGCCGCAGCGCCAGTGATCCCGCGCCGGATCCGTACGCTCCGGATATACCAACACCATCACCGCCAACCGCAGCGCCAGCGCGGCCACCACCATCCAAAACAGCTGCCGGCGAATCCCCGCTTCAGTTCGGCCCATCCGTGTCTGTTCGGTCACTGTCTTGGAGAACTATCCCCCTCGTCTAGCAGCCGCAGCTCCGGCGTACGCAATTAGGACCCTCTACCTTACAACAAAAAGCTCGCCCGTTGCCGTGCAAGCTCGAGTTCCGGCGCTCATTCGTCCGCCCAAGGGTGTAGCATTTATCCGGATGGCCGCCATCACCACACGCTCGTTCGCCCGCCCCCGGATGGCTCTGGGCGAAATCCTCAGTTTCGCCTACGATACCTTCTGCAGCAACAAAGTCCGCTTCGCCCTCACCGCGCTGGGCATGGTGATCGGCACGGCGTCGCTGATTCTCGTCGTCACTATCGGCCTGACCGGCCGCCAGTATGCCCTCAGTCAGATTCAGTCCATCGGCACCAACGAAATCTGGGCCGAATACCAGGGCGTCAGCAGCGTCACCCCGGACCCTCTCACCGTCCGCGATCTGGAAGTCGTCCAGCAAAGCGTTCCCGGGATCATCGCGGCGACGCCGGTGGTGCAGTTCAACGATCGCGTTCCCGTGGGCGGCGGCAAGGAGCGCGACCTCGTCATCCTGGGCGTCTCTCCCGAGTATGTACGGGTGCGCAACCTGCTCATCCCTTCTGGCCGATTCTTCGACGAGGAAGATTCTCTCGCTCACAACAAAGTGGCCCTGATCATCGACCGCATGGCAATCCAACTCTATGGCTCAACCACTGCTGCCGTGGGCAAAGTGATCAAGTTCAGCGGCCTGCCCTTCACGATTATCGGGACGTTCCGCGAGCGCGTCGAAACCTTTGGCCAGACCGAAATCGTCGACAACACCGTGTTGATCCCCTACTCCGTCAGCCGGTACTTCCTAGAAACGCCTACCGTCAAGATGCTCTATTTTTCCATGGAAGATTCCTCCATGGTGGTCGCCGGGACGGCCCAGATCAAACGCGTGCTGCAATCGCGCCACCGCGCCGAATCCGTCTATAACGTCTCGAACCTCACTGCCGTGCTCGCCATGATGGACCGCATCGCCACCGCTCTGACCTATGTGCTTCTGCTCGTCTCCATGGTCACTCTTCTGGTCAGTGGCATCGGCATCATGAACATCATGCTGGCCACAGTGACTTCGCGCATCCGCGAGATTGGGATCCGCAAGGCGATCGGCGCTACCAGCCGCGAAATTCGTTTTCAGTTTCTTGCCGAGGCCATCCTGATCTCACTTATCGGCGGCATCGTCGGCATCATAATCGGATTGGCCCTTCCCTACTCGCTTCGCTTCTTGACCGACTACCGCATCCCTATCTCGGGTCTTTCGGCGATCATCGCCATAATCGTCTCATCCGTCGTGGGAATCCTCTTCGGGACTGTCCCCGCCACCCGCGCCGCCCAGCTCGACCCCGTCGAAAGCCTGCGCTACGAATGAGTTTGAAAATGAGAAGTGGGCATGCGCGGGACACGAGGCCAGTAGGCCGAGTTTGGATGTTAGATTAAAGGACTGCCAGTCCGACGGAGGTTCGCATGCAAAACACGCCCACCGACACTGCCGATACACTGGTCGTGGAGTGCCTAGTCCGGGCCAAGCCCAACGAGGTTTTTGCTGACCTGACGGTTCCTGACCGCATGCTGCGCTGGTGGGGCGATCGCTCGAAGTGGTGGCTGACGAGCGCCGAGGTCGACCTTCACCCCGGTGGACGGTTTTGGGTAACTTGGGAAAACACAGCGGGACAGAGCGACGGCATGGGAGGCCATTTCAAGACGATCATTCCCAACCAGGGTTTCGTCCTTTCCTTCGTGGGATCACATGCCAAAGATCATGTCGATGAGGTTGCGATCCAGCTCGATCCCGAGAACTCGGGAACACATGTCGTGCTTCGTCATTCCGAGCTGGCCGGCAGGCCGGAGCGCTACGCAGATTACCAGCAGGGCTGGACGCTCATTCTCGGCTGGCTGGCCCGCCAGTACTGAGGAATCGCCGCACTCTTACTTCTGATTCAGAAAGACTGTTTGAGGGTCCGAAGCGACTGTTTACTTTTCCCCCTGCGTCTTCAGAAACGTTCCCTGCTCCAGTTCGCTGAACGCCTGGCGCAGCTGCTCCTGCGTGTTCATGACGATCGGGCCGTACCAGGCCACCGGCTCTTGCAGCGGCTTCCCTGAAACCAACAGAAAGCGGATGCCGTTCTCGCCCGCCTGCACCGCTACTTCATCGCCTNCGGTCAAAGAGCACGAGCGAGCGGTTCTCGGCCTCGGTCGGAGGCTTGGTGTCGAGCCAGCCCACACTCTCGGTCGGAACCGCCAGCGGACCCGACGCATTACAGAACTTCCCGGCACCGCCAAAAACGTAGGCGAACGTATGCCGCGTGGTCTCGACCGGTAACGTCTTCCGCTTGCCCGGCCCCACCGACACATCCAGATAAATCGGGCCCGCCGCGATCCCATCCACCGGACCCTTCTTTCCCCAGAAACTTCCGCACACCACCCGCACGTGCGTTCCATCGTCATCCGTGACCTCGGGAATGTCGAGCGCCTTGACCTCTTGATAGCGCGGGGCCGTCATCTTCAGGCTCGCGGGAAGGTTCGCCCACAGCTGAAATCCATGCATGCGGCCGGTGGGATCGCCCTTGGGCATCTCCTGATGAATGATTCCGCTCCCGGCCGTCATCCATTGCACGTCGCCCGCGGCGATGGCTCCGTGGTTGCCCATGCTGTCGCCGTGTTCCACGGTTCCGGCCAGAACGTACGTAANTGGTCTCGATGCCGCGATGTGGATGCCAGGGAAACCCCGCCAGATAGTCCTCGGGAACTTCGTTGCGGAAGTCGTCAAGTAGCAGGAAGGGATCGAAATCGGAAGTGCTGCCGAACCCGAACGCCCGCCGCAGATGCACACCCGCTCCCTCAATCGTTGGTTTGGACTTGATGAGCCGTTTAATCGGTCGAATCGACATGTGGTGCCTCCTCGCGCGCCTACCGAACGCTTTAGGCTTCAGAACGCTCGAAGCTTCTTGATGCCGATCTCAGGTCACAGGATTCATTCCCGGCCCGGGGCGACAGAAAACGAGTCTGCGGGGCCCAGCCGCAGATTTGCGCTTCCGCGCAAACCGCTCTACTTAACCTCAAAGTTTCTGGGATCGAGTGATACGTTGTGAGATATCTTTTCCTCACTTACGTCATATTGGTCGATGGTCCCGGATGACTGGGTTCCAAAGGTGAACTGTATAGTCCACCGGCTCGGAAGTTGCAGATTGTCGACGTTCTTGAAGTCTGCAAACTTTTCTTCCAGCCGGGAATACGCTTCGTGCTCATTCGCAGATGCATTGGGGCTCGAACTCGCGCCAGGGCTGACCTCCAACAAATACACCGTCATGACATGCCGAAGAGTGTCGGGTTCGAAATAGAGTTGGATTTCGAGATCGCTGCTTTTCTTGGGGATGTAATCCACGCGGCGAAGATCGCGCCCATCGACTTTCTTCAACCCGCGATCTTGCAGCTTCGCCTGGCGTTCCTCAAAGTGGGCCAGCGCCCATCCGGTCGAAAGTGTGCCTCCCCAGAGGCCCTCAGTAAGAATCTCGTTGTGCGTCATTACAAATTGGCCAAAGTGCGACCACGTACCAGGCTTTATCTGTCCAACCGAGATTTTCTTGCCGTTCCTCACAAACCATTCGGTGCGATAAACAGTCGGCGGAAACTTCATCAAGGAAGCGAGCTTGTCGTCTTCTGAGACGAAAGTCGCCGGACCTTCCCATGTTTCCGGCCCGCGATTCACGACCCTAAAAACTACCGTTCCTTGCGCTAAGCGGTTCCTCACCGCCGCTCGCGCCTGCTCAGTCCCGATCGAGCTCAAATGCTGATTGACGAAGTCCGCAGCTTGAAACTTTTCTTTGGCTGCACTAACCGGAACCAGAGCCAGGAGCCCACTACACAATCCGAGGAATCGCATGTTACCCTCCCAATTCCACAACTTTGCGGGATTCCGAACCAGACAGTATAGGCCCTCACCCGGCTCATCTTTGCATATCGACAGTCGCCCAAGAGCTACCGAGTTCCCCACTCCTCCAGCTCACAGATACCGCCGGAGCTTTTCCTTGTAGCGAGTGTAGAGATACGAGACCAGCACCAGCGCGCCGCCCAACGCGATCAGGGTGATATAGCGCCACTGCGGATCCAAGCTCCAGACATCGAGGAAGAAAATCTTGACCACGCAGACCAGCAGCAGTCCCAGCCCTGAGAGGCGAAAACTCCGCTCCCCCACCCACAGGGCGAACAGAAAGACCACCACGCCCTCGATTCCCCAGGAAACGGTCAGGTGCCGGCTTGTCGCCTCCAGCACCACCAGCGCCGTCAGCATCGCAAAGGGTACGAAGAAAAACACTTGTTCCGGGTGCTTTTCCAGCGCGAATCCCTCAGGGTCCTTCGCTGCCCGCCGCCACACAAACGCAAACGGCAGCGCTACGAACAACAAAGCAATCGCCACTCCCACATAGAAAGACTGGCTCTGCGCGAACGGAANCTCCCACTGGCGTCCCCTCGAAGAAATTCCAGCTGAAGGCACGAACCGCGACCAGGCCGGCGAGAACAAAAGCTTGGTAAAGGAAGTCCCTGCGCTTGAGTCCCTGCGCCAGTGCGACCAACGCCAGCGTGACTCCACCCCATGCTGCCGCGACCCACGGAGCCTGCATCTCGAAATACAGCAGCGCCACGATCGCGCTCGTTCCTAGCCATGTGAGCGCCGTTCCCACGGCCTTGAGCGCCTCGAACCCCAGCAACTCCTCCGACCGGCGAAGCCTCCAGTCCGCATAGAAATAACCCGCCGCCACCGGAAGCACGGTATACACCCGCGGGCCGATCCCCGAGCTGGTGGCCGCCTCCTGCAAGTTCACAAAGAAAATCCGCGCGAAGCTGGCGATCATCGCCGCATAACCTTGCCAGCCCAGAGACACCTTCTTCGTTCGCAGACCAACTTCCACAAGTACCAGCGCGCCTGCCATCCACGCCACGGCCACATTGCGGGGCGCGAATTCATACCACGCCAGCACGTACAGCAGAATCGTCGCCGCCCACGTGTAGCCTGCCGATAGCTTCGACCAGATTCCGTCTTTGCCTTCGGCTTCGGCCGTCACGGCGAAGACCGAACCCACGTAGAGCAGCAGCGCCGTCAAGCCCACCGTGATCAAGCGCATGCTGACGCCGTCCCACCGCTCGTCCGACTCGAAATTCAACGTCGCCAGCCGGACAATCGCCCCCAGCGCCAGCAGATTCCCTTGCACCGCCAGCGACGATTGGCCGAATCGCTTACCCGCTACATTCAACGCCAGCGCCAGCGCGGCCCACGCCACCGCCGTCCACAATCCTGGGAAGAAGAACCACACCGCCAGCAACGCCAGCGCACCGCCGATAAACGACATCGCCGCCAGCGCGCCCGCGTCCGCCTCATGCTTGAACAGACCGGGCCACTGCTTGCGCACCCAATGCGAGTTCGCATAGCAGAGCACCGCGCCCGCACCAAACAGCCACGCCGTCAGATAAAAAGGCCCCGCCATGGGAGCCTCCACCAGCCGCTCCACCA
>OCOJ01035247.1_pt3 | contig 32074 bp, 30 predicted proteins | sample 1539251 | NCBI WGS metagenome assembly OCOJ01 (sample SAMN01911457, study PRJEB22624) | soil metagenome | biome: Soil | place: Malaysia | collected 2012-04-30 | depth RA_metagenome m
CGTCGAAAAACAAGAAATCCGCGTGCAGTTCGTCGCCGATCCAGCGCCGCGAATTGATGTCCACACGGAGTATCAGCTGCGCAATTCCGGAAATCAGCCGTTGTCCTCTTTGGAGTTACGTCTTCCTGGGCGCCGGCGATTCCGCGCGAGCCAACGTCAGATCCTATGGGATGGAGTTGCGCTTTCTGAGCAAACTTCGCCTGAAAATGCGCGCAACACACTGCTCAATCTTCCGCAGCCGTGGCGGATGGGGGAACGCCACACACTGCATCTTTGGGCGACTTTTGAGAATCCTGCCGCTGACGAGCACGGTCTCACATTCGCTTCCGATGCCTTCTTCCTTCCGGCAGAAGGTTGGGCTCCGGAGCTGCTGCCCTCGCGAGGTTTGTTCGCTACAGGGGGAGTACCACCGAAGCAGTGGCTGCTGACGGTGCTCGTGCCGCAGGGATTCTTGGTGCATACGAGCGGGAAGTCCGCGAAAGTCGTGCGCAAGGGTCAAGAGATTATCGTGAGCGCCACGCAACGTCCTGAGGATCACTATCCCTTCATTGTGGCAGGACATTACTTGGAGCAATCCGTGGGTTCCGGCGGCGAAAAAACCTACTTGTGGACGCGCGCACCTAAGCAAGCAGCTCGCTTTCAGCAATCTGCACAAGAGATTGCCGGCGCGATCCGGGCTTACGACACTACCTTCGGAAGCCGAAACAAAGGTATTGAATCGTTTTGGATTGTGGAATGTCCCGCTGTGCCAGGCTGTTTGGCAGGTGGGACCTCTTCCTATGCGAATCTTTTGGGAGAAGGGAGCGCAGTGCCGTCTTCGGAGCTCGTTTCGCTGGACACTGCCATGACTGATTTAAGCGGAGAAGCTCCCAAACTAGCCGCCGCGGTTCCTGCGCTAGCGGCGAGCTGGCTAGGCTACGGCGAGAATCCAGGTTTCTACGAGCAGCAGCCACCGCTCTCGGCGTTTCCGGCTTTTGCGGCGGCGGTGGGGTACGAAGCTGTCGAGGGCCCTGCGTTTCGAACGGAGACCATCCGACGCGCTTTGCATGTTATTCCCAGCGTTTCCAGCGTGAGCCAAGGCCGCAAGGGGGAAGACCCAAACGTTGTTCGCGCAAAGAGTCTGCTCTTTTTTTATGCGCTGCAAGATCGCTATGGCGCGGAAGCTTTCCGCAGGGCCACGAGCCACATGCTTTCCGCGCGATGGCAAAAAGGCTTTGATCTGGACGACCTGATGGCCGCATTTGGCGAAGAGACGCATCAAAACGTGGCGGAATTCGTGCGCTTGTGGATGAAGCACCCGGGTGTCCCAGAGGAGTTTCGTAAGCGATATGAAGTTGATTCGGCAGCAAGCGCAGCTACTTCCAAGGAGACCACGCCATGAGGGAAATCGTACTGACGGATCGCGGGCCAAAACCCATTGGGCCGTACTCGCAAGCCATCAAGACGGGCGGCCTGCTGTTTGTTTCTGGGCAGGTGGCCATCGATCCGAAGACGAATGAATTCGCCGGCGGAGACATCCGCCAGCAAACGGAAAGAGTGCTGGAAAACCTAAAAGGGGTTGTCGAGGCCGCGGGCAGCAAACTGAGCCACGTCATCAAGACGACGGTCTTTCTGAAGAATATCGGTGATTTCGCGGCCATGAACGAAGTCTATGCCAAGTATTTTCCTTCGGCGCCGCCCGCGCGCTCGACGGTGGAAGTAGCGCGCTTGCCCAAGGACGCGCTTGTGGAGATCGAAGTCATCGCTGCAGTTTAGGACTGCAGGACCCAGAGCGGCCCCGTGACCTCGCTGTCTCGCATAGATTCTGAGCCGCAATACGCTTTTCAACAATGAGCAAAAGAGCGCTGATTCTATGGGGAAGCAAGGAGTTGAAAAGATCAGAGCTTGCGGCGTCGCGCAAGACAGTGGCGATGAGCTCGGCCGGTTACCGATTTGTGATCGATCATTCGTGCTGCCGCCAATGGCCGGCGTTTCCGACGCCCGCTCGCGACCGGATCGTGGTTCAGCGGTTTGAGGAAAAAGCGTTCTTGTCTCTTTCGAAAACCTCCAGCCACAAAGTGATTTCTGAGCATCTCCACATGGTCTACTGTGCTGATAGTGCGCCGTGGCCACCGTCCCGGTCCCTTTCCTGCGTGCTACTGATCTGAAAAAAAAGAGGATTCTGGCCGCCGGTGCGCTGGCCTTCTAGCGCGTTTATTCGAGCGGCAGACCTGTGGCTGCGTGATGGTGATCCGAATTGCAGCCTTAAGTAAGAACCAGAGATTTTGCTTCAGAGGAGTAGCAATGCGAAAAGAACGAATTTCCTGGATACCTTTGGTTGTATCCCTTATGTTTCTCGGCATTTGCTCGCTTTTTATTGTGCCTCGAGAGTCCGAAGCGCTTCCCCAATTTGCCCGCCGTTACAATTTGAAGTGTTCCGCTTGTCACACCATCGTTCCCGTTCTAAATGAGCAAGGCGAGCTGTTCCAGAGGCTCGGCTATCATCTTCCTCCCGCTCTGCAGCCAGGCGTAGTCGCACCGAACCTCTCGGAAGTCCGTGGAGGAGGCGAGTGGAATCTGGCCAATAACGTCTCCGTCGCCGTAGCCGATTTCGGGTACTCCGCGGAACGGACCACGCAGGGAAGCACGAGCCCTTCATCGACGTCAGCTTTCCAGGTCAATTCCTGGAATAATTATTTTGCCGGATGGATCCCCGACACCAACTTTTTCTATCACGCCGAGTTTGACATCGTTTCTGGAGGCTCTACCAATCCGGACCTTTCGAACGCCTGTATCGGGTATGCGGGAGGAACGGCGAGGAACAGTTGGTATGTCGTGGCTGGCCGTGAGCACTTACAGGTCGCGCAAGGCACTCGCGCGGCGCAAGTTTACAGTTTGCTTCCCAACTCCCCACTGCTGTTTGAAAGGATGAGCCCCACAAACTTCATCTTCGACCAGTCTCCGGTAGGCGTCAATGCAGGGTATACGTGGATTTCCAGCAACTATAGAAACGTCTTTGCGGTGTCGGCAAAGGTGACCAACGGAGACAACGCGGACGGCAGCGAAATCCTTACACGGTCAAACAAAATGTCCAAGGATGTATGGGTGGATCTCGATTACTGGTATGCACCGGAAAGCGGCGTTACGTTCGTTAACTATTACGGTAAGAAAGACAATTTGGCTCCGGACGGTACCCTCTTTCATCCGCACATCAGGCGGCAAGGCGTCTTCGGCAACTACAAGCTGCTCGCCACGGTGGACTTCCTCGGCGGCTATATGCACAGTCATGATGACTGGCTAGCTGGAGCAGGCGCGCCGGCCAGCAACTTCCTCGCCGACGATTACTTTGGCGCGGTGGATTACTACATCAAACAAGGCTTCGCCGTTTCGGGCAGGTATGATCTTTTGCACCAGAAAATTACCGGCGCAAGCAGCGTGGGACTGCAAGGGACCCATGATTGGACCATCGGCGTGAACAAGACGCTGACATCGTCCGGAAACGTGATCGGGCGGATCGCCTACAGCTACTTGTCGGGCCGCGATCCAGTTGCTGCTGTCAAGGCCACTGACAAACTCGTCCAGGCCGACATCGCGTTTAACTTCTAGGACCGGAAATGGAGCGAAACGTCATGAAAAACTCAAATTTGCTTCGGTTGCTAGGCAGCTTGTCTTTGGCTGGATTGGCATGGTCCGTGGCAACGCGGCCTGCCCACGGGCAATTCACCCAGAACAGAGACACCATCAAAGTCGACCCCACAGGCTATCCCGCTGACATCCAGAAGGACTACAGGCTGTTTCGCGCAAAGTGCAACGAGTGCCACGGGCTGGACAAGAGCCTGAAGCTGAGCTTGGCGCCTGCGCAGTGGACGTCCGAGGTCAAACGAATGCAGGCTATGGCCAGTTCGCAATTCAATGACAAACAGGCTGCGGCAATCATCGCCTTTCTCAACTATTATGAGACGCATCGCAAAGCATCGGACAAACCTGTCGCCTCGGCCTCGACATCTTCCGCGAGTTCCGCCGGCCGGCAATTCTACGAAGCGCAAAACTGCGACACCTGCCATAAAATCGCGGGCAAAGGTGGCGAGGTCGGTCCAGACTTGACCGATGTTGGTAGCAGGCTGTCGCGCGACAGGCTAGTCCAGCTGATCCAAAGTCTCAAATCAGGCCAGAACGACAAGATGCCGCCACTTCCTCCGGATACTACGGACCAACAAATCAGAGACCTTGTGGACTTTTTGGCAACGCTGAGAGGGTAGTTTTGGGAGGAAGAGAGAAATAATCGCACGCTTCATTGTATTCTTTGCGCAGCTGCAAATTGCCGAACCTAGATACGGGGAGCGTTGATTAAGGGCGGTCGGAGCTTTCCAGGGCTTCGTCGACGGCGAAAGCGGTCACGAGCGCAACGCCTCCGGCCGCGAACCAGACAAATCTGCTCTTAGCGGCTGCCAGTGGAGGCCTGCCGGCTCCGTTGGTCCCTGCGCCTTGCGCCGGGGGCTGGCTTTGACCGGGAACTGCGGCGGGGTCCAGCACCACGCGGTACGCAGCTCCCTCGGGGACCACGCGCGAATCATCATCCACGGTGAGCGTGAGCGCGCCGCGGACGCATTTCACAATCAACTGCTTGGCGTCCAGCACGATAACCAGGCCGATGGAAGGTTCGTCGGAGCGCGGCCGAATCACCGCTTTGGACACGTGCAGGACAAAGGCTCGCGCGTTGGCAGTAGAAAATGTTGCGGAGCCGCCCGTCAGAGTGGCCGAAGGGATGCCGTCTACCTCGCCGAGAGTGGCGAAGGAAGATTGCGACAAAAGGAAGCGCGCCGATGCCGTACGCAACTGCATGCTGCCCGCTTGCGCGGTGCTTATCCTGTCGCCGTCAAACACGGTGGCGCCAACGGAGGCAATGGCGCTGCCGATATTTGCGCGGTCGGCGGCGACCACGGTGCCGAGAGCGCCAACCGGGGTGGCCCAAACGGGTGTGAGTAACAGAGTGGATGCCAGAATCGCAGCGACAATTTCGCGCACGCGCGTCATTCCGCCTCCTCGAGGGCTAATGGGAAGAATACGCATCCCATATCTTGGCGTCAATCGGTAAACCCACTTTCGTGAAAAAAGTAGCCATCCAGATAACAGGGTTTCCCGCTGGCCGCCGCCGGGTTCCGCTGCTACAATGCAAATCAGTGTATGGCCGATTGGAAGCAAATCACCGCTCGCATTCGCCGGGCGCGCACCAGCAAAGATCCCGCGGGACAGCTTTCCAACCTCTTCCAGAAGACCCGCGACGCCATGGTGGCTTTCGAACTGGCGCGCTACCTGGAGACGTCCGGGCAAAATCCCGAGGCCGCCAAATGGTATGCCACGGCTGCGGAGCGTTTTCGGCGCGCGGATTGGAAGGTGAAAGCGCAGGAGGCCGCAGTGCGGCTTGGCGCTGAGGTGGCTGCGGTTACTTCACCGCAGGGTGCCGGGGAGTTTCTGCTAACGCCGCCAAGTGCCGTTGCCGAGCCTAGTCTTCCATTTGAGCCTGGCGTGGAGCCAAGTGCCTCTATTTCACCGGCGACGGCCGCGCCTGTTGGGGACGTCTCTGGCAATGCAACGCAGCCTTCGGTGGCGCAACTCCCCCATGGGAAGCGCCGCCGGCGCGGTCATCGGGGTGGCCGCAGCAGGCGCAAGGGTGAGCCGCAGCAAGCGCCAGCGGCTACTTCTGCTAGCCTCAAGGAGGCTTCGACACCTGCCGTCTCGCCACCTCCGCCTCCAGCCGGAGAGCACGCCGAGCCCATGCCGGCGAGGCTCACCGATAGCGGCGCTATCCCGCGTGTCCCGGTCGAACCTATGCCCGAAATCAGCCAACCTGTGGCGCGGGGGCGTTCGGGCGACCCCGGCTTGTCTTCGCGGCTTTCGCTCCTCGAGATGCAACTTCGGCGGCTTCTAACCTGTCCCCCGGCCAAGCTCTCGGAATCGGATCACGCCCCAGCCGGTCCCGGTGTTTTTGTGCTGACCGATTCCGATTTGACCACCTACTACTACGTGGAAGCTTGCCAGACACTACGCCTTGCAATCGCGAACCTGGTGCGGGGAGGCGCGCGGCGAGGCACGGACTCGATCAAGCCGCGCCTTGCGGAACACCTCGGGATTCCCGAATCGCGCGTGACAAAATATCTCGCGGACCATTGCGTGGTCCGTTGGCTTCAGCTCGACGAAGGCGCTTCTCATTTCGCGCATTTCGCGATCGCGGTCATTCGTCCCACTCTCAACGAGTGAGCTCTATCGTTAAGGTTTCCTAAACTGGGCAGAAACCTGCTCAGCGAGCGCAAATTCCTTCACGCCTTGGCCTAGGAGTAACCCCCGTTCCGACAACCAGTTAGGTGCCATTCGCCCGGCCAAAACTGCCGTTTAACCCCCGATTTCGACCATTTAAAGGAACTTGCTGGCTTCCGCGGGTTCAGCCTTTAAACTATAGGTGTTCAAAGACTTGTAGGACGTACCCAATGGGCGTGGTACGTTAGTTCGGGCCCGGGGGCTTGTTTTAGGGCTCAATCATCACCATACCAGGGCGTAGTTGAGGTCGCATTCTTCGAAAGCGAGGGTACAGTTCCATGCCAAATCGAGTTGGCACGCAGATCCTGAGGACTCTTGATTGGGCGGTCTGCAAAACAGCAGCAACCACGTTCAATACCATCCAGTTCTTCAACAAATACAATCCCAACCCGTCGTTCATTCCGAAATGGTCGGATAAGCCGCTCCTAAAGTCGTGGGAAAAGACGAAGCCGACGCTCGGCTGGCCGCGGCAAACCGATTCGCTGTGCCCGGATTGCGTAAAGGAAGCGCGCGAAGCCATCATCCATGGCAAGAAGGATTGGCGCGACCTGATGAACGAGAAGGTCGGGGAGATTAAGGCGCAGATTATCGAGCGCGACGGGCAGATCTGGATGGTCAAGGATTGTCCGATTCACGGGCACTACGAAGACATGATGGCGATCGACTCGAAGTTCCTGCAGTGGATTGAAGCCCAGTTTCCCGGCCGGGATATCCCCGCCCACAACGACGAGGATCTCCACAAGCACGGTTCCAGTACGGTTCGCTACGGCCGCGGGTCGGTTTTGACGGTGGACCTGACCAACCGTTGCAACATGATGTGCGACCCCTGCTTTATGGACGCGAACCAGGTGGGCTACGTCCACGAGCTGGGCTGGGACGAGATTACAGAAATCTTAGACAATGCCCTGAAGATCAAGCCGCGGCGGCAGATGTCCGTGCAGTTCTCGGGCGGCGAGCCGACCATGAGCCCGTACTTCCTCGACGCCGTGGCCTACGCCCGCAAGGTGGGCTACAACAGCGTGCAGGCGGCTACCAATGGAATTGAGTTCGCCAAGAGCAAGGAGTTCTGCAAGAAGGCTTTTGAAGCCGGCATGCGGTACGCCTATTTGCAGTTTGACGGCATCGGGAACGATGCGAACAGCCACCGCCAGGTGGGCAATCTGTTCGATGTCAAGCTGCGGGCCATCGAAAACATGCACGAAGCGGGCATAGAAATCGTGCTGGTTGTGACCATCGTGAATAACGTGAACAACGATCAGGTGGGTTCGGTGGTCAAGTTCGCGATGGAAAATCCCAAGAAAATCGCCTTCGTGAGCTTCCAACCGGTTTCCTTTACGGGACGGGACGAGGACATTACGCCGGAACGGCGGCTGCGGCAGCGGTACACGCTTTCGCATCTGGCTCACGATGCCAGCAAGCAGATCGGCAAGATCGAGCCGACACGCGATTGGTTCCCGATTTCTTTCATCAGCACTTTCGCGGGCTTCTCCGATTTGGTGCACGGGCCCGAATCGCAGTGGGGCGCGCTGTCCTGCGGCTGCCATCCGAACTGCGGCGTGGGCACGGCACTGATGGTCAACAAGGAGACCAAGGAATGGGCGCCGGTGCCGCGGTTCATTGACGGGCCGCAACTGGTGAAGGACGTTACCACCATCACCGACGCGGCGCGCGGAAGAGGCTTCTCAAACTTCATGATGGCCTTGGCGCTCCTTAAGAACTACAAGCCTTTTCAAGGGCCCAAGGGGTTGACGCTGTACGACCTGTTCAAGAAATTCGATAAGACGTGGGCGCTGACCAAGAAATCCACGACCAAGTATGGCCGCACTTCGCCAGACCGCACTTACGAAGATGCGATGAAGCGTCGCCAGTCCGATCCGTGGAACTTCCTGTTCATCGCCGGCATGTGGTTCCAGGATTTGTTCAATTACGACTTCCGGCGCACTGAGATGTGCATCATTCCCTATGCCACGCAGCAGGGCGAGATTTCCTTCTGCGCGTACAACACCGGCATCGGCTGGCGCAAGATTATCGAGAACATGCACAAGAACGCGACAGTCGCGGAGTGGTACAAGACCCACGGCAAGCACGAGATTTATGCCAAGGGCAAGAAGGTCAATCTCGAGAACTACGAGCATTCGCTGAGGATTAACGCGGACGACGCGGCTCGCGTGCGCCACCTGGAGCACGACATTCCACTAACCGCGGCCGAAGAAGACCGCATCCGTCGCAAGAAGGCCTTCGAGGAGCAGGCTAAAGTTCGCGCCATCTACGAAGAGTTGGTGCTGAAGAAGCCCCAACCGGCGGTAGTGCAGATCGGCACCGTTCAGGACATCGCCAAAGCCGTACCGGCCGGCTTTAAGCCCGTGACGATTGCTCCGGCCAATGGCAACGGCCATTCCAACGGCAACGGAAACGTCCCGGCCCCCAAGGCCGACGAAAAGGCCGCCGAAGCCGTCGCCGGCGACTAAAACAGCATCGTCTTGCGCGTCATTCAAATTCAAACAGCCTCCGGTTTTCCGGAGGCTGTTTGCTTAGAGGCGCAGCTTGATTGAGATTCGGACAGTCTTGCTCGTTGGCTTCTTCATGGGTCTTCCCGCGATCTCTCTGGTCTACGCATGGCTAAGCTGGAGTCGCACCAGAGGTCAACCTCCGCAGGATAATTGGAGAGCGAGAGTCCTCGCACTGGGTCTTCCGCCGGCAACACTGTGCCTTCTTCTCATTTCCGGATACCTGATGAGCCGCTGGCGTTGGGACGAGCAGTCCTTTACGGGGAACTCAGCAACGCATTGGGCAATCCTGAATTGGATAAGCGTGTGTGCGTGGGTGTTTGTCTGCCTCACGGTTTTAGTGGGAAAAGGCAAGCCGCGATTACCTCTCTGCGTATGGTGCCTGACAATGCCCCTTCTTACGTTCACGTGCATGTTGATGGGCTTCAACTACTGAGGGCCAGGCCTTATAATTATTGCATGCCCATCTACGAATACATTTGCGACGAATGCGACACGCGGTTTGAGAAAATCGTGATCAACAAGCAGCAGGANAGGAGATTGCCTGCCCGAAGTGCGCCAGCAAGAAGGCCACCATTCAGCTTTCGGTCTTCGCCACCTCCAACGGGTCCAGCAACGGCGCCTCCGCCAAACCCTCAGGCTCGTTTTCTGGAGGAGGTGGAAGCTGTTGCGGCGGCGGAGGTTGCGGCTGCCATTAAGGCCCTGATTCTCGCAGGCGTCTGTCTATAGGCTGAAGCGAAAGCGAGCTAGCTGCTGAAACCGCTCGCGGCCAACATATTCCTCTCATCGTCGTCTAAGAACTCATGTTCCCAAACCGCTCGTCATTTTTGCTGTTTGTTAGTGCCGCCGTGGTTTTGCTCGCGATTCCTGGGCCGGCGGTGCTGTACATCCTGGGGCGCAGCATCGGGCAGGGACGCAGTGCGGGGTTGGTTTCGGCGCTCGGGATTGGCGTGGGCACGCTGGTTCACGTGGCCGCTGCTGCTGTGGGGCTGTCGGCGCTGCTGGTTTCTTCGGCCACGGCGTTTAGCGTGGTGAAGTACTTTGGCGCGGCGTATTTGATTTATCTGGGCGTGCAAAAATTGCGCAGGGAAGACTCTTTCGATGACTCAAGTGAAGCAGCTCGCGCCAAATTGAGTCGCGTGTTTGGCCAGGGCATCGTTGTGAACATTCTGAATCCCAAGACGGCTCTCTTCTTCTTTGCCTTTCTTCCGCAATTTGTCGATCCAGCGCGGGGCAAAGTGGCAAGGCAGATTCTTTCTTTAGGAATCCTGTTCGCGGTGATGGGAGTTGCGAGCGACAGCGTCTGGGCGCTGTTTTCAGGGACCGTCGCCAACTGGCTGCGGCGCGACAGGCGCTGGATGCGCACGCAACGCTACGTTTCGGGCGTAATGCTCATCTCTCTCGGCCTCGCCACCGCCTTCGCCGGCTCCGGCACGAAAAAGTAGTCCAGAAACCATCAATCGGCCTTCGGGGGAGGCGGCAGCAGACTCGGGCGCCGTCACTGCGGGCGAATGTAGCGTTTCACGTTTTCAGGCACGGGAATCTCGGGATTGCCGCGCGGGTCGCGGACAGGTTCTCCCGGCGTCCATTTGAATGGAAGGACTCCCGTCCAGGCGGGGCCGTCGTACTCCTTGTCGGCATCGACGGCGAAGCCGGTGCGAACCTTCGCCGAAGCTTCAACCAGCGGCACTGCCAGAATCATCGTTGCGGCAATTTCTTGTGGCGTTGGCGGGCGCACCGTAGCCCAGCGTGCGCGAATCACGTATTCGACGAAGTCGCGCATAGCTTGCAGCTTCGCGCCGGGGTCTTCGATGACTTCGGCTTTTCCGATCACTACAACCGAGCGGTAATTCACGGAATGGCCCATGGCCGTCGGCGCAAAGACGATTCCGTCGAGCAGCGTCACGCTCAGGCAAAACGGCGCGCCGCTCGAGAGCGTCTTCATCAAGCGGCTCGCGGGTGAGCCGTGCAGATAAAGCTTGTCGCCCACGCGCACGTAGTTCGTGGGGACGACATAGGGCTGGCCATCGGCGACGAAAGCCACATGGCACACAAACGCCTCGTCGAGAACGCTGTAGATGAATTCGCGGTCGTAATTGGCCCGGTCCGGCTTCCGGCGGACTTTGGTTTTTTCTGTGGGTGTGAATTGGTTCATCTAATCAGGCTAGCTTGGGCGTTGTCCAGCCACAAGGGCCAATGTGGTGGGACAGGCATTCTTGCCGTCTCTTGCCTCTTTCAAAGAGAGTGAGGCGGACCCTTCGAACTCCGGTTAACCCCCGCCGCATCTCAGGGTAAGAAGAAACGCCTGTCCCCTACTTTTTTTCCGTGGCTGCGGGCGCGGGCTTGGCGGCGCCGCGGACTACGCGAAAGCCGATGTATTCTGGCGCGGGCGTGCAATTGGATTTGGGATCGGCAGGGCAGTCGGCGCTGCCGCCAATCACTTTGCCTTTGCCGTCGCGGGTGAGCACCCACTCGGCAACGTTGCCGCCGAGGTCGTAGATAGGCTCTTCGTCGTCTTTGCCTTGGCCATGGAAGCTGCCGACTTCTTTGAGCAACGGCGCGGCGCCGGGAAGCTCTTTGGTCTTTTCGCGCAGCCGTGCCGCATCTTCGGGATTCACCGCGTACCCGGCCCAATAGTCGAGCGTGTTTTCTCCATCGCGGTTTTCGTAAAGGTCCTTCACTTCGTCCTCAAAAGGAATGCGCCAGGTTTGGCCCGTATACTTGCTTAGCCAATCCGGATAGGCCTTGGCGTCGTCCAGAGTGATTCCGTGTGCAGGCTGGTTTTGAGTCGCGCTATCTACCGTGGCGGACTTTCGGAATGCCGCATACTGAGCGTTGGTCACCTCGAAGCGGGCTATTTCCAGCGATGGCCGCTTCACAACTTCAGGTGTAAGAATCGCGGCTGCCGCTTTTCCCGAACCGGGTTTGACCCATGGCACGCCATATCGCGTACCGTCGCGCAGAATGTTCTTTCGTTTAAGCGACTCAGCAAGCGGCGAATCTTTTTTGAAGGCTTCGTTTTCGGGCTTAGCGGTTTTGAAGAAATATTTGTCGAACCAGGCTAGTTCATCTTCTACTTTGCGCATCTGGTGCGTGAGCTTTTGCGGGCCGTGTGGCTCGCCGGGGAAAACTACGAATTTCACGGTTTTGCCGTAATACTGGAGCGCGCGGAAGAACGACCAGCTTTGCGCCGGAGGCACGGCGCGGTCGGCGGAGCCATGGAAAATCAAGACCGGAGCCTGGATTTTGTCGGTCTTGAATAGCGGCGATTTGCGGATGTACAGCTCCGGATCTTCGAGGGGCGATTTGCCGAAATAATAGGCGTCGAACGATTGGCCGAAGTCCACGTTGCCCCAGTCGCTGATCCATTCAACGTCGCCGGCGCCCACGCTGGCGGCTTTATACCGGGCGGGATACGTGGTAATCAGGCTGATGGAAAGAATCGAGCCATTGGACCAGCCGAGCGTCGCAACTTTATCGGGATCAACCATGCCCTTGGAAATCAAATAGTCGACGCCCATGTTGATGTCTGGTGTTTCGAGATCGTAATACTTGCCGCAGCAGATGGACTCCACCCACTTCAAGCCGTAATTCCCGCTGCCGTGATAATTCGGCCGAAGAACAAATGCGCCACGCTGCGCCAGGAGATTTATGGGATAGGCCCACTCGTCGTCCCATGCGTCCGAGTCCCATCCCGCAGGGCCGCCATGAATCGCGCTGATGAGCGGATATTTCTTTCCAGCTTCATAGTTGGCTGGGTAGAACAAAATGCCCTCGACCTCTTCGTCGTTCGAGCCTTTCCAGCGAATCACTTCGGATTTGGCAAAAGTTCTTCCGTTTACAAGCCCTTCGTTCAATTTCGAGATTTGCACTGGCGAAACCACTTTCGCTCCCTCCAATTGCGCGCGATAAAACTGCGTCATTCTGCTCGCGGTGGAGTACTGATATACGATTGTTTTCCCATCTTGACTTACAGTGAAAGCTTGCATGTTCTTTGCGTGCTCGCCTTCAAGGGACTGCCGCTTCCAATTCCAACCCGCGGCTGTTTTATCCGCAGCGTACCGCGCCACTTCGAAGCGGCTGCCCGCCGCGAGATGCGCAACAAATCCGCCCGGCACAGCTTCGAGGCCAAAGCCTAGCCCGTTTTCCCAATCGAGCGGAACCTCCGTGACCTTGCCTGAGGCTAAGTCGTAGAAATATCCCTTGAGAATGAAGGCGGTCAGGAAACGGGGATCGGTGGAATACGGCGCCACCGCGTAAACCCCCGCATTGTCGAGAGCCCAGTCGAAACCAAAGGGCCGAATCCGGCCTTCGGTAAAAATCTGTTTTTCCGTTCCGTCGGTCAGGTTGTGCAGGATCGTTATCGGTGGAACTTTCTGGTCAAACTCGTAGTGCAGGCTCTTCTGGTGAGAGGCGACAGCATACTTTCCGTCGCGCGAGGAGCTCCAACTGTCGATCCAGTCGGTGTTCGTGGTGAGACGGGTAATTTTTTTGTCGTTGACATTGATTTTGTAGAGGCGAATGGGCGGGGCATGATCGGCATCGTCGACGACTTCGGAAGTGTCTTTCTTTTTCTTGATCTCTTCTTCATAAAGAGTGGGGTCTTCCTCGGCGCTGTAAATGATGGTGTCTTTGTCGAGCCATTCGAGGTGCTGGGGAGCCCGGGCCAGTTCAGTCAAAACCCAGGGCTCGCCGCCGTGCGGATTCATCAACCAGATTTGCATTGGGGCGGTATCGGGTTTGGGTTGCGGGCGGGCGCGCGAGCTTAGGAAAGCGATGCGCTCGCCGTCGGGCGACCAACGCGGCCCCGCATAGTTGTCGCTGCCGCGCGTGAGTTGAATCTCGCGGTTGTCGGTCAGACTCGTGAGATAAAGGTTCGAAACGCGGGAATCTTTTTCTTTGTCGCCGGTGGATTTTCCCCAGACGAGCCATTTCCCGTCCGGTGAAATGCGGAATCCTCCCGCGTATTCCTGGTAGACGGCGTCCTCCGGCTTCCAGGGCTCGGGCTTCGCTGCAGGCTTGGCGTCGTCCGCGCGCGCGACGGCTACGTGGCGAAAGTGCAGGTTCGCTGCCAGCAAGCTAGCCAACAGAATTGCTGCCATAATCCATCTGCGTTGCATATCTTTTGACCTCATCTTGGAATACCCTGCGTAAGCGTCGCCGGAACCCCACCCGGCAAGCCGCACAGCATAGTCCAATTGACGGTGATTGGGAATCGTGTACTCTTTCCTACGCCGATTTGCCGCGAGGACCACCCATGGGGAGACAAGAGCCAATTTTTACTCCGAAGATATTCCGATTTTTCCGGGATCTGGCCCGCAACAACAAAAAAGTGTGGATGGACGCGAACCGCGGACGCTATCAGGAATCAGTAGTGCAACCTTTTCGCCGGCTTCTGGAAGAGCTGGCTCCTTCTGTTTTGCAGCTTGATTCGCGGTTCGACACCACGGGGCGCACGGGTGCGAATTTCTCGCGCATCAACCGCGACATCCGATTCGCGAAAGACAAGACGCCGTATCGCCCGCAGATGTACCTGAAATTTTCTCCGTCGTTTCCCGGGAACGACGAAACGGGGCAGCTCTACACGGGAATTTCTGCCGAGGCAGTGACCGCCGGATTCCGCATTTACTCGGGAGCGAAACGCAAAGAATCGGCTCTCGGAAAAATCGCGGAGCCGCGGGTGCTGGCCGATCCGAAATGGGCCGCGCAGCAGAAAAAGCGGTTCGGACGCCGCTACGAAAGCTACTGGTATAGCGCGCAAAAAGGAGAATGGACGAAGCACGACGGCTGGCCGGTCACTCCAGAAGATTGGAAGAAACTTCACGGATGGATCGTGCGGCGCAAGTTCACCAATACAGCCGCGACAAAGAATTCATTTCCGCGCGACGTGGCGAAAGTATTTCGCGATTTATTTCCTCTGCTGCGGTTCACTTCTTTGCAGGATTAACACACGATGCGAAATAGAAAGGGGAAGAAATGCCCAGCGTGAACCAGTTCAAGGATCGGCGGGATTTTCTGCGTTTTCTTGCCAGCAGTCCGTTGTTCGCTGTGCCTTGGTTGCGCTCGTTTCGCGTCGCCGAGCTCTTGCCCATTGGCGTGACGGAGCGAGACGCGATTCGGCGCGAAATCGAAGAGTTGCAGCAGAGCGAGTCTCTGATCAAAAGTCCCGATCAGGCGTTGGATGTTTTTGAATTTGAGACGGTGGCCCGCAGAACGCTTCCTCCCGCGCATTTCGCTTATCTCGCCACCGGCGTGGACGACGACGCAACCGTGCGCCTCAATCACGAAGCCTATTCGAAAATCCAGATTCGCGCGCGCAGGCTGGTGGACGTCAGCAAGATTGATATGTCGATGCGCTTGTTCGGGACGGCGTGGAGCTCTCCGATTGTGATTGATCCGGTGGGGAGCCAAAAAGCCTTTCATCCCGAGGGAGAGGTTGCAGTGGCGAGAGCGGCGCGGGCCAAAGAACATCTCCAGATTCTGTCTACCGTTGCTTCGAGCGCCGTCGAAGACGTCACCGCGGCGCGTGGCGCGCCAGTTTGGCAGCAACTTTATGTGACCAACGTTTGGGAAGTCACGCGAGCAGTGGTGAAACGGGCGGAAGCCGCCGGTTGCCCCGTGCTGGTGGTCACCGTCGATCTGCAAGACGATAGCAACCGGGAGACGATGTTCCGGGGCGCAAAAGCGGACTCGCGGCAGTGCGGCTTGTGTCACAAGCCCGGAGGGGTGCGGTATCTCGAACACAAACCGGCGTTTGCCAATCTGGACATTTCGAAAGTGACTTCGCTGTATGCGGCGACGAACAACTGGGAGCTGGTGAAGCGGCTGAAGGACTTAACGACGATGAAGCTCGTTCTGAAGGGAATCGTCACGCGCGAAGACGCGCAATTGGCAGTTGAAAACGGAGTGGGCGGACTCATCGTATCGAATCACGGCGGGCGCGCGGAAGATTCGTTGCGACCGACGATTGAGTGCCTGCCGGAAGTTCTCGAAGGAGCTGCGGGGAAAATCCCGGTGCTCGTCGATGGCGGAATCCGCCGCGGAACAGATATTTTCAAGGCGCTGGCCCTTGGAGCCACGGCTGTGGGGATTGGTCGCCCGTACATCTGGGGCTTGGCGTCGTTTGGGCAAGCGGGAGTGGAAGCGGTGCTGGAAATCTTGCGGCGCGAATTAAAGACCATCATGCAGCAAGCCGGCACACCTTCCCTCGAAAAGATTACGAGGAACTATGTACTGGACCGCGCCCACTAGTCATTGCTGACTTAGCTGGAATAAGACTAGTTCGGAGAAAGTGTTGGCAGCGAGTTGTCCGCATCTGCCGGTCGGTTGACGATGGGGCTGCGCTCGCATACGATGCCGCGCTTGAGCTTGCCTGACAGGACCCGCCCAGGCAAGCAGCACACCGTGAAACGCATTCTCAATTTCGTTGTTTTGCCGATTGTGGCGGTTCTGGGAGCCGGCGCTTTGAGCGCGATTGCGATGCACCGGGGCGAACCGCTGAATGCCACGTGGTTCGTTGTGGCTGCAGTTTGCTGCTATCTGGTGGCGTTTCGGTTGTACTCGGCATTCATTGCGGCGAAAGTCTTGGCACTGGATGACACGCGCGCGACTCCTTCGGAGCGGCGCGACGATGGCCGCGACTTTGTGCCCACAAACAAGTGGGTTCTCTTCGGGCATCATTTTGCGGCGATTGCGGGGCCCGGGCCGCTTGTGGGACCCACGCTCGCGGCGCAGTTCGGCTACTTGCCGGGAACGCTCTGGCTGATTGCAGGAGCCGCGATAGGCGGGTGCGTTCAGGATTTCGTCATTTTGTTCTGTTCGATCCGGCGGGACGGCAAGTCCCTGGGACAAATGGCACGCGAGGAAATCAGCAGCCGCGGCGGATTGATCGCGCAACTTGCCGTGCTGGCCATCATGGTCATTCTTCTCGGAGTGATCGCGCTGGTGATTGTCAACGCACTGAAGGCGTCGCCGTGGGCGACGTTCACGCTGTCCATGACCATTGTGATTGCGTTGCTGCTTGGAGTTTACTTGCGGTTTTTGCGGCCGGGCCGCGTGCTGGAAGCATCGCTGGTCGGTTTGGCACTAGTGTTGTTTGTTGTGGTTGCAGGACGCTGGGTGGGAGATTCGCCATCGTGGTCGCACGTGTTCACACTCAGTGGAGTGGCGCTTGCGACGGCGCTCATCGTTTACGGCTTCTTAGCTTCCACACTGCCGGTGTGGTTGCTTCTGGCGCCTCGCGATTATTTGATTGCGTTTATTAAAGCGGGCGCTTTTTTCACCTTGGCTGCGGGCATCTTGATCGTGAGGCCGCAGATTTTGATGCCGCCGCTGACACGCTTTATCGACGGCACGGGGCCAATTTTTTCGGGAAAGATTTTCCCGTTTTGCTTCATCACCATCGCGTGCGGAGCCATCAGCGGATTTCATTCCCTGATTTCTTCCGGCACGACGCCCAAAATGATTCTTCGAGAGAGTCAAGCGCGCTTCATCGGATACGGCGCGATGCTGCTGGAGTCTTTCGTTGGCGTGATGGCCATGGTGGCGGCTTGCTCGATGACGCCGGGCGTTTTCTTTGCCATCAACAGCCCCGCAAGCATTGTCGGAGCTACTCCGGAGGCGGCCGCGGCAACCATCAGCGGGTGGGGGTTTCCTCTCGACGGGCATACGATGACGAACCTCGCGCAGCTCGTCGGTGAGAAAACACTGCTCAATCGCGCGGGGGGCGCGCCCTCGCTGGCTGTGGGCATGGCGCAGATTTTTTCGCACACGATCGGCGGCGAGCGGCTTCTGAGCATCTGGTATCACTTCGCGATTATGTTTGAGGCGCTGTTTGTCCTTACGGTGCTCGATGGCGGAACGCGCGTCGGACGGTTCATGATTCAGGAACTCGGCGGACGAATGTGGAAGCCGCTCGGGCGAACGAGCTGGCTCCCTGGAATTTTTGTTTCGAGCGCGATTATTGTCGGAGCCTGGGGATATTTTCTGTACCAGGGCGTGATCGATCCACTGGGGGGAATTAATTCTCTTTGGCCGCTGTTCGGGATCTCCAACCAGTTGCTTGCAACGGTGGCGCTCGTCGTGGCGACGACCATTCTGATGAAAATGGGGCGGCTGAGGTGGATTTGGGTGACGGTGATTCCGATGGCCGCGCTGATCACCATCACGATGACGGCGAGCTACCAGAAAATCTTTGATGCCAATCCGCGGATCGGATTCCTGTCGCAGGCCAACGAGTATGCGGCGCAGATCGCCAGCGGCGCGATTCCCCCGGCAAAGATCGCGGAGACACAGCGGCTGATGTTCAACCTGCGCATGGACGCGGCGGTGACGATGGTTCTCGCCGTGATGATCCTTCTGATGATCGTCGAAGCGCTGTTTCAGTGGCACGGGATTCTCAGCCGACGTAGGGACGCGGTTCTGCACGAAGCTCCTTACGTGCGGACGCAGTGGGCCGAAGGTTTTTCCGGTGTCGCGCACGGAGACGATTGATGCGCCCAAGAGCAAAATCGGCTCGTCGATGGCTCCGTCGGCTCTGGCGCGGGCTGCGGGAATGGTGTGGTGACGCCGCTTACGAGCGGTATCTTAGTGCGAAAGAGACGCAGCTCGGGCCGAATCGCAGATTGACTGCCGCCGAGTTCTACGTTGACCATCTCAAGCGGCGATATTCGCACCCCAATCGTTGCTGCTAGGTCATCCTTTTCCGACAATTTAAGATGAAAAGGTGGATTGCTTGACTTCCCGAGTGGGAGGAGCGCAAAATTCCTGCCAAATGGTGCTTCCGTCAGGTCGTGTGTTGCGTCTGTCCTCAACCTGGAACCTGAAATAATCCCAAAGGCACCTTTGCGAGAGGAGAACTATGGGTTCTGCACCTCGTCCTGCGCTCGACATGGACAAATTGAATGCCTTCATTGGGCAGTTCGTTGGGGATCTTGGAGCGGCCGTTCATGCCGGGATGGTCGTGATTGGCGAAAAACTCGGGTTGTATAAGGCACTGGCCACAGGGCCGATGACTCCGGCCGAACTGGCCGCCAAGACGCAGACGGACGAACGATACCTCCGGGAGTGGCTTTCGTCGCAAGCCGCTGGGGGTTACATCACTTACGACGACAAGACTGGGAAGTTCAGCCTGACCGAAGAGCAGGCTTTTACGCTTGCGAAAGAGGACAGCCCGGCGTATCTGCCAGGGGCGTTTGAGCTGGCCTTGGGGTCGCTGGCGGCGGTTCCGCGGATTGCGGAATCGTTCCGGACGGGCGCTGGAATGGGTTGGCACGAGCACGAGGATGGCGTATTTCACGGTTGCGAGAAGTTTTTCCGTCCCGGTTATGCGGCAAATCTTGTCACTACTTGGATTCCATCTCTCGAAGGGGTCAAAGAAAAATTGGAAGCAGGAGCGCGGGTAGCCGACGTGGGATGCGGAAAAGGTGCTTCCACACTGCTGCTGGCAAAAGCATTTCCCAAATCCCAGTTTTATGGGTTCGACTACCACGACAAATCTATCGAAGGGGCGCGTGAATCCGCCAAGCGAGAAGGCGTCGCAGACCGCGTCATTTTCGATGTGGCGAAGGCCAAGGAATTTCCCGGGAAAGACTACGATTTCGTGGCGGTTTTCGACTGCCTGCACGATATGGGAGATCCAGTCGGCGCCGCGGCGCACGTGCGAAAGTCACTCCAAGAAGATGGCACGTGGATGATTGTCGAGCCTTTTGCGAATGATGAATTGAAGGACAACCTCAATCCGGTGGGCCGGGTGTACTACTCGTTCTCGACGCTGCTGTGCACGCCGTGTTCGAGGTCGCAAGAAGTGGGACTCTGCCTGGGCGCGCAGGCCGGCGAGGCGCGCCTGCGACAGGTGGTGAGCGCGGCAGGATTCACTCGTTTCCGGCGAGCTTCGGAAACGCCGTTCAATATTGTCTACGAAGCGCGGCCCTAAGAGCTACCGCGCGTTGCTGGCCGTTAGATTTCCTCTTCCTCCTCGCCTCTGCGTTTCAAGACCGTTGTTTTGTGGGTGATGCGCATGCCGTGTTTACGGATTTCGCTGAGAATCGCGCGGCGGATTTCGATGGGGAGCATTTCCGGGGCGAAAACGCCAGCGAGCTCTCGCGGAAAATGTTTGATGAAGAGCGCCGCGATGTGCGCTGTGGCGTAAGCGATAGGCGTGGTGTAGAGGCCTTGCTGGCGGATTTGATACAGCGTGGGGAATAAGGCGTCGGCGCGAATCAGCAGATGTTGATCTTCGTTCCTGCTATGCTTCACGCCGCACACAAGCACAGAAGCGGCAAACCTTGCATTTTGCAAAACTCCCTGGCGGATCAGCTTGGCGATCCGGCGTGGTGAGAAAGTCTGCGGAAAACGCTGGCGGACGATGCCGCGCGATTTGGATAATTTCCCCTGCTTGTGCCAGCGGCGCAGACGGTCGATTTCATTGCCGCCGATTTTCACGTCGAGGTCGCGTATTTTGATGAAGTAAGGCAGGGTGGCGACTTCATCCTGAGCGGCTAGGACCACCCGGACTGTGCCGATAGGATCCGGGAAGCGGAATTTCTCCAGCTCCGCGAAACGCTTGCTGAGCTGGAATTTTCCTTTCCGGTAGACGCGAGGATGTGAAACGGCCTCGTCGAAGGAAACCTCCGGTGACCACTGGGAGATGGGGTCGTCGCTTTCCGTACTTTCATACAAGCGGATGTGAACGGAGTGGACTTCATCCAGGGCTTCGGCGGCGCGCTTGACTAGAAGATTTGTCAGCCCAGGGGCGGCGCCAGCGTTGATGGCCACCGCGCGGTTCTTTTCGACGAATTTCTTCTCATAACGGAACTGCTCGGCTTTGAATGGATTGCGCGTGAGATGTGAGCTAAGGTCAAGGTAGTGGGCTCGCAGCCGCAGCGCCGCGCGCAGGACAATTTCATTGAAAACGGAAGCAGTGGCGTTGACGATGAGCTGGCAGCCGCGAGCGACTCGCACAATGCCAAGCAAGTTTCGCGCATTGACTTTGGTAATTGGAATGGTGCTTTTTTTCCCAAGAAACCGCCGTCCGCGTTCGGGATCGCGGTCGCCACACCAGACGGTGTGTCCTTGACGTTCGAGCAAATGTGCCAGGAGGGAGCCGGTCGCCCCGGCCCCGAGAACGAAGATCCGCATGGCGTGGGGAAAACTCTATCACAATCCTCCCGCCTGCCTCAGAGTAGGCTGTTCGGGCTGTTCCGTTTGCGCCCGCAGGCGTATGGGGAGTAAACTGTAGGCCTAACTCCGACCTCTGTGGCCTAAGGGAGAGAAAGCCTATGGCGCAGGGGCGATGCTTCGGCGACGGAAATCTGCGGTGCCGGGGATGAGGGTTCGGGTCGAAACGCCCGGGCCTCCCGTGTTTGGAAAGGAGCGATTGGACGGAAATGCGTTGATTTCCGTTGCGCCCGACTCCAAACACGGATCGGGCGGTTTTGTTTTATCCCTGAGGAGCGCGGGAATTCAGGGCAGAAGGGCAACAACAATTCAGCCATGATGCTTCACGACAAATTCGGGCGGCAGATTACCGACCTGCGCATTTCGGTGACGGACCGCTGCAATTTCCGCTGCGTGTATTGCCGTTCGGCCGATCCCGAAAATTACCGCGACCATGACAAGATTCTCTCCTGGACCGAATTGGATCGGCTCGGACGTGTCTTCTTGAGCTTGGGCATTCGCAAGATTCGAATTACGGGCGGCGAACCGTTGGTGCGACATGGTGTCGAGGAGTACATCGCTCGCCTGCATGCCTGGGGAGTCGAAGACCTCTCGATGACCACGAATGGCCATTTGCTGGCGGAGCGCTGCGAGCGGCTGATGCGAGCGGGGCTCCGACGTATCAATATCAGCCTGGATTCGCTCCATCGTGAGAAATTCGAGCGCATCACGCGCACGAAATCGTTCGATACCGTGATGAATGGCATCGAAGCGGTGCAGAAATCGCGCCTGGCTCCCGCCAAGGTAAACGCCGTGCTGGTTCGCGGCTTGAATGATGACGAGGTGGAAGATTTCGCCGCATTTGCGCGCGAGCGCGGGGTCATCATGCGCTTCATTGAATTCATGCCGCTGGATGCCGATCGCCATTGGACGCGGGATTTGGTCGTACCAGCAGCGGAGATTTACCGGCGGATCCATGCGCGCTGGCCCCTGGTGCAGATTCCGCACGAACGCAGCGAGACGGCGCGCAAATACCGATTCGCCGACGGCGCTCCCGGTGAGATTGGACTGATCGCGCCAGTTACACAGCCTTTCTGCGGGTATTGTTCGCGCATCCGGCTCACGGCGGATGGCAAACTGCGGACCTGTCTCTTCAGCAAGGATGACCATGACCTGCGCGGGCTGCTTCGCGAAGGCGCGGCAGATGAGGACTTGGCCGCGTACATTAGCTCCGTGGTCACAGAAAAAGAAGAAGGGCACCGCATCAACGAGCCTGGGTTCGTGCCTCCCTCTCGTACTATGGTGTTCATCGGTGGATAGTGGGACACTTGCTGACGCTGCCCCAGCTCCAATGGCAAGCAAGCTGAGCTATTAGTGTGTACACTGCGGCGCATCGTGCTCGACCGCGCGCGAAGTTTAGGTTAGCATCAAATCGATTGGTTTCGCCGCAGTGCGAAAGAAACCGGACTGCCGATGGCGGACGAAGACGACGAACAAGACCAGGATGAAACTCCGGACCCACCCCAACGACTGTTCACGTTGACGGAGGCGGAGCGCGCGCGGAAAGAGCTCGAGCCTTTTCTCGTGGAGGCAATGGAGTGCCGCAAGAAGCTCTCCGGTCTCGAAACAGATCTTTCCGCTGTCTCAGCGCGAATCATGATGATGGGCGGAGTGATTGTGCCTTACGAAAAGCTGGCCGCCTTACGCGCGGAACATCAGCAGCTTGCGGAGGCCCTGAAGGGCGCGCTGAACCGGATTCTTGAGACGGGCTGCTTGATCAAAGATCTCGAGATTGGCCTGCTTGATTTTCCCGCAGTAATCGACAACGAAGAGGTCTACCTTTGCTGGAAGCTAGGCGAAGACCGCATCCGGTTTTACCACCGTCAGGACGAAGGTTTTGCGGGGCGCAAGCCACTCGATGCACGCGACATGGGGCCTGGGGACATTGTGCAGTAGCACCGGCTTTCGCAACTGGTGCGTGATTGGTGTGCGGGACTCAATTCAGAACGACTTGTCATCCTGAGCGCAGCGAAGGATCTCGTCGCCCATTCCTCCATGGGGCAAACTGTGAGCTACCTTGACTGACCATCCGCGGAACAGTTTGAAGAATTCCGCCAGTCCCTACTTGCGTTCCGCGGCACACCAGCCCATTGACTGGCACGAATGGGGCGACGGCGCGTTCGCGCGCGCCAAGGCGGAAGACAAGCCGATTCTGCTCGACATCGGCGCGGTGTGGTGCCACTGGTGCCATGTAATCGACCGCGAAAGCTACGAGAACGCGGAAATCGCCAAAATCATCAACGAGAACTTCGTGGCGGTAAAAGTGGACCGCGATGAGCGCCCAGACGTCGACTCGCGTTACCAGTCGGCGATCAGCGCTATCTCCGGCCAAGGCGGATGGCCGCTCACCGGTTTCTTGCTTCCCGATGGGAAGCCTTTCTTCGGTGGAACTTATTTCCCTCCGGAAGACCAGATGGGGCGGCCGGGTTTTCGCCGAGTGTTACAGGCGGTTGCGGATTCGTATCGGAGCCGGCGTGCTGAGCTGGAACGCGCGGCTGATTCGCTGGCCGACGCGGTGGCGCAGGCGGAAGCTTTTACTGGGGCGCGTGCGGAATTTGATCCTGGCGTTGTTGATACACAAATCGGCTCGATTATGCAGCAGTTCGACAACAAGAACGGCGGATTTGGTCATGCTCCAAAATTCCCGCATGCTTCTGCAATCGATCTTCTCCTGGAGCGTTACCAGCAAACCAAAGAAAAGCATTTGCTGGCCATGGCTGAAACGACGCTGGAAAAGATGGCTCGCGGCGGGGTGTACGACCAACTAGCCGGTGGCTTTCACCGCTATTCGGTCGATGAGCGCTGGCTCGTTCCGCACTTCGAGAAAATGTCCTACGACAATTCTGAGCTGCTNGCTATTCGGTCGATGAGCGCTGGCTTGTTCCGCACTTCGAGAAAATGTCCTACGACAATTCCGAGCTGCTCAAGAATTTTTTGCATGCTTCCCAGGTGAGCGAGAAACATGACTGGGAAGCCTCGTTTGACGAAACGGCTCAAAGCATTGTGCTTTGGGTGAAATCCACACTCTCCGATCAGGAAAATGGCGGGTTTTACGCCAGCCAGGACGCCGATTACTCCCTGGAAGACGATGGCGATTATTTTACATGGACGCTCGAGGAAGTTCGTGCCGTCCTCGCTCCGGAAGAATCCCGCGTCATCGAGCTTTATTACCACGTGGAACCGCACGGGGAAATGCATCACAATCCGGCTAAAAATGTCCTTTGGATCGCGCGCGGTTTCGAAGAGATCGCGCAAATCCTGGGCCGCGATGCGGATGACATCGTTACGATAAAGCTGAAAGCAGAAGCGAAGCTGCTGNGAAGCGAAGCTGCTGGAGGCTCGCCGCAAGCGGCCCACTCCGTTTGTGGACAAGACCATGTACGTTGCTTGGAACGCCATGTTTGTGTCGGCTTATTTGGAGGCGTCGAGGATACTCGCCACTGCTTGGATCGCTCAAGACTGCCGCGCTTTCGCTCTGAAAACGCTGGACCGGATGTTGCGGGAGGCGTGGAACGAGGAAAAGGGTTTCAGCCACCGCATTGGCGGGCCGGTGCTCGAAGGCTCGCTCGATGATCAGGTGTTTAGCGTGCTGGCGCTTCTTGATGCTTACGAGGCCACGCTCGATACTCGGTATTTCAATGCCGCGCAGAAAACGATGGATTTAGCCATCAANTCAAACGCTACGGCGATGCCGAAGGTGGCGGCTTCTTCGATCGGCCCGCGGACGCCGCTCCGATGGGCGGACTCAATGTTCGCCGTAAACCGTTTCAGGATTCGCCCACGCCTGGCGCCAATTCCGTGGCTGCGATTGCCCTGATTCGCTTGCACGCCTTCACAGGAGACGGGCGCTACTACGACTTCGCAAAGAAAACGCTGGAAGCATTTGCGCGAATCGCGCCGCAGTATGGTCTCTTTGCGGCAACGTATGGCCTTGCCGCCACGCTTTTCGNCGCGCCATCCGATTCAGGCGGTCATCACGGGGCGCGCTGACGATCCCGCGGCGAAGGCTCTGGAAGATGCCGCGCATCGCGTCTATCGTTTCGGCAAAGCCGTGCTACGTGTCACACCTGACGTCTCACTGGCGCATCTCGCCGGGGCGCTCAAAACAACGCTACTGCATCTGCCTTCGGACAAAGCGGTTGCGGTTGTGTGTGCTGGCCAAACTTGTTTGCCGCCAACCAACGATCCGGCGCAGCTTGTTGCTCTGCTCGAAAACGGCGCAGCCGGGGCTGCCACTCAATAATTGTTTCTTACTGCTTCGGCTTCGGGCGCGACTCGGGCGGCACCATCCCATTGTTCCGGTAGTACACCACCAACTGTCCATAGTGCTCGCCGGAATGCTCGATCAGCGAATACGCCACGTCATACAGCCTGTATAGGGTTGGGGCTCCCACATCCACGGCTTCGTTTAACCCGTTGTCCCCCTTTGCCTTAATCGCATCCCCGCCGTCCTGCACGGCCCTTTTCACGAAGGCCACAATTTGCGCCTTGGTTTTCAGATTCTCGCCCTTGGGACCTTCGTCGGGATACCGCGGCTTCTGCCCCAGCGCGGGGTCAGTAAAGTAATACATCGACGCCGAAACGTGCAGCAGATTCGCCGCAAATGTCCGCGAATCGGGATGCGGTTTGTATTCGTACTTATCCTCGGGAAAATCCTCCGCCATGGCAATCAGTTTTCGCCCGATGTCATTCCATTGTTCTAAGACTGCTTGCGAAGGACTCGGAGCTGGTTTTGGCGGCTCTTTCTTCTTCGCTTCCTGGGCCATAGCGGGCATTGCCGCCAGTCCAATAGCTAACACAAGGGTCCCCAACAAACTTAGTTTCCTCATGGATTCCCCTCCTCAGTTTCAGCTTTCCCGGCTGACACACCCTCTCAGACGGAACATCGGGCCTAGCGTTTCTCGTTCCGGACAAAGCAACCTGAACCTTTGGCCGGGTTCATCTTACGCAAGTGAGGGCCTGGGGTCATGCGATTTTCTGCCGGTTGCGCATGGTACACTTGATTTTTGAAACTGGGGGGCTATTTTAGTGAATTGGACCTGGTTGTTTCTGCGGCTCGCGATAGGGTTGGGGATGGTAACGCTGCTGTTTCTTTCGCAGCGATTTTGGTATCGCGCGATTTGGCGCGTTACCTCACATTGGGGCAGCCGGTGGCTGCGCGTTGCGGCGAGGCTGATTTATGTCCTCGCTTTGCTGCTGGTGATAGCAGCAGCTGCCGACGGCGTCCGCATGGGCCAGGGTCATATCATCCCGCGGGCATCGATGATTGCGGTCCTTGCAGGTCTGTGGTTCTTCAGCGCGCTCTTCGCCTACGTTGCCGTCAAGTGTGTACGGGGGATCGACCGCGTGTGGGTTTGGGTCCGCGCGCTGCGTCGCTTGAGGAAATATCGAAAATATCATCCACATTCGATTGCAGCCGCGATGGCCGCCTCGCACAAGACTGTGGTTGAAGCTCAAGCCGAGGCGCTGACCGACCCATCGCGGCGCTACTTCTTTAAGACCGCCACAGCGCTTGCCGGCGCTGGGCCGTTTCTGGGAGCGTTCTACGGCTTTGCCGCGGAAAGACTGAACTATCAGGTACGAAGAGTCGAGATCCCGGTAACCAATCTCCCACCCGCTCTCGATGGGATGAACATCGTACAAATCAGCGACATTCACTTGAGCGGCTATATGCCCCGAACGCAAGTGCGGCGGGCGGTAGAGATGGCCAACGAGCTGCGCGCCGACCTTGCTGTTGTCACCGGAGACTTCATCACCGGCGCCGGAGATCCCATCGCAGATTGCATTGACGAAGTAAGCAGACTTCGCGCGCCTCTAGGTGTTTGGGGCTGCAACGGGAACCATGAAATCTACGCGCGCGCTGAGGATACGGCGCAATACCTTTTCGCACGGGCGGGGATGAAACTGCTCCGGCAAGAAAATGTCCAGCTTACGTTCAAGGGCGCTCAGTTCAATCTAATAGGTGTTGATTATCAGCGCGAACGGACGCCCAGCGGCCGCCGAGTACAAATGCTGCCGTATCTCGAATCAAAGGTCCGCCGCGACATGCCGAACATCCTCCTTTCGCACAACCCCAATTCGTTCAATCGCGCGGCGGAACTGGGGATCGAACTGACACTTTCCGGCCACACGCATGGCGGGCAGATTCAGGTGGAAATCCTGGATCACCGGCTCAGCCCGGCTCGTTTTATCACCGACTATGTCGCCGGATTGTACCGGCGCCCGCTCTTCGCGCCGGCGCCGAACGAACGTGCATCGTCGCCCGGCTCGGTATTCGATGCAAGGCATAAATCACTATTCGGTCAGCAAACGTCAAGCGCCATGGCCGCGATTTATGTGAACCGGGGCTTGGGGACGGTCGGCGCGCCCGTCCGCCTCGGCGTGCCTCCGGAAATCAGCCTCATCGTGCTGCGCCGGGCATAACACGCCAACCAGCGTGTAACCCTACCATTTTTGGAATTCCTCAGAAGTGTTACAAATCTTCGCTCCGTCCTTTTGTATTCCCTAGATGCGTTCGATTCAGTTTTTGGGAGCTTCGGCATTGACGGCACTTTCACAATACTGCAAGTCTCTCATTTTCAAGCACAAACATGGTTCTGCAGGAGCAGCTTGGGGTGGAATGATTCTTGCTCCTACTCGACCTGAGTCCAGCCTCCCGACGCTTGTCTGCGAGCACATGGGGCGTGTTTCGCGGCAAAAATTCGATCTGGAGGAACGCTTATGCGGTACGTGTCACGGTGGTGGAAATACCTTGCAGTTCTTGCAGTTGCCATTTCATCTAAGAAGAGAATTAGTGTGCAGGTTTGCAGGACCGCGGTCGCTGCTTGCGTCGGCCTAGTTGTTCTCATGGTTTCGGCCCCGGCCCAAGCACAATATCGTCTTACCAACTTAGTTTCCAATCAAATCGATGAAAAAACACCAAACACCGATCCACTGCTGGTCAACGCTTGGGGATTAGCCCGCAGCGCCACATCGCCTTGGTGGGTCGCCGATAACCTCTCGGGATGGTCGACTATCTATGATGCGACCGGAAAAGTACAAGGGCTCAAGGTTTTGATTCCCACCGCCGGAAACGGACCAGCCGATCCGAAAGGCCTAAACGGCCCTGGCACACCGACGGGACTCGTTTTCAACGGATCGCCGGATTTCCAGGTTCAGGGCAAGCACGCAGCTTTCATTTTTGACACGCTAGACGGCACTATCAGCGCCTGGGCACCGGGCGTGAACGCCAACCAATCGATCCTCGTGGTGGACAATTCGGCCAACAAAGCAATGTACACGGGCCTGGCCATCACCAACAAGCCTTCGGGGAACTTCCTCTACGCGGCGGACAATACCAACAATCACATCGATATGTACGACGGCAACTTTATACTGGTGAAGTCGTTTGGGGATCCAAACATCCCATCAAACTTCTCCGTGTTTGGCATCCAGGACATCAATGGCCTGGTTTACGTCGCGTATGCTGTACCGAACGTGGGCGCTGACGGTTTTATCGACGTCTTCCAGGAGGATGGTACCTTCGTGAAGACGCTGATCCATGGACTGCCGCTCAATCAGGCCTGGGGCATTGCCCTCGCTCCCAGCAATTTTGGGCCGCTGAGCAACACTCTGCTGGTTTCCAACAACTCCACCGACGGCACCATCAACGGGTTCGATCCTAAAACCGGCGAGTTCGTGGGTACGATAAGGGACCGGCACGGGAGGAAGATTATCTTCAACAATACCTGGGCAATTGCCTTCGGGGGCGGAACCGCAAACAATGGAGCAACAAACGAACTGTTCGTCACGGTGGCCCCGGGCAACGGAGCGCAAAGCGAAATGTCTGGTACGTTTGCATCAATCGTCTTCGCTCCACGCCATGACCATGATGATGATCATGAGGGTGATGACCAGGGCAGCCCGAAATAGGCGTTTCAGCAACGGCCGCTGCGGTCTTTATCCACGTTGTTCTTCGCCGCTGGCCCCAACGTTGAAGTGAATGGCCTTTTCGGGACGCTTACGCCAATAGCCGCCGAAAAGGGCGAGGCCGACGAGCAATAAAAGCCCGTCTCCGCGTGCGGTGGTCTCCAAGAATCCTGCGGCAGCGGCTGAACAGTCCATCGAGCGGCAGAAGCCTTTTGGCTTCTGCCGCTCTTTTTATTTGGAAGTTCTGCCTGCCCAAGCCTCCGGACATGCTTAGCGTGATTCTGGCTTCTTTGTAGAAAGATCTCTCTTTTCACTCGTGGGTGCGCGTGGTGTGCGTTTCTGAATCGAACAGGGGATGCTAATATTCCGCGCTCTGACCTCCCAACATGTCCATTCAGAAAAGGAACTATTGGCTGGAAACGGTTACGGCGCCGGGAGCGCAGTCTTTGGCGGAACTGCCTAACGGTGCCGATGTGGCGGTGGTAGGAGGTGGATTCACAGGTTTGTCCGCGGCTCGCGCGCTGGCTAAGCGAGGAGTGACAGTCGCCTTGTTCGAGGCGGAAACCTTCGGTTGGGGGGCCAGTTGCCGGAACGGCGGCATGGTTCTAACAGGCTTGAAGTTGCCCGTTCCCAAGCTGATTAAACGCTATGGGATCGAAGCTGTGCGGCGGATGTACGCGGCTTCGCTCGAGACTATCGATTGCGTTGAACGGATTGTTCGCGAGGAGCAAATTGACTGCAATTTCTCGCGTTGCGGCCACCTGGAAGTGGCTGTCAAACAGGCGCACTTCGATGGCTATGCGGAGTCGGCGAAGCTCATCGAGAAAGAATTTCAACATGAGGTCCGCGTTGTCCCGAAGCGTGAACTACGCAGCGAGATCGGTTCGGATATCTACTACGGCGGTTTAGTGGATGAGAAGAGCGCGGGGTTGAATCCTGCTCGCTACGTCGCCGGACTCGCGCAGGCGGCGCAGCGGGCGGGCGCATGCTTGTATGACCATGCGCGAGTCGAGAGCATTGAAACAGAAATCAAAAATGGTGCGCGCAAGTTTCGCGTGCGCACGGCTAGAGGGAGCAGTGTAGCGCGGGAAATTCTCCTCGCTGGCGGAGCCTACACGACCCAAACTGTCCCTGCACTGCGCAGGAAGATCATTCCCATCGGCTCCTACATCATCGCCACCGAAGTCTTGCCACAGGAACTTGCTCAGGAGTTAAGCCCACGCAACCGCATGATCTACGACTCGAAACACTTTCTTTATTACTACCGGCTTACTCCTGACAACCNGGATGCTCTTCGGCGGGCGCGCCGCTTTTTTCCCGGAAAGCGAAAATACAATCCGCCGGAGCGCGGAGATTCTTCGCAAGGGAATGCTCACGGTATACCCCCAGCTTCGAGACGCAAAAGTCGAATACGTTTGGGGCGGGACGCTGGACTTTACCTTCGATGTGATGCCCCACGCAGGAAAAATCGAAGACATGTACTTCGCAATCGGTTATGCCGGCCACGGCGTCGCCGCCGCCACTTGGTTCGGCACAAAGCTCGCGGGAATCATTTGTGGCGAGCCCAATGACATTCCTTTCGACGAGATTAAGTTCCCGACGCCGCCGATTGGGCTGCGCAGCGGCACCACTTGGGCGCTGCCGCTGGCAGGCGCTTACTTCAAGGTTTTGGACTGGTTTACCTGAAGCTGAGCCATCCATTTGCGGGAGATGACATAGGCCAAGGGTCCCAGCGCCGCCGCGAGCGGACCCCAGCGGCGCGCGAAGGGGTCGCTTCCCACCAACGCAACAGCGCTCATAACGAGCGGCGCGGCGACTACGTAGAAAAGTCCTGCGCGGCCCCAAGGAATCCGGAAAGGCCTGTTTACAGCTGGAGCTTTATGCCGCAGCTTCCACGCTGCCAGCACCGTCAGGACCGTCACACCGATTCGCAACCAGATGTAAACGGTTAAGAGCTGGGTGAGTGTTTGGAAGGCGAGCAGAACGCAAATGATCGAGGAGACGATAATCGCAATCCACGGCGTTCCATAGCGCTGATGTTTTTGCCTCAGCACGGGTGGCAAGTAGCCGTCCGCGGCCATCGCCGAAGGCATGCGCGTGCTTGTCAGCACGGTGGCGTTCAGCAGCGCAAGATTGGTCACCATGGCGGCCACAGTCATCCAGAAGCCCAGCCATGGCCCTCCAATCAATTTCGCCGCATCGGAGAAATAACGAGTGCGCCATTCGCTCCAATTCCCAAGCGCCGCGAGCGAAAAGAGAGTGGGCAGGAAATAGGTGGCGATGGAGAGCGGAATGACTAGGGCAAGCGCGCGGGGATAGGTTCGCTGAGGATTCTCCACCTCTTCTGCGACGCTGGACATCTGCTCGTAGCCGGAATAGAGCCACAGTCCCAGAGCCAGCCCCACGCCAAATACTTGAAAAGGCGGAACGTGCGGCGGGATCAGCGGGGTGAACGGATTGTGATGCCACTTGGTTGCGGCGATGGCGCACAGCGCCGCAATCGGCAACAGAATGACAATTTCGAGGAGTGTCGAGACCACGCCAACCATTTGGATTCCTCGCACGTTGATCCACGCAATCTGCGCCACCACCATTACCGAAATCAGGTAATGCTTCCAGCCGGTAATCGCGGGAAAAAAGAAGCTCAGATAATCGGTGAAAAGAACGGCATAGGCGCTGCTGAGAAGGAACGAAGCGGTCCAATTCCACCAGCCCGCCAGGAAGCCCCAAAAATCCCCGAAGGCTGCGCGCGCCCATCGGTAAAAGCCTCCCTCAACCGGCATGGCTGTGGTGAGTTCCGCCGCGACCAGCGCGACTGGAATGCACCAGAAGAATGGAATGAACAGATGGTAGAGCAGCGTAAGCCCCGGCCCGCTCGTCGTGACCTGGTCTTCCAGACCGAACGGCCCACCCGTTGTGTAGGCGTACATGGTGAACACAAGATAGAAAAGGTTGGCCTTGCGGATTGCGCCCCGAACATCTTTGGTTTTGGCTGATGCTGTGGGAACGTTGTTCAGAAAAGCCTCTATTCGCGTCCGCGGCTGGGCAGGAGTTTTCTGACGCCAAGCTGAGAGTTTGCTAGGCGGAGGTTATCTTACTTGACCGAGGGACCGCATCCTTTTTAGCGAGCATGTCGCCAGTCCACTCCC
>OCOJ01040140.1_pt2 | contig 31800 bp, 26 predicted proteins | sample 1539251 | NCBI WGS metagenome assembly OCOJ01 (sample SAMN01911457, study PRJEB22624) | soil metagenome | biome: Soil | place: Malaysia | collected 2012-04-30 | depth RA_metagenome m
AGATCGCTTTACGCGTGCGCATGGACCTCCTCTCGCAAGGCAGCAATTTGTTTTCTCGCAGCCGCGATCGCCTCGCGCACACGTGCTGGGGCAGTCCCGCCTGCGACGTCGTGGATTGACAACACCGACTCGAGGTTCATCGAATCGTAGAAATCCCGATCAAAAACAGAATTCAGCGATCGCAACTGATCCAGCGAAAGATCCTGCAGCTCGCAACCATTGTCGATGCAGAGCTGCACAGCCTTGCCAATTTGCTCATGTGCGAGCCGTGAAGGAACGCCGCGCCTCACAAGGTAGGTAGCCGCCGCCCACGCGTTCATGAAGCCTGACTGTGCGGCTTGTTGCATGCGCTCGTAATGAAACTCCGCCGTCTTCATCCAGCCCGTCACCAGCGGCAGAATCTGGAGGATTGTGTCCGAGGCGGCAAACAGCGGCTCCTGCGTCTCCTGCAAATCTTTGTTGTAGGCGAGAGGCAGACCTTTCAGGGTGGCCATGAGGGAGGTTGCCTGCCCGATGACGCGCCCGCTCTTGCCCCTGACCAGTTCGAGCAAGTCGGGATTTTTCTTCTGTGGCATGGCGCTGCTTCCCGTGGAATAAGCCTCGGGTGAAGTGACGAAGCCATACTCCTGCGAGGAGAAAAGAATCATCTCTTCCGCCCAGCGGCTCAGGTGAAGCGCAAGCAGCGAAAGTGTGTTTGCGAATTCGACGACAAAGTCGCGGTCGCTCGTGGCATCGATGCTGTTCGTGGTTGGGCCGTCGAAGCCAAGAGTCGCAGCCATGAACTCGCGATCCAGCGGCAACGTCGCTCCGGCCACCGCACCCGATCCCAGCGGACAAACGTTCAGCCGCTTGCGGCAGTCGAAGAGCCGGCCGGCATCGCGCAGAAACATTTCGACATACGCCATCAGCCAATGTGCTACCAGCACGGGCTCGGCGCGCTGCAGATGCGTGTACGCCGGCATGGCAGCATCTCCGGCCTGTTCTGCGCAGTCCGTGAACGTGCTGCACCATTCGGCGAGCTCGTGCTGCAGTTGATCGATTGTGGCCCTCACGTACAAACGAAGATCGGTCGCGATCTGCTCGTTGCGGCTGCGCCCGCTGTGCAGTTTGTATCCCGCTTCACCGATGAGCGCGACAAGTTGTTTCTCGACAAAATGGTGCACATCCTCGGCTTCGCTGTCGCCGAGGAATGCCAGCGAAGCGGTCGCTCTTTCGCCGATCTGCTGCAAACCCTGCAGGATGCCGATCAGCTCATCCGCCGAGAGAATTCCCGCATTCTTCAACGCACGAGCGTGGGCGCTGCTGGCCGCAAGTTCGTAGCTCAACAGCCTTCGGTCGAAGCCGAACGACCGCTGCCAGCGCTCGAATTCAGGATCGAGCGGTTCGCGGAATCGCCCTGCCCACATCTTCATCGCGTGACCTCTTCGCGCGACCGAGCCCGCGACCGCGAAGGCAGACCGAGAATCCGGATGAATCCTGCTGCATCTTTCTGGTCGTAGCTGTCTCCCATGGTGAACGACGACAGATCGGTTCGGTAGAGCGAGTATTCCGACTTCCGGCTCACGACTGAAACATTTCCCTTGTACAGAGCGAGCGTGATGCTGCCCGTCATCTGCTGCTGCGTGCTCTCGACAAATGCGTCGAGGGCCTCACGCAAAGGTGTGAACCACAGGCCGAAGTAGACCAGCTCGGCGTACTTCAGGCTGATGTGCTGCTTGAAGTGCGCAAGATCCCGCTCCAGANCAAATCGCTTCCAGTTCGCGATGAGCGGTGACAAGCAGCGTTCCGCCGGGAGTTTCGTAACATCCGCGCGACTTGATCCCCACGAAACGATTTTCGACGAGGTCCACTCGGCCAATCGCGTTGCGAGCGCCGATTTCGTTGAGCAGTTCGACCAGCGACACCGGATCGAGCTCCATTCCGTTTACCGCGACTGGAACACCGCGCTCGAAGCCGAGGGTGACCCGTTCCTCTTTGTCGGGAGCCTCCTGCGGCGGACGCGTGATCTGCCACGTGCTCGGCAAGGGAGCGTTGCCGGCATCCTCCAACTCGCCTCCTTCATGACTGACGTGCCACAGGTTGCGGTCGCGGCTGTGAATTTTCTCGCGGCTAGCCGCTACCGGAATTCCATGGTGCTCGGCGTAATCGAGGCAATCCTCGCGCGACTTCAGTGACCATTCCCGCCACGGAGCGATGATCTTCAACTCCGGGGCCAGCGCCTGATACGCCAACTCGAACCGCACCTGATCATTTCCCTTGCCAGTGCAACCGTGGGCGACGGCGGAAGCGTCCTCACGCAAAGCCACCTCGACCTGATGTTTCGCGATCACCGGACGCGCCAGCGATGTGCCCAGCAGATACTTATGTTCGTATACGGCCCCTGCCTTCAGCGCAGGGAAGACATAGCTGGTGAGAAACTCCTCGCGAAGATCCTCGACAACCACCTTATTTGCGCCCGTGTGGGAGGCCTTCTCCACTACGGCATCGAGGTCATCCCCCTGGCCGACGTCGCCCACCATAGCGATCACGTCATAAGAATAGTGTTCCTTCAGCCACGGAATAATGATGGATGTATCGAGTCCGCCGGAATAAGCGAGCACAACTTTTTCAGGCATGAGCGCTCCTTGCGGGCAGCCGGACAGCGCCACCCAGCAGCAAATATAAGATTGCTTTCTGGACATGCAGGCGATTCTCAGCCTGCTCGAAGATGAGCGATTGCTCGGAGTCCATCACCTCATCAGTGACTTCCTGTCCGCGATGTGCCGGCAGACAGTGCATGAAAGCTGCATGCGGCGCGGCGAGCGACATGAGCTCCGAGGTGACCTGATAGGGCGCAAATACCTTCGCACGCTGCTCAGCTTCGTCTTCCTGTCCCATACTCGCCCAGGCGTCGGTGTACACCGCGTCGGCTCCGGCGACCGCAGCCTGCGGATCGTTGATCACCGCAATCTGTGCACCGGTCCGCTCGGCAATTTCGCGCGCGTCGGCGACGATCCGTGCGTCGGGCTCGTAACCCTCCGGGGTCGCAACTCGAATCGATGATCCCAGACACGCGCAAGTGAACAGCAACGAATGTGCCATGTTGTTGCCGTCGCCAACGTATGCCAGGCAAACGTTAGTGAGCTCGCCGAACCGCTCCTGCAGCGTGAAGTAGTCGGCCAGCGCCTGGCAGGGATGCTCCAGATCGCTGAGCGCATTGATTACCGGAACGGAGGCATACTTCGCCATGTCCTCAATCGTCTGGTGCGCGAACGTACGGAGCACGATCACGTCCACCCAGCGTTCCAGATTGTGCGCAATGTCGCTCAAGCCCTCGCGCGCATCGATTCTGCTCTTGGTTTGATCGACAAACATCGCGGTTCCACCCAGACTAGCGATTCCTGCTTCAAAGGTGAGCCGCGTGCGCAAAGACGGTTTCTCGAAAAACATCACCATCTGCTTGCCGGCCAGCGCACGCTGAAATACCGATGGCCGCGATTTCATCAGCTCCGCGAGATGGAGCACGGCCTCGACTCCCTGCGGTCCCAGATCACGGGTGGAAATCAGGTCTGAGCACCAGAAGACTCCCGGAAAAGTTTCCGGCGCCACGGGCGCCTTGCTCGGCAGTGGACTGTTCATTGATTCCTTCATAGAAATGTTTCGACTGGTCGGCAGCTTTGCGGAACCGGAAAGACTCATGCGCAGGTCACCTCAGTTCCACACGACAACTTGGTCATGAAGAATTGCGGCAGGACCTCAACCTCGGCCGCGGGAAGAATTCTCACTCGTCCGACACCTTGTTTGAGTGCGCTTCGGCAGGCCTGCAACTTGGGCAACATGCCGCCGCTAATGACGGAGCCCGCCGCCAATTCGTCGGCCTGCTTCGTGCTCAGCCAGGGAATCACTGCTCCTTCTGCGTTCTTGACCCCAGCAACATCCGTGAGAAAGATGAGGGCGTTCGCATGACACGCTGCAGCGCATGCCGCCGCCATCTCGTCGGCATTCACGTTGTAGTACTCGCCATCCGCGCCCAGCGCCAGGGATGCCAAGACCGGGATGCCTCCGTGCTGCCACAACGCCTCAATCCAGCACGGCTCGGCGAGACAAATCTCGCCCACGAACCCAATATCGTGCCGCCGAACATATTTCTTCCGCGCGCGAAACGTCATGCCATCGCCGCCGCAAAATCCGACCGCCGGCATGCCCACGGCCTGAATCGCCGCCACCACCTTCTTATTTACGATTCCTCCCAGCACCATGAGAGCGACGTCGCGAGTCTCAGCGTCGGTGACGCGCAGTCCGTCCACAAATTCGCTCTGTTTTCCCAGTTGCTTCAGCATCCGCGTTAGCGCGCTGCCGCCGCCATGCACCACCACCACGCGATGCCCGTCCTGCGCCAGTTCGGCAATCGCCCGCGCACATCTGCGCAACGTAGCTGCATCCTCCAGAGCTGCCCCTCCCACTTTGACCACGATCGTCATTGCAACCCCTCGTCTTCCGCCCACCCATACATCAGATTCATATTTTGCACTGCCTGTCCGGCCGCTCCTTTCAGCAGGTTGTCGATGCACGAGATCAAGACCAGCCGTCTCCCGTCTGCCGCCAGGCAAAAGCCTAGATCACAATGATTCGTGTGCAGGCAGAACTGCACTTCGGGCAGCTTGGGAGTGGCGAAAATCCGCACCCAACGCCTGCCCGCATAAAAATTGCGAAAGCACGACTCCACCTCGAGCGGCGTCATCTCCCGCCGGAGATGNGACGTAGACAGTCGACAGAATCCCGCGCGGAATGGGCAGCAAGTGGGGCGTGAAGATCAGTTCCTGCTCCGTCAGTGCGAGTTGCTCGACGATCTCGCCCACATGCCGGTGGCCGAACACTGCATACGCCGAGAGATTGTCAGCCACGGAAACGAAGTGCGTGCGGGCCGTGGGCTCTTTGCCTGCTCCCGACACGCCCGACTTGGAATCGGAGACAATTCCGCGTTTCCGATCCACGCAGCCGGCCTTCAATAGTGGCGCGAGCGCCAGAATCACCGACGTCGCGNTAGCACCCAGGATTCGCCACGAGCTGCGCGTTCGCGATGCGATCCCCGTGCAGCTCGGGCAGTCCGTAGACCGCTTTCTTTGTCAATTCCGCTACGGTCGCCGAATCCGAGTCCTGAAAGTTGTAGATCGTGCGGTGCTGGTCGTCCTTCAACCGCCATGCGCCGCTGAGGTCGATCACGCGCACGCCGTGAGCCAGCGCCTCGGGTACGAGCGCACGCGACGCCTCGTGGGGAGTGGCAAGAAAAAGTAGCTGCACCCCTTGGGCTTTCAGCGCAGTCCACGAAAGCGGGTGCAAGGGAAAGCCGCCATTGCCCGACAGCGCAGGAAACACCTCAGCCAGGTCAGCAGCCGCATTTCCTTCGTTACGGCGTAACAAAACCGGTTTTTCCAGCTGCGGATGGCGCAACAGAATCCGCGTCAGCTCCAGGCCCGAGTACCCAGTTGCCCCCAGCACCGCAGCCTTGAGTTTCGCCGGCATCAGCTGAGCATCCCCTCGATCCGCGCTGCCAGCTTCTTGGCCTCGTCCTTATCCGGACAGACAATGAGAATCGTGTCATCTCCTGCAATTGTGCCGACCACTTCGCTCCAGTCGGCCTCATCGAGCGCGGCCGCGACTGGTTGCGCGCTGCCCACGATCGTTTTCACCACCAATAGATTCTGCGCCGAGCGGATCTCCAGTACGAATTCGCGCACCAACCGCGACACCGGCGGCAACGCCATGGCGACCGAACCATCCCCTTGTGGCAGGGAATAGCCGCGGGGAGTCTTGCTCAGATTCAAATCGTGGATGTCCCGCGACAGTGTCGCCTGGCCGACTTTGAACCCTCGCCGCCGCAACGCCCGTCGTAGGTCATCCTGGCTCGAGATGGCGCCATGCTTGAGCGTTTCCAAAACCGCTCGCTGTCTGAGAGTTTTATTCATTATGAATACTTATTCATCATCCTGAATAAATATTGCTCTATCCTACCGGCCGGAAGCCAAAAGTCAAGGGAAAACATTCGATCGTCCAGTCACTTTCGGAACACTCCGTCCACCGAACGGCGCGGGTAGAAAGAACAAGAACACCCCGCTCGCCTTCGCCTTGCTAGACTGCTGCAAGGCGAACAAGCAGAATTTCCGGGAGGCTTTTTGCCGTACGTTCTAGCTCTCGATCAGGGCACCACCAGTTCGCGGGCCATCGTATTCGACGCCGATGGCGCCGTCCGGGCCGTCTCCCAACGCGAGTTTGCGCAAATCTATCCGCAGCCGGGGTCGGTGGAACACGATCCAGAAGAAATCGTGGCGACACAAGTCAGCGTTGCTCGGGAAGTCTTGTCCCAGGCCAAACTCAGTCCAAGGGATATCGCGGCTATTGGCATCACCAATCAGCGCGAGACCACGATCGTGTGGGATCGCAAAACGGGACGCCCAATCTACAACGCTGTCGTCTGGCAGGATCGTCGCACCGCGGACGCGTGCGAGCGCCTCAAGGCCGAAGGACACGAGATTCCCATCCAGCAGCGCACCGGCTTGCTGATCGATGCCTACTTTTCCGCCAGCAAAATCTCCTGGATCCTCGAACACGTTCCCGATGCACGACGTCTCGCCGAAGCGGGCAAGCTGGCATTTGGAACCGTCGATAGTTGGCTGCTCTGGAAGTTGACTGGTGGCCGCGTGCACGTCACCGATGCCAGCAACGCCTCTCGCACCATGCTCTTCAACATCCACACCGGCGCTTGGGACGAAACGCTTCTCGACCTTTTCGGCGTTCCTCTCTCGATGATGCCCGAGGCTCGCTCCTCGAGCGAAGTGTACGGCGAAGTGAGCGCGGCGGCCGGCCTCGAAAAAATTGCCATCGCGGGCATCGCTGGCGATCAGCAGGCGGCTCTCTTCGGACAGCGTTGTACCGCTTCAGGCCTGACCAAGAACACCTACGGGACCGGCTGCTTCATGTTGCAGAACACGGGCGGGCGCGCGGTGTCGTCTTCCAATCGCCTGATCACGACGGTCGCCTGGAACCTGAGGGGCGTAACCGACTACGCTCTTGAGGGCAGCGTCTTCGTCGGTGGCGCGGTGGTACAGTGGCTGCGCGATGGCCTGGGCATCATTCGCAGCTCACAGGAAGTAGAGCCACTGGCAAATTCAGTTCCTGACAACGGAGGAGTCTATTTCGTTCCTGCGTTTGTGGGCCTGGGCGCTCCGCACTGGGATTCTTACGCGCGCGGCTCAATCTTCGGGCTGAGCCGTGGCAGCACTGCGGCTCACCTTGCTCGCGCCGCGCTGGAGAGCATCGCTTACCAGGTTGCCGATTTGCTCGACGCGATGCAACGCGACACCGGCAACGCCGTAACTGAACTGCGCGTCGACGGCGGCGCCGCCGCGAACGACTCTCTCATGCAATTTCAGGCTGATATCCTCGGCGTTCCCGTGGTTCGCCCGTCCGTCACCGAAACCACCGCTCTGGGCGCCGCTTACCTGGCAGGCATCGGGGTCGGCCTTTGGCGGACTGTTGCCGACATACCACCTGCAACGAAAGAGAAACGATTTGAGCCGCGCATGCCAAGGTCGACCGCCGTGTCGCTTCGCAATCGATGGAGCGAAGCAGTCGCGAGATCGAAGAATTGGGAAACAGGAAATCTCACCTAGCGAAGTGCAACCGCAATTATCCGACCCTGGCTACGGCTCGACCCAGAATACAGCTCCCTTTTCGATCGGCGGCAGGGTAAAGGTGATCGAATCCTGCGTGCGAGTTCCTTTGACTTCCTCAGTCGTCCCGAGGAACGGCAGAAAAAATCCCTTTTGCCCCGTTCTTGCGGGGACGGTTACCTTTACTCCCGTCTGCGGCGTCTGCACAGGATTCGAATGTCCCCGCAGCCCCGCAAAATTCGCGAAGAAAGAGTTGATATGTCCATCCCTAGTGCGAGCGATCGAAGTGGCCACCTGCGGCCCGGCTTCGATGCGCACGGTATCTCCACCCTTGAGAGACTTGAAAAACGCCCGCTGTGATTCCGGAGCCGCGTTCGCGAAATCCTTCTCCAGGGCCGCGTTGTACGCTTTTCCCGGACAGTCTGGGAAGCGCACAATTCCATCCGCGGCGCCCAGCCCTGTCAAATCCGCTCCTGTAATCACCAGCCGGTTTCCGTGCTCCGCATACGCATGCAGCAGGTTTTTCTCGCCCTCGCTCAGCACCCGCACATCCGGCAGCACTAGTGTCCGCCCCGTGAACTCTCCCAGATTCCGCGGCGTCACCACCTCAAAAGCGAAGTGCCTCTGCATCAGCAAAATCAAGATTCCCCGATACGAAGCGATAAACTCGTTCGCATAAAAATTCCGCGTCTCGGGAGAAAAATAAACTCCAACCGGATCAACCGGCGTTCGCGGCAAATAAAACGTCTTCTCGTGCTCCGCGATCCACGAAAAAATCTTCTTCCGCGTCGGCAAATCATTCGACCCTGCCATCGAATGCCCCGGCGCATCCCAGAAGTTCGCGCCAGCCATGACCTGCGACATCGCCAGATTCTCCATCGCCGGCCGCGCATCCACTTTCTTATCGCCATCCCACGAGTAATTCAGAATCCACGTGGCCTTCCCCTGCGCGAACGCGCGAAACGAATGCATTCCCACCTGATAGCGGAACCAGTCCAGCGGCGACCGCGATGACGCCATGTGATCGCCCTCGCCGAACTCGTACTCGTGCGCGATCGCGTCCACCACGGGATACAAGCTGTAAACATCCGCGCCTACGCGCACTGCCTCTTCTTCAATCCCCGGATAAATCTCCGGAATGGTCTTGATCTTGGGATTCACCGACTTTGCATTCTGATCAATCACGTGCATGAAGTCGGTGAACGTCTGAATTCGGAACTCCACCCACTTGCGAAAATTCGCATCGGCAAAATCTCCCAGCTTCAGATCGTGTTTCGCATCCAGTCCCGTTCGCTTCTTGAACTCCGCCACCGTGTAATCGTCGAAGCTCGCCCAGGTGTCTTCCCAGCCCTCGAAATGCGTCATCCAGTAAGGGATGTCGACATAGATCCCATCGATGCCCGTCTCCGCAATCTGCCGTACATGTTCCATGTAAATCTTCCGCCACTCCGAAGCGTAAGGACTGACCCAGACGTCCTCATCACCCTTTCGGATCCAGAACGCCGCGCCGCCTCCGAAAATTGCCGGTTTGCCGTTGATGTCCCGCTGCACCCAGTCCGGATGTTCCTTGAACAGCGTGTGCGGAGTTTGATCGGCACTAGCGGTAATGCACTCGGTCCCCGCAATGTAGACGAACGCATAATTCCCGGCGCGATGCGCCTCCGCGGCTACATCGCGAATAGCCTTGAGCTTCTCCTCTGGATGGACGAAACTTTCGTATCGGCCCTCGATGTCGTTGTCGACCTCGATGCCAAACACGCCGCTTTCCTGCGCCCGGCGCACGATCTGGACCGCGTCGCCGCCGCGCAGCCCATACGCTCCGATGCGCACATAATTTGTCCAATTTTGTTCGCTTGAGTCGGGTGCAGCGACGAGCCCGAAGGCAAATAACAACAGGAGCAATACTGCCAAACACCATTTGTGTTTCATGTTCTTTTCGTGGACCTAGGGCGAGGCGATTGAACTCATCGGCGGCCCACCACCGGTCTCATCACTACGCGGATGGTTTCTGTCCTCAGAATTCGAACCGCGCGCCGAACTGGAAGCGGCGCGGGTTAGAACCGGCGGCGCTGCCGGTGATATTCCCAAACGTCGAACTGCCGAAATTCAGATCCGGTATGCCAAATCGCTCGTGATTGGCCAGGTTGAAGACCTCCGCCCGAAGCTCCAGCCGCGTGCCTTCCTTCGGCGTAAATTCCTTGAAGAAGTTCATGTCGAAGTTGTGAATGCCATCGGTCCGCAGGTTGGAAAAATAGCGCGGCGCATTCCCGGGATTCTGATCTCCCGGATCGGCAAAGCAGTTGGGGTTGAAGAACGACACCGGAGTCCCGTTCCCGCTCACGCCCACATTGTGCATGCTGATTCCGCTCTTGAGCTGCGAACAGACGACGCTGGGCCGCTGATTGCCATCCATCAGTCTCGGAGTAGACATCAGGATAGCCATAGGCTGCCCTGACTGTTCCGTAACCAGGGTCGAAAGCGACCAACCGCCGATGACTGCGTCCAGAGCGCGATTCATGTTGCCGCCGATCCAGTTATTGCGGCCAACGGGCAGTTCCACCACTACGGCTCCCGCTAGCCGCTGCGGCGCATCGTTGGCGCTGATCGAGTGCTCCAGATTCAAACGATCCAGTTGTTGCGGATTGCCATTGTTGTACGTGCCCACAAAGGCGTTTCGGCCGGCGGAAGAGGTGTCTGTGTTCTTCGAAACCGTGTAGCTGCCTTCGAAGCTGACGTGGTGTGTCGTGCGCTTCTGGAAGCGAACCTGCATCGAGTTGTACCAGGAGCTGCCTTCGAGCAAGGGCAGGCCCTCAAAGTTGCCGTCGAACTGGGGATGAGGTCGAAGCAGGTTTCCCAACGGCAGAGTCGGCTGGCCATAGCGGGAATCGGGCTCGTTGAAGATCTGGGCCGGTCCGCCGGTCAGGCAGCCGGTCCCGCCGACCCCGCCGAACATGGTGCAAAAAGGGTTGACGACCATGCCCTGCAGAAGGCCGCTGACACAACTCTGATTGTCGCAGGCACCGGCTCCATTGGCGCTGTCGAAGCTGGCGTGCTCGGCGGCTGAGATTTGCGCCAGCAAATCCGACGAAATGAAATTGCGGTTGCGCGTGCTGGAATCTCCACCCCACGGTAAGTGCGTGCTGCGGTTTGCCGAGTAGTCGACGGCAAGCACAATCTGGCTGGGAAGCAGCCGCTGAATGCCTAGGTTCCACTGATAGATGTCGGCATTTTGCGCCACAGTCGTCCCCAGGTCGTTGAAGTTGCTGAATCCGTATTCAGCGAGCTGTCCGTAGCGCTTACCCTCGGGCTGCGTCAAGCCAAAGAAAAGCGGGTTCGCCAGGGTCGCAGACTGGGTGGCAAAATTGTCAAGGGTAAAGAAAAAGGTCGGGCTATTGCGAAAAGCCGTTCCGGGGTACTGGTAGTTGGTGGCGATGTTCATGCCGTAGTAGACGCCGGCGCCGCCGCGGATGACCGTGTCTTTAGCGAACTGGTAGGCGAAGCCCACTCTTGGCCCAACATTGTTGCGGTCAACCGGAACGGTCCGCATGCCGGAGGTCGGAAACAAAGTCGTCCCAGTCAGTTCCACCGTATTGGGTGTGTTCAGGCCGATACTCTGCAGCGCCTGCTGCGCACTTTGGAATCCCGCATTCGCCGCGGCAGCGCTAGTGGCGCTAAGGTCGATGCTCTGGCCGCTGTCGGCATTGAAATCGCTGAACTGAATGTGGTTGAAGCGCTCGGTGTAGGGCGTACTCCACTCGTAGCGAATGCCAAGGTTCAAGGTCAACTTTGCGTTCACCTTCCAGTCATCCTGGAAATAAAATCCGGTCTCCTTGGATTTGTTGGCCACGGGCGGAAACACGTTGATCCCGCTGCTGCCGTTGACGTTGTCGGCATAGCCGAACAGCATGCTGGCAAAGGGATCGCCGCTGTTATTCCCGCTTGCGTCGGAATTGCTGAAGGGAGTTGGGGAGGTCACAAAATCAGTGAAGTTGAAGAGTCCCGTTGGATTGGGCGGCTGCCAGAAGTTGTTGTAGAAGAGGCGCTGTTCTCCGCCCAGCTTAAGGAGGTGTTTGCCGCGGGAAATCACCAGCTGTGAGGAATAGCTGTAGAGCGTATGCGCGAAATGCGTGTTCACGCAGCACTGGTCGAACAAGTTGATCCCCGGATTATTGCCCGATAGCTGGATGGTCGGCATCCGGTTCACACCCTGGTTGGCCTCGAGAATTGTGGGGAGCCCGGGTGTGCCCGCGGGCAGCGAAGCGTCAAAGCTCTCGATAGTTGGGATTTTGGTCGTCACCGGCTCCCGCACTCGGTCCAGTGCGAAGCGATTGGTCAAGATAATTCTTGGATTCACCGTCCACGTGTATTCCAGCGAGACGTTCTGGGCTGTGGGCGCGTCGGAGGCAATTCCATCGCCGGCGGGACCGAATTCGAGGTCCCCAAGGATCTCCGGTGTGCTGGTATTGCTGTGCGACCGGCTGTAGCGCCCGCTGAGCCGGTTTTTGTCGTTAAGTTGATGGTCCACCTTGATATCGAACTGGTAACCCGGATCCTTGGAAAGCAAATTCAGCCGGAAGTTCGGAGAAAATACCGGCGCCTGAAAGTTTGGCAATGGATAGAGATTGATGAGGGCTTGCCCGATTGGATCAATTTCGGCGCTTGGAATTACATTCGCGGTCTGGCCGGGAAGCGGGTTGCCGTTGATATCAAATCCCACCTGCGGCCGAGTGCAGCCCTGTGGGTTGCAGACCACCCGCTTCGGGTCGAAGATGTTAACTGTATTCCCGTTGCTATCCACCAACCCCGTGAAGTCCCCATTCCGCTCGGCCTGCGTCGGGACTAGTGCATTAAAGTTCATGGGTTCATCGTCGCGGATTTTCTGAAAATCGAAGAAGAAAAACGTCTTGTCCCGCTTGATTGGGCCGCCGATGGAAAACCCGCCCTCGTCCCATCTGCGGCTGGGTTTGACACCGGGCTTGGGGTCGAAGAAGTCGCGCGCATCCGTTCCTCCGCGCTGCATGAAGTAAGAGCCGCTTCCATGGAACTTGTTCCCCCCGCTCTTCAGCACCATGTTTACCACCGTGCCGCCGTTGCTGCCGAACTCCGCCGAAAAGCTGTTATTTTGTACTTTGAACTCCTGGACGATTTCCACCGAGGGCTCGTAGTACACGTTCGAGGTCGCGCCCTCACCCTGTTCCGGAGCGCTGACCAAGGCGCCGTCGATCCGCACTTCCGCGGTCGCGTTCCGTTGCCCGTTGGAAACGAAGTTTGTTCCTGAAGGATAGTTGTCCGTTGCGCCAGACCCGGCCGCCTCCGTAACTCCGCCGGAAAGAAAGGCGAGCCCAAAAAAGCTGCGGTTGAAAAGCGGGATTTCTTTTACATACTCGTTGGTGATGTCGGTGCCGATGGTCGCGCTTTCTGTATCCAGCAGGGGCGCGGTCTCGGTGACCTCCATGGTTTCGCTCACTCCCACAGGATGCAGCACAAAGTCCACGCTCGTCTCCTGGTCGACCTGCAGCACCACATCTTTCTTCTCGCTGATCCGGAACCCTTTGACCTCCGCCTTGATTGTGTAGACAGCCGGACGCAAGCCCGCGAAGAAGTATTGCCCGTGATCATCAGTATGGGCCGTCTGCGCAATGTTGGTGGCATCGTTCGTGATCGTGATGGCCGCATTCACCACCACTGCCCCGCTCTGGTCCGTCACCACTCCGCGAACTTGTGACGTGTAACTGACCTGTGCCAAAGACACGTTCGCAAGCGTTGCCACAAAAAGGATGAAACCGGCAGCCAGACTCAGACTGCGAATAGCGACACGCATAGCGGGCCTCCCTGCGGAGCTTTCGTATCCTTACGACTTAAAACTATTACTTTCGTTTATGCCCGAAGTCAAGACAAATCGCGCCCGGCGGAGGAATTAGCCGGAGGCATCCCGGCTTGCATCGAGACGGACGCCATCGTTCGTCCAGCCTTTACCCATGTCCTGCCCTGCTCCAGCGAGGGGTTGTCCGGTCCAGGCGTAGCCCGGCAGCGCGGCCTTCTCGGCTTTTCTTTACGCGCTTTGCGGTCTAGGCTTTGACGAGGCCGAGTGCCCCATTTTCTCGCGTTCTTTGCGAGGAGTGGGGATTTCAGCTTTCATCCACTTCTTTGCTCAACGCGTGACTGAAGCCCCTCTTCGCGAGCATCATAATGAGCAGCAACGATGAAAGCCGCCATCCTCACCGCGCCGCATGACATCTCGCAACGCCCCCTGCGCCTCGCCGATGTTCTCAACCCGCAACCCCAACCGGGACAGGTCCTCCTGAAAGTCCGCGCCTGTGGCGTCTGCCGCACCGACCTGCATATCGTCGAAGGAGAACTCCCGCCCAAGCTCGCCAACATCACCCCCGGCCACCAGATCGTCGGCGAGGTCGTTGCCCCAGCCACCGCCGACCTCCCTCTTGGCACTCGCGTGGGCGTCTCCTGGCTCGGAGGCACCGACGGCACCTGCTCTTATTGCCGGCGCGGCCTCGAAAACTTGTGCGACTCGCCCACTTTCACGGGCTACTCGGTCGCTGGAGGCTACGCCGAGTACGCCCTCGCCCGCGCCGACTTCGTCTTCCCCCTGCCCCACTCGCTCGGCGATCTCGCCGCCGCTCCTCTTTTATGCGCCGGCATCATCGGCTTCCGCAGCCTGCGCGTTGCCGGCGTCGAGCCCGGCGAGCGCGTCGGACTCTTCGGCTTCGGAGCGTCCGCCCATCTCGCCATCGCCGTGCTGCGCGCGTGGAAGTGCGACGTCTACGTCTCGACCCGCGGGGCGTCCCATCGCCAACTAGCCGCGTCACTGGGCGCGGCCTGGGTGGGAAGCGAAACCGAAACGCCCCCCGTGCAACTCGACCGCGCCATCACCTTTGCCCCCAGCGGAGACGTGGTCGTCGCCGCGCTCGCCAGCCTGCGCAAGGGAGNGCGTGGTCGCGATCAACGCCATTCACCTCGACCGCATGCCTGAGTTTGACTACGACCGCCTGTTGTGGGGTGAGCGCCAGCTACGCAGCGTCGCCAACATGACCCGCGCCGACGCCCGCGACTTCCTCGCTCTGGCCGCTGAGATCGGACTGCGTCCCAAGATTACCGTCTTCCCGCTGGACCGGGTCAACGAGGCCCTGCTCGCCGTCAAGAACGACGCCATCGACGGCGCCGCCGTGGTCACGTTGTAGTCGTTAGCTGCGGCACCCCCCAACTTGCGCCGACGAAGCCTGCACCCCACTCTGAGTGAACTCTAAGACTTGCGCCGCGGTAACTAACGGAAGTGCCCTCGCGCGCCGATAAGGCGTGGCAGGAGATATCCATGCCGAAGAGAGCGCTGCCCATCCTTGTTACTTGCAGTCTCACCCTTTGCCTTTGCGCCGCTACGCTGCACGCCCAGGACCTCGACAACCTTCAGTTCCACGGGTTTGCCTCGCAGGGGTTTGTCTACACTACGAACAACAACTATCTTTCGATGCAAACCAGCGACGGCAGCCTGCGCTGGACCGATGGCGGCCTCAGCGTCACCGACACGCTGAGCGACAAGCTGCGAGTCGGCATCCAGTTGCACATGTACCAATTGGGGCAGATGGGTGGCGCCAATGTGGCGATTGATTGGGCCTCCGGCGACTACAAGGTCAACGACTTCTTNGGGCTTTCGCGCCGGCAAGGTGAAAACCGCGCGCGGCCTGTTTAATGACTCTCAGGATATCGACGCTGGATTCCTGTGGGTGCTCTTGCCCCAATCCATGTACTCGCTCGACAGCCGCAGCTTCATGCTGTCCCATCTCGGCGGCGAGGTCTATGGCAGGTTCCCAGTAGGCAAGGATGAAGGCACGCTGCAATACCGCGCCTTTGCCGGCTACGCCAGCTACGACTCCAACAGCGGATATGCCATGGAAGTCGCGCAGATGGGCATGGTGTTCTCCGATAACCCCGGCGGCAAGCTCTATGGCGGAGACCTGCGCTGGGTGGCGAAGGGCTTCACCCTCGGCTCCAGCGCACGCGTGCAGTCGATCGACGCCACCGCCAATATCGGCACCATTCAAACAACCCCCTTTGTGATGAGCGACTTCTATGCCCAGTATCAGAAAGGCAAGTACTACTTTGCCGGCGAGTATGGCAAAAGCCCAGTCCACGAACAATTCAACGTAGAAACTCAGGCCGGACCGATGACGATTCCGCTCGCCTTCGACACTCGAAACTGGTACGTGATGGGCAGCTATCGCGTCACTCGCAAACTGCAGGTCGGAAGCTATTACAGCTACTACGAGAACAAGGCAGGCGACACGTCGTTGCCCGCCAACTACGCGAAAGATTGGGTCGTCTCGGGACGCTGGGACTTCAACTCCTACTTCTACGCCAAGCTGGAAGAGCATTTTCTGCATGGCACCGGTCTGGGTTACTACGAGGCCACCAATCCTAACGGACTGCATCCGAAGACCGCCATGCTGGCGGCCAAGATCGGATTCAGTTTCTAGGACGGGCCATGAAAGTCCCGGGCAAAACTCGTTGGCTGATGCTCGGCGTGTTCTGCCTCGCTGCTGGAGCGCTCGCCATGGCTCAGGATGTGGTGATCATTGCCAATCCTGAGATGAAAGTCTCGCAGATCAGCGAGCGCGACCTGCGCGATATCTTCACCGGCGCCAAGTCGCGACTGCACAATGGGTCCAATGCAGTTCCGGCCCTGCTGCGAGGTGGGCCGGCGCATGAGGTATTCGTCCGCAAGCACCTCGGCCAGAGCCCGGAAGAGTTCCGCGCCTCGTGGCGCAGACTCGTATTCGCCGGGCAAGGTGCCATGCCGCGCGAATTCGGCTCCGAGCCTGCTCTGGTGGAATATGTTGCACGCACGCCCGGAGCACTCGGCTACGTAGCCAGCATCTCCCCCGGTGGAGGCGTGAAGACCCTGACTGTCTCCGATAAGACCCAGTAGACGAGCTTGGGGTCTGAGGTTGAACCGCAAGCTTGCCCCAAGAAATCGCCCTGTCCGCTTCTATTGTTTTTTTCTTTTGTGGACTTTGCGGCTTTCCTTCGCGCACTTCGCGGTTCAGGAGCTTGACTGGAGCCTCACTTCGTGCTGATCCAAACTACGCAATCGCAAATGCGGCAATGAAGAGAATGCAAAACCCCACCGCCTGACCCAGTTCGTTCCAGCCGAGCCGGCGCACCTCAAGTGGTGCGGGCTTCTCGAAGAAATAGAGCCATCCCCGGAGCATGAGAGGGACGAACGCCACGAGCGCGATCCACGGCATCCACCGCACCAGACAAGCGCCCGGGAGGGCAGCGGCCATCACCACTTGCCCCAGCGCGAACTTCCATCCGCGGACGAACTTTTCGCGCACACCTTCGACCCGCACCGTGTGAAGGCGTACCTGCACGTAGTGAATCTGATTGCCGGCGAAGGCCAGGTTGGCGAGCCAGAGCATCCATGCTGCGGGGCCGAGCTTTCCCGTGACCACGTAGTAGGCCGCAGGCGCGGACGCGGTCAGGCCGATCGTTCCGACAACTTCTGAGACCATGCGCATGTGCCGGCCGAGTTTTTTGAACAGCACCTGCGCCGCGAAGGCCGCGGCCGCGATCGCACCAATCAGCCACAGGCCGCGATTGCGTCCGGCCCACAGCAGGGAGCCGAGCGCCAGCGCGGCCACTGCTCCCAACAAGCCGAGCACAACTCCGACCGCTCGACGTTCTTCTCTCGTCTGCGCGCGCATGGGAGATGTTCCCATCAAGCTTTCGACCGGCGTCCGCAGCCAGAACAGGGCCAGCGCCGCGATCAGCAATAGCAAGACAGGAAGAACGTTACGGCTTTCGCGCAGCGCGACACCCGCGCCCGTAACCAGCGGGACCAGCAGCAGTCCCCAGGCTCCATGCTCGCGCGGGACGATCAGCGCGCGGCGGCGCTCCCGCCGCGCTTTTTGCCAAGACTGCTCGATCAGGTACAAGCCTCCGAATCGGACTCTCGATGCCCTATTCAAAACTGAGTTCCCACTCCCTAGCAAGAGTCTCGCCCGATGCTGAATTCAGCCGCGGAAAACCTCGCCACTAGACCATGCCTGCCGTGTTTTCGCTCATTCTCAACTGAGACACCTTCACCGCCATGCCGCCATGTGAATGTGCTGCATGCCCTTGACCGCGCGCATATACTGCGCGCGTTCGAAGGCGCCGGGATCGGGGCAGCGGATCTGGCTCATGCTGCCTTGCATCTGCCCCACCGACTCGTACTCATGCTCTTCCATCCACTCACGCAGGCCGCGTTCGACGTGCCGCAGATGGTTGACCCCGTTGCGCATGAGCGCGGAGCACAGCATGGTCACGTTGGCTCCAACCATGAGCAGCTTGATCACGTCTTCGGGTCCGTGCACTCCCCCAGTCGCCGCCAGGCTGGCATGTACGCGGCCATAGAGAATGCCAATCCACGTCAGCGGCAGGCGCAACGCCTGGGGCGTGCTGAGCAGCACGTTAGGCCGCAGTTCCAGCGCCTCGAGATCGATGTCGGGCTGATAGAAACGGTTGAACAGGACCAGTCCGTCGGCGCCGCCTTCGTCGAGCCGTTTGGCCATGTTGGCCATATTGCTGAAGAAGGGGCTGAGCTTCACCGCCACCGGAATCGTCACCGCTGATTTGACCGCGCGCAGAATATCGAAATACACCGTTTCGATCGCGTCGCCGGTCAGGTTCGCATCCGTGGGAATGAAATAGATGTTACATTCCAGTGCGTCGGCGCCGGCGTGCTGGATCTCACTGGCAAATTTCGTCCAGCCGCCGAGAGTCGACCCGTTAAGGCTTGCAATCACTGGAATCCGCACGGCGGCCTTGGCCCGGCGAATGTGGTCGAGGTAGCCTTCCGGGCCGGTGTGAAACTCATTCGCCTGCGGAAAATACGTGAGCGACTCGGCAAAACTCTCGGTGCCCGCGGTCAGATGATATTCAAGTTCGTCCTCTTCCTGCCGCAGTTGCTCCTCGAAAAGCGAATAGAGCACCACTGCCGAGGCCCCCGCGTCCTCGATGCGGTGGATACCGTCGACATCGCGCGACAGAGGCGACGCCGAAACCACCAGTGGCGTGCGCAACGGCAGCCCGAGATAAGTCGTTTTCAGATCAAGCATGGTTCCTCCTGGCGGTGTGACTCAGCGCGCAGCCCCCGTTGGCGCCGTCTTCTCCGCTGCCGGCTTCTCGGCAATTTCCTTGGGAGAGGCGGTCGCTTCCAGCTTGCGGCCGGCCATGTACTCGTACATGCGATAACGGCGATCCGCGTCCTGCTGCGCCAGCTTCCACAGCCGCTCCGCCTCTTCCGGCTTGCTCTTGGTGAGCATCTTGAAGCGCGTCTGCTGCAGCAGGAACTCCTGCACCTTGCGCGTAGGCGCGCGCGAATCGAGCACCAGCGGATTCTCGCCTGCTGCGGCGCGCTCCGGGTTGTAGCGATAAAGCAGCCACTGCCCGCTTTCGACCGCGACCTTCTGATCGCTCATCGCCGTAGTCATATCGATGCCGTGCGCGATGCAGGCCGAGTACGCAATGATGAGGCTCGGCCCGTCGTAGGCCTCCGCTTCGAGAAACGCTTTGAGCGTGTGCTCGTCTTTCGCGCCCATCGCCACGCTCGCGACGTACACGTTGCCATAGCTCATCGCCATGAGGCCCAGATCCTTCTTGGGACTGGGTTTGCCGCCGGCGGCAAACTTTGCCACTGCCGCGCGCGGCGTGGCTTTCGAAGCCTGTCCGCCCGTGTTGGAATAGACCTCGGTATCAAGCACGAGCAGGTTCACGTTGCGTCCGCTGGCCAGAACGTGATCCAGCCCGCCGTAGCCGATGTCATAAGCCCAGCCGTCGCCGCCCACGATCCACACGCTCTTCTTCACCAGCATGTCGGCGACTGCGAGTAACTGCTTGGCGTCAGAAGAGTCGATCTTCTGTAGTCTCTCTTTCAGCATGTCGACGCGCTGACGCTGCTCAAAGATGTCGGCTTCGTCTTTCTGCGGAGCTTCGAGGATCGCCTTGACCAGGTCTTCGCCGACATTGGCCGCGACGCGGCGCAGCAGTTCGTGGGCAAACTCGGTCTGTTTGTCGATCGAGAGGCGGAAGCCGAGGCCGAACTCGGCGTTGTCTTCAAACAGCGAATTTGACCACGCCGGCCCGCGCCCGTCCGCATTCTTGGTGTAGGGCGTCGTCGGCAGGTTGCCGCCGTAGATCGACGAGCATCCGGTCGCGTTGGCAATGATGGTGCGATCGCCGAACAGCTGCGACACCAGCTTGATGTACGGCGTTTCGCCGCATCCCGAGCACGCTCCCGAAAACTCGAACAGCGGCTCCTGCACCTGCTGCTGCCGAATGTTGCCGGCTTTGATCTGCCTGCGGTCCAGCTCAGGAATCTTCAGGAAGAAATCCCAGTTCTCGCTCTCCGGTGCGCGCAGCGGAGGCTGCGGCACCATGTTGATGGCTTTAAGCCGCGTCTCGGCCTTGTTCTTGACCGGGCAAACATCGACGCAGATGCCGCATCCGGTGCAGTCTTCCGGCGCGACCTGGATCGTGTACTTCAGCCCCGCCCATTCCTTGTCGCGCGCGTCGCACGACTTGAACGTCGCCGGAGCGCCTTCCAGATACTTGGGTTCGTACACCTTGATGCGGATCACCGCGTGCGGACATACCATGGCGCACTTGCCGCACTGGATGCAGATCTTTGTGTCCCATGCCGGAATTTCCAGCGCCAGGTTGCGCTTCTCCCATTTCGCGGTGCCGGTGGGGAAAGTGCCATCGCATGAGAACGCGCTGACCGGCAACTCATCGCCGCGGCCGGCGTAGATCGTGCCTAGAACCTCGCGATCGAACTTCGGCGCGCCCGGAAACGGCGCAGGGATTTCCATTGTGCTGGTGATCTTCGAGGGAATCTTCACCTCGTGCAGGTGCGCCAGCGTCTCATCGACCGCGCGCATGTTTTTCTGAACGATTTCCTCGCCCTTGCGGCCATAGGTGTCGCGAATCGACTGCCGAATCGCCTCGATCGCCTCGTCCCGCGGCAACACTTTGGAGATCGCGAAGAAGCAAACCTGCATGATCACGTTCATGCGCGAACCCATGCCCGTATCTTTCGCGACCTGATAGGCGTCGATCACGTAGAGCTTGGCCTGCTTGGCAATGAGCTGCGCCTGCACCTCACGCGGCAGGTGGTCCCAAACTTGGTCCGGTCCGAACGGACTGTTCAACAGAAACACTCCGCCCGGCACCAGCGCACTGAGCATGTCGTAGCGCTCCAGGAAGATCCACTGATGGCACGCCACGAAATTGGCTTTTGAAACCAGATAGCTCGATCGAATCGCCTGCGGGCCAAAGCGCAGGTGCGAGACCGTCATCGCCCCCGATTTCTTGGAGTCATACACAAAATAGCCCTGCGCATAGTTGTCGGTGTTCTCGCCGATGATCTTGATGGAATTCTTGTTGGCGCCCACCGTGCCGTCTGCGCCTAGGCCGTAGAACAGCGCGCGCACCACGCTGTCGGGCTCGGTAGAGAATCCGGCATCGTAGTCGAGGCTTGTGTGGCTGACGTCGTCCAGAATGCCGACGGTGAAATGATCTTTCGGTCGTGTCTGCTTCAGGTTGTCCAACACCGCCTTCACCATCGCCGGCGTGAATTCCTTCGACGACAGCCCATAGCGTCCGCCCACTACTCCGGGAGCAGTTTTCAGCTTCCCATAACCCAGCTTCAGGCCTTCCTGCAGGGCGTTCACAACATCCAGATACAGCGGCTCGCCGATCGCGCCCGACTCTTTCGTGCGGTCCAGCACTGCAATCTGCCGGACCGTAGCAGGCAGCGCCTCGACGAACGATTTCACGCAGAACGGCCGGAACAACCGCACTTTCAGCAATCCAACTTTTTCGCCACGCGCGTTCAGGTACTCGACCGTTTCATGCGCGGCCTCGGCGCCCGATCCCATCATCACGATCACGCGCTCAGCGTCGGGCACGCCGACGTAATCGAAGAGGTGATACGACCGCCCAATCACTTCCGCAAACTTGTTCATCACCGCCTGCACCTTAGCCGGGCAAGCGTCGTAGTAAGGATTCGCCGTCTCGCGAATCTGAAAGAACACATCCGGATTCTGCGCCGTCCCGCGCAGCACCGGATGATCCGGCGACAACGCCCGCTGCCGGTGCTCGATGATGCGATCCATGCTGACCAGCACGCGAATATCGTCTTCGCTGATCATCTCGATTTTGTTGACTTCATGCGAAGTGCGGAACCCATCGAAGAAATGCAGAAAGGGAATGCGCGTCTCCAGCGATGCCACATGCGCAATCAGCGCAAAGTCCATGGCCTCCTGCACCGAGTTCGAGCAGATCATGGCCCATCCCGTCGTGCGGCAGAACATCACATCGGAGTGGTCGCCGAAAATCGACAGCGCATGCGTGGCCACCGTCCGTGCCGACACGTGAAACGCCGTTGGCGTCAGCTCGCCCGCAATCTTGTTCATGTTGGGGATCATCAACAGCAGTCCCTGCGACGCCGTAAACGTCGTCGCCAGCGCCCCGGTCTGCAGCGCCCCGTGCACCGCCCCGGCCGCGCCGCCCTCGCTTTGCATTTCAATGACGTGGGGGATGGTGCCCCACGCGTTGGGCAGCTCCTCCGACGCCCACTGGTCCGCCCACTCCCCCATCGGAGACGACGGGGTGATCGGGTAAATGGCGATGATCTCGCTGGCGCCGTAGGCGATGTGCGCCACCGCCTCGTTGGCGTCCATGGTCTTGATTTTGCGCTTCATGACATCCCCCATGCCGTACTCTCACAGCGGCCACCGGCTAACCCCTGCGATGTCTTCAGGATGCCGAATAGGACCTGGGCCTGTCGCGACGTGGATTCACACACCGGTGTGATTAGAATCACAATCCACCCGGAAGGGGATTGGCACCAATAGGTTGCAGAATCCAGAGAGCCTTCGTAGCCCTCGAAGAATTCCGCGCCTATGCTCCTGAGGGACGAGTGCAGGGTCCCGCCTCATGTCAGAGCAGCCGATTGTGAGGACCGGACGGATTCTTAGGGATCGTGAGCGCTATCGCGATGTTACGCCAACTGACAGATAGGCTCCGAATTTGGGGCTTGCCTCTGGGGATGGGTACGATCGTTCGTCACTCGCTCCGTAGCGCACCGCTTCGCAGTCAATGACTCTCCGCCCGTGCCAACGAGCCCAAGAGCCTTCCCTGCTCATCGCTGGGCGGCGTCCAGCGCGCCGAATCGAACGGGAAAACCTTGTTGGCTGGCTCCTTCTCGGTCTGCACCGAGTCCACCGAGAACAGTTGAAAGTCGCTTAATGTGTGGATGCGCTCATAGCGGCGTCCCCCCCGATACGCAATGTACAGGGAACTGCTCTCCGGCAGCCACAACTGGATATGACGGCTGGAAAACTCCACCGGAGCATAGATGATCACCCAATGTTCCCGCTGCAGTTTGAGCTTCTCCATCGGGCTTACCAAGTCAGTTTCGATCTGTAGGACGTTGTAATTGTCCGTCGAGATCCATGCCCGACCCTTGAATCGGGTCAGCTCGACGGTCCGACCGACGCGCATCGCACTAAAGGATCTGTTTGGGTCCGCGCCCTCCACGAAATGCACCTGCCACGCAAGCTGCCCCCGCAGTTCGGTCAGCCCTTCGCAATGGAAATCGAAGTTCCCGATGTGGCTGGGATGAAAAATCAAAGCGAACGCCGCCGTGCCTAAGTCAACGAACGAAGCGCGCTGCCTCCCACCGCCTGCCCGATACTCGTCAACGCGCGGGTATCCGGAAGATCCTGGTTCGATCTCTACCACATAATTGGCCGTCTCTGTGCTGGAATTACGCCTGTTTCCATTCCGGTCGAAGTCAATGTACTCGACAACCTCATTCGCGCTGAAGCGTCGCATGTTGTCAATCAGGTCCAGGGTGCGATCGCTCGCTCCTATGAGGACCTGTGCCAAAGGGCAGGCCTTATCCCTCAGCACTGAGGGAACGCCAGCGTCAATGTCGGGCGGCCCCTCACGCTCCGCTGGCACGGACGAACCCTCGCCGCCGCCCGCCGCAGACTCCGCCACCGCAGCGATATTTTGTTCCAAGGCTGCCAGATATTGCTCCACGATGGCGGCATCGGGCCCTTTGGCGGAGTACTTCAGATACTGGCGCAACTGCAGCGCTTCATTTGTCGCGTCCCCCTTGGCCTCATACACCTGCGCCAGCACGAAGTGCGCACGCGGTTCATGATGGTCCCGGTCGGCTGCCACCGCGCGCAGAGAGCTCTTTTCCGCTGCTACGAGATTACGGAGGTTCAGGTTCGCGGCCGCATTGTACTCGTATGCGACGGCGTTACCGGACGGGTCGAGTTCGAGTGCACGCGTGCTCAACTTCAGAACTTCGTCCCAGGAGTGCCCCCGTGCAGCGATATCCGCTTGACAGAGGTAGGCCGGCACATAACTCGGATCCGCCACGGAAGCCTTGGAACAGGCATCGCGGGCTTCGCTCGCCCGCTGCTCAGTAACCAGCAACTGACCGAGAGTCACCCACGCCACGCTATACTTTGAATAGTCGCGCACGGCCCGCCGAAATAGCTTCTCCGCTTCGGCGTTGTTCTTTTTTCTTAGGGCCGCACACCCTCGCACATATCTATCCCTCGCCTTGGCAGTTCTTTGTAATTGCTGAACAGAGACCGCCGGACTTCTCATCAGGGTCAACGGCGGAAGCAGGCAGGTGGGTTCCCGGTCCGAAGTCTTCGTTCCTCGGTCCCCGGTGGCATTGCCCGCGTTGCGACGGTCCACCCTTTCGCGGGTGTCGGGAAGTACCCATCCTGTGTCTCTCATGTCCTCGGGTGGACCTGCTGGGGCGTTCGGCAGTGTTGGCTCGTGTTGGGCGACGGCGAAAGGGACCGAGATAGCCAGCGCCACTACCAATGCTCCAAGACTCGCCGGCCAGGTCGAGAGCGACGGCTGCCATCGCACGGCAAAAGATCGCATGGCGCTACCCCACAGGGGCCCTATGTTAGCACCGTTCTAATGACGGCACCATACGCGCGCCCCCTTTGGTACCGTCAGCCAGAACTGCCAGCCGAAAACGTTCGGAGCGACACTTGAAAGACCAAAAATAATCAGCGCAAGACCGACAGAGCCGAAGACGAGAGCGTTCTTGGCAAGCCTCGCAGCGCCAACTCCACGGCATATTATGCCTCAGCAGGCGCAAGGGAGCTTAGCTGACGTGATCAGGTGATAGCGCGCACGACGCCCATTAACCCTGCAATTCATTCCGTTTGACGAGGTGCCGGGGCTCGGTGTCGTGCAGCTGCTCCCGTACCGCCCGAGCCGCCGAGATGGCAGTCGCTGCAACTGCCTAGGTCAAGTCTCTCAGATCATCGCACTGCCAACGTGAATCCCGTCTGCGTCTTGGGCGTGTCGTAGACGCCGAAGTCGCAGCTGAAGACGGTCCAAGCCTCAGTCGTATCGGCGGCGTCGGTGGTCGAGGTCCAGTAATACTGCGATTCGACGAAGTTGGTGAAGATCGGCGCCTGGTAGACCGAGCCGTCTTTGTTCCGATAGGTGTAATTGAAATACTGCGCCAGGTTGGTTTGCGCGCGGTCGGACAGGCTCTGTATTTCATTGCGATTGGGCATGCGCTATTGCCCCGCGGTGGATCCATCGCTGAGTCCGTAATGGCGGCTGGCGAATCGCGGTGGCTCACCCCTTCGGCGCGTTCGTTGCGACAGAGCCTGCCCTGAGCGAGCGCGTCGAAGGGGCGGGCTACGGTCCGACCCCTCCATTGTGGCAATCGCTGCAGTTGACCTGGGTCAGGTCTCCTAAATCGACGGGGTGCTGAAAACTCGCCGTAGCCGTGGACGCCAGGCTGGTGGCGCCTTCGGTCTCTGACATCACCGTGTGGCAGAGCTGGCAATCTTTGCTGACCACTTTGCCGTCGGGGCTGACGTGTTGTCCGTCGTGGCAGCGGAAACAGCCCTGGTAGTAATAGTGGCCGAGATTGTTGGTATGGGTCTGCCAGTTCAACTTCATTTCAGGAAACGTGGTGCGGCGGAAAATCTGCTGCACTTCCTCGACCGCGTTGCGAATTTCCAGCTGCTTGGCCTTGGCCACGTCCGGATACTTGCTCTCATAAAATCCCTGCAAGCCCGTGGCGATGGCTTGCAGGGCGGCGTCGGTGGTTGCATACGATCCGGTCAAAACCGTGACCGCCTGCTGCTTGATGAAGGGAAGGGAAACGTCAAGACGGCGCGCCAGCAGCGACTGGTCGACGGCCTGATCGGGCGGAACGTAGATGTGCGTGGGACGATTGTGGCAGTCGACGNCAGTCCATGCGGCGGCGGGGCGCTGTCGCGATCTGATCTTTGGTGAGTGTGGAATCTTTGGCGTAGTACTCAGTGACGCGCCCCTGCATGTCTTCGACGTGGATGTAAGGGATGACTTGCCGTTTCTCGTCGGCCGCCACGTAGTCAATCTTATTGGCGATGTTCATGTGCCAGTGAATGCCTTCGGGCGCGCCCGTGGTCGGGTCACCGCCGCCGGTCTTGATCAGCATGCGAATCTGGCGGACGGTATTCTTTTCATCGCTTGAGTAGTGGGTGAAGACCTTCAACTGCCCGCCATAGAATTTTTTCGGCCAGTGACACTGTTCGCAGGTATCCTGCGCCGGGCGCAAGTCGTGCACGGGGGTGGGGATCGGCCGCGGAAACGTATTGAACGTGGTTGCGTACACCTGTCGCGCGCCTGACAGCTTCGATTTCACATACCACGTCGCTCCGGCGCCCACGTGGCACTCGACGCAGGCCACGCGCGCGTGCGGAGAAAGCTGGTAGGCGGTGAACTCGGGATGCATGACGGTATGGCAGAGCTGTCCGCAGAACTGCACCGAGTCGGTGAATTCGTAGGCTTTATAGCTGCCGGCGGTGCTCACCATCAGAAACACCAGCAGGAACCCCGTGAAAGAAATAGCTGCGCTACGCTGGGTGCGATCGTTGAGATCGATGCTGGGATAGAAAGCGGTGGGAGGAGCCTTCTTGCGCCGCTCTAGGAGAACTCCGGCCAGCATGAGCAGCAGCCCCAGAATCAGGAATCCGGGAGAAACCATGTAGGCCAGGATGCCGATGTAAGGGCTGGGCTTAGCAGCGAGAGCGTCGGTCAGAACGAAAATGAAAATGTTGGCGACGCTGACGATTGCGAGCGCCACGCCAGCCAGGCTGACGGGATTGCGCAACAGCATGCGCAGCCGGTGCCAGGGCTCGACTGCCGGCTGCGCCGAGTTCTCATCGTTCATTGGTTACCCCAGCATTGATCACCCGGACGTTGCTCACCCCAGGCATTTTCATCCCGAGCCTTTTTCAGCTCCACCTTTTACCTCGGCGGGTTCGTGCTCGCCGTCGGCCGTCGCATCTGTATTAACCAGGCTGTCGTTTGCAACGGGTTCTTCTGCGTTGCCCTCTGCCGTCACGGCCGTGGTATTGTTGTCCAGCGGGTGCTCTTCGCGGTAATGGTGCAGAGGCATTTTACCGTCCCACCACGCCCAGTTCATGGGATAAACGTCGGGGTCGAGGAAGACCTGGTACAAGTGCCAGACCACGATGGCGAGCGTAGCCAGCACCGCCTCGTAGAAGTGGATGGCAGTGGCGACATCGAGCCACCAGCGCGGCAGATGATTGCCTACCGCGACTTTGGCCCAAAGCATCAGGCCTGTGCTGGCCATCACGATCATGCCCCACACCAGTGCCCAATACTCAGCCTTCTCGGCGTAGTTGAAGCGGGCGAAGGCAGGCTTCTCAGCGGTGAATCCGAGGTAGTAGGCCAGGTTCTGCCACGCTCCGCGCACATCGTCGAGCTTGGGGACGAGGTCGCGGAAGAGTTTGCGTCCGTCGCGACTGATGGCGAGATCGAACACATGATAGATGCTGACCCCGATCAGAAATACGGCGGCGATCCGATGCAGCAAGTGCCGCATGTTCTCGCCCAACGATAAGAATGACGCGAACCACGAGTCCGGAAACTTCAGGGCAAAGCCGGTCAGCACCAGCACGATGAAACTCAGCAGCAGCGTCGCGTGCTGCCAGCGGAAGCGCAGCGGCATGCGCTCGACGAATTCTTCCTCCACCTTGCGCCGGGCCAGCAGTTTCGCGCGCCACACGATAAAGTTGTGCAGCAGCATGCCGCCGATCACGACGAAGATGAGGCTCACATAGAACCGGCGGATCCAGCGCACGGCCTTGCTGCCGATGTCGGCCGAGAGCGGCGCATTCACATGAACTTTCGCCGCCACGAATTTTTCGGTCACTCCCGGGTGGCACTGGCCGCAGGTTCGCGCGAGATTGGCGCGGTTGATCGACGACCGCGGATCGCTCGAGGGAAGAATGTTGTGCGCCCCGTGGCAACTGGCGCAATTCGCCACCACCTGCGATCCCAGTCGCGCCGCCAGTCCGTGATAGCNTGGCCAGATAGGTAGTGGCGCGACGGCCTTCAATGCCGAACTCCTGCGACAGCCTTACGCCTTCATGGCAACGGGCACAGGTTGCCTGGGCCAGGTTTTGCGCGTTGACCGGCGAGTTCGGATCCAGGTGCGACTTGATGGAGTGGATGCCGTGGCAGTCGGTGCATACCGGCGCCAGCCAGTTCCCTTGCGCTACGGCTTGTCCGTGGATGCTCTGCTGGAACTCCGTGCGGACCGCGCGGTGGCAGCGGCCGCAGGTGGCGGGCACGTTGAACTTGAAGATCGGTGACTTTGCGTCCTTGGCGTCAAGAATCTCGTGCGTGCCGTGGCAGTCGGTGCAGACCGCGGCCTTCTCCGAGCCCGCGGCGACCGCGTGCCCATGCACGCTCTGCTGGTAGGAGGCCACCATCTGTGCTCCCTGGCCTCCATCCGCCATGACGAATTTCTGGCTGTGACACGCGCCGCAGGTGGCGGGGATGTTGCCATGATGTACGCGCGACTTCGGATCGCTGGCCGGCAGCAGCTCGTGCGGACTGCCGTGGCAATCGACGCAGGTCGCGGCGTGCGCGTTTCCACCCGCGACCGCCTTCGCGTGGAAGCTGCGATCATACGCAGCCTGCTCGTCGGCGTGGCACTGCGCGCACGTGATTTTCTTGGGAGTGGTTTCGTGAGCCGCGCTTGTGACGTCCCTGTGGCAATCCACACAGGTGAACATGCTGCCGTGGGTTGAATCTTTGAAGGCTTGCGGATTAACGTAGAGGCTGACCGGTTTACCGTCGACTTGGTGGGTCAGCGTGGAATCGCCATGGCAGGCGAGGCAGTCGTCGCCGGTTGGCTTCGGTTGCGATTTCTGCGGTGGCTTGGCGGCGGCCTGTGCCGTCGTCAGCGAAAAAAGCAGGGTGAGAGCGACTGCAAAGGCAAGAAACCTCCCTCTATTCCCGTAAGACATGCTCTCACCCGCCGATCCTTACCGAGTTAAGTTCCGCGCCGGCCGCTTCGCGGCAGTCGGCGCACAGCTCACTTCAGATTGCGAATGTAGGCGACCAGATCTTTGATCTCTGTGTCCTTCAGCTTGCCCTCGTAGACCGGCATCTTGTTCTTGCCCTTGGTGATGATTTCGGTCAGTTGCGCGTCGCTTTCCTTCGCCACTTCCGGCGAATGAAAGTCGCGCACGCCTAGTTTCTGGCCCATGGGCGACNCCTTTGCCATCGGCGCCATGACAGACTTGGCACTTTGCCTTGTAGGTTGCGGCCGCGTCCTGAGCCTGAGCTGAACTGCAGACTGCGATCATTCCGCAGGCCAGCAAGGCTGCCAGCCCAATTCGAGAAAGACTTTTCACGTTCGCATCCTCCTTGAGAAGATTTTCCGCACGATATCACAGAGCCGATGGCGAGTCGCCTGACTTGCCAGCCCGGAGAAGCCGGCGTCCCACTCTGCACCTTCAATGCTCCGCCGCCTTGCTCGCAGGCACAGGTTCGCATGAGCGGTCTGGGGCGATGTAGGGCACAGCGCACTTTGCCCTGTGATCGAAATCACAGGTAGTTCTGATTCGGATTGTGAGGCGCTGATCAACGAGGCGGCCCGTCTGGATGTGCCGGTCCCTCGTGGGAGTGGGAATCGCGAGCGTCGTCCTGTCACGCCCTTTTGTGACTGAAATCACAGGCACCGTTTCGGGATTCGGCTTCTTTCCGGCCAATCTGCTTAGACGCTTCAAATCCGCGAACCGCCTATGTGACCAGGATCACAAATTCCCGTGATGGAATACACGGTGTTCCCTGTGCCTCTCTGTCATCCTACCCGGCAATCGAGGTGGCTTATGGCTCACGACGATCGCGACATCCTGGAGATCCTGAAGTTCGAATTGAGCTTCCTGGAAGACGGGGGCTACGGACGCTCTCCCCATACGCCCTGGCGTCCTCCGTCGATTTTCGAGGACTCGCCCATTTGTCCGAACTTCAGCGATCCGGCCCGGCCGCATCCATGCGAGAGCTGCCTGCTGGAGCAATTTGTGCCTGACGCGCAAAAATCAGAGAACGTGCCTTGCCGCTTTATCCCGATTGGGGAACACGGCCAGACCGTGGAAGATTTTTATCGCACCGGGACACAAGTCGAAACGGAAGAGGCTCTGGCTCATTGGCTGCGCGCCACGATTCAGAGAATTGAGCGTGCACGCGGCATCTCGCCGCAAGAAGGCAGTGGGCAGGGCGCACCGTCGACCGAAGAGGTGAAGGCCGCAGGGGCGAAATAGCAGCCAAGCGGCGGAGCCTCGCCGCGGTTCCGCCGATGAAAGCACAACATCCGCAGGTTCTGACTAAGGAGTGGCAAAGAGTATGGCTGAAGAACACGCATACCGAGTAGCAGCCTGGTGGACTTCCGGCCGCACCGGCCTGGCGAAGTCTGATTCCGCACCCAACGCGATTCACTTCACCGCACCGATCGAGTTTGGCGGCCTCGAAGGCCGATGGACTCCCGAGGAACTGCTCCTCGCTGCCATTGCCGGGTGCTATACCACGACCCTGCGGGCGATTGCCGGCGGTGCGCAGTTCAATTTCACCGACCTGCAGGTGGAGGCCAGCGGCACGGTGCGCAAAGCAGAGTCCGGTTACGTCTTCCACGAGATTACTCTCCGGCCTAACCTGAAGATCTCGACAACCGAAGAGCGTGAACGCGCCCTTGAGCTTCTCAAGCGGGCAGAGAGGCTGTGCCTGGTATCGCGGGCCATTGGCGCTCCGGTGAAGTTTGAGCCGGAGTTGGAAGTCACCAAGCCCGCTGTCGTCGGATAAGATTCGAGATCAGCCTTGAGCGCCAAGTCAGGCCTTGCAGGCTAGTTCAGGCGGCTTGCAGTCGGGCCCGCTCAAGTGGTGTGATCACCGCCACGAGGCCGGCGGCACAATTCCTCGTAAATCCGTTCTACGACCGGTCACTTTGCTATAACTTCCGAGTTGCCGACCATCCTCCCAGAATCAGACCTAACGACTCCGGTCCGAATTGTGCGCTACCACACTCTACGCGCTGCTATCGGGCCATATGGAACGCCCTAACCCAGGGAACGAGGTTGGGCAAGAAGTCACCGGCGGCGTGCACGATAATAACGACGGCGAAGTTCTTCGTGCGCATCCATAAAACGCCGACAAACAAGCCAGCGAGCGAAGTCATCACGATCGAATATCCGACCGCCATAAGCAGCGAGGGATGCGGGCCAAGTGATTCCTGCGTGGCAGCCGTACGCAGGTAAAGACCAGGCGCGTGCACTAAGCCAAAGAACAGAGACGCCAGGACAAGACCACCCCAAGGTGACCGCAGCAAGGCTGCGAGGCGTTCCTGCAGCAGCACGCGGAAGAAAAATTCCTCGACAACGCCAACTTCGATCAGCAACCACGCGAAGCTAAGCGGTGCAGCAAGTGCGATCACCCAAACCGGGAAGTGTGCACTGCGAATGTCGTGCAGCCCGCGTCCTAGGAACGATTGCATGAGGAGAACAGCCAAGGACATCCACAGCGCGGGGCGGAGTGCAGGCCAGGTCAATGAAACTGGAGCGAGTTCGTTGATCTTGTACCCTGAGGCCAAACATATCGCTCCAGGAACAACAAATATCGCAAGCTTCAAACCTAACACCGTCACAGAGTGCAGCGGTTCAGTTGTAATACGCGCCACGCCGCCAAATCCCCACACAAGCACGACTGTGACAACCGCTAGATACGCGACGAGAATCGCGGA
>OCOJ01033413.1_pt4 | contig 31534 bp, 21 predicted proteins | sample 1539251 | NCBI WGS metagenome assembly OCOJ01 (sample SAMN01911457, study PRJEB22624) | soil metagenome | biome: Soil | place: Malaysia | collected 2012-04-30 | depth RA_metagenome m
GCCTGCCAGGAGACTGGTGGTTTCCTCGCGCATCTCACTTCCCTCCGCCTGCAGAGTTGCTCGCGCTGCCCGCGCCGTTCCGCGGGCTTCCCTGCGGAATGAATAGACTGCGCGCGGGCGCGAATGTCGAGAACCAAATTGGAGGAGAGGGAACCGCTCGGCCGACACGCGCACCTTCTCCGGCGCGCAATCGGTGTAGAATCGTCGCTCGAGATGGCTGCGAACCCTCTGGGCGCCCAAAATACTTCCGCACCGGGGGACAGACAAGAATGTCTGTCCCACATCGAGACGGCGGCGCCGCGGGTGACGCTGCGGAGCTGGTTCGCGCAGCCCTATGATTCCGCGATTGCGGCGGCGCGCACCTGCTACGCGCCGCGGCTCATTTCACCCGCCGACGTTACCGAGAAACAGCGGCTGACCATCGGCGCGGCCACGTTTTACGCCGGGCATCACACCGTTTTTCAGCACGCACACTTCGAATTCGGCCTGGAAAACGTGAGCCGGCAATTCGTCTGGTCGTTCCTGCACGCGCATCCGTTCTATAACTCCGAGCAGCAGTCGCAGCGCTACGTGAAGATGAACCGCGCGCGCGCTTACGTGCCGCCGGAGTCCGCACAGTTCGGCGCGGGGGAACGGGCCATCTACGAAGCGGCGATTCGGAGGGCCTGGGACGCCTACGGCGAAATCACCCAGCTTCTCGTCGCGGATGCCAGGGCGATTCTCTCCGACATCTGGCACATCGGGCCGATGTCCCATCCGAAGCGCCGCGACAAAGTGGAAAAGCAGGCGGAAAAGCGCGCGTTCGAAGTGGCGCGCTACGTGCTCCCCGTGGCCGCGTTTACCACCATGGTGCACACACTTTCCGGCATCGTGCTGCACCGGCTGTGGCGCACGCACCGGGCGTGCGACACGCCCACGGAATCCCAAGCCGTGGTGGGTGAGATGGTGGCGCGGGTACGCGAGGTAGACGCGCAGTTTTTCGACCGCTTCGACAACGAGCCGCTCGAGGACCTGCCGGAGTGGAAGCTGCCGCGTGCGGACGGGGATGCGTTTGCCCGGGAGTTCGACGCCGCGCTCGAGGGACGCACGTCCAAGCTGGTGGATTATTCCCCGCGCGCGCCGGAGGTGATCGCGGAGGCCTACCGCGCGGTGGTGGGCGCGACGCGCGAGGCGTGTCCCGACGCAGAAGCGATCGACCGGCTGATGAACCCGGCGCGAAATTCCTACCGGCTGCAAACGCTGGACATCGGCGTAAACGCGCCGATGATGCGCGCGCTGCAGAATGCGAGCTATACGTTTGCAAAGAAGATCTCGCACACCGCGGATAGCCAGGACCAGCGTCACCGCATGGTGCCGGGCTCGCGCCCGCTGCTCACGCTGGCGGATACGCGCCGGCCGGACGCGGTGCTGCCCATGCTGATCCGCGGGAATGCGCGCGCGCGGGAAGTTTATGAGCATGCGCTCGACGAGGCCTGGCGCGCGAAGAACGAATTGCTGGACCGCGGCGTCTCCGCCGAGGATGCGCTCTACCTGCTGCCCAACGCGAAGTCCATCCGGCTGGTGGAGAGCGGCTCGCTGCTGCACCTGCTGCACAAATGGACCATGCGCACCTGCTTCAACGCGCAGGAAGAGATTNTACCAGACCTCGATGGAAGAGCTGGAGCAGGTGCGCGCCGTGCATCCCGCGCTGGCGCGTTACATCGGCCCGCCCTGCCATCTGCGCGCGGGGGTGACCACGCCCATCTGCACGGAAGGCTCGCACTTCTGCGGGGTGAAGGTGTGGCAGGATTTCCCGGCCACCGCTCGCAGGATTTAAATTCCACCGCTCTCCGCCCTTCCCGCCGCGCACTTTGCTCTTTGGTGGCACGCTGCCTTCACAGCGCTGAGCAACTGTTCTATAGTTTGCCTCCAACGATCGGGCGCTTTCCGAATCCCGTCGAGCGATGCGCTCCTGTCCAAATTGCCAGCGGACCTATCCAGACGAGACGGACTTTTGCCCCCGCGACGGCACGGCCTTGCCGCCGGCTATGGAAGCAACCGCAGCGGCGCTCGAGGCCGGGCTTTCGCGCCGCTTCCGCATCGTGCGGCGGCTGGGTGCGGGTGGCATGGGCACGGTCTTCCTGGCCGAGCAGATCGCCGTCGGCAACCGCCCCGTGGCGCTCAAGGTGCTGCTGCGCAAGCTGCTCGATGATCCGGAATTTCTCCTGCGATTCCAGAACGAGGCGGCGTCCACCGGCCGCATCCGCCACCCCAACGTGGTGACCATTTACGAGTCCGGGCAATCCGACGACGGCTCGCCGTACATCGCCATGGAATTCCTGGAAGGCGAGACCCTGCGGCAAACCCTGAAGCGGCGCGGCGCGCTGCCGCTCGCGGAGTGCGCGGAAATCCTGCAGCAGATCGCCCGGGGATTGAACGCCGCGCACAAGCTGGGCATCCTGCACCGCGACCTGAAACCGGACAATATTTTCATCACCCACACCGAGGATGGAGAGCGGGTGGTGAAGGTGGTGGACTTCGGCCTGGCCAAGATGCGCGAATCCGCCACGCACACACTCACCGGCACGGTGCTGGGAACGCCCGCGTACATGTCTCCGGAGCAGTGCCTGGGGATGAAGAGCGAACAGCTCGACGCGCGCTCGGATCTGTACGCGCTGGGCGTGATTGTGTACGAAATGTTGACGGGTCGGGTGCCCTTCCACTCCGACACCCCGGTCGGCTACCTGCACAAGCACATTACGGACGCGCCGCCACCTCTTCGTGTGGCCACCCCCGGCCTGGATGTGGCGCCGCAGGTGGAAGGGGTGGTGATGAAAGCGCTGGCCAAGGAGCGCGAGCAGCGCCAGGCTTCCGTGCTGGACCTCTACCGCGAGTTCGCCGCCGCGGCATCCTTGCCCGCGGGAGGAGACACTCCCACCACGCCTACGCGGCTGAGCGGTTCCTCCGCTCCGCCGCATGCGACCGTGAGCACGCGCCGGGAGACGCCGCCGGGCTTTGTGCCCCAGACGATTCCTCCCGTGGCCACTCCGGCCGAGACACCAGCGGCGGCGCGGGCCGGGACCGGCAGCGCCAGGAAGTACGTCACCGGAATTGCAGCGCTGCTGGTGATGGCCGCGGTCGCTGCTGCGGGATACCGGTTGTACCTCTACCTGTCCAACCAGCCGCGCAGCGAACCCGCGCGGACCGGGAGCGCGGCGCCAGCGGGCATGGTGGCAATCCCCGGCGGGACCTTTTCGATGGGCCGGGACAATGCGCAGGACCCGGAAGAGACGCCCGCGCACAACGTGACCGTCGCTCCTTTCTATCTCGATAAGACTCCAATTACAGAGACCGAATACCACCACGGCACTGGGCCCTGGACAGGGGATCTGCCCATGACGAACGTGTCCTGGCAGGAGGCGCAGAACTATTGCACGTCAGTTGGCGGGCGATTGCCTACGGAGGCGGAATGGGAATTCGCCGCCAAGGGCACCGATGACAGGCGGTATCCCTGGGGGAACAACTTTGCCGCCGGCCTGACCAATAGCGTGGAGAGCGGCCTGGAACATCTGCAATCCGCCGGGGCCCACCGCGACGCCGCCAGCCCCTTCGGCGTCTTGGGAATGTCTGGAAACATCTGGCAGTGGACGGCGGATGATTACCGGCCGTATCCCGGCCGCGAGCCGGCGTTCCAGATTCCCGCGGATGCCAAGGTGATCCGCGGCGGCTCGTACAAGTCTGACGAGAAGCACGTCACCACCACCACGCGCAATCTGGACCACGCCTCCACGCGCTCTCCCGTCATCGGATTCCGCTGCGCGAAATCGCAGTGAACGGAGGGACGCAGGTTTCCAAGCCGGGGACCGGAATCAAGGAAGGATGGCATCTGCCACGCAGCGCATTCCCAGGCCATCATGAGTGAAACTCTGCGGGAAATTGTTGCGGAAGGAGGCGCGGATGCCCCAGGGAAGCGCGCCCCAGGATCCGCCGCGGATCACTCTGGTTTCGCCGCCGTGTGACCCGGCCGGGTCCACGGACGGGGCATTCTCCGGGTTTTCCGGATAGCGCCAGCCGTACCAGTCCGTCACCCACTCTTCCGCGTTCCCCAGCATGTCGTACAGGCCGAAAGCGTTGGGCAGCTTTTGGGCCACATCGTGTGGCGCGTCTCCGTTTTCCAGCAGCTTCTTGCGGAAATTCTGGGAGTCCTCCTGCATGATCCGGGTGGCATCAATCGTCTGCCGGCCGCTGTTATCGGCGTACCAGGCAACTTCGCCGGGCGGTCCGTAGCGCGCGTCCGCGCTCCCGGCGCGCGCGGCGTATTCCCACTCCGCTTCGGTCGGCAGGCGGCCTCCCATCCAGCGGCAGTAGGCCTGGGCGTTATCCCAGTTTACGTTTACGATGGGCTGATTTTCCCTGGTCCACCCGGGATTGAAAACAGGCTCAAAAGGCAGGGGCATGCCCGTGTCCGCGGAGAATCGCTTGTAGGCCTTCACCGTCACTTCCGTCTGTCCCATCCAGAATCCTTTGGAGAGGGTCACCCGGTGTGCGGGCTTCTCCCAGTCAAAGCACGTCCGGTCGGAGGGCGAGCAACCCATCAGGAACGTCCCTGGCGGAACCCAGACGTATTTGAGGCCGTCCTTTGGATTCTCCTTAATCGCTCCCGCCGCGGGGTTCGCGGGCGCCTGGCGCGGCGTTTCGACGCGCGGGGCGGGCCCGGCCGCAGACGGCGGTTCCGGCCCCGCGAGCGCCGCCTTGATGGTGGAGTCTTTACCGGCGACGACGGACAGCTTTTCTTCGTAGTCTTTTTTGCCGGTCATCGTCACACGCAGCGTGTGTTCCCCGGGCTTGATGTTGCCGATGACCAGGCGGCCTGCCGGGCTGGCTTGGCCCTTGAATTCATCGTCCAGATAGACTTGCGCGCCCGGCGAGGTTTCCACGACGATGCGCGCAGCCTTCGCTGCCGGTTTCTCCGCGGGCTGGGTTGTTTCCGGGCGAAGCTGCGCAACAACGGGAAGACAATCCAGGAAAAGCACACCGACGAATAACACGGCTACGGCCCGAGAGAGGCGCATTGGTTCTCGAACTCCACAGAGGAGAGTGACCGGAGAATTTTAGCACTGATGCTACTCGTAGGGGCGGACCCATGTGTCCACCTTTCTGGATTTGGCGTCATCGCCCGGCAAGCCAACCGCCGAACCAGTGTCCTCTCTCTGAAATAAGATGCACAAGTCGGGCGCAGCAAGCAGCGCCCTACCATGCGCGCGGTCCAGTGCCAACGGGCGGCCGGGCAATCAGTTCCTGGGCCCGCCGGTCAGAACTCGATGGCATGTATTCCGCTGGTACTTTGGTTCCATGACCGCATTCGCCACAAACCAACTGGAGTACCTTTGCGCGCGGGCCTTCGCGAGTTAGGATGGGCGGCATCAGGGTGCCCATGAAGCAGTGCCCAGTGTGCAGTACCGACTTTCCAGACGAGCACAAAACCTGCCCCACGGACGGCGCCGTCCTGCTGAACATGGAAGGCGGCGAGTGGGAGCCGGGCGTGCTGGTGCGCGGCAAGTACCGCATCCTGGCGCGCCTGGGCAAGGGCGGGATGGGCATTGTCTACAAGGCCCAGCACATCTTTCTGGAAGAATTCCGCGCGCTGAAAGTGATGTTCCCGCATCTGGCGCAGGACCCCAAATTCCGTCACCGCTTTTTGCGCGAGGGGAAAGAAGGCCGCAAGCTGCGCAATAACCCGCACATCGTGGCCATCGAGGATCAGGAGCAGGCCGAAGACGGCAGCCTGTACCTGGCCATGGAGTATGTGGACGGGGTGACGCTTCGCGAATTGTTGCGCAGCGCGCGCGGGCCGCTGCCCATCGCGCGCGCCCTGAACATCGCCAAGGGCATGGCCGAAGGCCTGCAAGCCGCCCATGTGCTGGGCATCGTGCATCGCGACATCAAGCCGGACAACGTGCTCATGGCGCGCGACGGGGCGGGCAACGACATCGCCAAGGTGGCGGATTTCGGGATCATGTCCCTGTGTGAAGGCTCGACGGTGATGGGCACGCGCCCGCTTTTGACCGCGCCCTACGCTGCTCCGGAGCAATGGCAGGCGCAGCCCGGCCAGCGGGCCGACCTGCGCACGGACCTCTACGCGCTGGGCATGACCCTCTACGAAATGTTGACCGGCCGGCTGCCGTTTCGCGCCGACAATCCCGTGCAGTGGATGCACGCGCACCTGACCCTGGCACCCACGCCGCCCAGCGAGCTCAATCACGAACTGAAGGATTGTCCCGCGATTGAAGCGCTGGTGCTGAAGCTGCTGGCGAAGGACGTGAACGCCCGCCCGGTGGACGCGCAGGCCTTCCTCCGCGAACTGAGCCTGGCGCAGTCCGGGATGAAGTGGACGCGCATGCCGTACGAAGCCATGGAGACGGCCACGCCCACCACCGTGCTCGGACGGACGCCGCCCTCGGGCGTTTCCATTTCCTCTACGCCCGCTTCCGCGACACCTGCCGCCGCGACGCCAGCCGCACTGACTCCCGCATCCGGGATCCCACAGAGCGGCGAGCGGGCCACGGCGGGCACGTCCGATTCCGGGACGGGTCCGGATGCAGCGCGGCCCAAGTACGTGGATGAAGTGCTGCGCTGGGCGGAACGAAACATTTCCCAGAAGTCGGGCCAGCATAAAGCGGCGACCGGCGAACCGGTGAAGACGCCGGCGCCCGCTCCGCCGGCGCTGCCTCCCGTGCCGCGTCCCCTTCCGCGCGTGGATCTGCCGGCGCCGCGGATGCAGACACCTGCGGCTTCCAGCGAGGCAACACGGCCGATGGCCGTACCCCCGCCCCAGCGCCTGGTGGCGCCTCCCGCTGCCCCATCCATGCCGCCGCGAGCCGCCGTGCCGGACACACCGGCGCATACGCTTCCGGAGGCTGCTGCTGCGCAGCAGCCAAGAGCGCCGGCTCCCGGCATATCTGCCCCCAGTGCGGCTGCGCCCAGCGTGCCACGGTACATTGCGGCGGAGCCGGTTCCAAAGCCCTCCCGCGGCCCCTGGATGTGGATCTCCATTTGCGCGCTGGCCATTGCCGCCGCTCTGGCCGTTTACGTGTTTGTGGTTCGGCCGCAACAGGCCGCGCGCCCCGTGGCGCAGGCTCCGGCCGCCCCGGCGGAAGACAAACAGGCGGAAATTGACGATCTCTTGCTTAAAGCGGAGCAGGCCTTTTCCGCGGGCAATTACGATCTGGCGATCGAGGATTATGAGGCCGCCAAGCGCCTGAATCCTTCGAGTGTCCGCGCCAAGGAAGGCATCGAGCGCGCGAAGAAAGCCAAGGCCGCGGAGAGCGTGATTCTGCCCGGAGCCAAGCCATGAGCGGGCGAAGCAAGAGGGGAATCGATTGAGCGATCAGGGATGGAATTCGGCAACTCGCCGGGCCACGCCCTGGGCGCTGGCGCTGGGGATGCTGTTTTTCTGCGGCGCGGCGCGGGCCCAGGCCCCGATACAGTGCGCCGGGCCGCTCTCCGAAGCCGCGGTGATCAAGCTGGCGGCAGCGGGCGTGCCGGACGCGCGGCTCATCCAGATTATTGACGCCTGCGGCGCCGGCTTCACGCTGACGCGCGAGAGCGAGGAGCGCCTGAAGGCCGCAGGCACCAGCGCGGCTGTGCTCACCGCGCTGCGCGAGAAAGCGCCCAAGCCGAAGCCCAAGCCCGCTCCGGCTGCCCGGCCGGTCTCCGCAAAATCCGCCGCCGCAGAGGAGAGTGGCTCCGGCAAGTCCTCCGAAGCCCCGCCGGAAAAGTCCGCGGCCCCGCCGGAGCCTGTCGATCCCAAGGCGCAGTACGTGCGCGGCCTGGCCTTCGAGCAGGGCATCAGCGTCACGCAGGACTACAAAGAGGCGGCGCGCTGGCTGCGCCAGGCCGCGGACCAGGGTTACGCGCCGGCGCAGGCGCGGCTCGGCCAGCTTCTGGAATACGGCAACGGCGTGGAGCTGGACTATTCCGAAGCCATGAAGCTCTACCGCAAGGCCGCGGAACAGGGCGATGCGGCCGGACAGGCCGGAGTGGGCCATCTTTACAGCCTGGGACTTTCTGTTCCCAAGGATGACGACGAAGCCGTGCGCTGGTCGCGGCGCGGCGCCGGCGGGGGAGATCCCCGGGCGCTCGAGGACCTGGGCATCGCCTATGAATTCGGCCGCGGAGTGACACGCGACTACGCGGAAGCCATGCAGTGGTTCCGCAAGGCCGCAGAGCAGGGCGACGGGCTGGCCTGTTTGCACCTCGGCGCGATGTACGCGGCAGGCTGGGGAGCGCCCGCGGATAAAGACGAAGCGGCCAAATGGTATCAGAAGGCTGCGGAGCTGATGCGGCCCGCGGCCGAGCGCGGCGGCGGCCGGGAACTCTTCGGAATGGCCGTGCTCTACGAGAACGGAATGGGCGTGGCCCAGGATCCCGCCCAGTCGCTCAGGTACAACCGCCGGGCCGCGGAGCGCGGCATGGCCGCGGCCGCGCTGAATCTGGGAATGCTCTACACCAACGGGCGCGGCGTCCCGCGCGATGATGCGGAGGCTTTCCGCTGGTTCCGCAAAGCCGGGGAGCAGGGTTACGGGCCCGCGGAACGCATGGCCGGCTACGCTTACGCCACCGGCCGGGGCGTCTCCCGCGACGACGTGGAGGCGGTGCGCTGGTACCGCAAGGCCGCGGATCAGGGCGATTCGCTGGCGCAGGTGTACCTGGGATTCATGTACGCGAATGGCCGCGGCGTGAGCAAAGATGAAGTAGAGGCGGTGAAGTGCTACCGCCGGGCGGCGGAGCAGGGCGAAACCATGGGCCAGTTTTATCTGGGTGCGGCCTTCGACGCCGGCCGCGGCGTGCCGCAGGACTACTCCCAGGCGGCCACCTGGTACCGCAAGGCCGCGGAAGCCGGCAGCACGGATGCGCAGGTGAACCTGGGACGCATGTACAGCGAAGGGCACGGCGGAACGAAAGACGACGCCGAGGCGGTGAAGTGGTTCAAGATGGCCGCGGACCACGGCAACGCCCTGGGCCAGGCGAACCTGGGCTGGATGTATGACAACGGGCGCGGCGTGGTGCGCGACTACGATACGGCCGTGCAGTGGTATCGCAAATCCGCCGAGCAGGGCAACCCTGTGGGCGAGTTCAATCTGGGCGCGGTTTACTCCGGCGGCCGCGGCGTGCCCCAGGATCCGGTGCAGGCGTACATGTGGTACAGCCTGGCCGCGGCGCAAGGATACACGGAGGCCAGCAACCGCATGAACGCGCTGGCCAAGCAGATGACTCCGGTGCAGGTCTCCGAGGCGCAGCGCCGGGCCAGCGACTGGGCCGCGCAGCATCCGCGCAGTTAGCCGGGGTTTCAGGCGAAGCTATCCTTCCCCCCGCAACTCGAACAAGAACCTGAGGGCAACCGGTTGTAGAATCTCCCGCAACGCGTGAGCTCCATGTGCAAACGTTGGGCCGCAGTTCTGGTTCTTGCCGCGCTCGCATCCTGGCCGGCGCGCGCGCAGACCCCGGTGGTGTGCAATGGGCCGTTGAGCGAACCGAAAGTAATCAAGCTGGCCGCGGGCGGCGTGCCGGAAGCGCGGTTGCTGCAAATCGTGAACACCTGCGGGGTCAGTTTTCGGCTGAACGCGGAGGTGGAAGAACGGCTGATCGCGGCCGGCGCCACCGGACCGGTGCTGGCAGCGATCCGCGCCAAAGGCGCAAAACCGCCGGCGGGCTCCGCAGCCGCGCCATCGGGGGCGTCTGCCGAGAATCGAAATTCGAAAAGCGAAATTCGCCCCGGTGCCACGCCGCTCGAGGCGGCCTCGCGGCCGCGAGCCGAGCCCGCGGCTTCCACCCCCAAAGAATCCCCGGGCGCGGCCACTCCCGAAGGCGCCGTGGAACACATCGCTCCTCCCGATGTGCCGCGAGCCGACTTTGAGCGCGGCCAGGCGTTTGAAGAAGGCCACGGCGAGCGGCAGGATTTTGCCGAGGCCGCGCGGTGGTACCGCCGTTCCGCCGAGGCGGGCAATGCCGATGCGCAGAATGCGCTGGGATGGCTGTACACGCAGGGCCGCGGCGTTCCGCAGGACCCTGGTGAGGCCGTGCGCTGGTTTCGCCGCGCTGCGGAGCAGGGAAACCCCGAGGCGGAAGCCCATCTCGGCTGGATGTACATGAATGGCCAAGGCGTGCCGCAGGATTTCGGAGAAGCCGCGAAGTGGCAGCGCAAGGCCGCAGACCAGGGCAACGCCGTTGCGCAATTCAACCTGGGCTGGCTGAGCGAACACGGCGGCGACCCCGCAGGGGCCGTCCAGTGGTACCGGAAATCAGCCGAACAGGGTAACGCCGCCGCACAAACCAACCTGGCGTATCTCCTGGCGCACGGCTCGGGTGCGCCGCGGGATTATCCCGAAGCGGTGAAGTGGTACCGCAAGGCTGTGGAGCAGGGCAACATCCAGGCCGCTACCAATTTGGGCGTGATGTACGAAAGCGGGCTGGGCGTGGCGCCGGACCCCGGCGAAGCCGCCAAGCTCTACCGGCTGGCGGCGGACCGGGGCGTGCCGGCCGCTCAGGACAACCTGGGACTGCTGATGGAAAGCGGACGTGGCCTGCCCGCTGAACCGGCGCAGGCCGCGGACTGGTTCCGCAGGGCCGCGGATCAGAATTACGCTCCCGCGCAATTGCATCTCGCGCTGCTCCTGGAGAGCGGGCGGGGCGTGCCCCAGAATGAGGCGGAAGCGGTCCGCTGGCTGCGCAAAGCCGCGGAACAGGGGAACGCGGACGCCGAGGCGCGGCTCGGCGCCATGTATGAGGCGGGACGCGGGGTGTTGAATGACGACGAAGTGGCGGCGAGCTGGTACCGCAAGTCCGCGGAACAGGGCAACCCCCTGGGCCAGTATCACCTGGCCGAGGCGTTTCTTCTCGGGCATGGCGTGCCGCAAAGCGCGGTGGATGCCTACATGTGGTACACGCTGGCGGCGCAGGGCGGATTCGCCGACGCCCCGGAGAAGCTGGCCCTGCTGGAGAAGCAAATGGCCCCGGAGCAGATCGATGATGCCCGCCGCCGCGCCGCAGAGTGGGCCGCGCAGCATTCCCGCCGCTAGCGATTGTCTGCTCGCCGCCGGCCCTGGCCCGGCTGGCGGAAATCTGCGCCTGTGTCGCCCTGGATAACCGGAAAACAGCCGGCAGGCTTGCCGCAAGAATTGTGGGTATGGTTGAGACGCTTCGGCGGCATCCCTTCCTGGGCCGTGCCGGCGCGGAGCCGGGAGTCCGGGAGTTGGTGATCGGCGGGACTCCCCGTATCGTCCGCTACAAGGGTCGGCGGAATCGCCTGGTGATTTTCAATGTCTGGCATGGCTCTATGCGCAGGGACTGACTGCGGATGCGTTCCACCGTCAGGGCGTGATCGTGGAAGCGGGAAAAGCAGCCACCGTCCTGTTTGACAGCCTGCAGCTTCACCTATATTCTTCCTTTAAGTGAAAGCCGTGAGATTCAACCGCTTCTATTAGCTGGCGCCGCCTTGCTCCCCGCAAAGGGAGCCGATCTTCGTTTTTCTTTTCCCGGCTGCACAACCCGAGCGAATGCCGCGTGGTTTCGCGGTGGAGTGATTTCCATGGCAACGATGTACGACAAGCTGGACCAGATCGAAAAGCGCTATGAAGAGCTGACCAGGGAGCTTTCCTCTCCCCAGATCACCGCGGATTCGGCGCGGCTGCAGAAGCTCGCCAAAACGCACGCCGAACTCGAAGAGATCGTGGAGAAGTACCGCGAGTGGAAGGCCGTGGAGAAGGGGCTGGCGGAAGCCCGGCAACTGCTGCTGGATTCGAGCGACCCGGACATGAAGCAACTGGCGCACGAAGAGGAGAAGCAGCTTGCCGCGCGGCGCGCGGCCGTGGAGGAAGACCTGCGGCGCCTGCTGGTGCCCCGCGATCCCAACGACGAGAAAAACATCATCCTGGAAATCCGCGCGGGCACCGGCGGAGACGAAGCCGCGCTGTTCGCCGCGGAGCTCTTCCGCATGTACTCCCGGTTCGCGGAAACGCAGGGCTGGCGCGTGGAAGTGATGGACAGCTCTCCTTCCACTCTGGGGGGCTTGAAGGAAATCACCGCCTCCATCGCCGGCAAGAAGGTGTACTCGCGCCTGAAATATGAGAGCGGAGTGCACCGCGTGCAGCGCGTTCCGGAAACGGAGCAGCAGGGCCGCGTGCACACCTCCGCGGCCACCGTGGCCGTGCTGCCGGAAGCGGATGAAATCGAAGTGAAGATCGAGCCCAAGGATATCCGCATCGACACCTTCTGTTCTTCCGGTCCCGGCGGGCAATCGGTGAACACCACCTACTCCGCGGTGCGCATCACCCACCTGCCCACGGGAATGATCGTCTCCTGCCAGGACGAAAAATCGCAGATCAAAAACCGCGAGAAGGCCATGCGCGTGCTGCGCGCGCGCCTCTTCGAGCTGGAACGCGAGAAACAGCATGAAGCGATCGCTGCCGAGCGCCGCGGACAGATCAAGACCGGTGACCGTTCGGAAAAAATCCGCACTTACAACTTTCCCCAGAACCGCGTCACCGACCACCGCATCGGCTTGACGCTCTACCAGCTCGGCGAAGTGATGGATGGGAAGCTGGCCCCGCTGGTGGACGGGCTGGTGACGCACTTCGAAGCCGAGCGCTTGAAGCAGGAACTCGCGGAGGTCTGAGGCGTAGCGGCGGCGTCCCGCGCCGCCCTTGCCTGGACAAAAAGTCGGTGGTGTATCCTCTGCCTATGGACGCACGTACGGCACTCCAGCGCGCCGCTGCCGAACTCCAAGCGGCCGGCGTCTCCTCGCACGGGCTGGCCGCGGAACTCCTGCTGCAGCACGTCCTGGGCCAGGACCGCGCCTGGATTTACGCGCATCCGGAGGAAGAAATGGCTCCGGAAGCCGCGCAGCACTTCCAGCGCCTGGTGGCGCGCCGCGCCGCCGGCACGCCCACGCAATATCTCACCGGCAAGCAGGAATTCTGGGGCTTGGAGTTCTACGTCGCCCCGGGCGTGCTGATTCCCCGCCCGGAAAGCGAACATGTTGTGGAAGTCGCGCTCGAGCGCCTCAAGCCCCATCGCGCCCCGGTGAAATCGGACCTGACCTTGCGGCGCGAGCGCATCGGGCGTTCGCTGCGCATCGTGGACGTGGGCACCGGCTCCGGCTGCCTGGCCGTGGCCCTGGCGCGCGAAATTCCCCAGGCGCGCGTGTGGGCCACGGACGTCTCCCGCGCGGCCCTGGCTATTGCCTGGCGCAATGCCGTGCGCTATGACCTGGAAGCGCGCATCGAATTCGTGGAGGGCAGCCTGCTGACGCCCTTCCTGCTCGGCGGGCCGGGCGAGAATGCCGTCCCGTTCGATCTGATCGTCTCCAATCCGCCGTACGTGTCTCGCGACGCTCTATCCACGCTGGCGCGCGAGGTTCGCGAACACGAGCCGGAAGAGGCGCTGGTGGCGGGAGAGACCGGGCTCGAGTTCTACCGTCCGCTCATCCGCCAGGCGGAAAAGGTGCTGGCGCCGGGCGGGGCCATCGTTTTGGAGGTGGGTCTGGGTCAGGCCGGTGCCGTGCGCGCGCTGCTGAGCGAGGGTTGGACGGCGATTTCCGTGACCGAAGACCTGGCGGGAATCCCCCGCGTGGTCTCCGCAGCGCGGCAGTAGCTCGGGCCATCCTGCTGGTCCGGAGCGAAGCCGAAGGGTCTGTGCGCTGTGTTCCGTTCCGAGGCGGAAGCTTGCAAGTGAAATAAAAACCGCGCCGGCAAGAATGCCGGCGCTACTCGCTCCATGCCCAAACTTTCCAGCTTCCGCGCCAAGCCCGAGCCGCCCGCGGGCGAAACGAGTGGGAGGCGCGCTGGCGGAAGCGCCGGCGCCACACCCATTCTCCACGTGGACATGGATGCGTTCTTCGTGTCTGTGGAACTGCTGGAACGGCCCGATTTGCGCGGCAAGCCGGTGGTGGTGGGAGGGCAGCCGGATCAGCGCGGCGTGGTCTGCGCCGCCAGCTACGAAGCCCGCCGCTACGGCATCCAGTCCGCCATGCCGCTGCGCACTGCGGGACGCCTCTGCCCCGAGGCCGTCTTCCTCGATCCGCGCCACGAGCGCTATTCGGAATGGAGCGACCGCATCGCCACCATTCTCGCGGAATTTTCTCCAGGCGTGGAGATGGCCTCGGTGGATGAGGCCTACTTGGATCTCACCGGGACCGGGCGTCTCCTTGGCCATCCGCTGGCCGCCGCGCACCGGCTGCGGCAGGAAATCTGGCGCAAAACGAAATTGCCTGCCTCGATCGGCGTGGCGCGCACCCGCCTGGTGGCCAAAGTGGCCTCGGACCAGTCCAAGCCCGCAGGTCTGCTGTGGATTCCCGCGGGAAGTGAGGCCGGTTTTCTGGCCCTGCTCGCGGTAAGGAAAATTCCCGGCATCGGTCCCGTCACCGAAGAAGCGCTGCGCGGCCTGGGCATCGAAACCGTGGGCCAGCTCGCCGCCGTGCCCCGCGAACGGCTGGAAGAAGTCTTCGGCAAGTGGGGCGTGGCGCTCTATCGCAAGGCACGGGGCGAAGACACCTACGAGTTCGTGGAGGATGCCGAGCCCAAATCCATCTCCCAGCACCACACCTTCGTCGAAGACGTGGACGACCCTGCCGCCATCCAGAGCATGCTCAGCCATCTTTGCCAGAAAGCGGCCAAGCGCCTGCGTGACGCCGCGCTCTACGCCGGCACGGTCACGCTGATGTTGCGCTACGCCGGATTCGAGACCATCACGCGCGCCCGCACACTGGCCTCGCCCACGGACCTGGACCAGGAAATCGTGCGCACGGCGCGCGAACTGCTGGAGAGGCATCGCGATGCGCGGCGCCGCGTGCGCCTGGTGGGCATCGCGCTGACCGCGTTCTCGCGCGGCGAGCGGCAGCTCGAGCTGCTCGATGCCGCGCGGCGCGAAAAACAGGAAGCGCTGGCGCGCGCCTCAGACCGGCTGCGCGAACGCTTCGGCTTCGAAAAACTGCAGTTCGGCGGCTCTCTCCGCCGGCCGGAAGGCCGTTAACCCGCTCTCTGCCGCGGGAATTTCCCTGCCTCCGCCGCCGGGTTTCTCCGCCTTCGCGGGAACGCGCGAGGCGCGTGCTAAACTCGCCGTTTATGCCTGTCAACCCATCCGCAAGCGGAGAAGCGCGCCCGGGCGCCGCTCGCCGCGCGGGCCGCGCGGCCGGCCGGCTGCGGGACTTCTGGCAACGGGTCACCGAGGGCATCCAGATTTCCGACTTGTGGGCCCAGTTCCGCTCGGAAGCGCGCACCAGCTATGGGCTCTATGCCCGCGAAGTGGATTGGGAGGAGATTCAGAAGAAACGCAGATGGCGGCGGCCCTTCCACGCGGCCTGGGCACTGTTTCTGGCCATGCTGATGAAGCTCTCCCCGGCGCGCCGCATTTTGTTGCTTGCCGCCGCCGTTCTGCTGCTTTATCCCCTCCCGGCGCTGTTTGTGTTGTCTTTTGAAAGCGACCGGATCGCGGCCGCGGCAGACGTCAAATTCTTCGCGCTGGGCGCCGCGCTGCTCTTTTTGCTGCTGGCCCTCGAGCTCGCCGACCGCGTGACCATGAAGCGCGACCTGGAAATTNGCCCGCGAAATCCAGCGCTGGCTGGTGCCCGAGAAGGCTCCGGAGCTCGAGGGACTGGACCTGGCGTTTCTCTCCCGGCCGGCGAATACCGTGGCGGGCGACTACTACGACGTGATTCCGCGCGGCGCGGCGCGCGGAGGCCGCGCCTCCGGCAATCCACTGCTGCTGGTGGTGGCGGACGTGGCCGGAAAAAGCGTTCCCGCGGCGTTGCTCATGGCTACCTTCCAGGCCAGCTTGCGCGCCATCGAAGCCGGCGGAACTGCGCTTCCGGAAATCATGCGCAATCTGAACTATTACGTGTGCGAAAACAGCCAGAATGGGCTGCGCTTCATCACCGCGTTCTTCGCGGAATACCACCTGGCCAGCGGGGAAATCAGTTATACCTGCGCGGGTCACCATCCCGCGCTGGTGCGGCGCTCCAGCGGGCAGGTGGAAGAGCNTGAGCGTGGGAGGGCTGCCGCTGGGGATCGAGACGGACGCGGAATTCCCGATTGCGCGGACCGCGCTCGCACCCGGCGAGATGCTTTTCATTTACACCGACGGGCTGGTCGAGGCGGTGGATCCGGCGGGGCGCGAGTTCGGTCGCGCCCGCCTGACGGACGTGGTGCGCCCCGCAGACGGCGCAGAACCCGCCGCGCAGGTGCTCTCCCGCGTCGCGCGGGTACTGGATGGCTTTGTGGGCGCTGCCCGGCAACACGACGACGTCACCTGCATGATTGTCCGGAGACTGCCCACGCAGTAGCGCCGGCCGCCCCGCGTGCTGGAAACCGGATGCCGCCCCGCCTTGTTGGCTTCCCGGGCATGACCGATAATCGCATCATGGACGCGCAGCAATTGGCGAAGCACATTTGCTCCGTGCTCCAGGGCGCCGGCTACCAGGCGTTTCTGGTGGGTGGATGCGTGCGCGATATCGTACAGGGCCGCCCCGCCAAGGATTTTGACGTGGCTACCGACGCCACGCCGGATCGCGTGCAGGAGCTGTTTCCCGAAAGCGTGGGCGTGGGCGCGGCGTTCGGCGTCATTCTGGTCCTGGATGCGCATTCGAGCGCCAAGGTGGAAGTGGCCACCTTTCGCACCGACCTGGCGTATTCGGACGGGCGCCGGCCGGATGCCGTGATCTTCGGCAATTCCGCCGAACAGGATGTCCGCCGCCGCGACTTCACCATCAATGGCCTGCTGCTCGATCCCCGCGACGGGCGCATCCTCGATTTCGTGGGCGGGCAGGAGGATTTGAAAGCCGGGCTGGTGCGCGCTATCGGCGACCCCGCGGCGCGCTTCCGCGAAGATAAATTGCGCCTGCTGCGCGCCGTGCGCTTTGCGGCACGCCTCGATTTCCGCATCGAGACCGCCACCTTCCAGGCCGTGCGCCGGCACGCCGGCGAGATTGGTACAGTTTCCGCCGAGCGCATCCGCGAGGAATTGACGCGCATCCTCTCTGAAGGCGGCGCGCGCCGCGGATTCGAGCTGCTGGACGAGTCCGGACTGCTGGCGCACGTGCTGCCGGAAATTTCCCGCATGCACGGGGTCGAGCAGCCTCCGGAATTCCATCCCGAGGGCGACGTGTGGATTCACACCCTGCTGCTGCTCGGACAATTGCCGGCGGGCGTTTCTCCCACCCTGGCCTGGGGTGCGCTGCTGCACGACGTGGGCAAACCGCCCACCTTTGCTGCGCCGCGCGGAGCCGGAGGCCGCATCCGCTTTGACGGGCACGTGGAAGTGGGCACGCGCATGGCGGAGGAGATTGCCCATCGGCTGCGCTTTTCCGCCGAGGAAACCGAGCGGGTGAAGTGCCTGGTGGCTCAGCACCTGCGATTCAAGGACGTGTTTGAAATGCGTCCGGCCACGCTGAAGCGTTTCGTGCGCCAGCCGGATTTCCACGAGCATCTGGAATTGCACCGCATGGATTGCCTGGCGGCCCACGGCAAGCTGGACTCCTATGAATTTGTATGTAAGTTTCTCCGCGAAACGCCGGCGGACGAGGTGCGGCCCCCCCGCCTGGTCAATGGAGAGGATTTGAAATCCCTGGGGCTGGCTCCCGGACCGGGCTTCCGGCAGATTCTGGATGCGGTCGAGGAGGCCCAGCTCGAAGGCAGCCTGGCCACTCGGGAGCAGGCGTTGGCTTTTGTGCGCAAGCGCTTCCTGGCCCGCGCACCTGCACGGTGAGTTGCGTCACAGACACGCGGGTCACGGACGAGGCAGACTGCGCCTCGATTTGCAAGCTGCGACGGTGGAAGGCTGATTTGTAGTTCATTGAATTCACATAAGTTGCACAGCAGTTGCAATATTTAGTGAAAGACGCTAAAGTATGTTGAGTTTGAGAAAGTAAATGCACGCAACCGCTGCCGTCTTGCCGTCATCTTAATGTGGCAAGACTTTGCGGATGGATGACTTGTTTCAGGTTCCTGTAGCACAGCGAGGTTTCATTTATGGCTGACAAAACGCTTCGCATTCCCCCTGAACTGCCCTTGCTTCCCGTGCGGGAGACGGTTCTGTTCCCTGGCGCGGTGATGCCGCTGACGGTGGGCCGGGAGAGTTCCCTGGCCCTGCTGGATTCGTTGCACGGCGAAGAAAAGATTATCGGCGTGGTGGCCCAGCTTGACCCGCGCGTGGAAGAACCCAGCGGCAGCGACCTGCACGCCATGGGCACCGCCGCCAAGATCCACAAGATGGTGCGCATGCCCAACAACACCGTGGTGGTGTTCCTCGAGGGTTTGCACCGGCTGCGCGTGGTGGAGATTGTGTCCTTCCGTCCCTTCCTGCGCGGGCGCGTGGCCGTGGAAGAGGATGTGAGCGGCCCGGTGGATCCGGAACTGACGGCTCTGGTCCGCCAGGCTCAGGACCTCTTTAAGGATGTGGTGGCCCGCTCGCCGCAACTCTCCGACGATTTGCAGAACCAGGTGATGGGCGTGGACGACCCCGGGCGTCTTTCCGACTTCATCGCCCATACGCTGCCCTCGCTGCCCACGCTGCTGCGCCAGGAGCTTTTGGAGACAGCCGGTGTGCGCAAGCGCCTGGAAACCCTGGTGCGCGAACTTTCCAAGGAGCTGGAAGTGCTCGAGCTGCGCTCCAAGATCCAGGAGCAGGTGCAGGAGCAGGTGAACCAGAACCAGCGCGAATACCTGCTGCGCGAGCAGATGAAGGCCATTCAGAAGGAACTGGGCGAGGCCGATGACGTCCAGAACGAAATGGAGGAGCTGCGCAAGAAGATCGAGGCCAGTGGAATGCCCGCCGAGGCGCGCAAGGAATGCGAGCGCGAATTGAAGCGGCTCAGCAAGATGCAGTCCGCCTCCGCGGAATACATGGTCTCGCGCACCTACCTGGACTGGATGACCACGCTGCCCTGGGCCAAATCCTCCGGCACGGAGGAGATTGATATTCCCAAGGCGCAAGGCATCCTGGACGAGGACCACTACGACCTGAAGAAGGTAAAGGAGCGCATCCTCGAATACCTGGCGGTGAAGAAACTCCAGCCGGCCATGAAGGGACCCATCCTGTGCTTCGTGGGCCCTCCGGGCGTGGGCAAAACCTCGCTCGGAAAGTCCATCGCCCGCGCCATGGGACGCAAATTCGTGCGCATCTCCCTGGGCGGCATGCACGACGAGGCGGAAATCCGCGGCCACCGGCGCACGTACATCGGCGCGCTGCCCGGCCAGATCATTCAGGGCATCCGCCGCGCGGAAACCAACGACCCGGTGTTCATGCTGGATGAGGTGGACAAACTGGGCCGCGACTTCCGCGGCGATCCCTCCGCGGCGCTGATGGAGGTGCTCGATCCGGAGCAGAACGCCAGTTTCCGCGACCACTATCTGGACGTTCCGTTCGATCTCTCCAGGGTGATTTTTATCGCCACGGCCAACTGGATGGATCCCATCCCCGAGCCGCTGCGCGACCGCATGGAGATCATCGAGCTTCCCGGCTACACCGAGGNAAGAGAAGATTCACATCGCCAACAAATACCTGATCCCCAAGCAGTCCAAGGAGCACGGGCTCAAGGAAGGCGAGAGCATCGAATTCACCGAAGAGGGCCTGCGCGAAATCATCCACAGCTACACGCGCGAGGCCGGAGTGCGCAACCTGGAGCGCGAGATTGCCACGCTCTCCCGCCGCCAGGCCCGGCGCATCGCCGAGGGCCAGACGGACAAGCTGGTGGTCACCCCGGAGGTGGTGCGCCAGTCCCTGGGCGTGCCCAAGCACCGCGCGGAAAAGGAGATCGAGGAGCGCGTGAGCCGGCCCGGTGTTTCCGTGGGCCTGGTGTGGACGCCCGCGGGCGGCGACATCGTGTTCATCGAGGCTTCGCGCATGCCCGGTGGAAAGCAGTTCACCATGACCGGCAGCCTCGGCGACGTCATGAAGGAGTCCATGAACGCGGCGCTCACCTGGGTGCGCGCCAACGCGGACCGCTACGGCATTGACCCGGAGTTTTTCAAGAACAGCGACGTGCACATCCACGTCCCCGCGGGCGCGGTGCCCAAGGACGGGCCTTCTGCCGGCGCGGCCATGGTCACCGCACTGGTGAGCCTGCTCACTGGACGCAGCGTGCAGCCGCGCGTGGCCATGACGGGTGAAACCTCTCTTTCCGGCGTCATCCTGCCCGTCGGCGGGATCAAAGAAAAGGTGCTGGGCGCGAAGCGCGCCGGCATCACCAAAGTCCTCCTTCCGGCGGAAAATGAGGCCAATGTGAAGGAAGACCTGCAGCCCGAGATGCTCCAGGGACTGGAACTGTTCTACGTGCACAATCTGGACCAGGCCCTGGAGATCGCCCTGGGCAAGATGGAAACTCCCGCGAAGGAACCGGCGCCGCCCGTGCCGCCGGTACCCGCGCTGCGCCCGGAAGAAAAGCCCGCGCCCAAGGCCCCGGGCGTCCCCCCGGCCGTGCACTGAGCACGCCTTTCCCTCCCGGGACCCACGCGAGTCACAATTGCCGGTGACGGGCTTTCACAAAGCCCGTCACCGGCACTCTGTTTTTGGCGCCCGCATCCGGAAATCCCGTTCGATGAGGAAACTTCGCGGGTTCTTCCCCTGTCTTTTTCCGGCAGTTGCTTCCACACTGAGCGCGAGCGGTGAACCGCAGGCACCGGGCGCGGCGGCAAAAGAGCAATGCGCGAGGACAGCGGATACGAGCGGTTGCGCACCGCGGCGCGGGCCACGGCGCTGCGGCTGGCCGCGGCGCTGGGCGGCGGAGGGCTGGCGGCGCGGTTCATTCTGGGATACGCGCAGCGCCACCACCGCGCGGCGCTCACCGCGCACCTGCCGCGCTACCGCGAACTCACCGCCATGATTCACCGCGAATGCCTGCTGGCCATGGTGGCCCGCGTAGAGGCGGAATTGCCGCGCCTGCTGCGGGCCGGGGGCGCGCCGGCGCGCGCGCTCGCCTCGGGCGAGGATCCTCTGTTGCGGCGCTTCCGCGTGGAGTTCTACGAGCACCTGGCGGAATTGCTGGGCTGGCGCCGCGAGCATCTGGAGCGTTTCTGGAGCGACCTGGACCTTTACATGCAGTGCCAGCGGGCGCAGCAGGTCCGCCGGGGAAGGAAAAAACAGGACCTGGGGCCGTTTGCGGACCGTTGCGGATTCATGCTCGACCCGGCCCTGCTGGAGCGCGCGCGCCGCGCGGCAGCAAAATTTCACGAGGAACTGGAGCGGAGCTCGCGAAAAATTCTCCGCGGATCCTTCCGCGCTGCGCGGTAGGCACGCAGCGCGTTTACTTCCCCGAGAGGAAGGGATAGTGGGCCGAGGCGGCCATGAAGAAGAGCAGCGGGAACGAGAGCCAGAAGCCGAGGCGCGAGGCCAGATAGCCGCGGCGCGCCAGCACCGCGGCTTCCGGAGGGAGCGCGGCGCCCTCGCGGACGGCTGCGGTGTGCCAGGCGATGAGCCGCTTCTGGCAGCGCCACACCAGGCCCCAGACCAGAAACAGCATGATGGTGCCGATGCCCCCGCCGATGGAAATCGAAAGCGTGCGGTTGCCGGTGGCGGGTCCGCCGATCAGCGTGACCACCAGCCAACTGGCCGCGGCCACCACGATGGTGCAAGCGATCGCGAACACCCGGCCGTTTTTCATCGGGCCCTCGCTCATCATCACAAAGCCGTGCAAGAGCACGTAGGCCACAATCCATACGCCAAACCAGATACCCAGCCACTTGCCCATCAGCGACGGGTCGCCCGCATTCACCGCGTCTTCCTTCGCCAGGATCATGAAGTAGCGGAAGCCGCCCAGCCACGCCACCACCGATGACCAGCGAAACCAGCTCATGGCGCGGGGCATGAAGGATGTGAAGGCGCGCGAGCGCGCCGGAGCTTCCAGGTCCTGCAGCGAAGGCGTCCACACCACGTTGAAAAAGTAGAGAAAGCCGAGCCAGACAATGCCTGCGACGAAGTGCAGCCAGCGCAACACAATCTGCTCCGTGATGGAGCCGCCCTGCGGGAAAGAGACGTGCGCGGTCAGAAGGGATGCGAGCGGGCTGTGCCACGCCTGAAACATGAGACCTCCTGGCGGATTCAGCCGAACATCTTACACGGAGGACGCGGAGAAACGGAGTGAACGGAGGCAAAACGGCCCGCGCGCATAGCTACTGCGCGGGCCCATGGTAGGACAGGCATTCCTGCCTGTTCGGTTTTGTTTTGATTGCGCGGGGCGGCTGCGGCCCGAACGCCGTCGCCCGCCGGCTGCACGGCGCACAGACAAGTATGTCTGTGCTACTTCTTGGCCGCTGCGTAATTCTCGTTGATGCCGTCCCAATCCAGGGTGTTCCACCACGCTTCGAGATACTCGTTGCGCCGGTTCTGGTATTTCAGGTAGTAGGCGTGCTCCCAGACGTCCACGCCCAGGATGGGCTTGGCGCCGGCCATGACCGGGCAATCCTGGTTTGGTGTGGAGTCAATCACCAGCTTGCCGTCCTTGATAAACAGCCAGGACCAGCCGGAACCGAAGCGCTTCATCCCGGTATCGTTGATCTTGGCCTTGAAGGCGGCGAAATCGCCGAAAGTGCTCTTGATGGCGTCCGCCACCGGACCCCTCGGCTCGCCGCCGCCGCCCTTTTTCATGATCTTCCAGAACATGGAGTGATTCCAATGGCCGCCGCCATTGTTGCGCACTGCCGTGCGGATCGATTCCGGCACGGCGTCCAGATTGCCGATCAGCGCGTCGAGCGATTTCGCGGCCAGATCCGGCTGGCCCTCGAGCGCCTTGTTCAGGTTGGTTACGTACGCGCCATGATGCTTGTCGTGATGAATCTCCATCGTCTTCGCGTCGATATACGGTTCAAGCGCGTCGAACGCGTACGGCAACGGCGGAAGTGTGTATGCCACGGGTTGTGCCTCCACAGAAAAAAGATCCGGCGCCGCGATCACCGCGGCTCCGGTCGTTACCAGGAAGGAACGCCGGTCCATTTTCGCGCCTCCTCCAGAAGAATGGATGCGCAGAGTAGTAAGGCGGTGACAGTATACTCTCCGAGGCGGGAGTCGCCAAACCAGCGTGCCGCCGGTCCGGTGACTGGTGACGGGTGGAAGAAGGCTTCGCGCGCAGCGGAATTCCGGGGAGGTTTATCCGTGAACAGGATCTTGAAATGGATGATGACGGCATTTCTGGTGTCCCTAAGCGTTGGCGCACAGACTCCGAAGCGGCTGGCGATTCATGCCGGGAGATTGATCGATGGGAAAAGCGATCAGCCCGTCGTCAACGCGTGGATCGTGGTGGAAGCCAACAAGATTGTTTCCGTGACTGCGGGCGGCGCGGCCCCCGCGGGTGCCGAGGTAATCGATCTCGGCCGGGCCACCGTGCTGCCCGGCTTCATCGATACGCACACGCACATCCTGCTGCAAGGGGACGTGACCGCCGCGGACTACGACGAGCAACTGCTGAAGCAATCCATCCCCTACCGCGCCATCCTGGCAGCGCGCAACGTGCACATCGCGCTCTCGCACGGGTTCACGGCGATGCGCGATTTGGAAACGGAAGGCGCCATGTACGCGGACGTGGACGTGAAAACGGCCATCAACCGCGGCGAAGTGCCCGGACCGCGCATGTTCGTGGCGACGCGCGCCATGGCGCCGACCGGCATGTATCCACTGCTGGGCTATTCGTGGGAACTGGACATGCCGCACGGCGTGCAGCCGGTGGATGGAGTCGAGGGCGCGCGCCTGGCCGTGCGCCAGCAGGCCGGCCACGGCGCGGACTGGATCAAGTACTATTCCGACCACGGATATTTCTACGGCCCGGACGGGGTGCTCCACAGTCACGTGAACTTCACCGCAGAAGAAGCGCGAGCGATTGTGGAAGAAGCCCACCGCATCGGGAAGCATGTGGCCGCGCACGCCATCGGCTCAGACGGCATCGCCGCAGCGCTGGCCGCCGGTGTGGATACCATCGAGCACGGCGACGGCCTGACCGACGAATTGATCGACCGCGTGGTGCAGCAAAAGGTTTTCTGGGTGCCCACGATCACCGTCAGTGTTTACGTGGCCCAGGGACGCGCCGGCAACTGGCCGAAGATGATCGAGACGCAGCGTACCGCCTTCGGCAAAGCGTTGCGCAAGGGCGTGAAGATTGCTTTCGGCACCGATGCCGGCGGTTTCCCCTGGACGGAAGTAAGCCAGGCGCGCGAATTTCACTACTACGTTGAGTACGGGATGACGCCCATGCAGGCCATCCGCACGGCCACAACCGTCGCGGCGGACCTGCTCGGTTGGAGCGACCGCCTCGGCTCCATCGAGCCGGGGAAGCTGGCGGATATCGTGGCCGTGGCCGGCGATCCATTCTCCGATATAGGCGAACTGGAGCGCGTCGCCTTTGTGATGAAAGATGGCAAAATCTACCGCAACGATTTGAGGTAAGCGGTGAGTGGCGAGGACACTCTTGTCCGCGGTGCAATTCGTATTCCTGGGGATACCGCCGGCAGAGGGCGCACAGAAATCTCCGGTGCACTACGAGTTTGCTGCAGGAGCGCGGGCAAGAGTGCCCGCGCCACCTTCAGCGCGCCGCGGCCCCGCGCACTTCTTCCACGAGGGATTCAATGGCCTGGGCGACCAGAGCGGGCTGGTCGAGCAGCAGCCAGTGGCCGCCTTCGCGCGCGATGATGTGCCGCCCGCGCGTGGATTGGCAGGCCATGGCGTCCTGTTCCGCTGCGCGCTGCGGCGAAGGGTTCGCGGCGGTGATCACCACAAACGGCAAATCGTCCAGCGAACCACAGGCGGCCACCTCGCGCGCGCTCTCCGGCAAATGCTGGAGATGGTCCGCCAGGCTCAGAAACGGAGCCGGGCGGCTCCAGTGCGCCTGGGCCACGCGGCGCTGCTCCGGCGGATATTTCATCACCTGGCCCACCATGCGGGTAACCAGTTCCAGCGCCGCCGTGCCAAATGCTCGCGTGACGGCTACCGGCACGCCCTTCGATCCGCTGCCCAGTTGGTTCAGGCAGAAGCGCACCACGCCCAGCCGCGCCAGCCGCGCGCCGAGGCGCGCGAAGAGGGCCCCGCCCAGATGCCTGCGCCGGTCTTCCTGTGAAGGCTGCGCCCATTCGCCGGTGTCCGGACTGTCCAGCATCACCAGTCCCGCCACCTCAACAGGCCAGCGCTCCGCATAGAGCCGCGCGACGAAACCTCCAAAGGAATGTCCCACCAGGATGTACGGTCCGGGGACTTCCGCGGCGCGCAGCAGCGCGCGCAATTCTCCCGCCAGGCGCGAGGCGATGCGCGGTCCATCGGCGCGGCGCGGGGAATCGCTCCAGCCGTAACCGGCGCGGTCATACACATAGGCGCGGGCGAAGCGTGCCACCAGCGGCTGCACCAGGCTCCAGGAAAGCGAGGATGCGCCGATGCCCGCATCGAGAATCACGGCCGGGCCGGAATCTCCCATCGAGCGCAGGTGCAGGTGCGGCGAAGTGTTTCCGCCGATGGCCATCAGCCGTCCCGGCGGAGGAAAACGCACGGCATCGCGCGCCGTCCCCAGCGCCTGGTAGAGCAGCCCCGTTGCCAACAGCAAGGCGAGAATGCCGGCGAAAATCAGCAGGATGGTCATCGTGGGAAGAGCTGTGGGGATTTTACCCGCCCGCGGGACGCCCGGTGGAGCTCCCCGGTTATGCCAGGGCGTGCCAGGCTCGCGTCAATGTGCGCCGCGAGGCGATGGCGCGGGATGCTTCGCGGCACTCGCAGGCGTGGGCTTCACCATGCCGGCAGCAGTGTTTGTGCCGCGAATGGCGCTGGGCTGGCGGGCCAGTTCTATGAACGCGGAGGCGGCGCGCGGCAGCGTGCGGTCGCGGCGATAGATGAGTCCCAGTTCGCNGCCAGCGCTCCACGCCTTCGATTTCAATCAGGCGGACGTCTCCCGCGCGCTCCTCTTCGCGCGCGAAGGATGCGGAGATCAGCGAGACACCCAGGCCCGCGGCCACAAATTTCTTGATCATGCCCACGCTGGCCAGCTCCATACTCACGCGCAGGCGCGCGCGGTAAGGGCGGAACATCTTGTCCAGCAACTGGCGGGTATGGCCGGTGCGCGGAAAAATCAGCGGCTGCTCCGCAATGTCGCGCACGCGCACGGTCTTTTGCCCCGTAAGCGGATTGCGCGGGTTCACCATCAGCACCAGACGATCGCGGAAGATGACGTGCACTTTCAGCCGCGGCGACCTGACGGGCAAGGTGACGATGCCCACGTCGATGCGGCCTTCCTCCACCTGTTCCAGAATCTTGCGGCTGAAATTGCGATACACGCTGATCTGCACGGAAGGGAACAGCCGATGATACTCGGCGAAAATGTCGGGAAGGACGTACAGGCAAGTGGCCTCGTTGGCGCCGATCAGCAGGACGCCGCGCGGCGTGGCGCCCTGGTCTGCCACCGCGCGCTGCGATTCCAGGCGCAGGGCCACCATGCGCGTGGCGTATTCGAGCAGCGCTTCTCCGGCCGGGGTGAGCTGAACGGTTTTGGCGGAGCGGTCCAGCAGCTTCTGGCCGTACTCCTGTTCGAGCTGCCGGATCTGCGCGCTGACCGCGGACTGCGAGCGGAACACCTTCTGGCCCGCGCGGGAAAAACTGCGCAGCTTCACCACCTCCAGAAAAGTGTTCAACTGGTCGAAATCCATCGGAGTGGTCCCAGATTATAGCCGGAAAGCTCCCCAGCCCGGTGAAAACCGGCGAACGGGAAGGGAGCCGGCAATTTCGCCGCGCTGCAGTTTGGTGCGCAATCAGGAAGCCGCTTCCAGCGGCAACTGGCGGGCCCGGCCGGGGAGAGATGCGGGGGGACCNTTCCAGCGGCAACTGGCGGGCCCGGCCGGGAAGAGATGCGGGTGCACCGGCTGCGGTCGCCAGCGCCGACCTGCCGTGGATATATCGCGCGGCCGCCGCGCTCCAGGTCTGTTCGATAGGACAGGGCAAACGGACCGGTTCGACGCGCACCAGCGGCAAGCCTTTCCGGCTGCGCAGCAGGTCCGCGGCCAGCGGGCTTCCGGTGAGCCGCACATGCTCGCGCAGGATGCGGCGCAGCCAGATTTGCTCCTGGCCTTCGGGCGTTGCGAGCCGCACGAACTCCGCGTGGCAATCCGCGTCACGCAGGAATTCGCGGGCCACGTAGGCCAGCCCGCCGGTCATCCCGGAGCCGAAATTTTTTCCCACCGGCCCCAGGATGAGCGCCACGCCCGCGGTCATGTATTCGCAGCCGTGATGTCCCACGCCCTCGGCCACGGCCAGCGCGCCGCTATTGCGCACGGCAAACCGTTCTCCCGCGCGGCCGGCAAGAAAGAGCGCTCCGGAGGTGGCGCCGTAGAGCACGGTGTTGCCGGCGAGCACGTCTCCGCGCCGCGAGGCCTCCGCCCCGGACGAGATGACAATGGTGCCTCCGCTCAGCCCTTTCCCCACATAGTCGTTGGCTTCGCCGTGGAGCAGGAAGTGCAGCCCGGAAATCAGGAATGCGCCGAAACTCTGCCCGGCGGCGCCGCGGAATGCGCACTCCAGGGAGTGCGGCGCCGGGGTTCCGGCTGCTCGTCGGCGCAAAATCTCGCCGCTCAGGTGCGCCCCGAGGGCGCGGTCGGAATTGGTCACGGTGAACCCACGCGGCGAATCAGGCTGCCCGGCCAACAACCGGCGCAGCTCCAGGTGCATGCCGCTGTCCTTCTGCGCCACGCGGGCAAGCTGCAAGGGCGCTTCGGGCGGCTCGAGCAGCGTGAGGATTGCGCCGGCGGCGTGCTGCGCACGCGGGTTGGGGCGCAATCGCCCTGCCGCGCCGCAAATTTCTCCCAGCGAGCGCGCGCCCATTCCGGCGAGCAATTCCCGCACTTCACCGGCCACGCCGCGAAAGTATTGCATGACCATTTCCGGCTTGCCGGTGAAGCGCAGGCGCATCGCTTCGTCCTGGGTGGCGATGCCCGCGGGACAAGTATTCAGGTGGCACTGCCGCGCCATCACGCAGCCGATGGCCAGGAGCGCCGCGGTACCGAACCCGAATTCATCTGCGCCGAGCATCGCGGCGAGCACCACGTCGCGCCCGGACTTCAATCCGCCGTCCACGCGCAGGCGCACGCGGGCGCGCAGCCCGGCGCGCACCAGCGTGGCATGCGCATCCCGCAGTCCCACTTCCCAGGGCAGGCCCGTGTTCTTGATGGAAGTAAGCGGCGAGGCGCCCGTGCCGCCATCGAATCCGCTGATGGTGATGACGTCCGCGCCGGCCTTGGCCACGCCCGCGGCGATCAGCCCCACTCCCGCGCCGGCCACCAGTTTTACTCCGATGCGCGCCCAGGGGTTGACCGCGCGCAGGTCGTAAATCAATTGCGCCAGGTCCTCGATGCTGTAGATGTCGTGGTGCGGCGGGGGAGAAATCAGCGCCATGCCGGGCACGGCGTGGCGGAGGCGGGCGATGTACGGCGTCACCTTGCTGGAGGGAAGCTGGCCGCCCTCGCCGGGCTTCGAGCCCTGGGCCATTTTGATTTCCAGCTCGCCCGCCTGGACCAGGTATTCCGTGGTCACGCCAAATCGCGCGGAGGCCACCTGCTTCACCAGGTTATTGGCTTCGGGGTCGTGCCGGTAGACGCTCGGGTCCTCTCCACCTTCGCCGGTGTTGCTGCGCGCCCCCAGGCGGTTCATGGCCACGGCGAGAGTACGATGCGCCTCCGGGCTGAGCGCGCCGAGAGACATGGCCTGGCTGGCGAACCGCGCCAGGATGGCGCTTGCGTCCTCCACTTCATCCAGTGGCACAGGCTTCTCGGAGGCGATTTCCAGAAGATCGCGCACGGAGAGCGGCTCGCGTACCGCGGCCAGCGCGGAGAAGGCGCGGTAGTTCTCCTCGGTGGGCGTGGCAATATAGCGGTGCAGATTCCGCACCACGTCCGGAGAGGCCGCGTGGCGTTCTCCCCCGTGGCGGAAGCGGTACAAGCCGGCATCCGGCAACCCCGCCTCGCCTGCCGCAAACGCCCGCGCGTGACGCGCGAGCGCATCCGCAATCACGTCATCGAACGTTTTCACACCCAGGACGGAGGATGCGTCCTCGAAAAACTCCGCGGCGAATTGCGGTTCCAGTCCAACGAGTTCGAATAGCTGGCTGTTGCGGTAGCTCGCCAAACAGGAGATGCCCATGCGCGCCAGTACTTTGCGCAGCCCGGCTTCCACCGCTTGGCGATAGCGCGCTGCGCCTCCGGCGGAAGCGCGCTCGGCCAGTTCCAGCGCCAGGAAGGGATGGACGGCGCTCGCGCCTGCGGCCACGAGCAGGGCCGCGTGATGCGTCTCGATCACCTGGCCAGACTCCATCACCAGCGGAGCGCGCCAGGCCCCCCGACCCGCCAAGGCCTTCCAAGCCGCGGCCACTGCCAGCAGCGCGGGCAACGCGGCCCGGCGCGGTCCAACGCCACGGTCTGAAAGCAGTACCATCGCACCGCGTGCGGCGGCCGCGGAGGCTTGCCGCGCGACGCGCGCCAGCGCCGCCCGTGCCGCAGCCGCACCGCCGCGCGCCGCAAACGTGGCGTCCACGCGCTGGACCGCCGGAGAGTATTGCCCCTGCAGGCGCTCCATCTGCCCTTCATCCAGCACGGGCGAGGGCAGGCGCACACGCCCGTTCAACCGGACTTCCAGCGACATCACGTGCGCCTCGCGCAGCGGATCAATCGGCGGATTGGTCACCTGCGCGAAGCGCTGCTTGCAGTAATCCCACAGCGGCCGGCGCGTGTGGGAGAGAAACGCGGGAGGTGCGTCGTCTCCCATGCTCCACGAAGCCTCTTTGCCCTCCGAGCCCAGCGGAAGAAAGAGCAGGCGGTATTGGTCCTCCGTCCAGCCGTAAGCGGACGTGATGCGTTTCGATTCCGGAGGGGGCGATTCCGGCGCGGCAATCTGCGGGACTGCGGGAGAAGCCGCCACCAGGACCGGTGCATCACCATCCGGCCGCTGGCGCGCGGGGCCGCGCGACCGCACAGAAAATCCGCCATGAGGGACGTCGCGATAGATTCCGCCCCCGGCGGAATCCACCAGCAGCATCTCTCCCGGACCCAGGCGCTGGCGCTCGGCCACGGTTTTTCCTTCCAGGGATGCCAGGCCGGCTTCCGAGCCCGCGATGAGCAAACCGTCCGTAGTCAGCGTATAACGCAGCGGACGCAGGCCGTTGCGATCCAGCTTCGCTCCCACCCAGCGCCCATCGGTGAACACCAGGGCTGCAGGACCATCCCAGGGTTCCTGCTCTCCGGCGGCGGAATCCAGAAATCGCCGCAGGTTCGGATCCAGGTCCGCATCCGCCTCCCACGCGGGCGGGACCAGCCGGAGCATTGCGGCCGGGAGGCTATAACCCTGGCGCAGGGCGATCTCCAGCGCGTTATCCAGGCTCGCGGAGTCGCTCACCCCTTCTTCCAAGGCCTGGAACCAGCCAGCGGCACGAAACTCGCGCTGCAGTTCGTGCTCCCGGGCGCGCATCCAGCGGCGGTTGGAGACGATGGTGTTGATTTCTCCGTTGTGCGCCAGGGCGCGGAAGGGCTGGGCCAGCGACCAGGTGGGACGCGTATTCGTGGAATAGCGCTGGTGGAAAACCGCGAGCCGCGCGGTGAACTCCGCATCGGCCAGATCGGGATAGAACTCGGCGAGCTGCCACGGCGCCAGCAGGCCTTTGTAAACAACCGTGCGCGAGGAAAGCGAGCAGAAGTATGCTCCGCAGGCGCCTTGCGCTTCCACGCGTTTGCGCAGCAGGAACAGCGCGCGTTCAAAGTCCTTCGGCCCTCGCGCGGGAGCGATATAGCACTGCCGGATCTCCGGCCGCGTCGCCGCCGCGCGCGGACCGAGCACGGATGGGTCGGTGGGGACGCGGCGCCAGCCCAGCAGACCCAGGCCGCAGAGCCGCGCGGCGGATTCGATGGCTTCGCAGGCGGCCCCCGGATGTTCCGCCGGCAGGAAGACCATCCCCACGCCAAAGGTCTTCGGAAGGCGGATGCCGGCCCGCTCCGCGCGGCTGCGGAAAAACGCTTCCGGAAGTGGCGTCAACAATCCGGCGCCGTCGCCGCTCAATCCGTCCGCGTCCACCCCGCCGCGATGCGAAAGGCGAACGAGCGCGGCGAGCGCGCGCTCCACCACCTCGCGGCCCGCGCCGCGCCCCAGTTGCGCCACAAAGCCCACGCCGCAAGCGTCGAAATCCACCGGCGGGAATGGAGGACGATGTCCCATGTTTCCATTGCTACCCGGTGCCGGCGGAGCCTGTACAATTCAATCTTTTGATGCGCGCCATGAGATTTTTTGCGGGGCGCGGTTTCGGGTTCCACGCCAACCGCGCTCTGGTGGCGGCATTCTGGCGCGCACCCGCGCGATCCGCGCACTCACTGCGCGGAGGGCGCGCGCTCTGCACATGCTTTCTTCTGGACGTACCGCGGGAATCTCCTATAATGCTTCGTTGTTCTCCTGAAAAATCCAAGCGGCGCTCGTGAAAGCCTGAGGAGTTGTGTATGCGAAAAAGGCGGGCAGCAGGAGTGTTGCTGATGCTGGTGCTGGCCGGGGCCGTGCCTCTCGGGGCGCAAGTTCCCGC
>OCOJ01044460.1_pt3 | contig 31431 bp, 20 predicted proteins | sample 1539251 | NCBI WGS metagenome assembly OCOJ01 (sample SAMN01911457, study PRJEB22624) | soil metagenome | biome: Soil | place: Malaysia | collected 2012-04-30 | depth RA_metagenome m
GTGCACATGCACCGAAAGCGCCTGCGCCGCGCGTTCCACGGCCGGCGATTCCGTCGCCACTTCGAATTGCAATCCGTCGTACGCCAGTTGCACGTGCGGGTAGCCCGCCTTCTTCAGCCGCGCATTTGTCGCCTCATGCGGCAAATCGTGCGCAATGTGCGTGAACCACGCCCGTTTCGGCCTCAGTCGGTCGATCAGCGCCAGCGCCTGCTCCACCGTCTGGTGCATCGGGTGCGGCACGTCCCGCAACGCATCCAGAATCAAATCGTCCAGATCTTCCAGCAGCGGCACGCTCGATTCCGGCAACCGGCTGAAGTCCGTCATATACGCCGCGCGCCCAAACCGGAATCCCAGCACATCCATTTCCCCGTGCAGCAGTGGCACCGGAATAAACGGAATCCCCAGCAACGAAAACGGTCCGTCCACCTCGCGCAGTTCCACGCTCGGCAAGCTGCTCAGTGTCGGCTTATGGTCGAACACATACGAAAACACGCGCCGCACCACGCGAAACGTTTCCTCCGTCCCATACACCGGGATCGGCGCCTTCTGCCGGTAGTTGTACGGCCGCAAATCATCGAATCCCAAAATATGGTCCGCGTGGCAATGCGTCAGCAGCACCCCGTCCAGCCGGTCCACTCCCGCGCGCAACGCCTGCGTGCGAAAGTCCGGCGTCGTGTCGATCACCACATTTTGTCCGTTGCGGGAAAGCAGCAGGGAAGGGCGCAATCTCTTGTCGCGCGGGTCCGTCGAATCGCACACTGCGCAATGGCACCCCAGTGTCGGCACACCCATCGATGTGCCCGACCCCAGCACCACCAGCCGTATCTTCTCTTCCGCCTCTCGCCCCATCCCCCTATTGTACCCACCGTGCGCCCCGTAGGGTTGCCCTTCTACCTTCTACTTTTTACTCTTTCACTCTTCCACTCTTTCATTTTTTTATTCTTAACTCCGCTTCAAAAGAAAAACGGCACGACTCGCGCTCGTCCCGAGCTACGAAAGGCCGTGCCGTTCCATTCCTACAAACTTCCGACTACAAACTCCCGACTGTCTTCCTACTTCTTCCCCTTCGCCTGTGCCGTCATCTTCGCCATTTCCGCCGCCATGGCCTTCTGAATCTCCAGGTACGTCAGCTTCAACTTCCCCGCCAGATCCACCAGCATGCTGTCCTCTTCCGGTGCCAGGTTCCCCTTGGTCTTCTCGTGTAACGCATCCAGCATGTCAATCAATTCCCGCGCCGCATCCGGGTCCAGCATCGGCTGTCCCGTATTCGGGTCCGCATACGCGCCCAGCACCATCGCGGCGTTGCTCCCAATCATCCGCACCAGATTCTCAAACGCCGGCAACCGCTTCGGTGTGTCCGCCGCGCGTGCAGGAGCCTTAGTCTCGGCCGCTTTCGTCTCCGCCTTCTCTTTCACCTCTTCCCGCTTGGCCTCGCGCTCCTGTTCCGCCACCACCTCTTTGCGGATCTCTCCCTCCGCGGTAAACGGCCGCCGGTCAATTACCTTGAATCCCCCATCGTTGTGCTCTGCCACGTGTTCCTACCTCTCTCTTGAATTTCCCCCAGTCTATCACGGGAAGGGAATCACCTCCCACGAGCTGCCGCTCACCCCAAAGCTATCATTCCGGCCGATTGGAGTGCGGGAGCCCTGCTCCCGCTTTTCCCCCACTTCCTACGATCGAACGCCGCAATCTCTCTTCTGGGTTTCTCTTTTCCGCGCCCTCGGTGTCCTTCCTCTGCGACCTCTGTGTGAACTCTTCTCTTGCTTTTCTCTTCTCCAATTCCCTCGTGCTATTCTGTGCGTCTAACACCGCATGCGCCGTCTACTCTTATTTTTCCTCCTTGCAACCACGCTCCCCGCCGCTCCCATCCCGCAAGCCTCCCGCTCTTTTTCCTTTCCTCCCTTCGACCAGTGGCGCGCCGCCGTGCTTTCCGGTGACTCTTCCGCCCTCTCCCGCCTCTATACCTCGTTTCCCGAACCCGGCATTTCCACCCTCAGCAACAAGCCCATCCCCTTCTCTGACGAACTCGCCTTCTGGTCCTCCTGGAAATCCAAAGGCCTGACCGATCTCTCCGCCGACCTCGTCCAGGAAAGCGATCCCCAGCCCAGTCTTCACGTCCTCGCTCTCCAGCTCACCCTCACCCTGAAACAGGGCGCAGCCTCCCAAAAGCAATTCGTCGCCCTCGTGCAGACCTGGCTCCATCACGGCGATCAGTGGTCTCTTGTAATCGTCCAGCGCACCGGCGCCACCCGCCTCCGCCAGCCCCTCGAAAGAAAGGAAATCTACAACCCTTCCTCCGATCCCAGAGCGGAGATCGCAGAAGCCCTCCACTCCGCTGCATCTTCCCACAAACGCGTCCTCATCGTCTTCGGCGGCAACTGGTGCTTCGATTGTCACGTTCTCGACGAAGCCTTCCATAGCCCCGAAATCGCCCCCACCCTCAACAAATCCTTCCTCGTCGTCCATGTCGACATCGGCCAAATGGACAAGAATCTCGACATCGCCAAAAAATACGAAGTCCCTCTCGACCACGGTGTCCCCGCCATCGCCGTTCTCGATTCCAATGGCACCCTCCTCTTCAGCCAGAAGCGCGGCGAATTCGAAGCCGCCCGCTCCATGGCCCCCGAAGACATCCTCGCCTTCCTCCACACCTGGCAACCCCCCTCTCACTAAGCCGCTCCTACTAATCCTGCCATCCTGAGCGCGCGCCGTTTGCGCGCGAAGGATCTCAACCGCTGCATCTTGCCACGCCCCGTTCGAATAGCCGGGTGCCCCACACGCCGCCTTTGCGCGAGGAATCCCTCTTCTTGGTTTTCTCTTCTTTGTGCCCTCTGTGTTCCGCCTCTGCGAACTCTGTGTGAACCCTTCTCTTGGCCTTGCCTTTTCCGAAACAATCAACGGTTAACTGTCGACTGTCTACTTTCTTCCGTGCTACTCTCTCCCGCATTCCGGGTCCGGCCCCTTGACTCTGTCCCGTGAAGGAGCGTGCTATGTCGCGAATTCTTCTCACGACCCGTTGCCGCGACTCCGGTCTGTATGACTACTTCCGCGAAAACGCTCCTCGCAATTTCCGCTGGCGTTTCGGCATGCCTCGTCGTATCTCCTTCGGCCTGCGTTTCCTTCGCCAGAACATTCCCGGCATTTCCATTCTCGAATATCCCACGCGCGCCGAATTCTCCGCCGCACTTCGCCGCGGCTGGGACGCCGTCGGTTTCTCGTTCTACCTCGAAGAAACCAACGATATCCTCGACATGGCCCGCGAAGCCCGCGCCGCCGGCATCCCGCAACTCTGGGCAGGGAACTACGGCGCGCTCACTCCCTCCATCCAATCGGTCTTCGATCACGTCTTCACCAGCTACAGCGAGGAGGCTCTCGCCCAACTCCTGGGCACGCCTCTCGGTGAAATCCAGCATCCTCCGCTGATCACCGAATTCCGCTTCCCGGGTGGCTGGGGCATCCCCGTCGGCGTTCTTTTCTCCTCGCGCGGCTGCAGTTTCCGCTGTACGTTCTGCCAGACCACCGCTTTCGCTCCGCATCCCAAGCCTATCTCCCTCGACTCCCTCGATCGCGTCCTCCGTTTCTACAAGTCTCATGGTATCCACTTCGTTCTCATGCTCGACGAAAATTTCGGCAATCTTCCCTCCCACGCCGAAACCGTGATCGAACTCCTCGCCCGCCACCGCCTCCGCTGGCTTGTGCAATCCCGCGTCGACCTCTTCCTCCGCAATTTTGACAAATGGCAAAACGCCGGCATGGAAGGCGCCCTCTTCGGCATCGAAAGTTTTCACCAGGAAATTCTGAAGCAGATGCACAAAAACGAAAAAGTGCAGGCCGCCTTCGAACTCGCCGAACGCCTCAATCGCGCTGGCCTCTATGCCCAGGGTTACTACATTATCGGCCTTCCTTCCGAAACACCCGCCTCCATCGCCGAAGATCTCCGCACTCTCGCCTCTCTCGAACTCGATGTCACCCAGATCACCATCGTCACCCCGCACCCGCAAACCGAAATGTGGCGCGATCTCGAGTCCAACTACGGCATCTTTGAAAAGGATTGGTCGAAATTTGACACCAAGCACCTCGTCTGGAACCATCCCCATTGCGCCCCCGGCGTCCTCGAAACTCTCCTCGAACAAGGCTTTCGCAACTGTTATGGCCCGCAATGGCTGAAGCGCACCATGAAGAAATTCGTTGCCAAACGTTGGCTCGAACGCGATCTGGCCGGCCTTCTCACCGGCCCCATCGGCGCGCGCTGGGCCTCTCCCCACCGCCTCCCGTTGCTTCCCATGCCCACACCCGCAAACACACCCGCGTCGCCCGCGCCCGACCGCGCTCACCCTGCCACTGCCTGAAACTTGGGTCGAATTCGTGCGGGCCGCTGCTTGCCCTGAGCCTCAAAGGGTTTGTCCTGAGCTCCGAAGAAATTACGCTGCCCTGCGCTCCTCCTGTCAAGCGCCTCTCCGGCGTTTTTCTTCGTCTTCAGGTAAGATTAATGCAGGGTTGGTTTCGGGAGCCCCGATAATGGGTACTGTTCGCGCCGCAGCATGTTTTTTCTTACTATTTCTCTGTGTGTTGCTGCCGCTTCTCGCCAAAACCAGGAAACTTACCGTCCTGGGCGTGCTTACGGAGGTCACCGCCGTCGGCGGGGAAACCACCGGCTGGACCATCGAACTCAATCCCGTCCTCATGCTCGACGGCAAACAAATCAGTTCTATCGAGGTCAAATGCTCCAATTCCCACAAGCTCGAATCCTTCAAGGATCAAGCCGTCGAGGCTACCGGCAATCTCACCTACGAGTCCGGCGTTGAAACCGGCAAGCGCCCCGTCCTCGAACTCTCCTCCATCAAGCTCCGCAGACACAAAATCTACATCTTCTGACGCGTTCCCACCCTTCTCCACGCCCTCCCCTCGGTTTTGTAGTGGCCGACCTTCAGCTCAGTTCATGGCCTGGGGCTGCAACTCAGGTCGAGTTTGCCATGTCATCCTGAGCGAAGCGCGGGCTGTGCGTCCCGGATGCCTTTCCGGGGCGAAGGATCTCAACCTCGCGTCTCGCCTCCCAGTTCTCCATTCTTCCTGCCTCACCACCCAAAACGGCCGCGCTGCTGGCTCCATGATCCCTCCGTTCTTCCCACGCAACTCTCCCTGCATTTCCACCTCGCCATCATCTTCCGCCTGCTACGCTCAACTCATGGACCTGCCGTTTGAGCGCCCTGACAACTGGACCCGCGTCTCCCGCGTCGGCGGCGGCTTCGTTCTGGCCTTCTACCTTCTCTTTCTCCTCTACGCCTATCGCGACACCTCCAACTTCCTCTTTCTCGACTACGCCAATCTCGCCATCCACGAAGCTGGCCATATCTTCTTCAGTTGGGGCGGCCACACGCTCATGATTCTTGGCGGCACGCTTGGCGAACTCATCGCTCCTCTTCTCTGCGCCGCCTTTTTCTTTTTCCAGCGCCAGACCTATGGCCTCGCCTTCTCTCTCTTCTGGTTCTTCGAAAATTTCCTTTACATCGGTACCTACATGGCCGACGCCCGCGCACACAATCTCCCGCTTATCAACTCCGACATCGGCGACTGGACCATTCTGTTTGGACAATGGGGAATTCTCGACTACGACCAGAAAATCGGCCACTTCACGCGTCAACTCGGCTGGCTCGGCATGCTCTCCGTCGTCGCCTGGCTCGCCTATCGCCTCTACTGCGATGCCAACCCGCAACCGCAACTCCGCCCCCTCGAAATGTAACCGACAGTCTCCGCCTTCTCTGCGCTCTGCCTCGGCGACCTCAGTGCGAACCTGTGCGCGCGCCGCGCTATCTCATTCTCTTGCGATTCCGCTGCTCGCTTCCACCACGTGATTACCCTCCCCGTCACTTCCGCGTCTATACTGGGAGAAACCCGCGGCGTACTTCCTCTGCCGCCCTGGAGCGGAACAAATGAAATCCACACGCAATCGTTCGAACTTTGCAATCGTGTGCCTCGCACTTTTCGCGTCCTTTGCCGTCTTCCTCTCTGCATTCTGCCAGCCTGTGCCGCGGCAGGAATCGCATGGCATCGCGGCCGCCAACATCGACCGTTCCGTCAAGCCCGGCGACGACTTCTACGCCTACGCCAACGGCGAATGGCTCAAGCGCACCGAAATTCCTCCGGACCGCGCCAGGATTGGAGTCTTCACGGCTCTCGACACTCTGAGCAACCAGCGCACCGCCGATCTCATCCAGGAGGCCGCAAAATCCAACGCTCCCGCGGGCTCAAATCTCCGCAAAATCGCCGATCTCTACAATTCCTACATGGACGAAGCGGGCATCGAAGCCAAAGGTCTCACGCCTCTTCGTCCCCATCTCGATGCCATCGCCGGCATCCAGGACAAACGTGAACTCGCCTATATGCTCGGCCAAACCTTGCGTGCCGACGTGGACGCCTTGAACAACACCAACTTTCATACGCCCAATCTCTTCGGACTCTGGGCCGCCCCCGACTTCAACGACCCCGAGCACTACACCGCGTACCTTCTCCAGGGCGGCCTGCAACTTCCTGACCGTGAGTACTACGTCGCGGACAGCGAACGCATGCGCAATGTCCGCGCCGGATATCTCGCGCATGTTGCCGCCATGCTGAAGCTCGCCGGTTTCAGCGACACCGAAGACCGCGCCAAGCGCATCCTCGAGTTGGAACACGCCATCGCTGAGAAACACCTGAGCCTCGCGGAAAACGAGGACATCCACAAGGCCAACAACCCCTGGACTCAAGCCGATTTCTCCGCGAAAGCGCCGGGGCTCGATTGGGCCGAATATTTCCGCGGTGCTGGCCTGACCAAACAAACCAGCTTCATCGTCTGGCAACCGGCCGCGTTCGCGGGCGAAGCCGGTCTGGTCGCATCTACGTCGCTGGACACCTGGAAAGACTGGCTGGCCTACCACTTGATCGAAGCCCACGCTGGCGTATTGCCCAAGCCTCTCGCTGAGGAGCGCTTCGCTTTCTTTGGCAAGACTCTCACCGGCACGACACAGGACCTTCCGCGCTGGCGGCGTGGCGTCACCGTCGTCAACACTTTCCTCGGCGATGCCGTCGGCCAGATTTACGCGCAAAAATATTTCTCGCCTGAGGCCAAGGCACAAGCCCAGGCCATGGTCGCCGGCCTCATCGACGCCTTTCGCAAACGCATCGACGCTCTCCCCTGGATGGATCCCGCCACCAAGATGGAAGCTAAAGCCAAGCTCGCGACTCTCTACGTCGGCATTGGTTATCCGGAATCCTGGAAGGATTACACCGCATACGAAGTTAAGCCCGACGACATCTTTGGCAATCTCTGGCGCGGCCGGCTCTTCGACTATCAGCGCAGTCTCATCCGTCTCGGAAAGCTCATCAACCGCAAGGAATGGTCCATGACCCCGCAAACCGTCAACGCGGTAAACCTCCCTCTGCAAAACGCGCTGAATTTTCCCGCCGCCATTCTTCAGCCTCCCTTCTTTGACCCCAAGGCTCCGGACGCCGTCAACTACGGCGCGATTGGCACGGTGATCGGCCACGAGATCAGCCACACCTTCGATAGCGAAGGCAGCGCCTTCGATGCTCAGGGCAGAGTCCGCAACTGGTGGACACCTGCCGACCTCAAACATTTCGAAGACGCCACCGCCCGGCTCGCCGCTCAGTACGATACCTACAAGCCCTTCCCGGACCTTGCCGTCAACGGAAAACAGACTCTCGCGGAAAACATCGCCGACGTGGCAGGAATTTCCGCGGCCTACGATGGCTATCGCGCTTCACTCGCGGGCAAGTCTGCTCCCGCGCAAGATGGCTTCACCCCGGATCAACAGTTTTTCATTGCTTTTGCTCAGAACTGGGGTTCGAAATATCGCGAGGCGGCCCTCCGTCAGCAAGTGCTCACGGACCCGCACGCGCCCGCGCAATACCGCGCCGACACGGTCCGCAACATTGACGCCTGGTACGCCGCCTTCCCGGTGCAACCCGGCGATAAGCTCTATCTCCCGTCCGGCGACCGCGTTCGCATCTGGTAGCGCCTCGCTCAACCTGGCTCGTTACCCGGGGCACCGGGTCGCAGCTTTAGCTCCGGCATAACACCCTCGAAAGTGTTGGCTTCCGCCCCTGTTTCTTTCTTCACAGCCACGGAGCCTGCTGTAACGGAAATAGCCCGCAATCCGTCCTAAATATAAATGAAGGATGGAACTTACGGCGTGGTGCAGGTGGTATAGCCTTGGTCCTGACGGTACGAAATTGGGGCTATCAATTTCGATCCAAGCATGCCATCTTCGCCCTGGCTACACCAACAAGACACGAACGCCAGGTCCGAATCCCATTCATTGGATAACGGTTATCTGCGAATGCTGGTAACCTTTGTCGGAGGTGCAGTTTCGGGAACCGATTTCGGGTGAGAATTGTGACCTGTGACACGGTTCCGCAACCAGTTCCCACTGTAAAGGAATAGAATGGAATCCCAATCCTCAGGTTCGGCATCATCTGTACCCGCCAGCTCCGCGCTGCCCCCTGTGCGGTCAAAGCGCCGCCGCTGGGTCTGGGTTCTGGTTATCTCCCTGTTCGCGCTCGTTTTCTACCTGGTTCTGCGCCACCACAATGATCCTACGCAAGCTTCTCAAGCTGCCCGCCGCGGCCCTGGTGGTCCCGTCACCATCAATACCGCCACTGCCAAAAAAGGCGATATTGGCGTTTACCTCAGTGCTATTGGAACTGTCACTCCCGTTTACACCAGCGCCATCACCAGCCAGGTCTCCGGCATGATCTCTGCCGTCCACTATCGCGAAGCGCAGCTCGTCCGCAAGGGCGATCCCTTGGTCGATATCGATCCGCGTCCCTTTCAGGCTCAGCTCGAGCAGGCCGAAGGCACTCTCGAACGGGACACCCACATCCTCGAACAATCCAGGATGGACCTGGAGCGCTATCAAAAGGCCTGGTCGCGTAACGCCATTGCCAAGCAAACCCTGGACGACCAGGAGAAAATCGTCCTCCAGAATCAGGGCACCGTAAAAAACGATCAAGGCGTGGTCGACTATGACGGAGTTCAACTCGGATACTGTCACATCACTGCGCCTTATGACGGTCGCGTGGGACTTCGCCTCATCGATCCCGGAAACGTGGTCCAGGCCAACAGCAGCACCACTCCCCTGGTGGTCATCACCCAATTGCAGCCCATCACCGTGATCTTTACTCTCGCCGAAGATTACCTCGGCCAGATTCAGTCCGAGTTGCGTCACGGAGTTCCTCTCCGTGTGGAAGCCTACGACCGCGCTCTGTTGACCAAAATCGCCACCGGCAAACTCCTGGCCGTCGACAATCAGATCGATACCACCACCGGCACCGTGCGTCTTCGCGCCCAGTTCGAAAATAAGCACAACGAACTCTTTCCCAACCAATTCGTGAACACGCGTCTGCTGGTCAGCACTCAGAACGATGCCACCCTGATCCCCACCTCGGCGATTCAGCACAACGGCCCGAACGCCTTCGTCTATCTCATTGCTAACGACACTGCGCAGATTCAGCCCATTAAACCCGGCGTGGAAGATTCCGGCATCACTGCGGTGGAAGGGATCAAGCCCGGCGATATCGTCGCCAACAGCAGCTTTGAAAAGTTGCAGAACAACGCCAAAGTCAAGATTTCCTCGGCTCCGATCCCGTCCTCGTCGGTTGGTGTGAGTACTGCTCCGTGAGTCCGTCGCGCCCATTCATCGAACGCCCCATTGCCACCTCCTTGCTGATGGCGGCAATCATGCTCGTGGGCATTGTCACCTACACGCAACTCCCGGTTTCCGCTCTGCCCCAGGTGGACTACCCCACCATCCAGGTGCTCACCTTCTATCCTGGGGCCAGTCCCAACGTGATGGCCACCACCGTCACCGCCCCGCTCGAGCGTCAGTTCGGCCAACTTCAGGGACTGAACCAGATGACTTCTTCTAGTTCCGCGGGCTGTTCCGTCATCGTCCTGCAATTTGTGCTCAGCCTGAATATCGACGTCGCCGAGCAAGAAGTCCAATCCGCGATCAACGCCTCCCAGAGTTATCTGCCTTCGGATTTGCCGACTCCCCCCGTTTATAGCAAGACCAATCCCGCGGATGCCCCCATCCTCACCCTTGCCGTCACCTCCGATTCCATACCCCTCTCGCAGGTCGAAGACCTGGTGGACACCCGGCTCGCCCCCAAGCTTTCCCAGTTGAGTGGTGTCGGCCTGGTCAGCATCAGCGGCGGACAAAAGCCCGCTGTCCGCATTCAAGCCAATCCCGTCGCTCTTTCCTCCTACGGAATCACCCTCGAAGCCCTTCGTACCGCTCTCACGCAAACCAGCATAAATTCCGCCAAGGGCAATTTTGATGGGCCCCGTCAGGGCTACCAGATTGACGCCAACGACCAGTTAGCCACCAACGAAGACTATCTCAACGTCGTCGTTGCTTATCGCAATGGCTCGCCCGTTCTTCTCAAAGACGTCGCCAGCGTCGTCAACGGCGTGGAAAACACCAAGCAGGCTGCTTGGATGGGCAAGGTCCCAGCGGTTATTGTCAACGTTCAGCGCCAGCCCGGCGCCAATACCATTACCGTCGTCAGAAGCATTAAACGCCTCCTCCCCCAACTCCAAACCAATCTCCCCGCTTCTGTGCAAGTCACCACTTTGACCGACCTGACCACCAACATCCAGGCCTCCGTCGACGACGTTGAATTCGAGCTCATGCTCACCGTCTTCCTCGTCGTCATGGTCATCTTTCTCTTCCTCCGAAACCTCTCCGCCACAGTCATTCCCAGCGTCGCCGTTCCTCTTTCCTTGGTCGGCACCTTTGCCGCCATGTACCTGCTCGGTTACAGCCTGGACAATCTCTCCCTGATGGCCCTCACGATTTCCACGGGCTTTGTCGTTGACGACGCCATCGTGATGATCGAAAACATTTCCCGTTATCTGGAAGCGGGCGATTCCCCCCTGCAGGCGGCCTTCAAGGGCGCGGAACAGATTGGCTTTACCATCCTCTCCCTTACCGTCTCCCTCATCGCCGTTCTCATTCCCTTGCTCTTCATGGGCGATGTGGTCGGCAGGTTGTTCCGCGAATTCGCTGTGACCTTGGCCGTGACCATTGTCATTTCCGCATTTGTCTCTTTGACCCTCACTCCGATGATGTGTTCGCGCATTCTCCGGCACACCCCGGAGGAGCAGAAGGGGCGCTTCTATCGCGCCTCCGGAATTGCCTTTGATCGCATGATCGCTTTCTATGGAAAAACTCTGAAAGTCGTCCTCGACTATCAGACTGTCACCTTGTTTGTTGCCCTCGGCACTCTTGTCCTCACCGTCCTTCTTTACATTTACATCCCCAAGGGTTTCTTCCCCGTCCAGGACACCGGCGTGATTCAGGGAATTTCTCAGGCCCCGCAATCCATCTCCTTTGAGGCCATGGCCCAAAAGCAGCAGCAATTGGCCGATGTTATCCTTCAGGACCCCGCCGTGAAGAGCTTCTCTTCCTTCATCGGTGCCGACGGCACCAACACCACTCTCAACAGCGGCCGCATGTCCATCAACCTCAAGGACCTCTCCGAGCGCAAGATGCATGCCTCGGACGTGATTCGCCGCTTGCAGTCCAAGCTCAGCAAAGTGGACGGCATCGCCCTCTACATGCAACCGGTTCAGGCTATCACCGTCGATGATCGTGTCAGCCGCACGCAATTCCAGTACACCCTGGAAGATCCGGACGGCAACGAACTCAACCTCTGGGCCAGCAGGCTGGTTCAAAAAATGAAGGAGCTACCTGAGCTTGAGGACGTTGCTACCGATCAGCAGACCGGTGCCCGGGCCGTCTCCCTCGTCATTGACCGCGTCACCGCCTCGCGCCTGGGCATCGCTCCTTACACCATTGACAACACCCTCTACGATGCCTTCGGCCAGCGCCAGATCAGCACCATGTATACTCAGCTCAACCAGTACCACGTGGTCCTTGAGGTGCAACCTCAGTTTCAACTGGATCCCTCGAATCTCTCCAGTATTTACATTCAGTCGAATGCCTCTTCTGGTGCTAGCGGTGCCGCCGCCGCCAATACCTTCTCCGCATCCGGCTCGGCTTCTGCGGGCACGAACGCCCTCACTACCTCTGTCCTCTACACCCCATCTCAAAAGGTTCTTTCGGCTCAGGGCAGCGCGCTCGGTTCGGCCACTAGCGGTCAGACCGGCACTTCCACTGGCTCCGTGGCTCAGGCCTCCACCACTTCGGGCAACGCTGTACCCTTGAGCGCCATTACGCACTACCAAAGCACCACGGCCCCTCTTTCTATTAATCGCCAGGGCCAGTTTCCTGCCGTCACCATTTCCTTCAATCTCGCTCCGCGCGCTGCTCTCGGCACCGCCATCTCCCGGATCGACAGCACCGTAGCCGACCTGCACATGCCCCCGACCATCCAGAGTGATTTTCAGGGAACCGCCGCCTCCTTCAAAAATTCGCTCTCCAACGAAGCCCTGCTCATCCTCGCCGCCCTCATCACCGTTTACATCGTTCTTGGCGTTCTTTACGAAAGTTTCATCCACCCGGTCACCATTCTTTCTACGCTTCCCTCGGCCGGCGTCGGTGCGCTGCTCGCGCTCATCCTGTTCCGCCAGGACCTCGGCGTCGTGGGCATCATCGGCATCATCCTCCTCATCGGCATCGTCAAGAAAAACGGCATCATGATGGTGGACTTTGCTCTGGAGGCGGAGCGCCACCACGGAAAGAGTGCCCGCGACGCCATCTATGAGGCCAGCCTCCTGCGTTTCCGGCCCATCATGATGACCACCATGGCCGCTCTGCTTGCCGGCATTCCTTTGGCCCTTGGCACTGGCTATGGCTCGGAACTTCGCCGCCCCTTGGGCATCGCCATGGTCGGCGGACTTTTGCTCAGTCAGGCGCTCACTCTCTACACCACCCCCGTCATCTACATTTTCTTTGACAGGCTGGCCCAGCGCTTCAGCGGTGCGCGCAGTCTCTCAGAGTCAGCCGGGACCGCCGCCCCTCCCGAACCCGGGGCGGTGCCAAGCGAATGAGCTTCTCCACCACCTTCATTCACAGGCCCGTAGCAACCACGCTGCTTACTGCTGCTGTCGCTCTGGCTGGGGCGGTCGCCTTTTCCGTTTTGCCGGTTTCCCCTCTTCCGCAAGTGGACTTCCCGACCATTTCCGTCGGCTCCAGCCTGCCTGGTGCCAGCGCAGAGATCATGGCTTCTTCCATCGCCACGCCTCTCGAGCGTCAATTCGGCCACATTGCCGGGATTACGGAAATGACTTCCGCCAGCTCCCTCGGTACCACCAGCATTACTCTGCAATTTGATCTCAGCCGCGATATCGACGGCGCTGCCCGCGACGTGCAAGCCGCCATCAACGCCGCGCGCACCTACTTGCCCGCCAACCTTCCCGCCAATCCCACCTACCGCAAGGTGAATCCCGCCGATGCACCCATCATGATTATCGGCCTCACCTCCGACCAGTACGACGCCGGCACCATGTATGATGTGGCCTCCACCGTCATTCAACAGAAGCTCTCTCAGCTTAAGGGCGTTGGCCAGGTAAGCGTGGGCGGCGGTGCGCTGCCCTCCGTCCGCGTGGATGTCAATCCCACGCAACTCAATAGTTTTGGCCTCACTCTTACGGACATTCGCTCCGCTCTTAGCCTGCAAAATTCCGCTCGTCCGCGCGGGCAGCTCGCCAATAGCTACGTCTCCGCCGACATTATTACCAACGGCCAGATTTCCCACGCCAACGAATACAAGCCTCTCATTGTTGGTTACCGCAAGGGTGCTGCGGTTCGCTTGAGCGATGTGGCCGAGGTCACGGATTCGGTCCAGAACATCCGCGCCGCCGGCTATCTCAACGGCAAGCGCGCCATTTCCCTCATCATTTTTCGCCAGCCCGGCGCCAATATCATCAACACCGTCAATCGCATTCGCAACGCACTCCCCTACATCAAGGCCACCATGCCCCAAGGCATTGAGACCACCGTCGTTATGGATCGCACCACCACCATTCGCGCCTCCGTCTCCGATGTCGAGAAATCCCTCACCGGCTCCGTCATTCTCGTCATCCTGGTAGTGTTCTTGTTCCTGCGCAATCCCCGCGCCACCCTCATTCCCAGCGTTGCCGTTCCCGTATCGCTCATCGGCACCTTCGGCGTGATGTATCTTTGCCACTACAGCCTGGACAATCTCTCTTTGATGGCCCTCACCATTTCCACCGGATTCGTCGTCGATGACGCCATCGTGGTCATGGAGAACATTTCTCGCCATCTGGAAGCCGGAATGAAACCCCTGGCCGCGGCCCTTCAAGGGGCCAGGGAGATTGGCTTCACGGTGTTTTCCATCAGCGTCTCTCTTGTCGCCGTTTTTATTCCCATTCTGTTGATGGGTGGCATTGTTGGCCGTCTTTTCCGCGAGTTTGCCGTCACCCTGTCCACGGCCATCCTCGTGTCCATGTTGGTCTCCCTCACCACCACTCCGATGATGTGTGCCCACCTGTTGAAAGAGCGCCATAAAGAAACGGAAGGCAGGCTCTTCCGCGCCAGTGAAAAGGTTTTCACGGGAATGCTCTCGGTTTATCGCCGCTCGCTCACCTGGGTTCTGGAAAATCCTGGCTTGATGCTCATCGCCTTGTTTCTCACTATCGCTCTCAACTTCGTGCTCATCTACAAAATCCCCAAGGGTTTTTTCCCACAGCAGGACACCGGCGCAATCGTGGGGGGATTGCAGGGCCCCCAGGATGCCTCGTTCCGGGTCATGAATGAATCCGTTCAGAAGTTGGTGCAGGTGATCAAGGCTGACCCGGCGGTCCAGAACGTCAGTGGCTTTACTGGCGGCGGTGGCGCCGTCAACGGTGGATTTATTTATGTGGCGCTCAAGCCCCTGGCCGAGCGCAAGGTCAGCGCCATGCAGGTCATCAACCGTCTCCGCCCGAAGATGAACGCGCTTCCCGTTGCCTCGGCCTTCCTTCAGGCGGCCCAGGACCTGCGCATCGGCGGACGTATGAGCAGCGCGCAATACCAGTACACCATTCAGTCGGACACCGTGCAGGATCTTGTCAAATGGGGGCCACCCCTGCTGGCCGAAATTCGCAAGATTCCCGGCTTGCAGGATGTCAACTCCGACCAGCAGAACGGCGGTCTCGACGAGCTCCTCACCTATGATCGCGTTACCGCCGCGCGCCTTGGCATCACTCCGCAAACTCTCAACTCCACTCTCTATTCCGCCTTCGGACAGTCCGAAGTTTCCGTCATCTACACCCCGCTCAACCAGTATTACGTTGTCCTCGAGGTTGCCCCGCAGTTTTGGCAAAGCCCCGAAGGGCTCAACAATATTTATCTGAATACCCAGAGGGCTGGCAATGTTCCCCTGGCCGCCGTCACCACCCGCCGTCCGAGCACCACCGCTCTCGCCGTCAACCACTCCGGCCTCTTTCCTTCGGTTACCGTCTCCTTCAATCTCGCTCCCAACGTCTCCTTGAGCCAGGCCACCCAGGCTATCGAGCGCATGAAGCAACGGCTCAACATTCCTTCCAATGTCCGCGGTTACTTTTCCGGAACNTCTCCAGGCTTACCAACAGTCTCTCAGCACCGAGCCGCTTCTCGTCCTCACCGCCATCCTCGCGGTCTACATTGTTCTCGGCATTCTCTATGAAAGCCTCGCTCACCCCCTCACCATCATCTCCACGCTTCCTTCCGCTAGCGTCGGCGCCATGCTTGCTCTCATGCTCTTCAAAATCGATCTCAACATTATTTCCATCATCGGCATTGTCTTGCTCATTGGCATCGTCAAGAAAAACGCCATCATGATGATTGATTTCGCCCTCGTGGCCGAACGCGCGGAAGGTAAGACCACGCGCGACGCTATCTTCGAAGCCTGCATGCTCCGTTTCCGTCCCATCATGATGACCACCATGGCCGCTCTTTTCGGCGCTCTCCCCTTGGCCTTCGGCACCGGCACTGGCTCCGAACTCCGCCGTCCCCTGGGCATCACCATTGTCGGCGGGCTCATCATGAGCCAGATGCTCACTCTTTATACGACCCCGGTGGTTTACCTCTTCATGGACCGCTTGCGTCTTCGTCTCGCTGGCAAGACCCACGACACTCTTCCTGGCCTGCCTCAGGAGGCCGATTGAAAGGAACTTGCGTCATAGGAAACGAACATATGCAACATTCCCAAACTCGTCAGCCTCTTCCGCGGAATTCTTCTTGGTCGCTCACAGCCGGCGTTCTCTGCGCCTTGGCCCTCTCGGGCTGCGTCGTCGGTCCCAAGTACCATCAGCCCTCCGCGCCTATCCCGGAGACTTACAAAGAAAGTCCCGCGAATTTCCCCGAATCCCAAAACTGGAAGGTGGCCGCCCCTCAGGACGCCATGCTCCGCGGTAAGTGGTGGGAGGTTTTCCACGATCCCGAACTGAACGCCCTCGAAGATCAAATCGACACCAATAACCAGAACATTAAACAGGCCTACGAAAACTATCTGGCTGCCCGCGCGCTCGTCCGCGAAGCCCGCGCTCAATATTTTCCGACCGCCACCACCACTCCCGCCATTTCTCGCTCCCAAGCCTCCTCCAATCTCGGCGGCAATGTCGGTGGCGGCGGCATCAGTTCCAGCGCCTCGGGCAAGACCGTCAACAGTTTTTCTCTCCCCGGCGAGGTTGCCTGGGAGCCCGATCTCTGGGGCAAAGTCCGCAATACCGTCAATCAAGCCCGCTATGCTGCCCAGCTCAGTGCCGCCGACCTCGAAAATATCCGTCTCTCGCAGCACGCCAGTGTTGCCCAATTGTTCTTTCAGGTGCGCGGCCAGGATGCCCTTCAGAAGCTCTATAACGACACCGTCCTCGCCGATCGAAAGACCGTCGAGTTTGCCCAGGCGCAGTACGAAGAGGGCGTTGGCGACAAAATCTCCCTCGTTGAGGCCCAAAGTGCCATGCAAAGTGCCGAAGCTGCGGCCATCAGCGTCGGCATAAATCGCGCCCAGTATGAGCATGCCATTGCCGTCCTGCTCGGGAAGCCTCCGGCCGAATTCTCGATTCCCACCAAGCCCCTTGACGCTATTCCTCCAGCCGTCCCGATCGGTATTCCTTCGCACCTGCTCGAGCGCCGCCCCGATGTTGCCGCCGGCGAACGCCTCATGGCGGAAGCCAACGCACAAATCGGCATCGCGTACGCGGCCTATTATCCGAGCATCACGCTTTCGGCTAGCGGCGGATTTCAGTCCTCCACCTTTTCCAAATGGTTGACTTGGCCCAGTCGCTTTTGGTCCATCGGCGCATCTGCCTCGGAAACCATTTTCGATGCGGGACTCCGCCGCGCCACGGTCAATCAATTCATCGCCACCTACAACGCCGATCTGGCCGCCTATCGTCAAACGGTTCTGATTGCCTTCCAGCAAGTCGAAGACTATCTCGCTGCGGAGCGCATCCTTTCCCAGCAAACCGACAAGCAGAAGGAAGTTGTGGATTCGGCCCGGGAGTTTTTTACCCTCGAATATGACCGCTACCAGATTGGTATCGACCCTTATGTCAACGTCCTCACCGCTCAGAACACTCTTCTCGCCGACCAGCAAGCCCTCGCCAACCTGCAAACCCAAAGCATGACTTCCGTGATCCAGTTGATCGCTGCTCTCGGCGGCGGCTGGGAGAAATCCGATCTTCCCTCGCCCGCGCAAGTCTCCGAAAAAGCTCCCTCCGACGCCACCCGCATCCAGCAATAGCCGGCTCTTCCGGACTTAGGCGCGTTGTTCTTGCCTCCGCGCGAACTCACGAAAGGATTCCGTGGGTTGCTTTCCCCTGAACTCGCATTTCCTCTCCGCGCCCTCTGTGTCCTTCCTCTGCGAACTCCGTGTGAACTCTTCTCTTGCTTTTCTCTTCTCTGTATTCGCCCTTCCTCTCTGTGCCCTCCGTGCCTCCCCTCAGTGAACTCTGTGTGAACTCTTTTTCTTTCGTGCGAAATTCGTGGACGTGCAGGCCAAGTGTCAGCTATCATCCAGCAAAATCACTTAGGTCTACCGAGGTCCTGTGGTGGCCCCTTCGCGGGGAGCAATTCGTGACGAAGGGAAGGTGGTGGTGACCACGAAAGGGCAGAAGGGAGCCATGCTTCTCAATTCGAAATCTGCAAAAGACGCCGAGGGGAACGCCTCTCATTCCTCCTCCGTTCAGGCAGATATCGCCGACCGGGAACGCATTCAGGAGATGCTCCTCGAGAGCGAAGAGCGCTTTCGGCTGGCTGCCGATGCCGCGCCTGTGCTCATCTGGATGTCCGGCACGGACAAACTATGTGACTACTTCAATTCTCCCTGGCTTCAATTTACCGGGCGCTCTCTCGAACAAGAGCTTGGAAATGGCTGGGCGGAAGGCGTGCACCCCGAAGACTTGCAGCGCTGCCTCGAGACTTACACCACCGCATTCGATCGGCGCGAACCTTTCCAGATGGAGTATCGCCTGCGGCGCCATGACGGAGCGTATCGCTGGGTCTACGACAAGGGCGTGCCGCGATTCAACCCCGACGGCACCTTTGCCGGCTACATCGGTTCTTGCACCGACGTCAGCGAACACAAGCTTGCCGAAGAGGCGCTTTCTTCCATAAGCCGCCAATTGATTGAAGCTCACGAACAGGAACGTACCTGGATTGCCAGGGAACTCCATGACGACATTAACCAGCGGCTTGCCTTGGTGGCCATAAGTCTGGAAGGCCTGAAGCAATCTCTCCATGCCCCGGCTGCGGAACGCCAGCGAGGCATCGAGCAAGCCGCCAAGCAGGTCTCCGATCTCATCAGCGATATCCATGCGCTGTCGCACCGCCTGCACTCCTCCAAACTCGATTCCTTGGGCTTGGCAGCGGCAATTTCCGGCTTCTGTAAGGAGCTTTCGGACCGGGAACAAGTGAAAATCGATTTTCACTCCGAAGAAATTCCCAGGCAGCTACCTGAGGCCATCTCGCTCTGTCTCTTTCGCGTCTTGCAGGAAGCCCTTCAGAACGCCACCAAGCACAGCGGCGCAAAGCATTTTCACGTGTCACTTGTGGGTTCGATGAATGCGCTCGAGCTGACCGTCTCCGACCGGGGACTCGGCTTTGACCTGGAGGAGGTCCTGAAGGGCAGTGGTCTTGGCCTTACCAGCATGAAGGAGCGCCTCAGATTGGTCAGCGGAGAGTTTTTTGTGGACTCGCAACTTCAGCGCGGCACAACCATTCGCGCTCGCGTTCCTCTCAGTCTTCGTGCCAAGTCCGCTTCCGCTGACTGAAAGACACACCCGATCTTGCCACTGCGGGGGTGGCCCACCCTCGGTTTTTGAGGGTGGGTCTTGGGTTAGCCCTTCTCTTGGGTTCGCTTTTCCTCTCTGCGCCCTCTGTGTCTTCCCTCTGCGAACTCTGTGTGAACTCCTCTCTTGCTTTTCTCTTCTCTGAAAACCTCGGACGCGTCATTCCGAACGAAGTCTGCAAAATGAGGAATCCCTCTTCTCTTGGCTTTCTCCTCTCCGCCAACTGTCAACTGTAAACTGTCGACTGTCGACGGAAGGCCATGCCCGTTTCCCAACACGGGTGATCATGGTCACAGACCCTTGGTTAATCCACCGTCACAATCAAGCGGAGACGTTCCTGCTCCCGAAAAGAGGCTTTATGGCCACTGCTAGCTCGCTGCAGCGCGAAATGCTGCGGACTTTGCCCTCCGACTCTGCCCGCCAAACCCAGTGGGGTTTTGCTGATCGCTACGACCTCCAAATGCTCGTCCAGTCCGCTCGCGCCGTCGCCCGCGGACCTGTCGCCCGGTTGGTGGCTAGCGGCGGGCGCAACTCCCACGAGTGGACCGACGCCAAAGCCGAACTCCTCGAAGCCTTTGACCACGCCGGGATTACGGCCGTCTTCATGGAACCGGAAGAAGGCGGCCTGTTCGCCGGCCCCAAGAATCTCGCCCTCGCCCTGGTCGCCTTCGAACTCGCCTGGGTCGATGGCGGCGCCGCCACCGCCAGCTTGGCCGGCTGCCTGGCTCTGGCTCCCATTCACGAGCGTGGCACTCCCGAACAGCAGCGCCGCTACATGAGCCTTGCGGCCCCGTCGCAGCCCGGCGAGGACCGTACCCCCTGGCGCGGCGCCTTCTGTCTCACTGAACCGATCCCCTACGTCGGCGTCGACACCGGCATGCTCAACGGCAAAATCCGTATCGTCGAGTGGAACCCCGGACAGGAGCCCGTCCTCCAGGTTGAAAAACGCGGCCGCTTCATCACCAACATCGGCTTCGCCAATTTTGTCACCGCTGCCGTCGATTCCGTTGACGAGCGCATCAAGGGAAGTTGCATGGTCATTCTCGAAGAAAACGATCCGGGCGTCTTTGACCGCGGCACTCCCACGCGAAAAATGGTCCACCAGCTCTCTTCCACCGGCGACCCCATTTTCAACCTCCGCATTCCCGCCAGCCGCATCGTCGGTGGTTACGACATCAAGGACGGCGTTCTCGTTCCTCGCTACAACCACAGCGACGTCATCGAAGCCGTTTTCCGCCGCACCCGCGTCACCGTCGGTGTCATGACCGCAGCGAAGCTTCTCTCTTCCGTCGAGCCCATCATCCGTTATCAGCGCGGCCGTTTCCGCGGCGCGGAAACTGCCACGCCCGGCTCCGTCCGCTACGAACTCGGCCTGCAAGCCCGCGAAGACGCGCTTCATCGCCTCGTCGATGTCTGGGCCACCGGCGAAGCCAGCGCTTCGCTGGCTTTTGCCGCGGCTCGCGCCTTCGACGAACTCGACCCACGCGAAAAGGAAATGGAAAAGCTCTACGCCGAGCACAACGTGACCGGCGCCAAGGCCAAGGCCAAATTCCTGCGCGAAGCCTCTGACAAAGCCGTCTCCTTAATTTCCCTCCCGCCCAGTGACCCCCGCAAGGACGCCGTGAATTCCGATCTGCAATTACGCTTCGTCGCTCTCGATTCCTTGGCCGACGTTCTCTGTCCCGCCGCCAAGCTCTGGAACACCGGCTGGGGCGCGCAGATGATGCGCGAAGCCGTCAGCCTCATGGGCGGCTATGGCATCACCGAAGATTGTCCCGGCTTCCTCGGCAACAAATGGATGGACGCGCAACTCGAAGCCACTTACGAAGGTCCCGAAGCGGTCCAGCGTCGCCAGCTTTCCGTGACCATGACCAATCCTGTCTTTCTCGCCCAGTTCCGCAGTTGGATTCGCGAAATGCGCGCCATCGCCTCCGACCGCCCCGGCACCGGCGCTTGTGCGCTCGCCACCGCCATGACCATGTGGTTGTGGACGCTGGATCATCTGCAGCACAGCAAGGATGCCGACGGCAACAAGCTCTACCAGAACGCGCGTCAAGGCGTGACCTTCCCGCTCGCCGATGCCCTCTGCTGGCTGATGGCCGCTCGTTGCCAGATTCTCGACGTTCTCCGGCTCCAGCGTCAGGGTGCGCAAGACGCTTCGCTCGCCGAAGGTCTCACCGGCCTGGTCAATTTCCTCTCCGACCTTTGCCACGTGCAATCCGCTCGCGCCAGCGGCGAAGTCGGGCGCATCTGCGCCGAACTCGTCTTTGGCTATGACCGTCATCCGGCCTGGGATCAGTCGGGCGCCTGCGGCTGTTGGCAAGCCGATGAACTTGACGCCATCGAAGGCCTGATCCCCGGAATGAACAGCTACGCCCTCGACGTCGTCCAAAGCGACGGCTCGCATCCACAAAAAGCCGGCCCTTGCGTAAAGTGCCAGGCCGCGCAGCCATTTCTCGCCTTGCACTCTAAGCTGGACGGCTGCCTCACCGGCTCCCGTCTGGCCAAAGATCGCGCCGCCGATGCTCTCTCGAAACTCATGATTCCGGAGGCGCTGGACTATCCAGCATGAGCACTTCCGATCCAGCCTCACTGCCCGAATCCGGCCGCCAGCAAATGTCTGTGGACATTGCCGGCGTTGGCTTCGGGCCCGCCATGGGCGGATTCCTCACCACCCTTTCCCGCAGTCTCCTGAACGAAGACGGCACTCCGCGCCTCGAAAGCGCCGTATCACCCGGTGTGCCACTGCAAGTGGTCTGCTACGAACGCGCCGACGGCTTGGGCTTCGGTGTCTCCGGCGCCGTAACGCGCGCCCGCGGAATCCGCGCCAGTTTTCCCGACGCCGCCCTCCGGCAAATCCCCATGGCCGTGCCAGTCTCGCAAGAAAAGCTTGTCTACCTGCTCGATCCTTTTGGGGCAAGCTGCCGTTCTCTCGCTCACCGGATCGTTGACAGTGTGCTCCGCAGACTCCTTCCCCTCGCGCGCTTGTGGGACAACGCCATCGAACTGCCGTACACCCCAGGCTTCCTGCGCAAGCACGGCGGCCTCGTTCTCTCTCTCGGCCAATTCAATCAGTGGGTCAGCGAGCAAGTCACCAGTTCCGGACTCGTCCAGCTGTGGCCCGGCATGCCCGTCAGCGAACCTCTTATCGAAGACAACTCCGTCGCCGGAATTCGCCTCGCCGATCAAGGTGTCGCACTGGATGGGTCGCCCAGCGAAGATTTCATGCCCGGCATGGACGTTCGCGCCGCCCTCACCGTCGTCGCCGATGGTCCTGTGGGAGTCGTGGGCCGAAAGCTCGATGCGCACTTCGGCCTGCCGGAAGGAAATCAACAACGCGAATGGGCCCTCGGCATGAAAATGGTCGTCGAGTTACGCGAAGGCGTCACACTGCAGCCTGGTGCCGTCTTTCACACCCTCGGCTACCCCGAACCCGAAATTTTCGGCTTTCTTTACGTCCACCCGGATCGCCTCGCCTCCGTCGGCATCTTCATTCCTTCTTGGTTCCGCAGCCCCGTTCGCACCGCCTACCGCTACTTGCAGCATTTCATGCTTCATCCATATCTCTGGCACCATTTGCGTGGCGGCACGCTCAAATCCTGGGGAGCTAAATCTTTGCAGGAATCCGGCCGTCATGGCGAGCCCTTCCTGGCGGGCAACGGCTTCGCGCGCATCGGCGAAGGCTCCGGTAGCACCAACGTCCTCTCCGGCTCCGGCGTCGACGAAGCCTGGACCACCGGCGTGCAACTGGCCGAAGCCGTGATTGAACTGCTTGAGCAGAAAAAGCCCTTCACCCGCGAGAATCTCGTGCAAACCTACGTGCGTCGCCGCCGCAAGAGCTGGGTGGATGCGGAGTCAAAAATTGCCGCCGATTCGCGCAACGGCTTTCAGCATGGCTTTCTCACTGGCTTGCTCGGCATGGCCATGGCTGGCTTCACGCGCGGCGCAACAGTTCTCCACCCGCAAACTCGTCCTGTGTCCTCCTGCACCTCCGCCTTGGAAGAAGTCTACAAATCGCGCATTTCTCCTGACGAACTGAAGCAGCTTCAGGCAGAGTGCGCCGCGAGCGGCACCTCGCTTCACGATCGCATCATGGACCGCTGTGGCTGGCCGCATATACCCTTCGATGGCAAGTTGCTCGTCTCGCATCAGGATGCCTTGCTGATGGGTGGAAGTGTGCAAGCGCCTCCCGGCTATGCCAATCATGTCATCTTCGTGCGTCCCGAACTCTGCGAGTCCTGCGAAACAAAATTGTGCATCGAAATGTGCTCCGGCCAGGCCATCACCCGTGGCGATCACGGTGTGCCCACGTTCGATCGCGAAAAGTGTGTCTTCTGCGGCGCATGTCTTTGGAATTGCCGTGCTGGGGCTGACGGAGAAACCGGCAACATCGATTTTCGCGCCGGTGCTGGCGGCCTGCACTCCGCTCTCAACTGAGCGCCGTAGCTTAGGCACTGTAGCTTAGGCTTTAGCCTGAGCAGCTTGCCCGAGCAACTGCACGCATTCTGTGCGAGGGATCGCTCTTCCGGTTCTTTAGCATTTGTGAGACAGCTTCTAAAGGGAAACACATGAGCAACGCGTATCATATCGTCGTCTGTGCCGGGGTCGTGCCCGACCCGCTGCAAACCCTCGAACCCATCACCTCTCCCGCCGGCCCCGCCCTCAAAAACGAAATGATGCTTCCTGCCGTCCTCGATCCTTGGGCCTCCCACGCGCTCTTCGAAGCCGCAAACCTCGCTGCGCATTTCCCGGGCAGCAAAGTCTCGCTCGTGAGTGTTGCGCCCAAAGCCAAGCTTCAGCAAGTCATGATGACCATAGCGCAAAAAGTAAGCTTCGAACTCGTCCCCATCGACGCACCCGCCAACGGTTTCGCCGATGCCCACGCAGTCTCCGCCATTCTCGCCGACGCCATTCAATCCCTCCCAGGCCTCGACCGCTCTCGCCTTCTTCTTTTCGGTGGCTGGGAGTCCGCCTCCCGCGGTGCCGGCGTCACCATGCAACTCGTCGGCGAGCGCCTGGGCATCCTCGATCAGTTCCAGGGCGTCGATCAGCTCACCGTCCGCCCGGACAACTCTTTCGAAATCCTCGAGCGCATCGAGGGCGGCCGCCACATGGTTTCCATCTGCCAAGGTCCTCCCGCGCTGCTGGGCTGGGCCACCGGCAATCTCCCCGAGCCGCGCAACAATCCGCAAATCGGCATGGCCAACATGCGCACCATCATGCCCTCGCTGCAAAAAGCCAAGCCTGCCACGCTCCCAAGCGCCGCCCTGCGCTACTTGGGCGTGACTCCTCCCAAGCAGCAGCGCCCGACTCGTATTGTCAAAGACCGTTCCCCCGACGCGATCGCCGCCGAGCTTCTGCAGTGGATCGCGCAGGAATAGCCATGCCCCACGCCCTCAACGCAAATCGAATTCCTAGCAGGCTGAAGAACTACTCGCCCGTCATTCCGAACGGAGTCTGCGAAGCGCGGTTTGTGCGTCCCGGAAGCTCCTCCGGGGTGAGGAAGCCCTCTTNCTACTCCGAACTCTTTGCCATCCTTCTAAGGACCTGAGGCTCACATGTCACAAAACATCTTGTTTCTAGCCCACACCGACGAATCAGGCACGGACCTGCCAAAGGCCGCCTTCGACGCTCTGGGCGCCGCCGTGGCCGCCACCACCCAACTCAGCGCCACGCTCACCATCGGCCTCCTCGGCGAAAACATTCAGCCCGCCGCCGACTCCCTCGCTGCCACCGCCGCAAAAATCCTCGGCGTAGCCGGCCCCGACTTCGCCCATCCTCGCTACGCCAGCGATGCCGCCGCTCTCCAAGCTGTCTGCGTCGCCGCATCCCCCCAAATCGTAATTGCTCCCGCCACCTCGCGCTTCCTCCGCGTCCTCCCCGGCGTCGCGCAGCGCATCCAAGCCGCCGTCGACACCCACGTCACCTCCCTCGACGTAACCAACGGCGCCCTCACCGCCAAACGCTGGTTCTACCGCCAACGCCTCGAAGCCACCATCCAGCGCGACGCCCGCCCCTGGATTCTTCTCCTCGAATCCGGCTGCCATCCACCTTGGTCCGGCACACCATCCACCGCACAAATCCAGATGCTCGATGTCCCTCTTCCCGCCGAAGCCAAACGCACGACCTTCTCCGCCATTCGCACTCCCACCACCGGCGCGCAAACCATCCGTCCCGACGCCAAACTCCTCTTCGTCGCCGGCGCTGGCTGGACCAAAAAGCAGTCCGACGGCAAGTCCCACGTCCCTGAAGCCGAATCCCTCATTCTCGATTTTCTTCGCCAATCTGGCGCATCCCTCGGCGGCAGCAAATCCCTAGTTGATCAGTCCGGCGAAAATCAAGCGGTTCTCACTTTCATGACCCATCTCAATCAGGTCGGCCAGACCGGCGCAACTCCTCGCCACCCCAAAGGCCTCTCCACCTGCTGTCACGGCGAGGAACCTCACGTCGTCGGCTGGCGCTTCATCAACGAACGCCGCGCCGTCAATCTCGATCCCAACTGTGGCTGGGCCCGCGGCAAAGCCGATGTCCTCTACGTCGCCGACGCCTTCCAGGTCATCGAGAAACTCAACGCTCTCCTAGCCCAAAAAGCCCGCCGCGAAGCAGAGTCCGTCCCCGCACGCACCTAACTCGAATCTCTCACGAGACGGATAGCGCAGCGCCTTGAACCCGTCATCCTGAGCCTTCTCACCGGACGGATCATCCTACGCAGCAAAACGCCATGAACCTGTCGTCCTGAGCCCCGCCCACCCATCAACCTGTCATCCTGAGCCCGCGCCTTCTGCGGGCGAAGGATCTCAACCCCTGCGTCTTGGCTCCCAAGTCTCCGTGCTACTCTGTGTTCTCTGTGTTGAGCTCTTTTCATGCAACATTCTTCAGAAGTTGAACTTTGCCGCAACCTGCATCACGCGCCCCGGCGCGGAACTCACCACGTGTCCAAACGTCGTGCCCAGGTTACTGATGTTTCCGTCGACCGCCGCCGGTCCGTAGAATTGCGCGTGATTGAAGGTGTTGAAGGTCTCGATCCGGAACGTCAGCGTCTTCGATTCCGTGATCGGCAGAGTTTTCGCTAAAGCCATGTCGTAGTTGTCGATCCCGGGGCCATGGAAGAACCTCCGGCTCGCCGTTCCGGGCGTGCCGAGCGCATTCATGCGGAACAACGCTGTGTTGAAATAAAGCTGGCCGTTTTTTCGCGGATTCTGATTGAGTTCCAGTGGGCCGGGAGTGTAATCCGGCGCGTCAATTCCAAAATTGTTGATTCCGTTGGGTTCCGTTCCCAGCAGGGAATTATCGCCAAAACTCACCAGCGTCACCGGGAATCCGCTGCTGAATCGCGAGATACCCGAGAACGACCATCCTTTCGTCCATCGGTTCGCCGGCAAAAATTTCGTGATGGGAAGCTGGTAGTTGTAGCTGACCACAAAGTTGTGCGTCATATCAAAAGCCGACAACGCCCGGCTCAACGATGGGTTGCTCGGATTCACCTCTTCGCCCAGATTCGAGGCATTGTCGAGCGATTTGCTGTACGTGTACCCGGCAAACACCTCCAGCATTTTGCTGTTGTGGCGCAAACTCAATTGCAACGCATTGTAGTTGGAGTTGCCAATCGTGGTTTGATACGTGTTGCTTCCAAAGTTCGCTCCCAGGGGTCCGCGTGTTCCGTTGATCACTTGCCCGGACGCCGCAGTGTACACATTATTCTCTCCAAAAGGTCCGCAAGTGGCCGAACCTGGAGCCACTTGGCTCGGTTGGCTTAGACTCAGGCACAATTCCGGGTCGCCAGGATTAGCTTCCTCAAGCACAAGCAGCCGGTGCGCCTGTGTCCCGATATAGCTCGCGCTGACAACCGTATTCCCTCCGATTTGCCGCTCCAGCGACAGCGTGTATTCTTCGGCGTAAGGAATGCGGTTTGTCGTCGCGTAACCCGGCACGCCGGAAACCGGCAGGAACTGCGCCCAATTGATATTCGAATCGGGGTTTTTGCTCGACGCGTTCTGGTTCGCCAGCGTTACCGGAAACGGCTGGCCGTTGTACTGCCCGTTCGACGCCGTAATGAACGGCGTGGCAAACAATGGCGGCGCTGGACTCGAATACGTAACTCCGAACGGTGGATTCCCCGCAAGTATGCCGATGGTGAGCGCTTCGATCGCCGTGTAGTACGTCCCCAATCCGGCTCGCACACTGGTCTTGCCTGCGCCACCGAGAATCTTGCCGAGAATTCCATCACCCTTTCCTGCGGGAGACCATGCTAAGCCGACCCGCGGCGAAAAATCGCGATTGCCCGGCGGCGCGATCGTGCGCGGCACGCCCGGGTCCGTTGGAAACAGTATCCCCGCCGGTGCCCCGGGAAAAACCACCGATTGCTTTCCCGGGATGAACGTCGAAACTCCGTTATATTTCTCGTACCAGGGTTCGATGCGGTCCCAACGCAGCCCATACGTCAGCGTCAGGCCAGCGCGGACGCGCCAACTGTCCTGCGCAAAGATTCCCGTGTACTTGTTCCTTCCATAAAACGGGTTCAATTGGCTCTGGTTGTATTGGCTCGGAATGCCCAGCAAGAAATCCGCGAAGTCCGACCCCGTCTCGCTCCCTGTAAACAGGAAATTGCCGTTGAATTGTGCGGTGGGATTGGTGTTGATCTGGTCGTAGTGAAACTCGCCCCCGAATCGCAACGTGTGGTCGCGCAGGATCTTGGAAAAGTTGTCCAGCACTTGATAGGTATTGTTCACCTGCTTCAGCTCGTTCGCGTTTGTTCCCATGGAAAATGCGTTGAACACGATGTTTTCTACGCCTTCTCCCCTGGGATTGAGCGGCACGATCCCGGGCGTCCCCGCGCCGGTACCAAATCCTTGCGATGCCAGGCTCACGCCTTTTCCGCCCTCCGGCTGGCCCAGATCATTGTTCGCGCGCATAAAACTGAAATGCATTTCATTGACCATCGACGAACCCAACGTCTTCGTATCGCCCACGCTTAGCAACTGCGCGTGGCCGGTATACAGCGCATTGAAGCCGGGCACGCTCGCCCCGCTTTGCGCCACGGGATAAGGGTTGTTCAAGCTATATTCATCCGCAAAATAATAGAGGGAGATCAGTCCCCACCGGCTCTCATAGTCAATGCGCGAAGCTCCCTTGTCGTCCCCCAGAATTTCGTTCTGCGCCGAAGTAGAAAACGTAGTCGACCCCATGTTCGGCTGCGGTATGTATTGCAGCAAAGTTTTTGCTGGCGCCGACCATACGCTCATCGGAATCGTCGCGTTCGGAAACACGCACTGCGACGAACTCGTGCAACCCGTTTTGCTGTTGTAATAAAGTTCGCCGGGAGTGACTGTATAGCCTAGCTTCTCCGACAGCAGCGTCGCCCAATATTGTCCGTTGACCACACCCGTCAATGCCTTCGCCATATCAGACAAATTGCCGCTGCGGTCCTCCATAGACGGCACCGCGATCAATCCCGTGTCGATTCCTTGCCTCATCCGCGTTCCCTGGTAATCCACGAAGAAAAACAACTTTTTCCGGACGATCGGTCCGCCGAAAGTCCCGCCAAACTGGTTCTGCTGAAAGATTCCACGCGTGGGAGAAAAGAAGTTCTTCGCGTCCAGGTCCGTGTTGCGCGCGAACTCGAAAGCGTCGCCATGAAATTCATTGGTGCCGGATTTCGTGACCACGTTGATCTGCCCGCCGCTGTATTCGCCATACTCCGCGTTCACGTTGCCGGTGAGAATCCGGAACTCCGCGATCGAGTCGAGATTCGGAATAATGGCCGTTCCCGAGTTGATGTCCTCCTCCGTATCGCTCCCGTTCACGATGAACGCGTTGGCGAACTCCCTTTGCCCGTTAATGGAAATCGTTCCTGGATTCAGGCCGCCCGACGGAGAAAGCGCGCTGACTCCCACGTCCTGCTGCGTCTCCGAAGTCAGGGAAGTTTCGGGCGCGACACCCGGTTGCAGAGCAAGAAGATCCGTATAGCTCCGCCCATTCAGCGGCACTGCAATCATCTTCTTCCCGGTGATGACTTCTCCCAATTGCGTGTCCGAGGTTTCCACATGGACAGCGCCTTCTTCCACCTTTACTTCTTGCGTTTCCTTTCCGACTTCCAGCTTGGCGTCGACCAGCACGGAGCTGTTGACGTTCACGATCACCCCGGTCCGCCGGTAAGGTTTGAATCCCGCGCTCTCGATGGAAACGTCGTAATCGCCCACAGACAGATCCGCAAAGACGTAATTGCCGCGCTCATCTGCCCTGCCACTCCGCATCGTTCCGGTCGCAACGTTTGTCACCGTCACGCGAGCGTTGGGAACCACTGCCCCACTGGCATCTTCAACCGTCCCGGAGATACGTCCCCTTTCGTCAGCCCGGAGTTCGTTGGAAAATAATGGGATAAGACACAAAAGAACGAATGCGGCGAAGCCTGCCCGAAGATTCCCCCGTGACAACAAGCGACTACCCATGACCAGTTTCCCCCAGCCCATATTGCAAATCATTTGCAACTAAAATACGACAAATTTAGTCCTCTTTCAATCCTCTTTCAGTCAATAGCTCTAATTTTCGCCTGACCTGCGCTCTGGACCCGTCCAGTGGCAATCGCAGTTCCGGCTAAGGATGAACTAAATTCGAGTACTTGGATTTTTTCTTGGCAAATCGAACGAAGGCCACCGTGTCGTACAGCCCGTGGCACAGCATCACCGCCCACAGGTTGTGCCCGTTCACCACAAACAGGAGCCCAAAGAGAACCGAGAGCTGCGTCACGATAATCGCCGCCCGCAACCCCTGGTATAAGTGTATGAGACCCGCTCCTGCGGCGGCCGTACACACCGCGATACCAATCGCCATCGGCTTGACCAGCCAACCCGACGCCAGTGCCTCAATCGATTGCAGAACGATTCCCCGGAATGTCAGCTCCTCCAAAAATCCCCCGAGCACCCAAGCCACCGCAATCGCGGCAACTAATTTGCTCCTCGACTCTTGCAGCACACGGAACGCCTCCAGGTTGGGCGGCTCCTTCACCCATCGCGTCGCCACCTTGTCGGCCAATGGGCTGTACGCCAGCAGCAACGCCAGCCACACCACGGCAAATCCAATCGTCGTGAGCCATGGTATGGGGATCCCTAGCCCTAGCTCTCGCAGCGACACTCCATCCCGAACAATCGCCACCGCCGTATACAAACCAACAACGAATAGCCCTCCCGCCAAAACCACCTTCGACCGTCGGAATCGCACCACAACCATCAACAGCCAAACGGCCACCAACAAAACTCCGTACCGTTGAAACGGCGTCATCCCCAATCCCCTTGGTGCAATACCTTTACCGCCAAATGGCTTTAGCGCCAACCGAAAGTTAGAGAGGGCTTTAGCCACTGAGGGTTGGTTTCCACAGCTCGCACACAGACTCCCAGACTCCCCTCTTGCCGTCGCTGGGGCGGCCTTCTGGGGGCGCGGGTCGGCAATTGTTGTCTTCGTTTCTGTGGGGGACCGGAGCTTCAGAGTCTGTGTGACAACCCTATTCTGCGGGAGGACATGCCCGGCCCCGTGGAATGGAACGCGTTGCGAAACATCCAGTCTTAGTGCGCCCTTGCTGTTTCGATGGCCAAATGCAGTTCGTGTTCCGCCTCGCGTAGATGCTCTTCCGCTCTTACGCCGTGACCTTGCATATCGTAGTGGTTGGCTGCGCGAGCCCTTTCCATTTCGTGAATCGATTCCTCCACGTGTTTGTGAATGTTATCGAGGTCATGCCAATCACGGACTTGCCCTGCAAGCAACGCACCAGCAATAAAGGACAGGCCGACGGCGGCTACCGTAATGATCTTCCTCATACTTGTTCCTCCAAAGTGGATATGGTCCAGCAACATTTCTAAGGTACAGAACAAGCAGGTCGCGCTCTACGGAGACGCTCGCTTCTGTGCCGCCCCGATAACTGTACGAACGGCCAGGAAGGTGCAAAACGAACGAAGAAGATAAGTGCGACTGCCTTCAGCTGTGCACTAGGAACAAGCCCGGTAGCATAGGCTTTAGCCTGTGCACAAGGAACACAGCCTCGTAGCATAGGCTTTAGCCTGTGGGAGCCACTCGAGTAGCCTAGCGGTTACGGGTGGTGCCGGGGGCCTGTCATGCACGATTTTGCCACAAACTAAGTTCTTTGTTGACTTCGCGGCATAAGTCCTCGTCTCGTGAACATATCGCTTCGTTGCGAACGAGGC